>Ga0209749_1000146_pt1 | contig 122896 bp, 93 predicted proteins | sample EPASupsiteSAE347_FD_187267 | JGI IMG/M metagenome (GOLD analysis project Ga0209749, IMG submission 187267) | Bioremediated contaminated groundwater from EPA Superfund site, New Mexico - Sample SAE3-47 (SPAdes) (version 2) | ecosystem: Environmental > Aquatic > Deep subsurface > Groundwater >... | reverse complement strand
AAGTTCGCGACGGGACTGCTTCATTTCCAGTAGGCCCTGTGGGGCGCGAGCAGTTCGTTTTCCAGTTCCGGAACGGGGCCCACTACCTTGATGGGCTTCTGCCCTGCCTTAAAGACTGTGCGACACGGCAGGTTCATCGTGGGGTTTCTCTTGTCGGTGCCAGTCAGTTCCCTTACTGTGGTTTCCTCAACGCCATAGACCACGTTTCCGATGTTGGCCCAATAGATGTTCCCCGAGCACATGGCACAAGGTTCGACCGTCGTCACCAAGGTACATTTCCACAAGTAGTCGGGCTCGTACTTAACACATGCCTGCCGTGAGATTACTGTTTCGGCATGGTCCATCAAACTCACGTTTCCCTGTTTCATCAGCACCGTCTCGCCATCCGGCGCCACAAGCACTGCGCCAAAGGGTGGGTGACCTGATTTCACCACTTCCTTGGAGACCTCATTGGCCGTTCTCAGATGTTTTAGGATTTGCTGATGATTGAGTGGAAAATCCTTCAGGTCCGAAGAGGGCTTCCGATCCCCAGATCCCGTCCCGGCGCAGGCGCTCAGGGTCAAAAGCAGGAAAGCGAGCGACACTCTCATTGCGATATTCTTCATTTCAATTCTCTCCTTTCGGTTATTCTTTCATGGGGCAGGTGAAGCTAACCGTCTAACCCCAATTGACATTTAACCGCTTCTCCTTTGACGGCCCAACGTCAGCCTTCAGCGGCGGCCGCTTGGAGCCGTACGCTGCAAGGCCTGGTTCGACCGTCCCATTTGTACACGCTCCTCATTGCTTTCCTCAAATGGTCGAGATCTCCAGATTTCTCCTTAACTACCATTAATTTGTGGAGCGCAGAAGGCTCTTGAAATTCGTTTGCCGGATGTTTGGCAAGTAACTGATAGCTCATGCCGAGATATGCATCAAAGATGGATTCAAAATAGAATGCATCTTTGATTAGTTGGGAAATAAAGCGATGCAATTTCTGAAGGGTTTTTCGGTTATGGATGTTATGGTAGGCCCGTTCTTTGAATATCCTATGAATGAGACGATTGCGTCTGTCTACGAATCTTGCAAATCGTTTCTCGATAGATGGTTGGAATTGGCCTGACGCAATGATGTCCGCCAAAAAACGCCCTAGGACTTTTTTGGAATTTCGAGCGTTGAGTTTTTCAAAATCTCCTTCAAGAACGATCTCGTCAACGGGTTCATGTTGGCGGCGAGCGTAAAGAAACCAACATGCCGCGACAGTTGCCTCAACACGTTGTAGTTGGGCCACGGTCAATCCGATCAAGGCCATTACTTCCGTTTGGTATCTACTGATTTTCATTCATTGGTCGAACGATCTAAATCACCGTTTCGAGCCCGTGGCGGGTAAAGAATACGGTGCATTTGTTGGTTGGCTGATTGATCAGGCAGTTGCCATTTGGTAAGAGAATTCGGCAACATCTGTCTGTTTTTTTGCATGTTCAATGGTCATGCTTACAACATGTCCGGCATCATCCAGTTCGATAAGAACATCTTCGTTCAAATCTCGGGCGTCAACAATCTTGCCGTCACTGAAATTGACGAGAAGCGTATCTGTGTCTGGAAAATATTTTACTTTCATATTTTATCTCCTCGAAACGATCTGTCAAAAAAAGCATTATGCACTGTTTCTCTATCGTCCAGCAGAATTACACGCAGATATCTGTTTCCCGCATCGGGAATTTGCTTCCATCTTTTGATTCTTCCGTCTGCCTGGATCACCTCATGGTCAGGTCGTAGCACAACCCTTTCAATCCACTCCAACCGGATATTCTGCCAGTCCGGACGTTCATGGGTATATAGGAAATACCACGTGTATTTCATGCAGGAACTTTACTACATGTCGCTCAACATGTCGAGTGTTCATCTCTTCGGCCAACGGCAGCGTTCAGCCTGAGCCGCGCTTCGCGGCGATATGCTGCAATGACTTATTGGTACGGTATTCACTCAGAAGACCATGTCGGCAGCTACTTGAGTCATGCCAGAGTTGCTGTGTCCCACCCCGGGGACTATTTTGATGTTCCACTCGAATGGGACTCCAAATTTTGCCGCTTGTTTCCCGCCCTGCTTGAAGAACGTCTTGCCACGCTCCAGCCTGTTCTTACCTTGGGTATTGGCCTCAACCGACTTTCGGAGATGCTTGTGATTCTCATCTGTGTCTTCGGCACCAAGCAGAATAGTCAGCTTCTTCTGCAGGGCTATCCTCACATTGTCCGGGGTGACCGGCGTGCCCTTCAGTCCGTATGGGAAGGGCGTTCTGAAGTCGGGCATGGTATACCAGCCGGCATTGGCCGCGACTGCCTTCTCGATATGGGCCTCCGGCAAAAAGAGGACCATACGATGCACAAACTGTGCCCCTGCCGAATGTCCGTAGATCGAGTAGCCGCGCGTGGTGAGCTTGGCATCGGCCACAACCTTCTTGAATATCCGTTCAATTGAGGTGAAGCCCCACTGATTTCGGTCATTTGCTGATCCCGTGGAGGAAAAGACGTCGCCAAGGCTGTATTCGTCGGAACCTGGGAATGCGCTCGTTGAGAACTCGGGAACCAACAGGATGGCGCTTTTTTTCTTGGCGTGCTCCGTCCATGCGTCGCGGTACTCTCGACCGTTTCGTTCGACACCGTGCATCACGAAGAGAATGGGTGTACTGGGGTTGATGGATGATGGGGCGTAGTACCAAACAGTAATCGTCCTTTTTGCGGCATCTTCAAAGGGGAAGCACCCCACGCCGCTTGTTATGAGTTCCTGCGCCCGGGAGTTGAGTGCGCCCAAAAGAACCGCCCATATCAACATTATCGTTTTCATCCTCTTCATGCGTCGTTCCCTTTCTTTGATCCCAACGGCAACAATCAGTTTTTGCCGCGCTTAGCGGCAATAAACTGCATTGTCTGGTTGGGTCTCAATTTATTTCTGCAACAATTATTTCAGCCCATATTTTCGGACAATATGAATGTCTGTTTTATCTATCTTCTGTCTAGCCCATCCGAAAATATATACACAGATTTCACCTAAACACGCCACTAAAAACATGATTTGACCAATGATTTCTGCTTTGTCTGATGACAACCATGATGTCACAGCAAAGCCAAACAAGCCGATTAACCACAAGAAGATAGACAGCACCGTCAATAACCCAAAAACAGTTATCAGAATTTTTCTCATATCATCTGGACTCAACGATACCGGCGACTTTCCGGCGCTTGTCGCCGGTAAAGTCCACCGGCTGTTCGATCATTTATTCCTCTTGAAGTACCACACACGCTTGTATCCCATCTTCTGGAGACGTTCATGCCTGGTCTTAATCTGGCGGAGAACCTTATTTTCAGGCGACAGTAGTGCTGTCGATTTATCTGTTGATACAATAACCCGAGTATCTGTATCATCCAGATCAAAAGACGGTTGGCACATCGTCTCGATGGCATCGTTCATGTCCTGAATGATCTCCCCGATGGTCTTATCCTCAACTGCGAGCCTTATTCCGTTCGAGAACTCAATCATGTCGCCACCGGTCCATGTCGCATAAACGTTCTCGGCCTTGTTTGTGCCGAGGAATTCTCTGAAGCCGAGCATATCACCTGCTTTCAGAAAGTCATTTATGGGAACGTCTGCTGGAATCTCATCATATAGCAGGACGAGTCTGGCATTTTGCGCTGAGCATATAATTGTAGGCATCAGGACCAAAAATATAAATAAAGTTTTCATCTTATTGATCGAACGACCCAAATCATCGTTTCGAGCCCGCCGCGGGCAAAGAATACGGTGCATTTGTTGGTTCGATCAGTTGTAGATCAATGGAAATTTTTCGGGTTGGTCCAGAGAGTCAAGGCAAAGATCAATGTCGAGGATTTGCCAGTAAAGATGATCTCCGTGGAGCAATTGCACGTCTAAAATCTGATCAACGGCTGCATTCCGAAACCAAGGAAAGTCCTCATAGGGCAGGAAATATTCCTGATCTTTGACCAAGAGCCAAAAGCCGAAACGATCTATATTGGTTACTTCAACCTGTGAAGTGCTTGCGCCAAGCGTCAAGGATGTCATTTTTCTTTTCCTCCACTATCTTCTTTAACTCCGCCACTTGTGGTTGTGACAACCCATGGTTCCTGGCAAGGTCAACCATAGGTTCCAGCCAGAATTTGGCTTCTCCGTCTGGGCAAATGGCATGAACATGTGGGCGTCGTTCTTCTCGTGAGAAGAAAAAGGTAGTCCTTCCATTTGAATATCGTTGGGCTCATATCCGCATAATATCCGTTGCCATTCCGTTGTTCAATCCTATTCTTGTCCTATCTTGATCGAACCATTAATTGACAGGCAAATTTGCCCTGATATTATTCATTTTGGCATGGTATTCGGACAAATTCCGATGCCAATATCAAGACATTATGCCTCAATTACTGATGATAGCGTAAAGAGCTTGCCCATGCAGAGTCAAGACCAAAAACCCAAAATACCGGACCAAGCCTGCGACACGATGTGCCTGTATCATTATTCTGGGAACGCCAGCAAATAACAAACATGAATTCCCGCTCAGAAAAACACCGCAAGATTGACCGGCGCTATTTATGGCACCCCTACTCCAGCCATTCCACAATTCAAAAAACCGATTTCCCGGTAATCCTGCGCGGGAAGGGGCCTTTTTTGTTTGACCGGGATGGCCGGAAATATTTCGACGCCATTTCGTCCTGGTGGTGCTGCAATCTCGGCCATAATCATCCCCGCCTCGTGAAGGCGATCAGGCATCAGGCCGGCAAATTACAGCACAGCATTCTCGGCAACATGTCTCACCCGCCGGCCATCAAGCTGGCGGAAAAACTGGCCGGGCTTTTCGCGGATAGAAACCGGCGGGTGTTTTTTTCAAGCGACGGCTCCAGCGCCGTGGAAGCGGCGCTTAAAATAGCAGTTCAATACTGGCACAATCTTGGCAAATCGCAACGCTGCCGTCTTGTGTCGCTTGAAAATGCCTATCACGGCGATACGCTCGGCTCGGTTTCGGTCGGGTTTTTGCCGCAGTTTCACCGGCCTTTCAAATCACTGATCTTCCCCGTCCACCGCGCCGCCGCGCCGGATTGTTCAAACTGCATGCAAAGCGGGACGGGAAATTCCTGCAACTGCGAATGTTTTGAATCAATGCGGCGGATTGTTGAGAAACACCATGACAAAATCGCGGCAGTTATAGTTGAACCCCTCTGCCAATGCGCCGCCGGCATGAGAATATATCCCCCAGCCTACTTGAAAAAACTGGCGCAATTATGCCGTTCCCATGACATTCTTCTGATTGCCGATGAGATTGCCGTGGGATTCGGCCGGACCGGCGCCATGTTCGCGTTTGAACAGGCCGGCATTGATCCCGATATTGTCTGCCTTGGAAAAAGCTTGTCCGGCGGTTACCTGCCGATCAGCGCCGCCATCGTCAAGGAACACATTTACGCCTCGTTCGCCGATTCCCCCGCCGACCGGACATTTTATCACGGCCACACCTTCGCCGGCAACCCCATTGCCTGCGCCGCCGCACTGGAAGTGTTGAAGATTTACAAGGAAGAAAACATCGTTGAGCGCGCCCGGCAAAAGGGGGAAATGATGAAAGCCGGGATGGCGGCGTTCCAATCACTGCCAGGAGTAAAAAACGTGCGCTGTCTGGGAATGATTGCGGCCGTGGAATTGGATTCAGACGGCCGGCATCCTGCACGGATCAAGGCAATAAGGGAATCGCTTCTTAACCAGGGCATTCTTGTGCGCCCCCTTGGCAACGTGATTTACCTGATGCCGCCCTTGACGACGCCCGATGACCTGCTCACGAAAGCAACCCGCCTGCTGGCGGAAGCGCTGAAATCAACCGCGCGGTGAAGAGTTGTTGTGCTCCGATTCATCATCCTTTTTGCCGAGCACTTTTACAAAACAAAAGATATTGAGGGCGATGATCAATCCCCAGGATAAAACCAGCAAGATCCATCCGGCCAAGGTCATGGTTTAATCTCCCCCTTGAGTTTTTTTCTCCGCCAGGCAATTTTGACCAACAGGCAAAGCAGGACAAACAAAAGCAGGAGAACCATCCGCGTGGCGAGAATATACGGCTTGCAATCAGGCGAAACGTTTTTCATGAAAATGATCGGCATCCATTCCTGCCAGAACCAGGCCCCGAGAATGAAAAAAAGAAACAAGGGGGTCACATATTTAATGATCCACTTGTAGAAACGCGGCAGGGTCAGGTCGGCGCCGTGATGAATTTCATCCCATGCTTTTTCCATCCCGAAAACCCAGACAAACAGGACCACCTCAATCGTCGCGAACACCACAAGGAAGAAGGTTCCGCCCCAAAAATCCAACTCATCCACCACGCCCCTGCCCAGCAGGAAAATGCAGGGCTGGCAGAGAATGAATGAAATGATTCCGAAATAAAAAACGGCTTTTTCGCGGGTGATATCAAATTCATCCTCCAAAAATGCGATTGAAGGCTGGGCCAGCGATACCGACGAGGTTATCCCCGCCAGGAAAAGCAACAAAAACCAGACAAAGCCGAAAAAGCCGGCCCAGGGGAGCTGATTAAGCACCAACGGCATGGTCACAAAACCAAGATTGAAAGTGCCCGAGCGGGCAATGGCCTGCATTTCACTCTGCCCGAAAAAGACAAACGCGGCCGGGATAATGATGCTGCCGCCCAGCACGACCTCGGCCAGTTCATTCGTGCTTGAAGCAGTAAGACCGGAAAGGACAACATCATCGGTCTTGGAAAGATAACTGGCGTAGGTCAAAATAACCCCGATGCCGACGCTCAGGGTGAAAAAAATCTGACCGGCCGCCTCCAGCCAAACCCTGGCCGATTTCAGCGCGGTAAAATCCGGGTTCCACATGAATCCCAGGCCGTTCAGAATCGTCCGGTCCGGATGAACGCTCGTTTGCGGCTCAAGCATAAAGACGCGGAACACGAGGAGAAAAGCACAGACAAAGAGCATCGGCAGGGCCACCTTGCAAAGACGTTCTATGCCGCCGCGGATTCCGTAATAGATGACAAAAATATTCAGGAAAAACGTCACGAGGAAAAAGCAATAAGCCCAGCCAAATCCGTGGAAGAAAGCGTTCTGTTCCAGCCCCTGGAATCCGCGCAAAAAAGACTGCATGGCGGGCTGGTCGGTCAAGGCGGCATATTTGCCAATAACGGCGAAGAAACTATAGGCCAGCGTCCATGATTCAATATAAGTGTAGTAAATGAAAATAACCAGCGGACCGAAAATGCCGATGACACCGAAATATTTGACGAACCTGTTTTTCTTCAGAAGGCTGTGAAATATCCCCGGGGCCGTGCCGTGTTCAAATCCGCCGCCATAGCGGCCGAGCGTCCATTCAATCCACATCAAGGGCAAGCCGAGCAAAAGAAACGAGACAAAATACGGGATCATAAAGGCGCCGCCGCCATTGGCCACGGCCTTGGCCGGGAAGCGCAGGAAGTTGCCCAACCCGATTGCCGAACCGGCCACGGCCATGATAATGGCCAGTCGCGATCCCCATCTATCCCGTGTTGCAGACATAATTGGATATTAATAACAATTCTCAAACATACTGTCAATTGAGGCGATGACATTGAGGCAATGACATTTTGACGCAATGAGGCATTGTACCCCCTCAGCCATATATGGGCCGAAGTGACATCACCCCGATTTTATCGGCCTGTGGTCCCTGGCCGAGCTTGGGCAGGCAGGTCGTCTCCAACAAAGACTGAGGTGACGATCATTGTAATATCTTTTTTGGCGCGATGATTGACATCCAAAAACCGGCACAAGTTTCACCTTTCTTTAAGAAAGCGCTTAATGTAAATTACCCCGCATTGAAATGAAAGAAAGAACCATCAATTCAAAACGCAAGTTTAACGGAAGGCTGATCAAGGTTGATTTGCTCAAGGTCAGGCTTGACAACGGGCGCGATGCCCGGCGCGAGATAGTGCGTCATCCCGGCGCGGTGGCCGTGCTTTGCCGCCGGCCGGACGGCCGTTTCGTGTTTGTGCGCCAATTCCGCAAGCCGATTGAAAGCACGTTGCTGGAAGTCGTGGCCGGCACCCGCGAGCCGGATGAGAAGCCTGATGTCTGCGCGCGCCGGGAAGTCCAGGAAGAGACCGGATACAAGGTTGTTGCGCTCAAGCGTTTGGGGAGCATTTACACCGCACCCGGATTTTGCGACGAGCGCATTGAGATTTTCTTTGCAAAAATCAGGTCTTCAGGAATTAAAAGCTGCCCCGATCCTGATGAAGATATTGAACTGGTTTGTCTTGATAAAAAACAATTTGAGGCCATGATCGTTTCCGGCAGGATAAAAGACGCCAAAACGCTGGCGGCATGGACAATGTATAAAAAAGCGGGGCGAAAAAAATCATGAATACTGAAAAATCAGCCCAATCCGGAACTCACGGCGAAAAACGCCGTTTTTACGAGGACATCTGGGAAATTGACATAAGCTCACTCTCGCGCATCAGGCGGCTTGGCGTCAATTTCATGCGAATTATCATTCTCGTTTTAAAAGGGTTCCGCGAGAACAACTGCCCCTTGCATGCGGCGGCTTTGACTTACAATTCACTGATGGCCATCGTGCCGATCCTGGCCCTGGCCCTTTCCATCGTGCGCCGCCTCGGAATAAGCGACATTACCGAACAGAGGATCGCGGAAATTGCGGGGCTTATGCCCGGGCAGTTGCAGGAAGTTATTTTTAATTTTCTTGATCAGGTGCGCAACGCCGATTTTACGGCCCTGGGCATCATCGGCCTCGCGTTGCTGGCGTGGATCGTGATCCAGGTTTTAAGCTGTATTGAAATGTCGTTTAACCGGATTTGGGGCGTTACGGCGCCGCGGCGGTTCAGCCGGAAACTGGCCGATTATCTCAGCGTGATCATCGTTGTGCCGGTCCTGCTGCTTGCCGCAAGCGCATTCAACGCGTCGCTGGCAAGCCACAGTATTGCCGGACTGATTGAGGCCCGCATCGGGTCGGATTTCTTCCTTTATGTCCATGCTTTGTCTATCTTGCCGCTTATTGCAACCTGGGTGGCGTTCATTTTTCTTTATACAATCATGACCAACACGCAAGTCCTGCCTTTTTCGGCCATTGTCGGCGGCGTTACCGGCGGTTCAATGTGGTTTTTCTGGCAGCAAATCTATCTTAACGTTCAAACAAGCATCGGTCAATTTAACGCAGTTTACGCGGCGCTGGCTTCCATCCCGGTTTTTCTGTTGTGGTCGTATATATCCTGGCAGATCGTGCTTCTCGGGGCGGAGATCGCTTTCGCCCTCCAGAATTATTCAACCTACAAAATGGAGCGGAAAGCGCACGGGGCCAGTCCCCAATCCAAGATCATGCTGGCCCTCTCAATTCTCTGCCATGCCGCCCAGCCGATGCTCATCAACATTCCCTGTTTCCGGATTGCGGACTATGCCCATTCGCACCGGGTTCCCGTGCGCCTGATCAACGAAGTGGTCGCGGAACTGGTCAAGGCCTCGCTCCTGGTTGAAGTGGCGGGCGGCGAAGGCCAGTATGTGTTGTTAAAAACACCCGCCACAATCCACGTTCAGGATGTCTTTAACGCCATGCTCAGGTCCGGAGCGTCGCCGCAAAGCCTCGGTTTGGAGCGGCTCAATCCGGCCATCCGGCACGTGCTCGGCAAAATAGACGCCGGCGCGGCCGAAGTTCTTAAAAGTTTCAATATAACCGATTTGCTCCAGCTGCACGCGCGCCTGGAACAGGCTCCGCTGAAGAATGAAAAATAAAGAATTTGAAGAAGGAATTTACGACAAACAAAGTGATGGGATGGTCTTGATCCATCAACCAACAGCCTACAGCAATAGGCTGATCCGCCGCAGACGGAAAACAACCTGAATTGTAATTACCAATGCCGCTTGATTTTGAACATGATCTTAATGCCGAGCAGATCGCCACTGTCCAGGCGCCCGACGGTCCGCTCCTGGTGCTGGCCGCGGCCGGCACGGGGAAAACACGCACGCTGGTCTATCGCGTGGCGAATCTCGTCGCCCGGGGAGTTGAACCCCGGCGCATCCTGCTGTTGACCTTTACCAACAAAGCCGCCCGGGAAATGCTTGAACGCGCCCGCATTATTGTCGGACCGGAGGTGAGCGGGCTCTGGAGCGGAACGTTTCACCATTTGGCCAACCGCATTCTTCGCCGCCATGCCCACCTCATTGATTACTCGCTTGATTTCACGATCCTGGACCATGATGATTCCATCAGCCTGATCCGGGCCTGTACCAAGGAACTCAAATTGACCGACCGCGAATTTCCCCGCCCGGAGGTGCTCATGTCGCTCTTGAGCGGCGCGGTCAACAAACGCCGCGACCTGGCGGAGGCCATTAACGGATATTTCGGCGACCATGCGGTGGATGAGACCGATGTCTTCAGCGTCCTGAAATTATACGGCGAGAAAAAACGGCGCCAGAACGCAATGGATTTTGACGACCTGCTCGTCAACGGTTATGAACTTTTTAAAAATAACGCTGAAACGCTCGCGAAATATCAGGAGCAATTCCTCTACATCATGGTGGATGAATACCAGGATACCAACATGATCCAGGCCGACCTGGTTGACCTGCTGGCGGCAAAACACCGCAACCTGATGGTGGTCGGCGACGATTTTCAAAGCATTTATTCCTGGCGGGGGGCGGATTACCGGAACATTCTCACGTTCCCCGAACGTTATCCGGATGCCCGGCAGTTCAAGCTGGAAACCAATTACCGCAGTGTTCCTGAAATTTTAACCCTGGCCAACGCCTGCATTGCCGGCAACCCGCGTCAATTCCAGAAAACCCTGCGTTCAACGCGCGAACCATACCGCAAACCAACCTTTGCCGTCTTGCGCGACGGCGACCACCAGGCGCGGTATGTGGTTGAGCAAATCCGGCGCCTCCACACCGCCGGTTTGGCCTGGCGCGATATCGCCGTGCTTTATCGGGCGCATTTCCATGCGCTGGAACTTCAGCTGGCGCTGTCGCGCGAGCAGATTCCGTTCGTGGTTGTGTCCGGGATCAGATTCTTCGAGCAGGCCCATATCAAGGACGCCTGCTCCCTCCTGCGCATCATGCACAATGCAAAGGATGAAATTGCCTTTGAAAGGCTTTTGTGCCTCCTGCCTGGCGTCGGCGAAAAAACTGCGGAAAAAATATGGCGCCAGCTCGGCGGAAGCTTTGACGTCCGCCAGGCCGCCCAGCGGCTGGCCCTCTCCAAGGCAATGCCCACCGCGGCCAAAGCAGCCTGGAGAAAAATTGAGGAATTACTGGAAAGCTACCCTGGCTCCGCCGCGGCGAGCCAGGCCGGCGATGCGGCGCGCGATCCGGGCCAGGTGATCCTGAACTTTATCAGCGGATTTTACGACCTGTACCTGCTTGAAACCTACGATGATCATGAGCGGCGGATTGAGGATTTGAAGGGACTGGTCGGGTTTCTGGCCGAATTTGACTCGGTTGAAGAATTCTTGAACGAAGTGGCGCTGGTAACCAACCTGGACGCCGACGCGGACCGCATGGACGGCGTTACGAAGGATTGCTTGCGATTGAGCACGGTGCACCAGGCGAAAGGCCTGGAGTGGCGCGCGGTCTTCATTCTCTGGACCGCGGACGGGATGTTTCCCTCCGCCCGTTCGCTCAAAGAAACCAGCGGCGACGAGGAAGAACGGCGGCTCTTTTATGTGGCCGTGACCAGGGCCAAGGACGATCTTTATTTGTGTATGCCATCCGTCCGCCGCGATCATAACGGCGGCGTCATTTTCCTGACGCCTTCCAGATTCCTTGTGGAAGTTCCCCCCGATAGCCTGAAAACCGAGCAGGTCGGATTTATTGCCTGATATTCGGAAGTCGTCAACCCCGCACGCATCAAATACCGGAATCCTAAGTGGTAAGCGCGCGGATCGCGCGGCTTGAAGAAGCCTTCCGGATCAAACCGCGCAAGCATCGGCTCAACCTGCGCCAGCCCGCATTTCTCACACGCCCCGTGAGAAATGCGCCCGAAGGGCCGAAGTAGAAGTACTTTGCGCTTCACTTCGGGGCCGCCCCGAAGCGACGTTCCGTCTGCTTCGGCCGGCGCCAATGCCTTCCCAAGGCATTGACAGACCGGTGCTTATCTCACAACCTGTTTTAGGTTGTGAGATAAGCAGGCCAGAAATGTTTTTCGATAAATCTCCGGTGATAATGGCAGTTGTCGAATCATAATCAGATTTCTCCTTGTCTTTTCATTATCAATCTTTCCACATTTGCTGCTCAGGGAAGTTATCTGCCTGGGCCATGGGGCGGCCCGAAATAAATCAGGGCTGATCCTGGCAGGGATGAATCTCAATTCTGTGGCGGACGGGCTTGACCATATTTTTAAGAGAAGCCATATTTGCCTCATGCTTTGCCATTAAGCGTTGGCGGAGCGCGTCCCGGGCCTGCGTATAAACGGAATCATCATTGAGAGTGGAATCCAAATACCGAAAACCGGCAAATATTCCCTTAATCATGCTCGTCTCGTAATTTTGTTTCTGCCCGACTGCGGTCAGGACCTCAGAAAACGACTTGGAAAAAGGATTGTTAGGAAATTCAGCCGCCAGATTGATTCCCTGTTCCAATTTCTCACGCGAAAACTTCTTTATGTCCCGGCCCCATTGAATTTCAGCTTGCGCCGCCGGCAGTTTTCGGACAACCAGCATGAACCGGTTTAAGTCCTGCTGGAACGGAACAAAAGGCAGGATGCTGATTGTTCCATTCGGATCGTTGCTTCCGCCGGTAAAGCAGAACGGATAACGGGAACTGATAACCTCCACGATACCGGTTGCACAGTTTACGATGGAGTGACCTTCCGTGGACGAGGCCCTGGCCGGAAAGTCAACCGTGATCGTTCCGATATTCCCATCCATGCCGAGCGCGCGCAGGAAGGCATAAGCCATGACTAAATGACCATTTGCCCATGGATGGACGCCATCTGATCCGGCGATATGATATTCGGGTCCGTGAACTGCCTTGGAATTGGTCATGGCGGACATCATGGCGCCGTATACGTCGGCAAACGGACACTTGTATTCTCCCGCCAGACGGCGGTCAATTTCACGCAATTGATTAAGATTATCGTTATAGACAACGGCGCAATCGGGCTGATTCCGTTGCCAAGTCCGGGAATCAACCACGCCCGGCGAGCCGATGATTATTGTGGCGCCGGCGGTCAAAACATTGGTAATAATCATGCGCATCGCGTTTTCATAATTCCGGCCAATATTTTCGTTGTATTTTGTATAACCGCCGTCATTCATTCCGTAACAGGTGGTAACCACAGTCGGTTTCCAGGATATAAGATCGTACTCCATTCGGGCTGCAAAACCCGGAGCTCTCTCTCCACTCCAGCCAAGCTGGATGACCTTGGCATCCAATTCCGGCGCGCAAACAAGGAAATAGGTTTCCAGATATTTGCTGTAGATTTTTTGTTCGGTGATTGAGTCGCCGGCGATCGCCAGCCGGCCGCCTTTTTTTATTACCGGCTCAGCATGGCAATTGCCGGCAATGCAATTTAAAAAAAAGATAACGGCGCCCATTGATAGGCATTTAAAAAAAAGATTCATGATATTATCCCTTCAATTAATCCTGATTCCGTGACGGCGAAAGCCGTCACGGAATCAGGAAGCTCTTAATCAGGCGGCGCCCGGAACGGCACAATTAAAGCCGGCGTGGTGTCGCAATCCGTAACAATGACAATATTCGTTTCATTAAGATCCCGGGAAGGAATTATATTGCGCAGTTCAACCCGGTAGCCGTTGGCCATTGCCATCGGCCGGATGCGCGCCTCCATGTCAGGCCGGGGAAGTTCCACACGGAGCAGTTTGAATTTCTTTTTCAACCCGGAATAAATGAGCAGCGTGCGCGCAACCGGCCGGCCGTCGGGCGACTTGACGGCAATCTCCCCGGGAATGGCATATATATCGCCGACGAACCTGCCCTGCATGGGTATTTCTATCGTCTTAAAACGCGGATGATCGGTCATCACCTTCAAGGCCGATTGAAAAGAACCGACGGTCAAAGGCGGCACGGTGCGGATGGTGATTTTATAATGCCGGCGCGGCCGGATCGTGACAAGCTCGGCGGCAAAACAGGGCATGGGCGGCACGACGGAATTAACATACGATTCATCGCCTTCGCTGAATTTTATTTCGCATGATTTTTCAACCGCGGCGGAAACGTGAACATTGCCCCAGTAAATCTGATCGGGCATTATTTCCAGCGGAGCAATCGCTTCGCCGGCCACCGCCAAAACAAGGCGCGGCTGATCGCGGTCGTTGGATTCAACGATGATGCGCCGCAATTGCCGGCCGCTGCGCCCCTTCAGGTTTAATTGCACCTTCAACGCCGCGCTTTCACCGGGCGCCAACGCGTCGTTGCCGAGCCGGGCCGCGACGCACCCGCAATCCGTGCGCACCGCCCGGATATGGAGCACTCCCGTGCCTTCATTGGACAAAACAAACTCGTGGGTTATGGTTTCCGTGTTGGTGGCCGACCCGAAAAAGAATTCAGTTTCATCGCAGACGATAATCGGGACCGGACGCTCCGGTTTGGCCTCAGCAGGCAAAAGAAGGCACAAAGGCAGAAGGCATAGAGACACAAAGCTTATAAATTTTATAATTCTGCATTCTTCATTCATGCCTTTGGCTTGATAAATCTTTATTCTGATTTTATTTTAATTTCCGGCTTGGGTTGGCGGTTGTAGACGGTCGCCCCGGCCGGGACGGAATGGGTCAGCCAGACGTTGCCGCCGATCACGGCGCCTTCGCCGACAATCGTCTCGCCGCCGAGAATGGTCGCCCCGGCATAGATGGTGACGTTATCCCTGACCTCCGGATGGCGCTTGATGCCCTTGATGGGATTGCCGTGTTCATCCTTTGGAAAACTCAGCGCGCCCAGCGTAACCCCCTGATAAAGCTTGACGTTTTTGCCGATAACGCAGGTTTCGCCGATAACCACCCCCGTGCCGTGGTCAATGAAGAAGCCGGGGCCGATTTTCGCCCCGGGATGAATGTCTATGCCGGTGCGCGAGTGGGCCAGTTCCGACATGACGCGCGGAATCAGCGGCACTTCTTTTGCATAAAGCTGGTGGGCAAGACGGTGAATGGCGATCGCCTGCAAACAGGGATAGCTCATGACGATTTCCATCAGCGATTTTGCCGCCGGATCGCCGTCATAGGCGGCCTGGATGTCGCGCTGGAGGGTGGCGCGGATCGCCGGCAGTTGTTCAACGAGAAAGATAACCGCCTGCTCGGCGCGTTCGCGGCAGTCGGAACAGTCCTTGCATTTATCAACGACGCATTGGTAACGGAAAGCATTTTCAATCTGCTCGGTCAGCCGCGAGGCCGCCGAACGCAGTTGGACGCCGTAGAAATCATCCAGGTGCCGCTCAGGCATCGGACCGGCGCCGTGACAACCCGGGAAAAGGATGCCGAGAAAATCATCCACGACCGCATGAACGGTCTTCTGGCTGGCGAGATTAAAACCTTTTTCCGTATTGACCAGGACCGGACAATTGATATCGGCGGCGAGGGTGTCAACTATTGCCGGTAACGAACGGTCCATCCATTCCTTGAGTTTCATTTACTTTCTCCTGATAAATCTTAAAAAGAATTTAACGTAAGCATAGCAAACCGGCAAAACATGAAAAGCAATATTTCAAGCATCCTGTGGTAATTTTTTCCGTGCTTTTCCGGCGGGATATCCTCCTGCCGGCTTGCCCGGCGGAAGATCACGATTGTTTGGCAATGCGACGAATGACGTCCAAATCATACTCGCTGAACGTTCCCGCGTAGAATCCATCCTGCCACACCCGGCACCCGGCAGTCCGCGCCAAGTCGTTCTGAAACGCCATCGCAATCTCTTCCGGCGACCGCTCGATATTCCCGCGCAACGCCATATGGAGATGGTCCGGCATCACCGATAAAGCCGCAATCAGGTGGTTGCCCGCCGCCGCGGCCAAGGTTGCGTCGCGAATTTGCTTGAGCCGTTCGGGGGCGGTGATCCTGAACCGATCCGCAGCCACCAACACCAAGTGCAGATTATACCAGTACCGTCCGCTGTTGGACTCGGATGGCTCAGCCAAGGCGCCGTCGTCGCGAACCACTGTGAATTGTCGCATGATTTCACGAAAACGCGGATCGGCGAAATCCTCCTTGCCGACTTGCCCGCGGATGTATTTCTCGACCACGTCCAATGTGTTCTCGCCGAGACTGCGGAATGACACTTTTCGGCTGAAGTCCACCGGTGCGCCGGCTTTGCGAAGCGCGTGTTGCAGTCGGCCCTTTACCCGCTGGCAGAAGAAAACCGGATTGATCTGCGGCGTGGCGCTGAAGAGAAGCTGAATCTTCTCGGTCGTGGCATAGGGGGTGAGCAGGCGCAAACCATCCTGCTCCCAAAGGGGCGCCGTGGCGCATGCAACGGCGACAATCTGTGGCGGGAATTCCGTTCCTTTGGTCGGCCAGCCGGCCCAGTCATAGCGCAGGCAGTAGGCGGATGTAACATTGCGGCCGGTGTACAGGGTTCCCGGGGACCTTTTGTCATGGGAGCCTGAGTTTTGCTTCCGGCGACACAAGGTCGCCGGGATGTTGCCGGCATTCTTCATCTTCTCTCTGTCATCCCAGGATACGACGCCTGATTCCGGAGGCGAGACATGCTTCCAAGTTCGCCAGACCATGCAAGCCAAGGACTTCTCTGGCTTGCTTCTGTATTTTCATTCTTCGCGTTCAATGCCGATCAGGACCCGGTTAGCGCCGAGATTGCGCCAGCCGATATTAATGAAAACATCATCCGGGAAACCGCGGGGCAGGCAGATTTCCTCCGTAATGCGGATGTGGTCCAGGGCGCAGAGCGCCCGGAAATCGCGCAGGGTTGCAAGGTGAATGTTCGGCGTGTCATACCAATCAAAGGGAAGCGAGTCGGAAATCGGCATTTTACCGGTCAATCCCAGCCGCAGACGGTACCGCCAGTTGCCGAAATTGGGAAAACTGACAATGCCGGCGCGGGCGACGCGCAGCATTTCACGGAGCAACTCGCGCGGCTTGCGCACAACCTGGAGCGTCTCGCTCAGGATGGCGTAGTCATATGATTTATCGGGGATTGAGCTCAAGCCCGCATCCAGGTCGCATTGAAAAACGTCCAGCCCCCTGCGGATTACGCTGATAATGTTCTCCAGGTCAATATCCATTCCCAAGCCGAGAATATTTTTACAGGCAAACAACTCGCAAAGCAGGCGGCCATCGCCGCAGCCCAGATCAAGCACGCGCGCCTTGGATGGTATGCGTTCGGTGATCAGCGCGAAATCGGCCGCCAAATTGACGCTTTTTTTGCTTAAATGGCGGAGATCAAGCGATGGGGGATCGGCGCGTTTTGAGATTCCCGCTTCCGCAGGCTCGTTCCGAAGCATCAGAGCGGGGCAGTCGGGCGACTCCAGAAAAGAGCGGACCACCTCGGCCAGGTGATCAATTTCCACCAGGAATGCGTCGTGCCCGTAGGGCGAGCGCAAAAGACAATAGGACACCCGTTTGCCGGCGTGGAGCAGAGACCGGGCCAGCTGCAGGGATTGTTCCGGCGGAAACAGCCAGTCGGAACTGAGGGCAACCACCAGAAAACGGGCTTTCGGGGCCACGGCCCGGAAAGCATCCGCCGGATCGTTCACGTTTTCCGTAAGATCAAAAACATCCATTGCCTCGGTAATATGGAGGTAAGAATTGGCGTCAAAACGATTGACAAACTTTGTGCTCTGGTGATCAAGATAACTTTCCACCTGAAACGGGGTGGCAAACCGCGGCAGGGGTTCCTGTACTTCTTTCTTTTCGCGGCCGAACTTGTGTTTCATGTTCTCCGAGGACAAATAGGTGATGTGGCCGATCATGCGCGCCTGGGCCAGGCCTTGGTCTGGTTTTTGGTCTTTTGCGTAGTAATCGCCGCCGGCCCACTCCGGATCGGCGAGGATCGCGTTGCGGCCGACAATATCAAAGGCCAAAGCCTGGGCCGAAAGATTCATTCCGGATGCGATGCAGACGCATTTATCCACCATCTGCGGGAAACGGATGCTCCATTCAAGCACCTGCATTCCGCCGAGCGATCCGCCGACAACCGCGGCCAGCCGGGCAATACCCATCTGGCGCAATAAAAGTTCCTGCACGTTTACAATGTCCGGAATAGTAATTGACGGAAAAGATGAGCCATAAGGCTTGCCGGTGCGCGGATCAATGGAAGAAGGTCCGGTTGTGCCCATGCAGCCGCCCAGGATGTTGGCGCAAATAACGTAAAACCGGCCAGTGTCAATGCCTTTCCCGGGGCCAATCATTGCATCCCACCAGCCCGGCTTGACATCGTCGGCCGAGTGATACCCGGCAACATGCGCGTCCCCGGTCAAAGCATGGCAGATATAAACGGCATTGTCCCCGGCCGGGGACAGGCGGCCATAGGTCTCATAAGCCACCTGCAGTTCGGGGAGTACGCCGCCGTTTTCAAGTTTAAATCCTTCCGGCGGCAGGGTCAGGCGCAGGTATCTTGTCTCAACCAATCCGACACTGCCCTTGTCTGAATATCCGTTGGTCATTGAGTATTGCAATTACTCAGGCTGGTGGTTACGAATCAAACGAGCAAACAAAAAAAATGGCGGGAGAGACGGGGCTCGAACCCGCAACCTTCGGCGTGACAAGCCGATGCTCTAGCCAATTGCGCTACTCCCCCGCAAAATCCGCCACCAGCTCCGCCGCTTCCCGGCCGACTGCCGGTGGCAAGAGTTAGTAACATAGCTTTTTTACCGGCAACCGCAAGCAAAAACAGGCAAAAATACATAATTACTTATTCTGGATTTTTGCACCCGGAGCGGCCAACAGAAACTGAACGACGGCGGAAAGCACGAGCATAACACCGCAGACCGCGTACATGCTGGCGGCGCTGGCGGTGTGCCGCATCCACCATTCGCTCACAAAGAGGCCCAGCACCGAGGACGTGCCGACCAGGAACTCGTTGATCCCGACGTTGAAAACACGGTTGCCGGAATTGGAACTGTAATAAACGCTGCAAAAATAGGCGAATCCGAAATAAATTCCCAAAAGAGCGAACATGGGAAAACATACGATCAGGGAAGATTTCTTCCAGACCACAAAAAACAAGGCGGCCGCCAGGAATTGCATGATGACAAATGGAGCCCGGCGGTAAAGCGCGTTGTGCCTTTTGGCCATAACCATGCCGGTCAGCGCCTGGACCGCAAAAACAATAAACAACGGCAGGCTTGCCATGAAGGAGCTTATCCCCTCCGCCGCGCAAATTGACGGGAAAAAACTCAAGAGCGGCCTTTGCACAAACATGGCGGTAAAAATTATTATCCACCCGACCAACACATAGCGCGCGTTGACGGACCGCGCGCCGGAAGCGCCCGCCTCAACAAATTCTTCCGACGATATTTCTTCCAAAGGTCGCCGCTTATGCCGGAAAATTATTATAATAATTGCCGCCCCGATGGCCAGCGACAAAATGGCCAGCGTAAAAGCGCCATAGCGGTAAAAAAAACCTGAGGATATAAATCCAAATCCTGTTCCCATGCTCCAGGACAGGGTGTAGATGCCGATGGTTTTCATCAGCCCGCCCGGCGCCGATTCACCCCGCATAAAAGCCTGGAATGAGTTGAAAAAGAATGCCGGGAATATCCCGATCATTGCCATGCCAACCAGCATCATCTTGAATTGAAAAGCAAAAAGACAGACAATGACGCCCAGCACGCTAAAAGCGGTGCTGGAAGAAAGAATCAGCCGGGCATTGCGCCTTGAAACGACAAAACCGGCCCCCAAGCTGGTGAGCATATAAAACAAGGACGAAATGCCCGACAGCCAGGCGCACTGATTAAGCGAGAAATGCAGTTCGCCGGCGCGGTACAGGACGGCGAAAGTGGTTAAAAAAAGAAGCCAGTCCATCAAGGCCGGGCAGGTATTGATAAAAAAACGGGAATTTTTCACGCCGGATAACCAGTTAATACCAGGGTTACAAAAGAATGTCGCGCTGGTGTCACGGCGCGGATGAAACCGATACCAAGTCGCTTGTTGCCGGAATATGCGTTATATAAGCCTCAGCCGTATGGCTGATGGGGTTGGTTGAACCGGAACCGGAATCACTGTTGTCCGAAAACGTGGAACTGACGGTTATGACCTGGATCTGGGGCGAAGCTGGATCTGAAATGCTTGTGTAGGTGACCATCATTCCGCTCCGTGAGCTCAACTTGCCGTAGGTTTCGTTTTGGAGCGACCACTCGTAAACATATCCGTTGTAGGCCGTCAGGGTAACGCTTTCCCCGTAACGCAGAGTGGCGGAATCGGGGCGGATTTCAATCTTTTGCGCGGCCGAATCCACCTCGCATCCGCAAAGGAAAGCAAACGCCGCCAACATCGCCGCGTCCAATACCGCCGAAGCAACAGCTGCCTTGAAATATTTCATGCCTCCTTTTATTATTTAAGCCGGCAATTGTCAACTGGTAAAAAAATAAAACCTTTGACTTGCGGGCGGGATGTTTATATGCCATATTGAAATCATAAGGAGGAGGCGCGCCGGGCTCAAGTTTAACCCTCCCGGGCGGGCCGGGAAGTTATGAAAATTTTATTCCATTATTTTTTTGTCCTGGTTTTACCGCTTCTGCCGCTGGCGGCCGCCGGAAAAACGATCCCGGTTGACGGGTATGCCGCCCTGGTCAATAACAAGGTCATCACGGTCTCCGACGTGACGAAGGCGATGGAGCCGGTTGAAAAGCAGTTGCGCGAGACGTATTTTGACGACACCTTGCCGGACAAACTGGAAACCGCCTATGAAAACACGCTCAACTCCCTGATTGAACGCGAACTGATTTTAGTCTACTTCGCCAGCCAGAAACAATTTTCCCTGCCGGACAGCGTCATTGACAGCCGGATAGACGAAATTGTCCGCAACAAATTCAACAACAACCGCGCCGAACTGCGCAAGGTCCTTGACCAGGAAGGCCTGACCTTTGATGAATGGCGGGCCAATTATAAAAATTCGTTCATTGTGGCCCTTTTGCGCGAGAAGGAAGTTGACAGTAAAGTCGTGATTGCGCCGCAGGCGGTGCGGGAAGCTTATGAAAAGGCAAGCGATACTTACAAAGTTCCGGAACAGATGGAAGTGCGGGCAATCGTGATTAACCGGGCCGGCACGGAGGAAGAAGCGGCGCTGAAGCTTAAACAGGCCGAGGACATCCGCAAGCGGCTTTTAAGCGGCGAATCGTTTGAAGAACTTGCCAAACAGGTTTCGGAAGACCAGAAGGCGGCCGCCGGCGGGTACTGGGGCTGGGTTGATCCGGACAGCCGCCGGGCTGAACTGGCGGCGGTCATTAAAAAGCTGTCGGTCGGCGAACTAAGCGCGGTGGTCCCCGCCGGCGATGAGCTTTATATCCTGAAAGTTGAGGGCCGCAAAAACGCCTCGGTTGTGCCGTTTGAAACGGTGCAGGAGTCCATCCGGAACGAGCTTTATAAAAAAGAACTGCGCCGGCTCTATAACGCCTGGATTGAACGGCTGAAACAGAATGTCTATATAAAAAAATTTTGAAACAGCAGACAGAATAAAACATCTTATTCGCGATATTTTTTCAATATCCTGACTTCTGACTACTGACTCCTATCTTCCTTACCGCCATGGCATGGGCCCGCTTGTAGTAGCCAATCAGCTGTTTCCAGTCAAATTGTTCGGCCAGTTCCTGGGCGTGAAACCGCAGGGCGATGCGCTCGCGGACGTCAAGCTTGCAGAAAGAAAACAGGTAATTGGCCAGCTCTTCCGCCGCGACGTCATAAGCAATGTTTTTTCTGCGAACCACATACAAGCCATTCTGCTGACAATCGGCCGCGCGCTTCAGGATATAACTGCCGAAACCGGAAAGATCGGACGCCACGGCGGGAATGTTCCTGGCAAGGCACTCCAGCGGCGTATAACCCCATGGCTCATAATAGCTGGGAAACAGCCCCAAATGGCAGCCGCGGGCAAACTGGTCATAATCAATCCCGAAGAGCGGGTCAGCCATGGTTATGAAATCCGGATGATAAATAATTTTTACCGGATCAGACGCGCTGTTGATCATGTTGAATTTGCGCAGTTGATTTAACACCTCATCCCGCTCCTGGTCATAGAGGTCATGCGTGACGATAAACGGCAGGCGGTTGGTCCGCCAGGCCTGCATGATGCGCCTGAGGCGCAGGATGAATGATTCGTCAATGAGCGCATTAAAATCGGGCAATTGGCCGGTTGACGAAGCCTTGAACAACCGGGCGCCGATCTGATCCTTCACCATCATGCAGGTGTTGTAAAGCTCTTCCGTCATGGCCTTGTTATTCAGCACTTCGGCGATGATCGAGCGGAACGGCCGGCGGGTGATAATGAACATGACAACCGTCAAATCGCTTTGATTTTGTTTCAGCCGGGCATTCAGCCGGGCAAGCGCCTCCAGCGTCAGGTCAAAGCCCTTGTTCCGGTATTCATAGCGACCGGAGGTAAAAAGAAAGATGGTGCGGTCAAGATTAAAGCTATAGCTGGGGAAAAAGTGGCCGATGATAAAGCGGTTGATTTTTTCCTTGTAGATCACGTGCAGGTTTTCCGACTCATGGCGCGCGGTAAATCTTTCAACATTCAGCCCGTTCGGCAGGACCTGATCAACCTCGCGCTGGATTAAATATTTGCATTCCAGCGCGGTTACATCGCTGACGGTTGTAAAAACATGGGCGCCGTGCGCCGCCGCCCGTTCCAGGCGGACGCGCGACTCGATATTAAACCGCCGGGCGTCATTTTCCCAGTTTACAAAGGGCAGATGATCGTAAAACCAGGGATCCGTCATGGCGATATACCGCCCCAGCAGGGTGGCATGTGTTGTGAAGACAATACCGACCGGAAGATTTAAACGCCGCATTTCGGGAATGGCGGCGCTGGCCATCCATTCGTGGAAATGAGCGATAATCGGAGGCAAATCCGTCTTGTCCTTTGTCAGGGCCTTAAAAAATTCCTGAACCAGGAAGCCGAAGGCAACCACTTCATTCAACTCACCATCGTCAACGGGAGTTCCGATATAATGGTGCTCCCAGAGAAAATATTTGATTTCACGCAAATGACGCATTGCGCTGCGGGTGTTCAAAAGAATAACCTGCGGGCGGCCCGAGACAAGCCAATAACCATAATGCACTTCGAATCCCATGGCCTTCAGGGTCTCAAGCGCCTGGGCCACCAAACCGGTCGGCTGGGCGGCCTCAAACTCAACCGCCGCCGTTACCGGATTATAGGGGCCGATCAGGAAATAATGATTCCCCCAATTTTCAATCATACTGGGCAATTTTGAGCGGATTACGGTATAGATGCCGCCCAGTTGCTGGCAGACTTCCCAGGCCGCCTCAAAGAGCAGGGTGTTTTGCGGAATTATATCGTTTTCCCTTGCCGGCGGTATATTCAGTTTCGGAGATTTTACGGTTTTCATGGTGTCAATTGCCGCCATTATCGCCTGTTCACGCCATAATTTATGATTCTAATTTTGCATATCATTTAAACCAATGCAAGAAAATTAAATTTTCAGTTCACGTCAGAAATACGATCTGCACATCAAAAACCAGTAATTCGCGACAAAAGGATATTGACACCTTTAGATTATGATATATTATTGATAGTTTTTAGATATTTTGCCAACGTAGCTCAGCTGGTAGAGCAGCGCATTCGTAATGCGCGGGTCGTCGGTTCAATTCCGACCGTTGGCTCGGTTATTATTAAAAACACAATTCCATCGTGAATTCATCCGATTTATGAAGAAAATCATTAAAAAACAAAAGCACTCCCCGAAAGCACCGGCAACCGGCAAAAAAACCGCGCTAAAGGCGCGGAAGGAATCTTTGCCCGCGAAAAAGGCCTTGCCAACGGGCAAAGCCGAACAAACCCAGCAAGATGCCGAGGCTTTGAATATCAGCTCGCAGTTGCGGATAAAATTAAGCAGCGATGAGCTTCACGAAAAAGTAAAGGAACTGATCAAGCTGGCGCGCGAGCAAGGCTACCTGACCTATGCGGATATCAACGAAAGTCTCCCGAACGATCTGATTGATCCCGATGAGCTGGAAGGATTTATCCTGCTGTTACGGGGAATGGACATTGAAATAATAGACGCCTCGGACGTTGAGCAATACAAAAAGCAGGCTGAAAAAGCGGAACGGGCGGAACAGGCCAAATCGCTGGACGCAATGGACGATCCGATCCGCTCCTATATTCATCAAATGGGACAAGTGCCCCTCCTCACCCGCGCCCAGGAAGTTGAGATCTGCAAACGGATTGAAGAGGCTGAAATAAATTCCCGCGCCCTTTTCAAAGAGTTCGGATTTTCAATTGAAGCTCATTTCGGGCTGGCCGACCACCTGGAAGAGGGAAAAGAGCGCTTTGACCGGATCATCATGGATAAACATATTGAAGGGCGCGATAAATACTTCCGGCTGATGCCCGCCCTTAAAAAGAAAGTCCGCGCGATCCACGCCAAACTGACGAAGGTTTTCATAAAGATGAACGCCAACCACTCCAACCAGGCAAAGCTGAAACGCTGGACGGCGAATTTCAACACGTACCATCGTTCTTACGCGCGGATACTGGACAGCTTTCATTTCAAGCAGAAAGCAATTGAGGATTTCATCACGGTGGCCGATAAATATCACCTGCAATACAAGGATTGCATCACCCGGTTGCATAAGCTGGAAAAACGCAAGCATCCGAAAAATGCCGCCTATAAGGCGGAGTTGCGGGTATTGCAATCCGAGCTGAAAAAACTGGAAACCATTTTCTGGATGGGGTGCGATCAATTTGACGTCAAGTGCAGGCAGTTGCGGGAATGGCTGAAAAAAGGCCAAAAGGCCCGAACGGAAATGGCGGAAGCCAACTTGCGCCTCGTGATCAGCATCGTCAAAAAATACATGAATCGCGGCCTGATGTTCCTTGACCTTATCCAGGAAGGCAACACCGGCCTTATGCGCGCGGTGGAAAAATTTGAATACAAACGCGGATATAAATTCAGCACTTACGCCACCTGGTGGATCCGCCAGGCGGCCACCCGCGCCATTGCCGATCAGGCCCGGACAATCCGCATTCCTGTCCATATGATTGAAACAATCAACAAACTGGTCAGGGTTCAAAAACAGTTGTTGCAGGACTTTGGCCGCGAACCGACGCCGGAAGAAGTCGCCAGCGAAGTCAACCTGCCCGTTGACCGGGTTCGGGAAGTTTTTAAAATGTCCCAACAACCGATCTCGCTGCAGGCCTCCGTCGGTGACAGCGACGACACAACCTTCGGTGATTTTATTGAAGACAAATCCGCTGAAAATCCATCGGAAATGGCCGCCTACAGTCTCCTGCGGCAAAGACTCCAGGAAGTGGTCCATACCTTGTCCGAACGGGAACAAAAAGTCATTCACCTGCGCTTCGGCATTCTTGACGGATGCCCGCGGACCCTGGAAGAAGTGGGGAGCATGTTCAACGTCACGCGGGAACGTATCCGTCAAATCGAGGCAAAAGCCCTGCGAAAAATGCGCCATCCGACAAGACTGCAAAAACTGGAAGGTTTTCTTGACATCAAAACATAGGAGACGGATTCCGATGAAGCATGACCTTGACATTTCCTGGCGCCGGATCGCCTGGTTTATTCCTGTTGTTTTCCTGTCATTTTCACCGCCGCCGGTCTTTGCCGCGACGCCAGGCACAAGAATAGATATCAAAGCCAAGCAAATAAGCGGCAGCGACATGACCCAAGCGCAATGTCTCCAATTGATCCACAGTGTCAGTCTCAGCAAAGACCTGCGCGGCGCCAAATTGGATGAGGTAGACATTTCCGGCGTAAGCCTCGTTACCGCGGATTTATCCGAGGCCAGCCTGAAAAAATCAATCCTCAAAGGCACCAAACTCGGACGGGCCAACCTGACCAAGGCCAATCTGGAAGGCGCCATCCTGTACGAGGCGGATTTGAACGGCGCCAAGCTCAATAATGCGAATCTTAAAAACGCCAATCTTATAAAGGCCAACCTGAAAAACGCCTTGCTGATCGGAGCGGACCTGAGCAAGGCCCTTCTCATGGACGCCGATTTCAGCGGGGCCAATCTTACGGGAGCAATCATGGAAAAAGCAAAACTGGATGGAGCGATTTTCAAGGGCGCAATTATGCCCGACGGCCAGATCCACCCATAATGATCATGCCCAACCATGCGCGACTCTGATGATATTTTTTTAACATCATGAAAAACAAAAAAACAACCAAGGCCGTTGTCGGCATTGTAATGGGCAGCGATTCGGACTGGCCGCTGATGGAAACATCCGTCAAAACATTGCGCGAGTTCGGCGTGCCGTGTGAAGCGCGGGTTATATCCGCCCACCGCGCACCGATTAACGCGGCAAAATACGCGGAAAGCGCCGCAAAGCGCGGCATAAAAATCATGATTGCCGCCGCCGGCGGCGCCGCCCATCTGGCCGGATTGCTCGCGGCTCATTCCATCCTGCCCGTCATCGGCGTGCCGGTAAAAGGCGGCGCTTTGGACGGCATGGATGCCTTGCTGGCCACCGTTCAAATGCCGGCCGGCGTGCCGGTGGCCACGGTCGCCAGCGGTTCGGCCGGTCCCGTTAATGCGGCCATCCTGGCGGCGCAGATTTTAGCCCTGCACAACAAGGCCGTAGCCGGAAAACTTCGCCAGCACAAACGTAATCTTTTGAAGAAAGTTTTTCGCGCCGATCAAAAAATTCAGTCAATTCTGGAGAAAAACAATGAATAAGCCCCGGTCTTTTTTTATCGGATTTCAAACTTTCTTTCTGACCGCCGCTCTCCTGTCCGCCGCCGATCAACCTTCGGCCGTGGCCGGCATCATGCGCGACGTAACCGAGCTGGGCGATATTCTTCAAAAAAAACACGCCGTCTTTGATCCGGCCGCCAGCTCGAATATTACCGCCACAATCATCAAGGCCATTGATCCTTACGCCGAAGTCCTCACCAAGGAGCAGTCCGAACGCCGCGCCGAGGAACTGCGCGGGGTCTTCTACGGCGTCGGGCTGACGATCGCCATCAAAAACAAATTGCCGACGGTCATGGAAGTCCTTAAAGACGGACCGGCGGAAACCGCCCATCTCAAGGCCGGAAATATTATTGAAAAAATTGACGACCAGAAAACGGAAGGACTGCCGCTGGAAACGGTCGTTTCCAAGCTCCGCGGCGCAAAAGACGAAACGGTCCGGATGACAATCCGTTCCGGCGACAAAAACACGGAAACAAACGAATGCGCGTTAAAACGGACCATTGTTCAAATGCCGGTTGCCGGCGTAACCGAAGATTGGCCTTACAAGATAGGTTTCATAAAAGTCAACGGTCTTTATGAAAATTCCGGGACACAGATCGTAAGCCAACTGGTGGCTTGGGCGGAAACAAACTGTGCCGGAATCATCCTTGATCTGCGCAATGCCGACGGCGGAGATCTGCAGGCGGCCGCCGACACCGCCGGTCTTTTTCTTCCGGGCGCGGCGCCCGTTATGAACGTCCGTGACGGAAGCGGTTCGGTTGTTTCCTCCTACACGGGCAAGGCCGGCAAGGCAATTGATGCCCCGCTTATGGTCCTAATCAGCCGCGACACCAGCAGCGCGGCCGAGGCGCTGGCCGCCGCGCTAAGCACCGCCAAGGGTGTTCTTTTGATCGGGACTCCGACGCGCGGGGATGATTGCCTGCGTGAGTTTGTGCCCCTCGCGGATGGACGCATCGTTTATCTTGCCACCCGCCGAATAGAAATCAGCCGCGGCGCATCCTACCACGGAACGGGCGTCAACCCGCAGGTAGCCGTCGTGCAAACCGACAATCCGGCAAAACCCGAAGAAACAGCCGGCGACGAAGAAAATGGTTTGTTCACAAAATTATCGGAAGAAGAAAAACTTAATCGGGCGCTGCTTCGCCGCACGAAGGGCGATGCCGTTCTGCAAAGGGCAACCGACATCTTGCTGGGACTCAAAGCCCTCAACATCAAGGGACGTTGAAAAGAACCGGCGCAAACCAGTCAAAAACGTGAAGTCTCGTATACTGACATTATCTCCTGCAGGAAAAATTGACCAAGACGTAATTGCCGAGGCGGCCGCCGCCTTGCGGCAGGGATGGCTGATCGTCATCCCGACTGACACGGTCTACGGCGTGGCCGCCCATTGGGAAAATAAAAACGCGGTTGAAATGCTGCGCCATATCAAGGGCCGGCCGGCCGACAAACCCATACCGATCCTTGCTTCTGACTGCATGAAAATTGAAAAAATGAAAGCGTATTTTGGAAGAAACACGCGGGAACTGGCCCGGCGGTTCTGGCCCGGGCCTTTGACGATCGTCCTGCCCGTAAACGATGGCTGGGAAGGATTCCGGATTCCCAAGCACCCGGTTGCGCTGGCGATTATCAAGGCGGCGGGCGGCCTCCTGCGGGTAACCAGCGCCAACTTGAGCGGCCAGAATCCCGCCTTGACGGCGGACGAGGCCGTCCGTGAATTGCAGGACGGCGTGAAGTTGGCAATAGATTCCGGACCGGCGCCCGGCGGCGTACCGAGCACGGTTGTTAAAATAACCGACGAACATGTTGATATTCTGCGCGAAGGAGCGATTGCTTGTAATGCGATTTATGAAGTTTGCCGGCAGAAACGGAGAAAACCGGGAATTTCCGCCTGCCCCGCATAATGTTGCCGGCGATGGCTGTCCGGTCCCGATCAATGATTAAAAATATAATTAATGTTCTTTTTGTGTGCACGGGCAATATTTGCCGGAGCCCGATGGCGGAATATCTTTTTCTCAGCCGTCTCGACCCAAGTTACTCATGGACAGCCGGTTCCGCCGGCCTGGCCGCGATAAACGGACTTGCGGCAAGCCGGACGGCCGTTGAAGTCATGGATGAGATCGGCATCAACATAAGAAAGCATCACAGCCGCGCGCTTACCAACGAACTGATTGATGCGGCAACGATTATTCTTGTAATGACCGGCGCGCACGCCGCGGAACTGAAACAGCGTTTTCCACAGGCGCGCGACCGGGTGCACCTGCTCGGATCATTCAATGAGAATGCAAAAGAAAAAGAAATATCCGATCCGGTCGGTTCCGGCCCTGAAATCTACCGCCGGACGCGCAACGCCATCGCCGGATGTCTTGACGGCCTGATCAGTTATCTGCAATCCTTTCAAAAAAACAAACACTCATAACAAAAAAGGTAAAACATGCGCATTGTCATAAGTTCGGATCACGGCGGTTTCCCGCTGAAAGAGACTCTTAAAAATTATCTCGTTGAGAAAAAACTTGGCGTGGACGACCTGGGATGTTTCAACAAGGACTCGGTTGATTACCCCGATTTTGCCGCGCTGGCCGCAAATGAAGTATCCCTGGGCCGGGCGGACTTCGGCATCGTAATTTGCACAACCGGCATCGGAGCGTCAATTGTCGCCAACAAATTTCCGGATGTGCGCGCCGCGCTCTGCCTGACGCCGCATATGGCAAAAATGGCGCGGAACCACAACAACGCCAATATTCTGGCGCTTGGCGGCGCCCTGACAAGCGATGACGACGCCAGGAAAATCGTTGACGCGTGGCTCGCCGCCGGTTTTGACGAAGGCGAACGCCATCATCGCCGCGTACAAAAAATTCAGGATTATGCCCGGGCCGCGAACGAGGCGGCCAACATCGGCCGAACTGACCCGGAAATTTACAAGGCAATCCAAAACGAAGTTATCCGCGAAAGCGAGAATCTTGAATTGATCGCATCCGAAAACTACACCAGCCGCGCGGTCAGAGAGGCGACCGGCTGCATCATGACCAACAAGTATGCCGAGGGATATCCCGACAAACGATGGTATAACGGCTGTCAGTTTGTGGACGACGCCGAAAAGCTGGCCATTGACCGCGCCAAACTGCTCTTCAAAGCGGAACACGCCAATGTCCAGCCGCATTGCGGCAGTTCCGCCAATCTGGCGGTTTACTTTGCCGTCCTTAATCCCGGCGACCATATTCTCGCGATGGACACCGCCCATGGCGGACATCTGACCCATGGCATGAAATCAAACCTTTCCGGCCGGTTGTTTAACGTTCTGCATTACGGAGTCAGCCGCAAGACCGAGCAGTTTGACTATGACGAAATCGCCGAGTTGGCCCGAAAACACCGCCCGAAACTGATCGTTGCCGGCGCCAGCGCCTATTCGCGCGCCATTGATTTTAAAAAATTCCGCGAGATTGCCGACAGCGTTTCGGCCTATTTAATGGTTGACATGGCGCATATTGCCGGCCTGATCGCCGCCGGGTGTCATCCAAGCCCGGTCCCTTACGCCGAATTTGTGACGTCAACCACGCATAAAACACTCCGCGGCCCGCGCAGCGGCATCATCCTTTGTCAAAAACGTTTCGCGAAGGAAATTGACCACCAGATATTTCCCGGCATGCAGGGCGGACCATTGATGCATATTATCGCCGCGAAAGCGGTCTGTTTCCAGGAAGCCCTGCACCCCGCCTTCCGGCAATATCAGGAACAGGTCCTGCGCAATGCGCGCACGTTGGCGGAAGCGCTGCAAGAAGAAGGATTACGCATTGTTTCCGGCGGAACCGACAATCATTTGCTGCTCGTGGACCTTACCCCGTTAAACATTACCGGCAAAGAAGCCGCCACGGCGTTGGACAAGGCCGGCATAACCGTCAACAAAAACCTCATCCCTTTTGACACGCGCAGCCCATTTGTCACCTCCGGAATACGCATCGGCACGCCGGCCGTATCCACCCGCGGGATGAAAGAAACCGAAATGCGGCAGATTGCCGCCTGGATTATGAAAGTTCTGCGTAATATCAATGATGATTCCGTTCCCGCCGAAGTCCGGCGCCGGGTCATTGCCTTGACCGCCGGATTTCCCATTCCCTAATTTGCTTGACTATATCATCATTATCGGCATATTTTCCACAAATCAATCCCTTGGAGACATATAAAAATATGACAAAAAAAATAACGGACTTGCCGCAAAGCAAGGAAGACCAGAAACCGGCCGCCGGCATTGTTCTTGAGCTTGAATTCATGCTGTTTCCCGGGCGGCAACTGACCTACGAGGCTTTCAGCAGCGTCTTAAAAAACAGCCAGCTCACCCTGGAACAGGACCAGTTTTCCCGCTACTGTCTCCCGCGTTCAATCGAAAAATGCCTGCCGGGTCTTCTGTCCGCCATGGGAAAAAAAGGCCTGACGGTGGAAACGATCGCCGCGAAAATCAAAAAACAATTTGAGTCGTCTCTGAATGATTCCTCATGCCAGCCCGTTTCCGGGCTTATGGCCCTGCTCAAGAAAGCGGCCGACAACAACATCAAGATCGGCCTGTTGTCATTTTTGCCGGAAGAAAACGCGCATCAGCTCATGGAACGCGCGGCCTTGAACCAGTCGGCAACTTGTCTGCACGTCATGAAAAAGGAAGCCCATGATTTGCCCACTCCCGACAGCTGGCTGTCTTTGTTGAAATCCATGGGCATTGCGCCGCGGTGCGCCACCGCCCTGGTTAACAGCGCGACGGCCTGCAAATCCGCGCTCGCGGTGGGGATGTCCTGCAGTGTTGTTCCGGATTGTTTCACCGCCTGGCAGGAGTTTACCGGGGCCGATTTTGTGGTGGAAAATGCCGCCGACCTGGAACTGAATAAAATCTCCGCCCTGTTGTCCACCGCGCATTTTAGAAAGCGCGCAAAATGAACACCCAGTTTGACGAAGCGCGTTCGGGTCGCATCACACCGGCCATGAAAGCGGCGGCGGAAAGCGAAAACTGCCATCCTGACAAGGTACGCGCCGAAATAGCAAAAGGCCGCGCCGTCCTGCCGGCCAATCCGAACCATAAAAACCTGCGCCCGGCGGTCGTCGGCCGCGCTTTCCGCACAAAAGTCAACGCCAACATCGGTCTCTCAACCGAGCAATCCAATTGCCCGCGGGAATTAAGAAAGCTGTCAATCGCCCTTGAAGCCGGGGCGGATTGCATTATGGACTTGAGCGTCGGCAAAAATGTGGCCGAACTGCGCCTGCCCATGCTGGCGGCCTGCCCTGTCCCTTTCGGCACCGTCCCCATTTACGAGGCGGTCTGCCGCACCGGCGGCACGGTTGAATCGTTTGACCCGGATGTGCTTATGGAAGTGATTGCCGACCAAGCCGGACAGGGCGTTGATTTCATGACGCTGCACGCCGGAATATTGATGGAGCATATCCCCCTGGCAATGAAAAGACGCGCGGGAATTGTCAGCCGGGGCGGGGCAATCATGGCTTCCTGGATGAGACGGCGCCGGAAACAAAACCCCCTCTTGACCCGCTGGGCCGAAGTGATGGATATTTGCCGGGCGCATGATGTGACCATTTCACTGGGCGATGGTTTGCGGCCGGGCTGCCTGGCGGATGCCAGCGACAAGGCCCAGTTCGCCGAGCTTGATATATTGGGCAAATTGGTCCGGCAATGCCGCCAACACGGCGTGCAGGTGATGGTTGAAGGACCGGGCCATGTGCCTTTTGACCAGATTCGCATGAATATGGAACGCGAACAGAAAGTTTGCAACGGCGCGCCGTTTTATGTTCTTGGACCGGTCGTTACCGACGTTGCCCCGGGTTATGACCATATTTCTTCCAGCATCGGCGCTTGCGCCGCGGCAACCTACGGCGCCACTTTGCTGTGCTATGTGACTCCGGCCGAACACCTGGGATTACCGACCGAAGATGAAGTTCGCGAGGGAGTTATTGCCTTCCGGATAGCCGCGCATGCGGCCGACGTTGCTCGCGGCCTGCGGGGAGCACGCGACTGGGATGACGCCATGACCAGCGCCAGAACTTCATTTGACTGGGACAAGCAGTTTCAACTTGCCCTGGACGGCAGGAAAGCCAAGGCAAGATTTCATAAAATCATGGGTAAAAAGGGCGGCAAAACAAAATCCCTTGACCATTGCTCAATGTGCGGCGCGGAATTCTGCGCCATGCGCATCTCGCAAAAAATCGGCAAAGATAACAAAATCCAGCAAAAGAATTTCTCACTCGCTCATAAAATTCGCTAGAGCACACAGAGAGCCACTGCTTTCGCCTTTCCCTCGGTGAACTCTGTGGTCTCTGTGAGAAACACTCTTTTCTTATGAAAAAAACCTCCATCAACCGCCTGCTTGAAATCATGGCCAGGATGCGCGCGCCCGGGGGCTGTCCATGGGACCGCGACCAGACCCTGGCAACGCTCAAACAATATGCGATTGAAGAATGTTATGAGGTTGTGGACGCGATTGATTCGGGCGATGTTGACAAGCACGCCGAGGAACTCGGCGACCTGCTCCTGCAGGTTGTTTTCCAGGCCCAAATCAGGGCGGAAAAAAAACAGTTTACCTTCAATGACGTCGTAAAACGCATTTGTGAAAAATTGATCCGCCGTCACCCGCACGTTTTCGGAAAGACCCCCGCCCGCGGCGGAAAAGCCATAAGTTCGAAGGAAGTCCTGCGCAACTGGGAAAAAATCAAGGCAAGGGAAAAAGAGGGAAAAGCGAAAAAATCGCCCGGCGGCAAACCGGCGGGCATCGCCTCTTCGGTGGTGGAAGGCTTGCCGCGTCATCTGCCCGCGCTTCATAAGGCGCACCAGTTCCAGCAGCGCTTGGCGCGCGTGGGTTTTGACTGGACGGACGTCCACGACGTCATGTTGAAAATCGAGGAGGAACTCGAGGAAGTCAAGGAAGCGCTCGCCAAGGGCGATGAACGGCATATCCGCGCCGAAGTCGGCGACCTGCTTTTTGCCGTCGTCAATCTCTGCCGTTTCCGGGAAATGCACGCGGAAGAGGTGCTGCAAGACGCGATTGTCAAGTTCAGCAAAAGATTTCAGGCGGTTGAGAAGCGCGTGCATGCCGCGGGCCGGGAAATCTCCCAATGCACACTGGCGGAACTGGATAAACACTGGGAAGCGGTAAAGAAAAAAGAAAAGAGGCACAAAGGCAGAAGTGGCAAAGGCACAAAGCAAGAATCAAAATATTAACTCTGGCTTTGTGCCTATGTCCCGTTATGTCTTAAACAAGCCAGGAGCCATTCCATATCCTCCGGAACCGGCGCGCTGAACTCCATTTTCTGCCCCGTAACCGGGTGGCAGAAAGAAATTTTATGGGCATGCAACATCTGGCGCTTTACCTCCACCGGCGAAACACCATGCGAACGCCGGCCGTATTTTTCATCGCCGATCACCGGGTGATGAACATGCGCCAGGTGGACGCGAAGCTGGTGCGTGCGCCCGGTTTCCGGCTTTAGCCGCACAAGCGAAAAATTGCCCAATATTTCCACGGTCTCATAGCGGGTCACCGCCGGCCGGCCTTTCCTGGGCACAGCCGTCATTTTTTTCCGGTCGGTCGCATGCCGCCCGATCATGGTCCTGATTTGGCCGCCGGAAGGCGAAAGCACGCCGGAAACGATTGCCAGATATTCCTTGGATATTTCGCGCCGCTTGAATTGATCGGCCAACGCGGAAAGGGCCGCATCGGTTTTCGCCACCAGGATTACGCCGCTGGTATCCTTGTCAAGACGGTGCACTATTCCCGGGCGTAATTCCCCCCCTATCCCGCCAAGATCGGGACAGTGATAAAGCACGGCGTTCACCAGCGTGCCGGAATCATGCCCGGGAGCGGGATGAACAACCAAACCGGCCGGCTTGTCAACGACAATGAGCGCATCATCCTCAAAAAGAATATTCAGCGGAATTTTTTCCGCCTTTAATTCAACCGGTTGCGGGAGCGGAATATTTACCTCAACCTGCTCCCCCGCTTTGATTTTATGGCTTTCCTTGACCAGTCGCTTATTGATTGTAATCTGTCCGGAGCGGATCAATTGCTGGATTCTTGACCGGGATATTTCCTTCAACTGCCGCGCCAGCCAGACATCAAGACGAATGCTTTCCTGATTATTGTCTACGGTGAATACATTACGGCTGTTCATGGCTCACGGTTTCGTCTGGATCTGGAAAGTATAATCCCCATAACCAAGCCCACGGCAATCAATCCCAGGCTGATAATTTTGGCGTACGAGAAATCATGCCAGCCGAGCCGCTCGTCCCCGCGGAAAAATTCAAGTCCGAAACGTCCGAGCGGATAGAGGATGCAATAGATGGCCAGTATTTGGCCGTTTTGCTTGCGATTGCGGCAAACGTAAGCCCAGGTCAACAAGACATAAATGACCAGATTAAGAAAAGCCTCGTAAAGCTGGACCGGATGCCGGACGGCTTCCTGCTGGGCAACTCCCCAGGGCACGGCTGTGACCGCGCCGTAACAACAAGCGTTTAAAAAGCACCCCACCCGGCCAAAGGCATGCCCCAAAGGCAGGGCCGAAACGGCGTAATCGGCCAATGCCAGGATGCTTAAATTTTTGATCCGCGCAAAAATAACTCCGGCAATAAAAGCGCCGATAAAACCGCCGTAATAAATGAGCCCCCCCTGGTCCACACGGATAATAGCCAGGGGATCCTGCCAATAATAATTGATATTGGCCGCGACATACGCGATGCGCGCCCCGATTATGCCGAAGAGCATGAGCCAGAAGGCAAAATCCGAACCGAAACTTGGCGCCCGCCCCTCGCGAATTCCCAATATGGTCAGGTGCACCACGCAGGCCAGGAACCCGGCCGCCACCATGATTCCATACCAATAAACCGCCTTGCTGCCGATATAAAAACAGACCGGATCCATTATTGAATTTTCAGTTTTCGACCCGCCTGCAACGCTATGCGCGTAGCCATTGCGGGCAGGTTGCCGATTTTTGATTTCTTTGCCCTACAGTCTTCAGCCTTTAGCCGATCCGCTTCAGGCGGAAACAATCTACAGTCTGTTTGAAAAGATATATCTTTCCGTTCTTTTTGGCGAGTTTTTTCGGTTGAATATGTCTTAAAGCGGGTTATGATGGCGCTTAATTATTCACCTATAAGGAAAAGGCCTATGCATAATAAAAAGCTTTCATGTTTCCTGCCGATAACCCTTCTGGCCTTGACACTTGTCAGCCAAGCCAACGCCACAAGTTTCATTCAAACGAATGCATTTTCACTGGCGGCAGGGGAAGCATTAACTGACGATTTGTTGCTTTCCGCAAACTCCATTGAAATCAAAGGGCAGGCGAAAAACGACCTTTTTTTGATGGCAACCGCCGGATCATGGAAAACTCAGGACGAAAAAGAAGCCAATATCCTGCTGGCCGGGCAATTGGAAAACGACGTCTGGGCGTTCGGCAACACGATCTCCCTGACCGGCGCCATCCAGGATCACGCGCGTTTGATGGCGAGAACCATCACGATTAGCGGGTCCGTTTCCAACAGCTCCATGCTTGCCGGCAATTCAATTCACCTGACCCAAGCCGCCCGCATGGAACGCGACATCCTGATTCTCGGCGAAAACGTGATCATGGAAGGCCAGGTCGGCGGTAATCTGACCATCTATGGCAAGAGCGTAACCCTGGCGGGAAAATGCGATGGAAACGTCAGAATAACGGCCGGCGACATTGTGGTCCTGCCCCAGACCCGGATTACGGGCGATCTCATTTATAGCTCGCCGTCCGAACTGGTATTGGACAAGGGCGTTGCTGTGCGCGGACGCCTCATCCGCGAAGCGGAGGAAATTTCAAAAACCGAACGCAAACAATTGATCTCCTGGCCATCCCTGTTTCTGCAATCGTGGCTTTTCACCGGCGCGCTTTGTGTCGGGGCGTTGATGCTGTTCCTTTTTCCGGTTTTTCTGGATGAATCCGCAGGTCAAATTAAAAACTCGCTCTGGAAATGCATGGCGGTCGGGTTTGTCGCCGTCTGCCTGGTTCCTATGGCCTGTTTCTTCCTGGTAATCTCGCTCATTGGTTTGCCGCTTGCCATGCTGACCGCGCTGGCTTTTGCCGTATTGAGTTATCTATGCAAAATTATCGTGGCGCTTTTCATCGGAACTCTTATTACCCGGCGTAAACTGCAGGGCCCGGGAATGTTTCCGGCCATGGGATTGGGCCTTGTCTTGTTATATGCCGCCGCCGGTTCCGGGTTGGCGGGCAACATTGTTTCTTTCCTGATCGTTTGCCTCGGATTGGGCGGGATTATCCTCGCCGCCGTTGCCCGGCGAGCGGCTCCTGCCCCGTAATTCTTACCTTGAATTATTGTCTATTACTCCAACACAAACCAGTTTTTTCATCCTGATTCCATCGGGATGAAAAAATCTCTTCTTGCTCTATCTCTGTGTCTCGGTGGACTCCGTGGTTAATTTTTTTGGTTGCGGGCTTTGTCCGCATTGGCAGGATTACCGCCGGCGTCCGATCTTTGGGCGGGCGGGCTCGGGACACGGGTATAAAACACAGAAGAAAACGCCGGCAGGTCTTCCGCCGCCGCCCCGCGGCGCTTCTCGCCCGGGGCTATGGCGGACAAGTCGGCGCGCAGCTCGTGCTTGATGAAGGAAAGAACGTTTGTCCCCGATTCAATGGTAACTTTTTCCGACTTTATCCGGCAGAGGACGTTGGTTTCAAGGAACCGCGTCAATTCTTCTTCGTTTTTCGCGCGATGGCTCGCGGAAAAAATGCGCTGGGTTTCAAAACGGAAAAGCTGGAGCGCGCGCGCCTTCTGTTCGATTTTCAGGGAAGTTATCTGGCTTTCCAGCACCACCGCGACGGTGATCGCCGCGATTACCAGGGCAATGAGGACCTCAATCAGCGTAAATCCACAGATTGTAGAACTTTCTCTCACCCGTTCGTAAAACTCGCTAGAGCACACAGAGGTCACAGAGAGAGAATTGGCCGGAAGATTTTTGCGCTACTCAAAAATTTTCCGGCCACATCTGCTCGGCTTTCGCCCCTCTCTGTGGACTCTATGATCTCTGTGAGAAATACTCTTTCCTTCATCTTTGCTATTGACTCATTTACAAATCCGAGCTGGAAATATCGGCCGCATCGCCCTTCCCATCCGGCTCGCCGTCACTGCCATAGGAAATTATTTCATACGGCTCCTGGTTACGCCCGGGGGAAAGAAAAATGTACTCATGATTCCAGGGATCTTTCGGAAATTTTGTGCTTTCAAGATAACCTTCAGCCGGATATTTTTCCGGCACGGGCGCGGCAGTCGGCTTGGCGCACAGCGCTTTCAGGCCCTGCTCCTGGGTCGGGTAATGGTTCTGTTCCATCCGGTACAATTGCAGGGCGCTCTTGAATGTTTTGATCTGCAGTTTGGCCGCGGTAACTTTTGCCTCGCCGGGATGGCGCAGAACGTTTAAACCGACAATTCCGGCCAGGATGGAAATAATCAGGACAACAACCAGGATTTCAATCAATGTAAAGCCGCTTTTGCTCATTTGAGTGAAGCATAATACATTTCAAATGTAATGACAATATCATTACGTAATGGTTTCATCATTCGTCGTCCTTTTCATCCGCAAGCCCCTGCCCCGATGCCAGCCGTTCGCAGAGGGCGTTCAATTTGGCAGAGTAATACGCCAAGTTCACATCGGGCTGTTCCGGGTTCCAGTCGGAGACCAGCTTGGCGGCCGCGTGCATGGCAACGGTCTTTTTTGTCCCGGTGATATAATAAGACACCTGATCGCCCGCTTCATAAGCGCGGCCGGAGCGCAAGGCCAGCTCGTAGGCGGCATTACGGCCCCTGCCCCCCTTGGCAATTTTTGCCGAATAAGTGGCAGGCGAATCCTTCAGGTTTTCCGTCTTGGCCAACTGCGTTATCGGGAACCGGCCTTTTGCAATCTTTTCCTTGTAATCTTCCAGCAGTTTGGGAATTGCGGCGTCTTTTGATTCAAGCTTTAACCGCAGGTATTCCCTGAGAAATGAACGCAAGAAAGGTTCCAACCCGCGGGATTTCAAGGCGGCGCCCTTGATGATAATTTCCCCCTTGGGATTGAGCAGAGCGTAATTTTTCATTTTATAGCTGAACATCGCCCGGTACTCGCCGTCAAATTCAATTTCAATTCCTTCCGGCAGCGCCGCGTCCAGTTTTTCGCGGAATTTTTTCCCGTCATTTTCGGACTTAAACTCCGGCGGGACGAAATAAATGCCGTCGGTATCGGCTTCAACCGGCTGGGCCCCGTGTTTTTCAAGCCAATGTAAAATGTCCTTTATAATTTTCCGTCCCTCGGCGGTCACGAGTTCGGCCGCGTCAAAATCATTGAACCGCGCCTGGGCGCAGCCGAGGTAGCCGTAGAATGAATTAATCAGGATTTTAAACGCGCTCTGCAGGGCGTCAAAGTGATGCTGTTCGGCCGTTGATTTACCCTGCCGCATTTTTTGCTTTGCGTCCAGCCGGTATTCGCGGAGATACGCGAGCATTTGCAGGAACACTCCCAGGCCGTCATTGGCCGGGGCGATTTTTTTGGCGAGCATTATGGATGGATAAAGGGAGCTGACATCGCAATGATGGACGTTATGAATGACGCCCTCTTTGAAAATATCGGTATAGCCGCCCTCAAATTTCCGCGCCCCGGCCGGATATGGCAGGGCTGAGGCCTGATGAAGATACTCGCGCAGGATAAGCGCGTCAATCTTGGCGGCGTTCCCGCGCAGACAGACGTTCTGATAACTGAACGGCAGAATTTGCGCCTGCACAAACCAGGTGCGCGAGAGCAGGTCACTCAAGGCGGAAGTTTCCCGGATGTCATCCTGCGCATACCTGGCCACCCGGTCCGGGTTGCGCTCAAATTCGCCGGAGATTTTATCGCCCTCAATATAGACCCGGTCCTTGATCGCGAGATCAAAATGACGCGCGGCTTCCTTCAGGCTCAGGCTTTCAAGCGAGCGATGGGAGAGATCATACGCCTGGAGCAGGAAATAGGTGTCAATAATATGCCGGCCGAAAATCTCATATTTGGCGAAGGAAACCATTCTTTCACCGAGCACAAACCGGCTCGGATGCGAATACATTTTCCCCCCGTCGCGGCCAAGCGCAAGTTCCACCCCATGCCGCGCGGCCCGGGCGGAAATATACGGCAGATCAAATTTAAAAATATTGTGCCCTTCAATCACGTCGGGATCACGCTCGCGGACAAGCGCGACAAATCGCCGCAACAGTTCCTTTTCGTCGCCTTTTTCATCAACGAGGATTTCCTTCCAGCCGGTATTGTCGCCCAGGGCAATGATGATGATGCGGTCACCTTCGCGGGAAGAGTTGCAGAATTCAAATCCCGGCGTGGTGCGGGTTTCTATGTCAACCTGCATCCGGCGCACATCCTCAAAGTTCATGCCTTTAAAGAGCGTGCGACCTGAAAAGAGCAGATACTGGTGCACGGGATCATTCAGGATGATGAAGGGCGCACCGGAAGAACCGACCGACAAGCCGGTCTTATTCAGAAGCCATTTTTTCGCCTGCTCCCATCCCGTCCAGGAAGGAAAAGTGACCAGGGTTTTCAGCGGCCCTTTTCCGCCAAGCGGTTGAAACGAATGCTTGCCGGCCAACCCTTCAAGCAAGTCCTCGTCTTTAATTACCATGAAAGGCGTGAAAGGCTCATGGCGCGCGACGATTTTGCCGCCTTCCCGCAAATACAACACGGCCCGGCACGGTTGACCGGGTTCAACGCCGCCATCCATTTCAACGGCGACGATTTTTTCTTCCGGGTCATGGCCGAAAATGTTTATGATGTTCATAATAACGGCATCCGAGACCAGTCTGGATTCCCGCCTTCCGCCGTCGCTCAAGAAGCTATGGCGGACAAGCCGCGGGAATGACAGAAAAGAGATTCTGTCTTCTTACCTTGCGCCCCTATGCCTTCTGCCTTTGTGCATTTTTTATCACAACCCCACATCCGCCCTGATTTTTGGAAATTGCGTGAACCAGAATTGGAGCCAGACGGTAAAATCATCATCGGCCTGCTGTTCGAACCCGATTTTTGTCACGATGCAATCCATTGTTTTTTGAATTGTCAACCCATAGGCTTCCAGGTGCTTGTCATAGAAATCATAGCGCACATAAACACTATAGGACCAGTTCGGCAACGGGGACAAAGTGAGTTCATTATTTACAAGGCTGTTGCTTGCCTCAAGGTAACGGTATTCAAGCATGTAATGCCAAAGCGTTTTATCAAAAAGACTGAGCCGCGTATTAAAGGTATGGAATTGCGACTCGTACTGGTTATACTCGCCGTCCAGATACAGCTCCACGCCGTCAACGGGCGCCGAACGGATATCATAGACGATATTGCTGAACACATTCTGGTCCGGTTCCGGCGCGACGCGATAAGTCGTCCAGATATCGGCATTGATCAGGTCGGTGACGGCGTAACGCCGCGATGAAGGTTCAAGCTTGTTAAAGCGCTGGGTTTGGATCTTGTTCCGCATTCCTATTTGAATTTCATTCGCCTTGTCAAGCGTATCCACCTCATCAAACTGATAAAGCTCGTTCGTGGCAACATTGGGTTTGGCCGCCAAAGAATAATCGGCGTAAGGTTCGGCAATATGCCGGATGTTGTTGATGGTTTCGCCGGGATAAGTCTCCCATACCTTGAATGCCTTGAACGACGTTTCCAGGCCGATCTGCGGTATGGACCGGAGTTGCGCCTCGTTGTTGGAACGGGTGAAAATATTTGTGGTCACCGTCGTCGTGGTTACGCCGTTTGTGTCAACGGACGAGGTCGCGGCCAGGTTGGTGTAAGTATTACAACCGGTTGAATAAACAGTTCCGCGCCAGCCGGCGCGGGGAATAATGTTTAAAAAGCCGAACTGCTTGGTGGGATAATAAATTGTATTTGGCGTATCAAAGCGAAAGGCGGAATAATTATTGCTGGTGCTGGTGGAGACCAGGTTTTTTTCCCACTCTTTTGAAAGATAGCCGGCCGTGTGCTTGCCCTCATAATAAAAAGGACTTTCCCACATCTGCTGGCGGGTGAAATCCAGGGTGGCCTCCGGCAACCGGTCAACCGAAGTGTAAAAATCGTTAAAGCGCTTCCTGAACAGGAGACTGGCCGAGTAATACTTGCCGCGCCGCCCGAGGACCACGTAATTGTCCGGTTCAGGATCGGTTTTATATTCCTCGCGGAAAAACTGCTCAATAATATAAGGATCGCTGAGGTAATTGAGTTGGGCCATGAAGTAATCGCGCTCGTCTATCGTCTGATTGTGCGTCAACCGCATGCGGTAACGATCAGCGGGAATCGGGTAGTCATGCGATTTCCCTTCATCCGGCCAGAGGTCATAACCATAATAGGTGATCAGGTCGCCGGACCATTTGTCTTCCTCCTCGTCTTCCGCCTTTTCCCAGCGTTTCGCCGACCGCATCCCAAAAACCCACGGCCCATCATCAATGTCCCCCGAATATTTTTCCGTGGAAAGCCCCTTGGCGTTGCCGCTGGATGACCAGAGAATGTCCTGGCCGATGGCCAGGCCGCGGCGGGCGCGCACGTCCAGATGCGATTTTGCCTCAATATGACGGCTGATGCGGTAATTGAAGGTGGTCAGCAGAAACGCCCACATTCTGCTGTTATAGCCCGGCACCATGCTGATAAAGTTCGGATCGCCGATATTTTGATTCCAATAAGGAGCATACATTACCGGCACACCACCCACATAAAGAACGACGTGTTTGGCGCGGACATGATGGCCGGGAACGATCCTGACGGTTTGGGCCCGGAAAAAGGCGCGCGGGTGTTCGCCCTCGCACGTTGAGAGCACGGCATTATTGAGCAAATATTCATCGTCACTGATGCGCTTGGAAGATTCGGCATGAACATAAAAAGGCTCCATATAGGCCGAGAAAACGCCGAAGTCGCCTTGTTTCGACCGGAAATTATAACGCAGTTTTTTACCGATCCAGACGTCACTGCCGCGTTCAAACTGCACGTTGCCTTCGGCGAGAACGTCGTAAGAATCCAGGTTGACAATCGCGTTATCACTGCGAAGCATTTCATCACCCTTTTGCAGGCGGACATGACCGGAACCGGTCATTAAATTACTGGCATTGTCAAATTCAAGACTGTCCGCCTTAATATCAATCGGCACGGCTTCAATGCCCGTAATGTAATCAGGATAGGCATCCTCAACAAGGTAACGATTGAGTTTTACATTTTCCATTCCGGTTGCTTTCCGGTCAATCAGGGTTTTGGAGCGCGAAGAAAGTTTAACCGATAAAAAGCGCTCCTTTTCATAAAACTCATCGCTTTGCAGGACAATATTCAGACTGTTCACAAGGTTCTCGCGAAAATCGGCGCTCGGCGGGGCCTTGGCGTTGTATTCATGTATCTGCCGCTTCACCGTTTCGGTGCAATGATCACGGAGGTAGCGGGAAACGGGATCCTTGGCCTCGCGCAGTTTTGTTGTAAAGGCGGGCAGTTTCACCAAATCGGCCGGACGCAACAACCACAACCTTTCCGGTCGGCCGGCGATTTCATTGGAAAAAATTTCTTCCAGCAACATGCGGTTCAAACGCATGCGTTCATAACCGCGCGGGTTTTGACTGATAAGGGCTTGGGCAGTCCCGGAAATTTCCGCCTCTTCAAACATTTTTTCCCGATACAAGTCCGAATATTCAATTACCCGGTTCAGATCCTCAAGAAGAACCTTGCGCAATTCGGCGTTGGGAGGCGTGGTCCCATCATAGTCGGCGAAAAAATCTTCGCCGGCTTGCGAACAATAGTCACGGAGGCAGGTGGAAAAAGGGTCTGAATTTTCGCTCAATTTGAGCACAAACGCCTGAGCGTCGGTCAAATCGGAATCCTTCAACAACCAGATATTATCCCTGATTGATTCGGGTTCCGCGGCTTGCAGCGAAGCGGCGAAAACACCGGCCAACAGAGATGCTATAAAAACGTTTGCCCTAGCCACGCGCTAAAATCCTCTTATTAATTTCCAGAAAATTTATTTGTACCATCTCACGCTTGTTTGACCAAGCTAAATTCTGCCGCCACGCAAGGCCTCAGAAGCTGTGAAAAAATTGTTTTCCCCGTCACGCAGACGGTCGCGATCCATTCGACAGGCTCAGGACAGGTGAAACGCCACGTCGCTTCGCAAGTGGCCACTTGGCCCCTCCAAAGGTGGGGCTGACGTGGCGCCCCTCCACTTTTCGTGGAAATATACGCAATTTCACCAGTGGAGGGACACGCTCCGTCGTGTCCGGACAATTTTTTCACAACTTCTCCGTCTCGGTGGAGCCGGCCTGCCCCCAGGCCGCTCTGAACGGGACGAGGTCGTCCCGTCTCCAAAAATCCACCAGCGAGACTGAGGGGTTACCTGCCAACAGGCAACGAACCATCCGCATAAGCCGGTCTTCAGTAAACGACGGACGGACAGGCTGGTCCATCCCTGCCTTTTTGAATCTCCTATGTATTACCGGCTGCGGTTGTTGAACAGTTCCTCCTCGGTCGCGGCATTGACGATGGAGAGCTCTTCCATGTGACAGTTCGGGTCCGATCGGAAACTGAGCTTGCCGTTAAACCGTTCCTGCATTTTCAAGAGCAACACCTCATCCTCTTCGCGCAGACGGTTTAAAATTGCCGGGTTGACCGTGATCCGCAGGGCCAGATGTTCCTTGTCCTTCCGCTGGTACTGGCGCATGATGGCCAGAATTCTCCTTTGAATTTCAACGCTCATATTGAATGACGATTTAACGCTTCCCCGGCCACGGCAATAGGGACAATCAATATACATGCTTGACTCAATGCTTTCATCAACGCGCTGGCGGGTCATTTCCAGCAGGCCAAGCTGGGAGATGGGAAGGACATGCGTGCGGGCCTTATCTTTCTTTAAAGCATCTTTTAAAGCCTGATAGACCACATTGCGGTGGCGTTTATGCCGCATGTCAATCAGGTCAATGACGATCAGTCCGCCCATGTTGCGCAGACGAAAATGCCGCGCGATTTCCTGCACGGCCTCGGTATTGACCTGAAGAATGGTTTCATCCTGGGAGTCAGCGCCCCGGTGCTGGCCGGTGTTGACATCCACCGCAATGAGCGCCTCGGTCTCGTCAAATATTATATAACCTCCCGATTTAAGAACAACCTTGCGGCGGAACGCTTCTTCCAACTGTTGTTCAACGCCGTAATGTTCAAAGACCGGACGAACCCCGTCGTAGTGCTTGACAATGCCCCGGGCACGACGCGAAATGGCCGAGAGAATATTTTTAATGCGTTCATATTCAACAACCGAATCCACGATAATGCTGCCAATTTCATCCGTAACCGAATCGCGCACCACGCGTTCAATCAAATCCGGCTCCTGGTACAGGCAGGCCGGAGCAGATTTGTTTGCGGACGCTTCCTGGATCGCCTGCCAGGTCGCAAGCAGCGAACGCATGTCCCTGACAAAACTTGATCCGGCCGCACCGAACCCGGCCGTGCGGATTATCAGTCCGCAGCCGTTCGGCGTCGGCAGACGGGAAAGCACCTTTTTCAGCCGTTTACGCTCCTTATCATCCTCTATCTTGCGGGAGATACCCCGCAATGAACTTCCCGGCATGAGCACGAAGAACCTGCTCGGAATGCTGAGATTGGCGGTAACGCGCGGTCCTTTTGTGCCGATCGGCCCCTTGTTGATCTGGACGATGATTTCCGAACCGACCGGATAGTGCTTGGCAACCTCCTCCTTGGTATAATGCCGGCGCCGCTGGGGCGCGTGCGATTCGCCGCCTTCCATCGCCTCAAGCCGCGCGATATCTTCCGGGAACATGTCCCAGTAATGGATAAAGGCGTTCTTTTTCATGCCGATATCAATAAAGGCCGCCTGGAGTCCATCCTCCAGATTTTGCACCTTGCCTTTATAAATGCCGCCGACAATTCTTTCTTCGCTCGGGTGTTCAATTTTAAAATCTTCAAGCATCCCGTTTTCAAGCGTCGCGACCCTGACTTCAAGATCTTCGACGCTGATGATAATCTCCTTGCGGTTCAGATTTTTTCTTCCACGAAAACCAAACATAAATCCCAGCCTTTCTATTGATGACAACATATTATTTCCTACTTCCAATCTCCTCTGATATGTACACTCTGCACAATGCCCAAAGCGGACATGATGCATACCATAAACGTTCCGCCATAACTGATGAGCGGCAGAGGAATGCCGGTTATCGGCACCAACCCAACCGTCATGGCAATGTTAATGAAAACATGACAAAAAAGCGCCGTCATCAGGCCGACACAAAGCAGTCGGCCCATCTTGTCGCACGCCCTCGCCCCCGCCTGCAGTCCGCCATAAATCAGCAATCCGAACAACATCAAGGTTGTCAAGGTGCCGGCAAAACCTGTTTCCTCGGCGATTACCGAAAAGACAAAATCAGTCGGCGCCACGGTCCGCGGCAGAAAACCGAGTATATTCTGGGTGCCCTGCATGAACCCCTTGCCGAGCAAACCACCGGAACCGACGGCAATCTGGGACTGCGCCTTGTTCCAGCCCGAGCCCAACGGATCGCGGCGGCTGTCAAAAAAAACGAGGATCCGTTCGCGCTGGTATGGATTTATGCCGACCCGCATCAAAAGCTGTTTATGTTCCTGCTCCGGCAGACCGATGCGCGGCGGCAGGATAATGGCGGACAATACCAGGAGCACAATCAATCCGCCGGTTATCAGGAAAAACGCAATGATTTTTCCCGGCACTCCGGCGGCAAACATCACCGCCAGCAGAACGGGAAAAAAAATCATGGCCGTGCCAAGGTCGGGCTGTTTCATGATCAATACCGCCGGCAAAAAAACAGCAAGCGCACCGATGACCGAGTAACGCCAGCGGCGCACATTCCTTCCCGGATAACCGAATAAACGGGCAAGCAGGATCACAAAGGCGATTTTCATCATTTCCGCGGGCTGAAAAATGCGCAGGCCGGCCAGCTGAATCCAGCGCTTTGCACCATACATTTTCAAGCCGACGTGCGGCACAAAGACCAGAACAAGGAGAATCAAGCCGACGGCATAGAGCCACCAGGCGCCCCGGGTCAGGTAATGATAATCCGTCAGGGCAAAAAAGATGAAAAAGACAAAGCCCAGGGCGGCCCAGCCGATCTGTTTTTCATGCAGCCGGACGCCCGCCGGCCCGGACATGCCGCAAGCGGCGCTATAGATGAAAACAACGCCGATAACCAGCAATGCAAGCATTGCCGCCAAGATCGGCATATTCAAGCGACGTAATTGTTGAATTATGTCTTTCATGTCAGGACCGAAATTCGAAAGTGGAAATTGGCCAGAATTTTTCTTCCTTAATTTCTCCGCACTTGGCGGATCCGCATCAGGCGGAAAATTTCCAATTTCGGGTTTCTAATTTCAATTTTCTATTTTTGCCTCAGTATTTTGTCTACCCTCCGACCTCACCCTTCTGCTCCAGACACGGCAAAAATTTCCGCCATCATCTGCTTCAAACGCGGCCCGACCGTCGCGCCGCCACTGACGCTTTCATCAACGACCATGGCAACCGCATACTTCGGATTGTCGTACGGGGCAAACAGGATCATCCATCCGTGCTGGCGGCCCGATCCTTTCCGCCCGAATTCAGCCGTGCCCGTTTTTCCGGCCATGACAACATCAGGCAGACCGGCCAGATGACCGGTGCCGGAAGGCTCGCAAATTACCCGGCGCATGCCTTCCTTGACCGCCGACAAATGAAGCGCCGGCCAATGCAGGTCGCGCTCAAGCACGGGCGGAATCGGTTCAAACTCAACCTGGTCATGCGGTCGGCGGCCGATGACAAGACGGGGACGGAACAAGCGCCCGCCATTTGCAATGGCCGCGGTAAACACCGCCATCTGGAGGGGCGTAACCAGCAATGCGCCCTGGCCGATTGAAATATTGCAAGTGTCCCCGTCACGCCAAGTCTCGCCCCGGGCCTGCCGTTTCCATGCTTTTGACGGCAACAAACCGGCGGATTCCCCGTCAAGATCAAGACCGGTTTTCTGGCCAAAGCCGGCGGCCAGGGCCATATGATAAATCGCGTCATAACCGCACTGCAGTCCAAGATTGCAGAAAAACACATTACAGGAAACTTCCAGCGCCTTGACAAGATCAACCCGGCCATGCGCCTCGCCCCCATGGCATGAAAAAACCTGGCCGCCGAGTTCAAAACTGCCGTTGCAGACAAAGGTTGCGTCCGGGGCGGTTTTTCCCTGCACAAGGGCCGCTATGGCAACCAGCGTCTTGAATGTGCTCCCGGGCGGATACAACCCCGATACAGCCCGGTTAAAAAGCGGCTTGCGCTCATCTTCGATCAATGCCTGCCAGGAACCAACGGATATTCCGGAACAAAAAAGATTGAGATTAAAACCAGGGGAGTTGGCCATGGCAAGGATATCGCCGTTGTTCGGGTCTATCACCACCGCGGCGCCGCAGGTATCCGCGATCGCCTGTTCCGCGATCCGTTGCAGGCGCAAATCCAATCCCAGGCGCAAGTCACCGCCGGGAACGGGCTCGCGAATACAGGTCTCATCGTGCTTGTATCCCGACACGTCAATCTGCACAAGGCGTCCGCCGGCGCTTCCGGCCAGCCATTTATTATAATTTTTTTCAAGCCCCGTTTTGCCTTCCATGTCGGGAAGGTAATAATGATACTGCTCATCTTCCTCGTCCGCCTCGCCCGCTTCGGCAGTTCCCACGTAGCCGATAATATGGGCGGCCTGCGAGCCGTATGGATAGATGCGTCTTGAATCATACGTCAGATCCGCGGCGGGAAAATGCATCCCGATTTCCGCAAACCGCGCCATGGTTGTATTATCAATATGACGCCAAACCACCATCGGCAACGGCTTACGGTTGTAAAGGTGCGCGTTGATTTGTTTTAACGTGACCTGCGGCTCAATTTTAAGCGCCTGGGAAAGCTGTTGAATCAAGTCCCACGTTTTCCCGGCTGTCTGGCGTTTTTTGTCGGAACGCCGCAATTCTTCCAGGTAAACACAGACGCCGTAATCCGGCTGGTTATCCGCCATGCATATTCCATTCCGGTCAACTATTTTACCGCGCACCGCCGGCAGACGGACGCGGCGGACTGACTGCTGTTCCTGACTGGCGCGATAAAGGTTTCCCTGCCCAAGCTGAATAAACCACACGGCAAAAGCCAGCAGTCCAAGGCAGGCAAACATAATCAAAGCCAGAATAAGCAGTCGGGCTTTTTCTTTCTCAGTTATCTGAATTATTGTCATCTTTAAAACGATGTGATAGCCCCTGGCCGTCGCTCGGACAGGCCGGCGCCGGTCAACAGTTCCAGCCTTGCCAACAAGGCATAGATCGCCGGGAAAAAGACCGCGCCGTAAATCATGGTGCCGATAAGTTTAAACAATATCATCCGGAGTTGAAAAGTGTAAGGCGTCTGGCCGAGAAACAATAACAGCATAAAAACAATCAACGTGGCGCTCATGCCGATCACGGCGCCAAAGACTATGTTCGTCACCATTTTGCCGCTGAAAATGGTATCACGGGAATAATGCAAGACGGCCCCGATTGCCACAAAAGCAAGCGGTGTAATTCCAAGCGGCAAAGAGCCGATGCCATCGCTTAGCATTCCTCCCAGCAATGCGACGGCCAGCATCATCGGCACGGAATGGTTAAGGGCATAATAGGCCACGATAAGCGCCAGAACAGGCGGCCGGGCCATTCCCGCGAAAACCGGCGACGGCATGGAATGTTCCAGGATCATACCAACACCGATTGCAAGAATCATGACGGCCATGCTCATCGCGTTTCCTTTTTTCCATCCATTGTTTTGGCTGCATCTGCGTTCTTTTTGGAAAACACCACAAAAACCATATCAAGCAGCCTGAAATCGGCCGCCGGAATCACCTCGGCATACTGGAACAGACCGGAGGGATCAACCTGGACGTTTTCAACATAGCCGATAACCAAACCCTCCGGATAAACACCACCCAAGCCGGAAGTGACCACTTCGTCCGCCCGGTTAATATCGGCGCCCTTCACAATAAAATCCATGCGGCATTTGGCGTCGCCCTCCCATGACACCCCCTGGCCGCGCACAATCCCGAAAATTTCAGACCGCGCCAGCCGGGCGGCTATTTTCACCTTGGGATTGGTCAAGAACAAAATATCGGATGAATTCCGGGAAACATTTACAATCTGACCGGCGAGTCCTTCCGGACTTATCACCGGCAGATCGGCTTGAACTCCATCGTCGGCGCCCTTGTCAATGCGGGCCATTTGCCACCATCCGTTCACGTCCCGCGCGAGCAACTGGGCGGCCAGAAGAGTGTACTTTGAAGTCGCCTTAAGTTTAAGCAGGTCGCGCAGTTCCTGGTTTTCCTCCCGCAGATTTTTACTCTGCCGGATTTCATCGCGCAATTCCTCAATCTTGACGCGCAGAACCCTGTTTTCATCCAAAAGTTCCGCTTTGCCGCGGCCAAACGACCTGAGCCACTCCTTGGCCTGGCGAAAACCAACTTGCTGGGCGGCAAACACATCCCGGATCGCATTGGAAAACGATTTGGTTGTCTCCACGGGCAAGCAGAACAAAACGCCGATCAGGACGAAAAAAAGTATAAACAAAATAACATTGCGTTTCATGGTAAAAAAAACATCCAAAAGTCAGTAGTCAGAATTCAGAATAAAGACACATCCGCATTGCCTTTATTCAAGATATTCTGACTTCTGACTCCTGATTACTGACTCCTATCCGTTGGCGGCGGAACAAGGGCGGGATTACAAAATATCCGCGGGTAAAAATAATTGGGCGAGAAGAGCGTCCGATTTTTTTAAAGTCGGGCTGAACGCAGAGAATCTAAAAGCCGGAACTGGCCACCTTGCGCAAGAACTTAAGTTCATGCAGGACCATGCCCGTTCCTTCGGCCACCGCGCTGAGCGGATCGTCGGCCACGTGAACCGGCAGGCCGGTTTGTTCGGCCACAAGCTTGTCTATGCCGCGCAATAAGGCCCCGCCGCCCGCCAGAACAATTCCCCGGTCAACCAGGTCGGCCGCAAGTTCGGGCGGACAGCGCTCCAAGGTAAAACGTATTGCTTCGATGATCGTCATGATCGGATCGTGGAGCGCTTCCCGGACTTCCTCCGAAGTGAGGGTAAGCGTTTTCGGCAATCCCGCCACCAAATCCCGGCCTTTGACCTCAAGGCTGGTCTCTTCGGGCAATGGATAAGCCGATCCAACGCTGATTTTTATCTGCTCGGCGCTTCGTTCTCCGATCATAAGATTGTAGACTCTCTTCATGTACTGGATGATGGCTTCATCCATTTCATCGCCTCCCACGCGGACACTGCGGCTGAACACAATTCCAGCCAACGAGATCAAGGCCACCTCGGTTGTGCCGCCGCCGATATCAACAATCATGTTGCCGGCCGGCTCCTGAACCGGGAGCCCCACGCCAATCGCCGCCGCCATGGGTTCCTCAATTAAATATACCTCGCGGGCGCCCGCATGCGTTGCGGAATCCTTTACGGCCCGCTTTTCCACCTCCGTTATTCCACTGGGCACCGAAATAATGATTCTTGGCCTGACCATAATGCGATTGTTCTGCACCTTGCGGATAAAATATCTCAGCATGGCCTCGGTGATTTCAAAGTCGGCAATAACGCCGTCTTTCATCGGGCGAATCGCCGTGATATTACCGGGCGTGCGGCCCAGCATCCGCTTGGCCTCCTCGCCCACCGCCAGAACCCGACTGGTTCCCGTCTGAATGGCGACCACCGACGGCTCCCGCAGAACGATCCCCCGGTCCTTGACATAAACAAGGCTGTTCGCCGTGCCAAGATCTATCCCGAGGTCATTGGAAAACAGGTCAAAAAACCTTCCCAGCATGTTTTAATCCTTAAAAAAATTATTACCGTTCACGACATGGTTATCAATATACCGGCCATTGTCAACATCTAAAATTCAAAAAAAATGACCAAATTTTTATAACTGTTATTGACACCAACGCCAATATTCATACAATGCCAGCCTCATATGAACCATGATCCAAAATATCTTTACTCGGTCGTTCGGATGTTCGCCGTCCGGGGAACATGCCAAGGCGTCGGCCCCTACGGAACCGGCCACATCAACGATACTTACCTGGTTAACCTGGCGGACGGCGCCGCCGTTACCCCGTATATTCTCCAGAGAATCAACCATAATATTTTCAAAAACCCGCCGCTCCTCATGGACAACATCCTGCGGGTCACCAGCCATGTGCGCAAAAAACTCGCCGGCATTCCCGGCGCCGATCCCGACCGCGAGTCGCTCACGGTCGTCCCCACAAAAGAGGGAGCGCCTTTCCTGCACGATGAGCAGGGCAACTTCTGGAGAATGTATATTTTTATCAAGGACGCCCGCACTTACGACATTTGCGAAACCATCCAACAGGCTTACGAAACCGCCGCCGCTTTCGGCCGCTTCCAGGCCCTGCTCGCCGATTTGCCCGGCGGCCGCCTGCACGAGACGATTCCTTATTTTCATCATACGCCGCGCCGTTTCAAAACACTGGAAGAATCCGTCGCCAGGGACCAGCACAACCGTTGCCATGAGGCAAAACGCGAAATTGAGTTCTGCCTGAAACACCAGAAATTGGCCTCGGCGTTGACCGACCTGCTCGAGAGCGGAAAAATGCCCGAGCGGATTTCGCACAATGACTCCAAAATCAACAACGTCATGATGGACTGCTCCGGCGGCCGCGGCATCTGCGTCATTGACCTTGATACGGTCATGAGCGGTTCCTGTTTGTACGACTTCGGCGACATGGTGCGCACCGCCGCGCGCACCATGGATGAGGACGAACGCGACCTTGCCAAGGTCATACTGAAAATAGAATTCTTCGAGGCCCTGACGCGCGGCTACCTGGAAACGGCCCGATCCTTCCTGACCCCGGTTGAAATTGAAAACATGGTGACTTCCGGCAAGGTAATCACCTTTACCATCGGCATCCGCTTCCTCGCCGACTACCTGATGGGCGACGTCTATTTCAAAATTCACCGGCCCGGCCACAACCTCGACCGCGCCCGCGTCCAGTTCAAACTGCTCTCCAGCATTGAGGAGCAGGAAGAAAAAATGCGGGAAATAGTCGGACAATATCGTTGATACCTGAGCGGCGGTAAAAATATTGAAATCGCTTATCACTGCCGCCGGTGTTTTGCCGCCCAAAAACCACAACATGGCGCAAAAAAACAAACTCGTGAAAAAAAACACCGCCAGACAAACCGACCCAGGCTTCCGCCGTCGCTCCCACCGACGCTCCAAGAGCTATGGTGGGCAGGCAAGGAGCCATGGCGGACAAGTCGCCGGAAGCCCAGGCTTCAGCAAGGTGAGCTTGCTGATTAAAAAGGGCGTTATCATCCCCAATCCGTCTTCGGTGCTTATTGATCCGGCCGTCGTTATTGACCAAATCGCGCCGGGAACTATCATTTATCCCTTTTGCCGGATTTCCGGCGCGCAAACTTCCATCGGCCCGAAAAGCATCCTCGGCGCCGAAGCCCCGGTTACAATTGACAATTGCCAGCTCGGATCCGAAGTAAAACTCAGCGGCGGATATTTTTCGGGGGCGACTTTCCTGGATAACAGCGGCATGGGAAGCGGCGCGCACGTGCGCCCCGGCACCCTCATTGAAGAATTCGCAAGCGGGGCGCATGCGGTCGGATTAAAACAAACCGTCCTCTTTCCCTATGTGGCGCTCGGCAGCCTGATCAATTTTTGCGACTGCCTGATGGCGGGGGGAACAGGCCGCAAAAATCACGGCGAGGTCGGCTCATCCTATGTCCACTTCAATTTTACGCCCCATCATGACAAGGCCACGGCTTCATTAATCGGCGCCGTGCCCCGCGGAGTCCTGCTTGATCAGCCGCCGGTTTTCCTGGGCGGACAGGGCGGGCTGGTCGGTCCGGCACAAATCGCCTTCGGCGCCATCATTCCGGCCGGCATTATCCGGCGCAAGGATGTTCCGGATGCCGGCCTGGCCGGCGAGGATGATCAGGCACAGGCCGCCGCCGGCGGATTCATCCCCGGAGCATACCGCTCAATTGACCGGATCATCAGAAACAACCTGGTTTATATCGGCAACATTTACGCCCTCAAAATGTGGTATCGTCATGCACGAAAAATATTCATGGCCAAAGAAAAATTCCAATCCGCCTGCCTGGCCGGGGCGATTGAACGGCTGGAAAGCATATTGCAGGAAAGGATAAACCGGCTCGGCGAACTGGCCGATAAAATGCCGCGGTCAATTGACCTGAACATCAAGGCCGGAAACGCCGATCTTCCTTATCTGCAACAACAGAAGGACTTTGCCGGACAATGGGCGAAAATAAATGATGATTTATCACAAACCGCCGGATTTGAAGGCGACACGGCAAAACGAGATTCTTTTTTAACTGAAGCATCAAAAAGACACGGTCAACAATCATATCTTGAAACAATCGCCGGGCTCAGCCCCAAAAGCAAGACAAATGCCGCAGAATGGCTGCAATCAATTGTTGACCGGGCGACGGGAATTTGGAAAACTGATAAGCAAGAAAAGAGTGTTTCTCACAGAGGCCACAGAGTTCACGGAGATAAGGATTGATTTAGATCAATATTCTTCTCGGTGCTCTCTGTGAGCTCTAGCGAGTCCACGAGCGAGTGAGAAAATCCTATGGCAAAATTATTCGGAACTGACGGCGTGCGCGGGGTGGCCAACATTGAACCGATGACGGCTGAAACGGCCCTCGCCATCGGCCGCGCAACGGCCCATGTCTGCAAAAGACATCATAACCGCCACCGCATCGTCATCGGCAAGGACACGCGCATCAGCGGCTACATGATTGAAACGGCCCTTACGGCCGGAATCTGCTCAATGGGGGTGGACGTCCTGCTGGTCGGGCCAATGCCAACGCCGGGGATTGCCTTCATCACCCACAGCATGCGGGCGGACGCCGGGGTTGTTATTTCCGCCTCGCACAATCCCTACCAGGATAACGGCATAAAAATATTTTCACGCGACGGCTATAAAATTCACGACGATGTTGAAGCGGAAATCGAAAGCCTGGTAACGACAAAAAAAATCAAGCATATCCGTCCGACTGCGAACGACATCGGCAAGGCGCAGCGCATTGACGACGCCATCGGCCGTTACATCGTTTTCTGCAAGAACACCTTCCCCGATGACCTCACCCTGGAAGGACTAAAAATCGTCATTGATTGCGCCAACGGGGCCACGTATAAAATGGCGCCCATCATTTTTTCAGAGCTGGGCGCGCAAGTCATAACCATCAACGATCACCCCAACGGCATGAACATCAACGACCACTGCGGCGCGCTTTATCCGGACGAGCTTGCCAAAAAAGTCATTGAAAACAAAGCCCAGGTCGGCCTGGCTTTTGACGGCGACGGCGACCGCCTCGTCGCCATTGATGAAAAGGGCCGGCCATTGACCGGCGACCATATCATGACCATCTGCGCCAAGGCGCTGAAAGAATGCGGCCTGTTGCGCAATAATCTTGTGATCACCACGCCCATGAGCAATTTCGGGTTCCGCGAGGTGATGCGGCGCCTGGATATCCACGTCATGGAGGCGGATGTCGGCGACCGTTATGTGCTTAAAATGATGCGCGACAAGGGTTCGATTTTCGGCGGCGAGGATTCGGGCCACATTATTTTCCTGAATCATCACACCACCGGCGACGGCATTATTTCCGCCTTGCAGTTGCTGGCCAACCTGCAAAGTTCCGGGAAAAAACTTTCCGAACTGCGCAACCTGCTGGTCCTCGCCCCGCAAAAAATGATCAACGTCAACGTCAGCCGCAAGCCTGCCTTAAGTGAAATCAAGCCCCTGCAGGAAGCGACCCGCGCGGCGGAGAAGGAACTGCACGGCAAGGGCCGGATCCTGGTGCGCTATTCCGGCACCCAGTCCATCTGCCGGGTCATGGTTGAGAGCATGGACGCCAAGGCCACCGACCGGATCGCCACATCGCTGGCTGAAATCGTGAAAGCAAACCTGGGCTGAGGCTTAAACATCGCCGGATTCCGGAAATACACCACAATGGAATCGCACTGTTTTTCCGCGGCGAGCCGCTTCCGCTCAACAAAGGAGCCTTATCGCGTCACACCCGCTTGCACGGCAGACCGGTCAAGCATTTCCGAAGGACTCAATCCGAAATGCTTTTTGAATTCCTTGTCGAAATGAAACGGGCTGGAAAAACCCAGGCGGTCAGCGGTTTCCTTGACGCTTAAGCCCTCCGTCCGCATCAGTTCAAACCCCAAACGCACCCGCAAATTGTTGTAGAAGCGTTTTGGCGCAAGGCCGGTGGCGCGGCGAAAGCATGCGCGAAACATCCGGTCGCTCATTCCGATCTCTGAGGCCAGGACTCGCATGTCCAGCGGGCTCTGCAAATGCGCGTGCATGCGGCGGATGGCCTGTTCAATTTGCGCCTGATGAGGCCAGCGGCGCAGGCCGGTCTGCCACTGCGCAATCCACCTGTAGAACAGGACGGCAAAAGAAGCCGACATTAAACGCTGCTGCGCCGCCTCGTTTGACCGCAGACCGGCAAAAACGGCACGGAAACAGGAATTATCCCCCGGCTGAGGCTTTACGGTCATAACCTCATTGAGCGGGATGTGAATGACGCCGGAAAGCTCGAACTCAAACCACCAGAAAACCCACGGCGCGCGCCGGGTGTGGTAACGGCTGATGGCCGCATTCTCCACCACCAGGAGCGAATTTGGGCCAAGCTCAAACGGCTGCGGCCGGCCCGTCAAATACAATTTTCCGCGCCCACGGCGTGTCCGAACCGCAATCAGGCGGGCGCCGGGCGCGGGCTGGCGCCTGACAACATCATAGCTTGCGCCCGCCGTCACATCCCAGATAACCCGCAGGGCCAGGCTGCCCGTCTCGCCGGCCAGCTGCGTCCATGAGCATGTATTCTTTCTCATATCTTTCCGAAAAGTATATGAATTACGCCGCTTTGTCTATTCCCTTTTCCGGAATACTCGAATAGCATTTCCGGCATAAAGAACATGCTGGCGACAAGCAAAGCGAGGAGAACGAAATGAATGATCGGAACGGAAAGCGGAACATCCCCGACGGAATTCATGCTCTCGTGCCGCGCGAGCGAATGGAACCCGCCGCGAGAAAGTGGCGGGACACTTACGCCATTACCCCCGGCGCGCCGTTTGTGCAGCGAGAGTTCGGCTTTTACTCCCTGGAACGCTGGGAACGGGAAGGCATGCCCCATGCCGTTCCGCGGGAGGAGCTTTTTCTTGAACTATTTCATTACGACCCGGAAGGGCAGCTTTTCCTGAATCAAGCAGGCTGGTGCGAGGCGGCTTTCAGCCCCGCCTTTGAAACTTTCGTCGTCGAGGACCGCGGGGAGTGCGAGGTCGTGCAGGACACGGCAGGCCGGCATGTGCTTTTCTTCAAGGGACGCCGCTCAGGTTTCATGCCGGAATATCTGGAACATCCGGTCCACGACCGGAAAAGCTGGGAGGAAAAAGTCAAATGGCGGCTCAATCCCTCATCGCCGGAAAGATATCGGGACCTGGAAGAGCGGATGAAGGCCGCCGTATCCGCCGCCGGCCGAGGCCGGATGATTACCCAGACAGCAATCGGCGGATACATGTACCTGCGCAGCCTGATAGGGCCGGAACGCCTGTTATACGCTTTTTACGACATGCCTGACGTGATTCATGACTGTATGCAAACCTGGCTGAAGCTGGCCGACGCCGTCATCGCGCGCCATCAGCAGTTCGTGACAATTGACGAGATTTTTTTCGGCGAAGACATCTGTTATAATCACGGGGCTCTGATTTCCCCGGATATGATGAAAGAATTTCTTTTCCCCTATTATCAGCAGCTTATCGCCGGCATCAAAGCCAGGCAACTGGACAAGAGCCGCCACTTATACGTCCAGATAGACACGGACGGCCGCGCCGAGCCGGTCATCCCTTTGTATCAGAAGGAAATCGGAATGGATGTGATGAGTCCTTTTGAAGTTGCGAGCGGATGCGACGTGGTGGAAATCGGCAAAAAATATCCGAGCCTGGTCATGGCCGGAGGAATAGACAAGCGCCTCATCGCCCAAGGGCCGCCGGCAATTGACCGGCATCTGGAATATATTCTGCCGGCCATGCGCAAACGCGGCGGGTATATTCCCACCTGCGATCATGGCGTACCCGAGGAAACCAGTTACCAAAACTACCTTTATTACCGCAAGCGATGCCTTGAGTTCGGCTTATAGCGTTGTGCGCGAAACTTATTTTTTCTTCGCACCATCTTCGCGGCGTTTTTTGACGATTTCCTCGGCCAGCGCGAAGGGCACGGTCTCGTAGCGCTCAAAATGCATCGTGTAACCCGCCCGCCCCTGGCTGACGGTCCGGACGACGTTCGCGTAACCGAACATTTCACTCAATGGCGCCATGCCGGTAATGACGCGATTGGCGCCCTGCATTTCCATGGCGTCAATCCGTCCGCGCCGCTGGCAGATGCTGCCCGAGATGGGTCCCACAAAATCCTCCGGCGTGATCACTTCCAACGACATAACGGGCTCAATCAATTCCGGCTGGGATTTCAAAAATAACTCCTTAAAACAGGCGCGCCCCGCTTCCTGAAACGCAAAGTCGTTTGAATCAACCTCGTGAAACGAGCCGTCAAAGACAATAACGCGCATATCAACCACCGGGAAGCCGGCAAAAGGACCTTTTAACATCGCCTTGATTACTCCCTTTTCAACGGCCGGAATATATTCCGCGGGAATATGACCGCTCCGCACCTCATTGACAAACTCAAAACCCGCGCCGGTATCCAAAGGCTCAATTTTCAACCAGACATGGGCATACTGGCCGCGGCCGCCGCTTTGCTTGACATGCTTGTATTGCCCCTCAACAACGACCGTCCCTGTTTCGCGGAAAGCAACTTCCGGTCTCCCGACCGCAACCACGACACCAAACTCCCGCTTTAAACGTTCAACCAGAACCTCAAGATGCAGTTCCCCCATGCCGGAAATGATCGTTTCCTTCGTTTCCTGATCCAGATTCACCATGAAAGTCGGGTCCTCATCCGCCAGGCGATAAAGCGCGGCGGATAATTTTTCGCCCTCAAGCCGGCTTTCAGGCTTGACGCTGACCGACATGACCGGCGCCGGAAATTCAATTGCCTCCAGCAAAACCGGACTCGTCTCATCGCAAAGCGTATCGCCCGTCCGCGCCTCGCCGATTCCCACCACCGCGACAATATCACCGGCAAAGGCGTATTCAATCCCCTCCTGCCGGTTTGAATGCATGCGCAAGAGCCGCCCGGCCCTCTGCCGGCAATTTTGCGTGCTGTTCAAGACAGTCGCACCGGTCTTCAGAATCCCGGAATAAATCCTGATATAGGTTAATTTCCCGGCATGCTTGTCGGAAGCGATTTTAAAAACCATTGCGGAAAATTTTTCATCGTCATTCGGAGCGCGCAACAGCGTGGTTTGCTTGGATTTATCGCTGAACCCCTCCGTCGGCGGCAAATCGGCCGGCGACGGCAGAAAGGAAACGATGCCGTCCAGCAGGCGCTGGATTCCCTTGTTTTTAAAGGCCGAACCGCAATAGACCGGAATGACGCGGCGGGCGATGGTCGCCTTGCGGATAATTGACAAAATTTCCGCCTCGGTCAATTCGCCGGAAGACAGAAATTTTTCCAGCAGAACATCATCCTGTTCGGCGCATTTTTCCACCAGGTACGCGCGCCATTTGCGCGCCTTGGCCATTTTATCGGCGGGAATATCGGTTTCGCGAAACGTCTGGCCGCGGTCTTCATCGGCGTAATAAACCGCCTTCATTTTGATCAGATCTATCACACCCTCAAATTTTTCCTCCTTGCCGATCGGAACGACGACCGGCACGGCGTTTGCCCCGAGTATCTCCTGAATTTTTTTCAAAACCTTGAAAAAATCGGCGCCGGTGCGGTCCATTTTGTTGACGAAGGCGATCTTGGGAACGCCGTATTTCTCGCTCTGCTTCCAGACCTGCTCGGACTGGGGCTGAACACCGCCGACCGCGCAAAAAAGGGCCACGGCGCCGTCCAACACGCGCAAACTGCGTTCAACTTCGGCCGTAAAATCAACGTGCCCGGGAGTGTCAATGAGCGTTATATCATGCTCCTTCCACGGCAGGGTGATGGCCGCCGAGGTAATCGTGATGCCGCGCTCGCGCTCCTGATCCATCCAGTCCATGGTGGCGGCGCCCTCGTGGACTTCGCCAAGCTTGTGCGTCTTGCCGCAGTAAAAAATGAGCCGTTCGCTCACCGTTGTTTTGCCGGCGTCAATATGCGCCATGATGCCGACGTTCCTGACGCGGGTTATATCATTGTTTCTCTTTGCCATTTTATCTCCCTTTTCTCTAAAAGCGGGTTAATATGACAACAACGCCTCGTCCCTGCAAGGTTTTTCCTTAAAAATAATAAAAAATTAATTGCTTGATTTTTGTTTTTTATTTCACCAATTTATTCATTGACTTGGGCTAACAAGAACATCCGATGAAAAATAAAAGCAAAGACGTCAAGATCAGAAACGCCGGGTTCGGCGACGTGGCGGCCATTTATTCCGTGATCAAGGAACATCCGCGCGAGGTCATGCCCCGGGCAACAAGCGATATTGTCCAAAATATTGACCGTTTCCTGGTGGCGGAAGTCAAGGGACGGATTGTCGGAACGGCTTCCTGGCAGATCCTGCCGGAAATCGGCCGCGCGCCCAATCATTCAATTGAACTCAAATCAATCGCGGTCTCAAAAGATTTTCAGCGGCACCACGTCGGCACAATGCTTGTCAAGGCCATGATCAGGCACGTCAAGGCATATCTGCCGGCGCAAATTGTAATCCTGACATTTTCTCCGGATTATTTCCGGAAATTCGGGTTCCGCGAAGTTCCCAAGGAAACGCTGATGCACAAGCTTTACATGGGTTGCATCAACTGCACCAAATATGATTCCCCCTTCACCTGCCCGGAAGTCGCCATGATGCTGGCCATGGGAAATAAGGAAAAGACATTGAGATATTTCCGGAAACTTTGAACGCTCAACTTTCAACCTTGAACATTGAACTCGAATCCAGCCGTTCATTGTTGAACGTTCGAAGTTGAATGTTGGATGTTTCCTATTCCCTGAATCTTCATCTTCTTCCCTACGGGATGGCGCCGGCCTTCCGCAGGCTTTGAGCCACCCCGCCCTGCCCCGACTCAACCGCCCAGGCCAGCGGCGTTTTCCTGGCAAAATCGCAGGCATTAATATCGGCGCCGGCGGCGACCAGCGTTTCAACCACCGAAGTGCGCCCCTTGGCCGCCGCAAAATGAAGCGGCATGATGCGGTTGGCGCCTTCCGTCGGCGAGTTGACGTCCCCGCCGTGGTTCAACAGAAATTTAACCATATCCGCCTGGCCCTCCTCGGACGCAAGATGGATGGGCATGAGACGAAGCGCGCCGTATTTTCTTCCAAGGGCGGAGACATCGGCCCCGGCGGCAACCAGCGCTTCCGCGCAGGTTACCCGGTTAAAAATAGCCGCCTTGTGGAGCGGCGTCATGCCCCATGGATCGGCGGCATTCACATCCGCCCCTTTTTCAATCAGCCAGAAAACCAGGTTGGTGCGGCCGACAATGACCGCCCAATGCAACGGCGTGAAACCGTTTTCGGCATCGCGGCTGTTCAGCAACTTGGGATAATTCGCGATGATTTTCTTTGCGGTTTCATCATGACAGTTAAGAATGGCGCGGCCAATCCGCTCGGCCCGCTGGCTGTGATTAATCCAAACCGGCACAATAACCAGCAGGATGCCGACAAAGAAAGCGACTTGCGTTTCCTTGCGAAACAACAAGGATTGAAACCTGACGGGGGCGTCTGATAATTGAATCCTCATATTCGACGGATATTCTTTCCGCACAGGCGGAACCACTGATAGCACGGATTACACTGATTTCTGTCATTCCCATGAAAATGGTCCCGATCGCGAAGCGCACCGGGATGGAGTCCCGCTTCCGCGGGAATGACAATCACCTTTCTTATCCGTGCTATCCGTGTAATCCGCGGTGAATAGCTGCTTAATTCTGACATTATTTTCCGTCGGTATTTGGCACGGCCGCCGGCAGAGCCTTAAGGCGTTCCTCCGCCTTCTTGGCCCAGGAATACTGTTTATATTCCTTGACCAGCCGCTCATACTGCTGGCGCGCCAGGTCATAATTCCTCTGCATCTCATAAATCTGTCCCTTATGCCAGAGCGCCTCGGAAACAAATTCGGGGTAAGCCTCAAACATGACAATGACTTTGCTGGCGCTGTTGTCCGCGGCGGTGAATTTTTCAAGCGCCTGGGCTTTCTTGCCCTCTTTTTCAAACTTGCCGGCCAAAAACAGTTGACAGCGGATAACCCCCAGCGTTGCGCCGATGCGCGCTTCCGGCGAGCGTTCCTGGGATGCAACGTCCGTGTATATGCGCTCGGCGGATTCATAATCCCCTTTCCGCTCTTGGATTTGGGCAATTTTAACCCGACCCTGTTTGCCTTTTTCATACCAGGGAAAACTTGTCAGCACCTTTTTAAATGCCTGCTCTGCCTCAGCGTCTTTTCCTTCAAGAAAGCGGATATCGGCCAGACCGTAAGTGGCCGGGGCGGCCGCATTTGGATCGGCAGCATAGTCGGCCAGAACACGCTGGTAAATCTCTTCCGCCTCCTTCAAAGCCGAGGCATCCTTGGAGGCATCGGCATAATCCAGGAGCATCTGGGCGGAAAGCCGCACGTTCGCATCGGCGGCCAAGGATTGCTTGAACGCGGCCAACGCCTTTTCTTTTTCCGCGTTTTTCATCAGATACATGCCCTGGCTGAACATCAACTGCGCCTGCAATCCCTGCTCGCCCGGGTGCCGGGCTTGCGCCTTGGAAAAGAATTGCGCGGCCTCCTCGGGAGTCATCATGCGGTAACGCACAATGCTGAAAATGGCGTCGGCAATTCCCGGTATGGCGGAGAGCGCCTGTTCCGAGGCCGGATAATGCTGCAAAAGCATTTCACAGACGGCCGCGCTTTCAAGCAGGGACTGTTTATAAATCGCGCGTTGTTCATCCGGAAGAACCGTCGGCTGGCCCATCCGCTGGGCTTTTTCGCTGTATGACTGGGCGAGAAGGAAAAGTATTTCCGGCGCCCGGTCATGGTTGGGCGCGAGTTCAAAAGACTGCCAGAGATAATTGATGGCCGCATCATAGTCGTTCAATTTCTCCTTGCCGACCCAGCCCAGGAAAAAGTAAGAATCCACGATGAGCGGGCTTTCGGGAAATTCCATGGTGACTCTTTCCAGGGCCTCCGTCATGCGGGCAAAATCATTCTTTTCATAATACATGACGCCCACGCGGAACAGGGCCTGCGCCGCAATTTCCAGTTTCGGATAATCGCGCGCCGTCTGCTCCAGGACCGCCACCGCCTTGTCCATTTGGCCGTTGTCGTTGTAGGCCACGCTCATCTGGTAAAGGGCGAACGGTTTCAAGCGGCTGTCCTTGAAACGTTTCTGGAAATCTTCAAACAACTGGATCGCTTCCTTCGGTCTTTTGAGCTGGGTCAGATAGACGCCTTTCTGGTAAAAGGCCTCGTCAACCGCCTCAAAGGTGTCGGTTCCCTTCGGAAACTGGCGCAGGAGCTCATCAATGGTCCTGAGCGCATCCTCCCATTGGCTGGCGCCGGCAAGATTAACGGCCTTGAAATAAAGCAGATTCGGCAGAAAATGGCCTTTCGGGAACTTTTCAATGTAAATTTCAATTGTTTCATTAAGATTGTCCGCCTGGCTGAGATTGAATTCGCAGGCCGCCTTCATATAAAGCGCGTCCTCAACACCCTTTCCATTGGGAAACGAATCGGCGCTTTCGGCAAAATACTGCAGAGCGGTCACAATATTGTTCTGGACAAAATAAAGCTGGCCGATGGAAAGGGCGGTGCGTTCAGCCGCCGGCACATCGGCGCCGGCCTTTGTTTTGAAATCCTCATATTCCTGAGCGGCCGCATCCACGTTTTTCTGGGCGATATAACTGTTGATAATCAAAAAAGAAGCCTGTTCAAACTGGGTTTCCTTGGTGAACTTCAACAGATGCCGGCAGATAACGATGGCCTCCTCATACCGTTTCATCCTGAAAAAGGCGTCGGCAATGCGGAAATAAGCGGTAACCATCAGATCGGGCGCTTCCTGGACGCCGGCCAATTGTCCCTGCACGCGGCCCAAGTCACTCTTAATGGCCTTGGTATCCGCCCCCTTGGAAACTTCGGCCGCCAGTTTGCTCATGATCGCGTCCTGCCGGGCGGTAAGGTCCTTGATAACGTCCTTTTTCGGGCGGACATTGCGGAAAAACTGAATGGCCTGAGCGTATTGTTCCGCATCAAACCAGGTTTCCGCCAGCGAATAATTGCTGTCATTGGCCAGCGCAAGATTGATATCGCTTTTTGAAAGCTGGTCAAAAATCTTGCGGGCCTTGTCAAGCCAGGCCTGGGCCTCGGTTTTCTTGTCGCTTTTGATCAGTTCCAACCCCTGCTGGCTATAGACGCTGGCCAGCAGAAATTGCGCGCTCATCCCGATGGGAGTATTGCCGTAACGGGCGAGCACAGTATCAAGATCCTTCTGGGCCTCGTCAAACTTGTTGTCCAGAGAATAAGCATAAGCCCGGCCATAGAAAGCATAGGATAAATTAAGGCTTTTCGGATAATCATTGATGAACGCGGTTTGAAGCTCAATGGCCTTGGCCAGATTTTTCCTGCGTTCCTTTTCCTGTTCCTTGCCGGTCTGCTCGGCGCCCAGGCGCGTATGGCATTCGGCCAGAAGAAAGGCCGATTGTTCCTTTATTTCCTTGTTCGGCGCCCGGTCGCCGGCCAAATCAACCAGCAAGGGGATCGCCTTGGCATAATGGCCGCGCTGGTAATAGCACCAGGCCAGGTCGAACTTTACGGACTGAATATTTACATAGGTCTGCCTGGTCTGGACCAGTTTTTCAAAAATTACAATGGCCTGGTCGTAGCGGCCCTTGTTCATCGCCTCTTCGCCGCGATTGGCCATGTCATCATCCACGTCGGCCAAAGCCGGCAATCCGGCCGCCAGCATGAAAAAAACAACAAAAAGAAAATATTTTTTACCGGGAAAGCGGGTCAGTGCCATAAACGTTCCTCCTTGTTCAGCGCAAAATAAAGCAATAAAAAAATTGCTAAAAAATTTATATGGTCTACTATATACAACTAAGCATCAGTCATGCGAGTTTTTTCTTAAAAAAAAATTGACAGACGGAAATAATCATTTTATCTTTTACCATAAATGACCAAGCTTATAATTTCCAGTCTCAAACTCCGGAGCTCAGTGAAGACGTGTTTTTTACTATTGCTCCTTTGCGCCGGCACGGGCCTGGCCGAAGATGTTATCATCACCAAGAACCAGCAGTTTCGCGGCAAGGTCAAATCGGCGGACAGCAAAAGCGTTACGATAGAGATTGCCGGCCGGGGAATTGTGGCCGTGCCCCGTTCGACAATCGAAAAGCTGACCGTTGAACCGCCGCCGGCCATCATCCGCGGCATAGACGCCTACGAAAAAGGCAATTACAAGGAAGCGCAACTGATCCTTTCAAAGGCGGCCAACCAATATCTCGGCCTTGACACTCCCTGGGCCGCAAAAGCCCTGGTTTATTACGCCCGCGGCTGTTTAATGGCCGGGGATAACGTAAACGCTGAAAAAGCGTTCAGCGCGTTTCTTTCAGCCTATGATGATGACCCGCTGGTCATGGACGCAGAACTGGGACTCGCCGAAACGGAAGTGGCCAGGAAGGATATTGACAAGGCCTTGCCCAAATTTCAGGAACTGGCCGACGAATATGAAAAGCAGCTAAAGCCGGCCAAGGAACAACTCTCCTATGCGGCGGCGGCCTTTCTGGGTCTCGGCAAATGTCTTGAGGTAAAAGAAGATCCGAACGGGGCAATAAACGCTTATTTGAAAGTTATCGCCCTTTATCCGGCCGATAATGCCATGCCGGAAACGCTCTACCGGGCCGCGGTAATTTATCAGAACCAAAACCGACCGGATTATGCCAACCTGCTTGTGAATGACTTAATCGCGCAATATCCGGCCTCCCCCTATTCCAAAAAAGCCGCGGATTTGAAAAAGCAGCTGGAACCGCTCCTGGCGGCCGAACAAAAGGCGCCGGAGACGCCGGCAAAATAAGTTCGCTTTGATTCGCAAATAAACATACGAGAAATAAACTAGGAGAAAAAATGAAATTAAATACGGTAAAATTATTGGCCGGCCTGACGGCGGCGCTGGTGATGTTCGGCAGCGAACCGTTCATGCCTTCCGATCTTGGTTGCGGCAATGATTTCCTTATTACCCCGGCCTTGGCCCAGGCGCCGGCCCCCGCCGGCGGCGGAGGCGGAGAAACCAAGCAGGGACCGCCGGAAACCCTGGGAGATTACTGGGGCCAGATGGGTCCCGTCAAATGGCCGCTAATGGCATCGTTAATCTGGGTGACATCCTTGGTGATTGAACTTATTATCCGCGGCCGGGTCAAGATGCTTTGCCCGCCGGATTCCGTCGCGCAACTCTCCTCAACCATTGCCGTCAAGGACTACGTCAAGGCATGGCAGTTTTGCGTTGACAATCCCTCCCCCCTGACCCGCACCCTGGCGCCGGCAATTGAAAAAATTCCAAAGGGTATGGCGGAATCCGCGGATGCCGCCATGGATTATATGAATTTTCAAAACAATATTTTCAAGGTAAAGTGCTCCTACCTGAACCTGAACGCCACGGTCAATACGCTCCTCGGGCTCCTGGGTACCATCTCCGGAATGATCAGTGCGTTTAATAAAATGGCCTACGCCGGCGCCACCGGCGATCCCGCCAAGCTTGCCGGAAGTATCGGCGAGGCGCTTCTCTGTACCTTTACCGGATTGGCGATTGCCATCGTTTCGCTCTATCTCTTTTATGTCCTGACCAACCGGACCAAGGCCGCCATGACCGGCATGCAAAATATTGTCATGCGCCTGATTGGTGAAATTGATTTTGCATCGGTTACTCCCGACATGGAAATCGTGACCAACGAGATGAAGTCCCGCGCCATGGGCGGCAAGGGCGCCGCCGCGGCTACAGCGCCGACCGCTGCTCCGCGGACCGCCGGGAAAGCGGCCGAGATGGCACAGTGCCCTCACTGTCAGCAACAAGTGCAGGTTGGCTCGGCTAAATGTCCGAAATGCAATTCCGAGCTTGAGTGGGAATAATCGCAAGAGCCCACCCTGGCCTCCCGCCTGTATCGCCATGCGAAGCATTGCGGGCAGGTCGGCCACCCCTCCGAAGGAGGGGAACTGAAGAAGTTAAGGACAGGAGCTTATGATCCCTCCTTGGAGGGATACGAGGCGGCAGAAAAATTATTTTGCAATAGTTTCCCTGCAAAGCAGAATCAAATTATAAACGGAGAAAAAAGTGGCCAGAGAAGCCAAAGAAACATTCATGGACAAGGAGGTTTTTGTTCCGATCAACCTCGGTCCCATGATTGACTGCGTCATGCTTCTGCTGATGTATTACATCAACTGCAGCTCGCTGGAAACCAACCGGGTAAGCAAGGACGTCGTCCTGCCTTTCGCCCAGCAGGGACTGAAGGAAGAAAACACCACCGGCCGTTTCATCGTAAGCATTGAGTGGAATGAAAGCCTTTACGAGGCCACCTATGTCGCCAACGGCATCAAAATGAACGATCCGCGCGAAATGACGGCGCTGATCGTACAAAGCAAAAAATTGCAGGGCAACCCTCAAAATTTCAGGGTAATCATCCGGGCCGATAAAAGGGTGCCCTATGAATTCAGCCAACAGGCCATGGCGGCCACGGCCGAGGCCGACGTTGCCAATATTCTTTTTTCAACAACGGAAGACAAGAAAGAGCAATGAAAACCTGGCACAAAGCGGCAAAGGCAGAAGGCACAAAGTCGGAAAAGAATTTCAATAGTATTCAATATTCATTCCTGCTTTGTGCCTTTGTGCCTCTGTGCCTTCTTGCTAACCACTGGAATCAAGGGAGAAACCATGGCTAAAAAGCGCATGAAAGATGAAGACGTTGAGGAAATTGAAATGCAGATGGGGCCGATGATTGACTGCATGATGCTTTTGCTCATGTATTTCATCATTGCCGGCCAGATTAAAACCGAGGAAAAATACCTCGGATTGCTGATCCCCGGCGGCGGCACGCCGACGGCCGGCGTGCCGGTTGAGCTCGTCCTCGCCATTAACGAGGCTGGCCAGGTATTCTGCAACGATCAGCCGCTGGATGCGCCGGCGGACCGCGAATTGCCGACGGTGCGCGGCAAAGTCAAACAAGTGTTGAATCTTTTCGGCGACAAACAACCGGTTATCATTCACCCTCAACCAAAAGTGCGGCAACAGCGGATAGTGGATGTGCTTAACGCCTGCGCCGCGGTTGGCGTAAAAAACCTGTCATTTAACGCAAACTAAGACCATGGCCTTTAAATACGCCAAAAAGCTTGACCAACTGGAAGAATTCGCCGAAAGCAAGGCCATCGGCCGTTTCAGCGGCATATGGACGCTTGTGCTCGCCATACTGCGATCCCGTTATTTTCTCATTTCCCTCTGTTTCTACCTCGTCCTGCTCATGATTCTCGGCGGGGTGGTTGTATCGCATTATGTTGTTACGCGCGGCACATTTGAAGAAGGCAGCGTGCTTGTCCTGCCTTCCGGTCCGCCCGGCCCGCCGGCCGGACCGCAAAGACAACCTTCAGCCGCCCAGGCCGTCAAACAGACCCGGCAGGTGTCCGTCTCGGTCCAATCCATGTCCAGCAAGGCGGCGGCAAAGAACGTGGCAAAAAGAATCACCATTGCCGCGCCATCCGCCTTTGTCCGCGTGGACGCCCCGGTTGTGGCGCCCCAAGTTCAAATTGCCGAGGTTAAAGTGGACACCCAGATGGCCAAGAATATCGCCGACGCCAATATCAAGCGCTTGCAGGGTGTGCAATCTTTCCAAAAAGGCTGGGGTGTTTCCATGGGCGGAGCAGGCGGACGCGGCGGGGGCGGAGGAAGCGGCGGGGGCGGAGGCGGCGGCAGCGCGGGACGCGGCGGAACATATCATGGCGTGCGCGCAAAATTCACCATTTTCCAGGCAAAATACCAGGATGGCGACTGGAACTGCAACGGCGGGAGCGGCACCAATTCCTGGGATCAAAGCGCATTAAAAAACCTTATGTTCCAGATCAGGCAGTGGTCCAAGGACCGGATTGACGCCCAGGTCGTTCCGGCCGTCCTTGATATCGGCACGGATCAAATTTTCACGCTCAAGCCCCCTTTCATATATCTGACCGGGCACAAAGATTTCCATTTTCTGGATCAGGAAGTCAAGAATCTGCGCGATTACATCATATCCGGCGGATGTATCTGGGCCGACAGCGCCTTGGCCGGGCGCCGCTCGCGCTTTGACATTGCTTTCCGCCGCGAGATAAAAAAGGTGTTGCCCGACCGCGACTTTGAAATCGTCAAGCCGGATCACGAAATGTTCGGCACATTCTTTGAAAACGTCGCTCTTCCCAGCGGCATGAATTTTTACCAAGAACCGGTTGAAATGATAAATTTCGGGGAGGAACTGGCGGTGCTTTATACCCTGAACGGTTACGGTCATTTCTGGGAAAGCCGGCTGAACCGTGACGGCAAGATTGAATGGGCGCGCGTAAATCTGGGCGAGCCCGGCAAGCCGCACTGGTCATTTGTTTATGGACCCCACTTGTACACGCCGCGCACGGAAAGCGGCATCCTTTACCGCAACCTGAATGACAACACCGTGCGCGACGTATATAAATTCGGCATCAACGTCGTCGTGCACTTGTTGACCCGCTACCAGAAGCATTTCCGTTTCCTGCCGAAGGAACTGCCGGTCGGCGAGGGAATGAAAAAACCGGAAAAGAAGGAAGAAGAGCTCAAAATTGAGGAATCGCCTGAAAAGGCCAAGCCGAAACGCGTCCATCATGAAATCGGCAGTTCAGCAGCCGATGTCACCACCACGACCACCACCAATCAGCCGGCGGTAAAAAAATAAGGACAATGAATAAAAAGTCATATTTATTATTTGTTTTTCTGGCGCTATTCGCCATTGGTGTTCAAAACTCCGCCTTTGGCCAGGCGGCGGCCGCCACCGCGGGAGCCGAAATGTTCACTACGAATATCTGCGGCGAAGACACCGTCCCGCTCGGCAATTACTGGGACGGAGTGGACGCCGATAACGACCTGCACGTGAACGTAATGGAATCCCTGGTACTCAACGACGTCGGGCGCATGGTTCCGACCCCCATCTCTTCCTACCCCAACTTTGCTGACATGAACGGCGACGGCCTGAATGACCTGGTGGTTGCCGACACCCAGGGGTTCGTGTGGATTTATCAAAATTCCGGCGAAAAAGGAAAACCGAAGTTCACCACCGGCAAGTTTATTCCAACGTTTATCGGCTGGGTATCCAAAATTAATGTTTACGACTGGGATGGCGACGGTGACAACGATATTGTTATCGGCACTTTTTACGGGGACGTTGTCATTATGCAGAATTTCGGCTCCAAGCAGGATTGGAGGTTCACCCGCAAGATGTCCGTGCCGCGCTACGTGGACCCGCAATTCAACGTGGATGATCCCCAGGAACGCCTGCCGCAGATAATGATGGGAAAACTGCCCCTGATAAAAGGCAACTATCTGAGCCCCTGGATTTGCGACTGGAACAAGGACGGCAAGCCCGACCTGCTCCTCGGCGAAGGCACTTATTCGGCCAACAGCGTGCGCCTGTTTGCCAACAGCGGCTCGCGCGGAAAAGCGGTCTTCAGCGAAGAACGTGAATTTTACCTTGCTTACGGCGAGGGATTTGAACAGCTTACGCCCTGCGTGGTGGATTATAACGGCGACGGCATTGATGATCTCATCGTTGGAACGCGCACCGGCCAGATCAGGCTCCATAAAGGCACCAAAAAAGCCGTGGAAGGCAAAGACCTTGTGGCGGCCGCGCGCGGCAATCTTGCCCCGGCCATCCTTGAATATGAAGGCAACCTGGAAATAGGCGGCAAGGCAATTTTTGACGCAATGTCAACGCCCTACCCCTGCGATTGGAACGAAGACGGCCTGTTTGACCTCCTGCTCGGGTCCACCAAAGGCAAGATTTACATCGCCATCAACAAGGGAACAAAAACCGAGCCGAAATTCCCCGCGGTGGAACCGGTCAAGGGAACGGATATCCAGAAAGACACGATTGCCCCGGCCAACTGGATGGGCGGCGTAATTCGTGTTCTCTGGTCGAATTTCATCGGCGGCTTCTGCAACACCGCCTCGCTCCTGACCTGTGAAAAGGAAACAGCGTTAAGGCCGGGAGTTCCCATCCGGCCGGTTTCCGGCAATTATTTCATGTATTTCCGCTATATGAACAATTATCCCGGCTGGATGAAAAACAACCTCGCTTACGCCGGATTTATAAACCCCAACCTTAGCACGGAACATGTTGTCGGCGGACGGCTCATCAGTCCGAATCAGACATTCAACATGCGCATCGGCAAAAAATATGAGCTTTCATTTTCATCCATTATAGAAGGCCGGCCGGCGATCTGGAAATTCTGGGCAACAGAAACAACCTCGCCGGGCACCGACATTGAGGCTCCAAAACATGAACATCGGGAGGCAACCGGCCCGATCCCGCCTTCATCAACCTGGGTCAAGCGCAGTTACAAATTCAAGTGCCCGAACACGGTCCAATCAAATCTCAGCTATAATTTCTTTTTCCGGATGCCGGAGGGTGACTGCAAGTTTCTCGTGGACGGCATCAGTTTCAAGGAAATAGGAAATTGAAATTAGAAATTGGGGAAGAAAAATTCTGATTCCGGGCCAATTTCCAGTTTCCAATCCCTAATTTCAGCGTTCGGTAAACATTTGCGGTTACGTTTTGACCCCTGAATTCCAGCGTCATGGCAACACCTTTCGTTCATTTGCATGTTCATACCAGTTACAGCCTGCTCGACGGCGCCGCACGGATTGATTCGTTGATCAAGGCGGCCGCCGGCCTCGGCCAGGGCGCCATGGCCATCACCGACCACGGCGTCATGTTCGGCATCATTGAATTTTACAAGACCGCCGTCGCCGGCGGAATCAAACCGATCCTCGGCTGCGAGGTCTACGTCGCCGAAGCCAGCCGGCTTGACCGGAAATCGGAAGGGGGCAAATCCGGCTCCAATCATCTTGTCCTTCTGGCCGAAGATCAAGCCGGATACGCCAATCTCAGCAAACTTGTTACCGCGGCGCATCTTGAGGGTTTTTATTACAAACCGCGCATTGACCTTGAACTCCTGGCTCAAAATCACCAGGGCCTGATTGCGCTCTCGTCCTGCCTGAAAGGAAAAATACCGGAACAACTGGTAGCCGGCGACGACGCCGGAGCCCTGGCCACGGCCGGGAAAATGGCCGATATTATGGGTAAAAATAATTTTTTTCTGGAACTTCAGGACCATAACCTGCCGGAACAGAAAAAAGCCGACCGCGGGCTGCTTGAATTGGCCCGCAAAACCGGCCTGCCGCTGGTCGCCACCAATGACGTTCATTACCTGAAAAAAGAACATGCCACCGCGCACGAAGTCCTGCTCTGCCTCCAGACCGGGACGTTTTTGTCCGATCCGAAACACATGCATTACGGCTCCAATGAATTCTACCTGAAAAGCGGCAATGAAATGGCGGAACTATTCCGCGATCAACCGGCGGCCCTGGCCAATACGCTTGAAATCGCGCACCGCTGTAACGTGGAGCTTCGTTTTAATGAACTCCATTTCCCGGCCTTCCGGGTGCCGGAAGGGAAAACGCCAAAACAATACCTGGTTGAACTTTGTCATGAAGGCCTGCGCCGCCGCTATAACATCGCCAATCCCGCATCGCCGCGCGATGAAAATGAACGCCGGATAATGGAACGGCTCAATTACGAAATTGATGTCATTGAAAAAACGGGGTTTATCGGCTATTTCCTCGTTGTCTGGGATTTTGTCCGTTTCGCCCATGAAAGCAAGATCCCGGTCGGACCGGGACGCGGCTCCGGCGCCGGAAGCCTGGTTTCGTACACGCTTGGCATAACCGGCGTTGATCCCCTGCGCTATAATCTGATTTTTGAACGATTTTTGAATCCCAAACGCGTTTCGCCGCCCGATTTTGACATTGATTTCTGCCAGTTCCGCCGGCAGGAGGTCATTGATTACGTCAGAAACAAGTACGGGCGCGATAACGTGGCGCAGATCATAACTTTTGGCTCGCTTGGCGCCAAAACCGTGATCCGCGACGTCGGCCGGGTTCTGCAGATTCCCCTCGCCGAATGCAACCGGCTGGCAAAGATGGTGCCGGAAGTCCTGGACATGGACCTGGAAAAGGCCCAGGAACAGAACCCGGAGTTCAAAAAAGCCTGCCATGATGATCCCAACGCCCGGCGAATAATGCAGCATGCGCAAGTGCTTGAGGGCCTCTTCCGCCATGCCGGCGTGCATGCCGCCGGGGTTGTCATCAGCGATCAGCCGCTTGCCAGCATGATTCCCCTGGCACGGGACAAGGATGGCCAGGTCATCACCCAGTTCAGCAAGGACCACGTGGAAGCCCTGGGACTGCTCAAGGCTGATTTTCTCGGCCTGACCACGCTCAGCATCATTGAAGAAACGGTCAAATTGATTGCCCAGACAAAAAACATTACGCTGGATATGGAAAACATCCCGGTGGATGATCCGGAGACCTTTGCGCTCTGCCAGCGCGGAGACACAATCGGCGTATTCCAACTTGAAAGCCGGGGCATGCGCGATCTGGTGCGGAGAATCGGGTTGAACCGGATTGAAGACCTGATCGCCATGATTGCGCTTTATCGGCCGGGTCCCATGAACATGCTTGATAAATATGTGGAATGCAAAACCGGCAAGACCAAGATCACCTACGACGACCCCCGCCTGGAGCCGATTCTGGCGGAAACTTACGGCATATTGCTTTATCAGGAGCAGGTCCAGCAGGCCGCCCACGTGCTGGCCGGGTTCAGCCTTGGCGACGGCGACATCCTGCGGCGCGCCATGGGAAAGAAAAAACCGGAGGAGATGGAAAGCCAGCGGCACAAGTTCATTGAGGGATGTCATAAAACCAGCGGCTTGACGGCCAAAAAAGCCGAAAAAATATTTGATAATATCGCCAAATTCGCCGGTTACGGTTTCAATAAATCGCACAGCGCCGGTTATGCCGTCATTGCTTATCAGACCGCTTACCTCAAGGCGCATTATCCGGAAGAATTCATGGCGGCCCTGCTTTCCAGTGAAATCAGCGGCAACACCAAAAAACTGCCGCTTTTCATCGGCGAAGCCCGCGCCATGGGCTTGGAAATCATGCCGCCGGATATAAACAAAAGTTCAGTCCGTTTCAGGCCGCTGGAGAAGGCCGTCCGTTTTGGCCTGGCCGGCATAAAAAATATCGGCGAAGGGGCGGCCGAGGCGATCGTGCGCGAACGCGACAGCCGCGGTCCATTTCAAAACCTGACCGATTTTTGCACGCGGATGGATTCAAAGTTCGTCAACCGCAAAACGCTTGAGACCCTGATCCGCTGCGGCGCCGGCGACGGCTTGGGCGGACACCGCGCCATGTTGTTCGGCGCAATCGACCGGATACTGAACCGCGCCGCCTCAATCCAGCGCGACCGGCAGAGCGGCCAGGGCAATTTGTTCGCCGCCATGGATAAGACGGCCGCCGGAAGTTCAGACGAGCATCTGCCCGACTGCGAGCCCTGGCATGAAAACATCCTGCTTTCGGCGGAAAAGGAACTGCTCGGCATTTACATGAGCGGGCATCCCCTCTCCCAGCACGAAAAACTGCTCAAACTCTATTGCCTTTCCACCGTAAGCGGGTTGGCGGAACTGGAGGACGGCGCCCTCACCAGGATCGGCGGACTTCTTGAAAAAGTGGAAAAGAAAATATCAAAAGACAACAAACCGTACGCCCTGCTGCGCATTGAGGATATTGAAGGAACACTGGATGTTGTCGTTTTCAACCAGAATCTTCAGGAATATGAAAAGATACTTGTGGAGGGCACGGCGGTCCTGGTCTGCGGCCAAATTTCAAAAACCGAGGACGTCCTGAAAATGTATTTGCAGGAAATATATCCCCTGGAAGACGCGCCGCGCCTCTTTGCGGAACGCCTCAGCATTCATTTGCCGGCAAGCGCCGTCAACGAGGAACTGCTCCAGAAAATCCGGGATCTGCTGAAAAAACACCCGGGCAACATACCTGTTTTTTTCTGCCTTCAGTTCCAGCAGGGAGAGGAGATTTTCTTGAGCAGCGGGCATGAATTCAGGGTCACCCCCGACGAAAGCCTGGTAACCGACCTTGAACGGATCATCGGCGAAGGGAGCGTCTATGTGGCCGCCCTGGCGAAACCCTGCCGCAAAGCCGATTCAAACCGGAAATTCAACGGCGCGCGCTGGTAGTGCGCGATGTTTCGGTTTTCCATATTGTCATTTTTTTTCTTGATTATTCCGGACAAATACTCTCTAATAATGGAATCCACGTTAATTTTTACGGAGATAACAAATGAAACATATGTCTGGTTATATTGCATTAACAATGGCCATGGTAATCATCGCCGCCGCCGGCCCAAACGCCGGGGCTTTCGGAATATCTGACTCACGCGGTTCCGATATCATCCTGATTGTCCCCGCGCGACCGGCCGTGTTACAGCTGGCCTTTGACCTTGAAAACATGCGCGATATCACGATCGTTTCATTCCGAGCCCAGGCTTCGTCCGCCAGAGGCGGGACTTCGCCGAGGCAAGGCAAATCAAATTCAAGCGAACCATTGATTCACGTCTGGACGGGAAACGCATGGCAATATGTCAGTTTTGACGATTTTTGCTCATTGCGGTTTGTCGGCAAGCCGCCCAGGACGGCCATCGCCATCGGCGATGACCAGACCGTGCCGAAAGCGCTCCTGCAAGGCGCGGCCTGGCCCTGTAAAATAGAAAGGCTGCAAACCATGAATGCCGCCGACCTGATCAATGGATTGGATCCCTATTTAAAATTCAGCTCGCGCGAATGGAAACGGCTGGCCGATTCCCACGGCTTGAAGCTGGAGGACGTCAACGAACCAAAACGCGCCTTCAATCCTTACAACATACCCCGTTCAAAAATGCCCCTGGAAACGCATGATTTCAAACAGACAAAGGATGACACCCCGCCGGCGGTCCTGATTGAAAAGAAATGAAAATCGTAAAAAGATTTTCATATTTCATTCGTCATCCTGCATTTATGTCTCTCTGACCTGGCCGTTCCCGGTGACGACATATTTGTAAGTTGTCAGCTCCTCCAGTCCCATCGGTCCGCGGGCATGGAGCTTGTCGGTGCTGATGCCGATTTCCGCGCCCATGCCGAACTGGCCGCCATCGGTGAAGCGCGTGGAGGCGTTTTCATAAACAACGGCCGAATCCACCTGTTGGGTGAATATTTTCCGTGCTTTCCCTGACACGGCAATGATCGCGTCGGAATGATGCGAGCCATAACGGTTGATATGCTCAACCGCTTCTTTGACCGATTTAACAACCTTGACGGCAAGGATCAAATCAAGGTATTCGGCGCGCCAGTCTTCCTCGCCGGCAGGCTTGATCATCCCCGCCAAGGAACGGCTCATCTCATCGCCGCGCAATTCAACGCCCCGCGCGGTCAGTTTTTCAGCCATGAGCGGAATGAAGGAAGAAGCAATTTTTTCATGCACGAGCACCTTTTCAACCGCATTGCATACGCCCGGACGCTGACACTTGGCGTTTTCAATAATATTGAGCGCCATGTCAAAACTTGCGCTTTCATCAACGTAAATATGGCAGACACCCTTGTAATGCTTGATGACCGGCACTTTTGCATTTTCGACAACGACCCGGATAAGCTGTTCGCCGCCGCGCGGCATGACAAGATCAACCAGCCCCACAAGCCCGACAAGCTCGCGCACGGCCTCGCGGTCGGGAGTCTGAACAAGCTGGATGGCATCCACGGGAAGCCCTTTCCGGCCCCCGCCCTCAATCATGGCCTTCACAATGGCCTGGTTGGAATTTACCGCCTCTTTCCCGCCGCGTAATATGACCGCATTGGAGGTTTTGATGCAAAGGCCGACGGCATCGGCCGTTACATTCGGCCGCGACTCGTAAATAATTGCGATTACGCCAATCGGCACTCTTACCTTCTTGATTTTAAGCCCGTTCGGCCGCGTCCAACGGCGGATGGTTTTGCCGACTTTTTCCTTCAGGAATGAAATTTCTCGCAGACCATTTGCCATGGCGGCGACACGCGCATCGGTCAATTCCAGCCGATCAAGCATGGCCGCCGATAATCCGGCCTGTTTTGCCGCCTGTAAATCGCGCGCATTGGCCGCCTTGATTGAATTTTTTTGCGATTCAATCGCTTGCGCCATGGCCTCAAGAATCGCCTTTTTTTCAACCGCATTGAGAAGCGCAAGTTTTCGCGAGGCGGAAACGGCGCGATTCCCGATGGCAACCATTTCATCATGCAGAGTCATTGGTTTCTCCATTCTTCGATTGCATCAGAACCAAGTTATCGCGGTGGATCAATTCATCCGCCTTCTTGCTGCCCAACCGGGCTTCAATCTCGTCCGTGCGACATCCTTTAATAATCTGAATTTCGCGGCTGGAATAGGCCGCCAGACCGCGGGCAACCAGCCGGCCATCCGCCGACTTTACATTCACCATCGCGCCCGCGGCAAACTCGCCTTCAATTTTTTTCACGCCGATGGGTAAAAGACTTTTCCCCCCCTGTTCAATGGCGCGGCAAGCGCCGTCGTCAATCGTCAATGCGCCCTTCGGCTTGTGGAAAAAAGCGATCCAGCTTTTCCGGCCGCCGATTTCAGACAACCCGCCCTTTTTGGCCGGAATGACGATCGTGCCGACGTCGTCGCCGGCCATTACGCGCTGAATTATTCCGGGATCGCGGCCGTCGGCAATGACCACGAAAGCCCCGGCCGTTTCCGCCACGAGTCGCGCCGATTCAAGCTTGCTCAGCATCCCACCGGTTGAAATCTCCCCCCCCTTCCCGCCGGCGAATTTAAGGACATCCCCGGATATTTCACGCAAACAGCTTATGCGCTCCGAGTTCCCGTCCGCCAGGGGTTTGTTCAGGCCGTTCGTCGTGGTAAGCATGATGAGCAAATCGGCCTTGATCAGATGGACAACAAGCGACGCCAGGAGATCATTGTCGCCGAACTTTATTTCATCAACGGCAACAACGTCATTTTCGTTGACGATTGGAATAACGCCGGCGCGCAGCATGGTCAGGATCGTGTTTTTGGCGTTGAGATGGCGCGCGCGGTGCTTCAGGTCGTCATGAGTCAACAGAACCTGCCCGATAATTTTTTTCTCCGCCGTGAAAAACCTGTCATACCGGTTCATCAGGCGGCTTTGGCCCACGGCCGCCGCCATCTGGAGCTCAGGCAGGCCGGCCGGACGCCGGCGCATGCCGAGCGCCTGCATGCCGGTGCCGATCGCGCCGGAAGTGACAAAAACAACTTCCCGCTTTTGCGTGTTCAAATCGGCCATTTCCTTGGCCAGCGACTTGAGCCGCTGGGTTTCCGGCTTGCCGGAAGTCTGCACCAAAACCCGGCTGCCGATCTTAACGACGATGCGTCTGGCGCTGCCGATGGCCATCCGGGCATTCAGTTCTGATGTTTCGCGCGTCTTCATTGATTGTTTTAATTTACGGATAAGCTCTAAATACCAGATGGCAGACTTTAAACCTTTTGATCCAGGAAATCAATCACTCCTTTTCTTTTTGTATTCTAGCTTGAAATAAGCTGTATTTTGCTATATAATTTTTCACATTCATGAAAAGAGTTTTCTGTTTTAATCCAACGCGGGCTTATGCCCGCCGCGTCACTATGCCCATTGCATCTTCAGCCTTATCCTCATGCCTTCTGCTTGGTTTAATTCTTTCCGGATGCGGCAAGAAGGAAGCCCTGTTGAAAACCGAAACCGAGCAGATGGAAATCGTGGCTGTGACCGATGCCGCCGCCCAGAAAGGCGACCTGGATACGATCAGGAACAGGGGATTTTTGCGCATCCTTGTGCCGTGGAAGACAGAAGGTTATCTGCCCCGGGCTGGCTATCCGCCCGACTATGAACGCGAGTTGGCGGCCAAGTTTGCCCGGACACTCGGCATCGGCGCAACGCTCGTCAGCGTCGGCAAGTTTGAGGAATTAATCCCGGCATTGCTGGCCGGCAAGGGCGACCTGATTGCCGCCAACCTGACCGTCATTGACTCCCGCAAAAAACAAATCGCCTTTTCCCTTCCGGTGGGGCATTCGCGGGAACAGCTGGTAACCCGGAAAAATGACCTTGCCTTGCGCCAGTTGACCGACCTCAAAGGCCGGACAATCGCGGTCCAGGATCAGACGTCTTTCATGGAAACCGCGAACAAACTGCGCAAGCAATATCCGGCCTTGCGCATCCAAGTCCTGCCCGGAAATCTGAGCACTGATGAACTGCTGGACAAAGTTGCCGCCGGCGAAATTGATCTTACCCTGCTGGACAGCAACCTGCTCGACGTGTTGCTTGATTATCGCAATGATATAAAAACAACGCTGAATATAACCGAAGAACGCGACTTGGCATGGGGCGTCCGGCTGGATAACCCGCGGCTCCTGGCGGCGCTCAATAGTTTTCTCGCCGGCGAGGCATTGTCAAGCAAGCACGAAGATGTTTACCGGGATGATTTACCGGGCATCAAGAAGCGCAAAAACCTGCGGGTGCTTACCAGTAATACTGCCGCCACCTATTTCCAGTGGCGCGGGCAATTGATGGGCTTTGAATATGAAATGGCCAAAAAATTCGCCGGCCAACTCGGGCTTAATCTTGAGATCATCGTCGCGCCCGGCCACGCCGATATGATCCCCATGCTTCTCAAGGGCGAAGCCGACGTCATTGCCGCCGCCCTTACGCCGACCAAACAGCGCCTGGCACAGGACCTGGCGTTTTCCATTCCTTATCTTTACGCCTCGCAGATGGTGGTAACCTGCGCGAGTGACAACCGACTGCGATCCATCAAAGACCTTTCCGGGCGCACGGTAACCGTCCGCCGGTCAAGTTCGTACTGGCAAACACTGGAGAATTTGAAAGCCGGCGGCATTGATTTTAACCTGCAAATCGCGCCGGAAAACATGGAAACCGAGGACATTATCTCCAAAGTGGCTGAAAAGGAATATGATTTAACCGTGGCCGACAGCCATATTCTGGGCATTGAATGCATCTGGCTTAACGTCAAAGGCGCCGTGGCGATCGGCGTTCCGGAACCATGCTGCTGGGTGGTACGGGCCGGGGATAAACAACTCCTGGCGGCAATCAATGCTTTCTGGACAAAAGAATACCGCGGACAATTTTATAACATCATCTTCAATAAATACTTTAAAATCGCGCCAAAAAAAGCCGAGTCCATTCAAAAGGAATTAAGCTCCACCGGCAAAATTTCACGCTATGACGACCTCGTGAAGCATTTTGCCGGCATCTATGGATTTGAATGGCGGCTGAACATGGCGCAGATGTACCAGGAAAGCCGCTTCAATCCCCAGGCCAAATCAAGCTCCGGCGCCAGGGGGCTGTTCCAGGTCCTGCCCAATACGGCGCGGGAGATGGGGTTCAAGCAAAACCTGGAGCATCCGCCCACCGGAATTCATGCCGGGGTGAAATATTTGAACTTCCTGCGCGGCTATTTTGAACCGGAAGTCAATACCGATGAACGCATCTGGTTCGCGCTGGCCTCCTATAACGCGGGAATCGGCCATGTCGGCGACGCGCGCCGCCTGGCGCGCCAATTGGGACTGAACCCCAACATATGGTTCGGCAACGTGGAGAAAGCCATGCTTTTATTGTCAAAACCGCTCTACGCAAAACAGGCCCGGTACGGCTATGTGCGCGGCAGCGAGCCGGCGGCTTACGTGCGTGAAATTCGCGACCGGCACAAAGCATACCTGCAATGCACCGACAATTGAAAAGCAATCGTCTTTGATGGCCGGCCAGAACAAATTTCAGGCCGCGCCGGACGGATCAAAAGCCGGCCATGATTTCAAATGCGTCTTCCCTGGTATAAACGCGCCGGTCCTGCTGAAAAAGCTCGCAGCGGATTATGTAAGCGCCGGCCGGCAGGTCGGATTGGATGAAAATCGCCGAACCTTTAAGTTCCTTCCCCGCTACTGTCCGGGTTATCAGGGGCTGGCCGTCTTTACAAACGTCAATCTTCAAGAGCGCGTCCTTCAGCATGTCGGACGAAAGGTTTGCCTGGTATCTGATCACAACCGGTTCCCTGGGGAACAACACCTTTGACTGCAATCTTACGGCAATCGGAGATTCTATCATTTGCTTGAAAACTTCCGTATAGATTACATTTGAAGAGGAGGAAATTACATCCTTCAGCGAAAACCGGTAACGAATCAACCCCTTGTCGCCGATGTTAAACGGCATATCAAGCGCTGCCACGGATTGCGCCCCAATTTCCGCCCGCTTGGCTCCCGCCGGCTTGTCCGCCGCCTGGTATGCAAATTCCGCCGAATATTCACCGCAATAATCTATTCGCCCTTCAACCGGCCGAACTTCCTGGCCATTGTTTCGGACTTCAACCTGATATGTGTTTTCCCCGATCTTGCACCGGCACACCGGCATGCGTTCAATCGTCACCGTTTGATATTTCGGCGCAGACAGCCCGGCCAGATGTCCGAATTTCTCCGGCTGATGAAACAAGTCCACCTTAGCCCAGGACAGATTAAAAGACGGCCGGGAAGAATTCCGGCAAAAATTGGCGCCCCAAACCGTGTTTGTCCCCAGGCGCAGTATCCGGAAAGGGATCGCCATTTCCACCCGGAATCCATCCGAAACCTTTTTCGTCTTGGCCTCCCATTCCCCGTCCCATGATGTTGAAAACGCTTCGGAATCCTTGCGGCGCACGCCGTCAAATTTCGTCCCGGCGGCGTTCACCGCCAGTTGATAATAGGAGGCATGGTCATGCGTCGTATCCAGAAACACCTCCACGGAATCATCCATGAATATATTGCCGTCCCGCTTAAATTCCGTGCTCTTGATGTTTTCCGGTTTATGGTGCCGGCATTTGAACGCGACATACAACTGATCATCATCATAACCCAGCAAAACATCCGTCGGTTCGCTGCCCGGAATGGCGATGGCCGCCGCTTCTTTTTCCCAGCATATTTCATTTAAATCGCCGTCTATCTTCGGGGGCGACGTAAACCGCTTCATGGCCGCTTCCGGCGCGGCGCTGCCCGCGCCGGCCAGCATTATCATGACGCCCCACAGAACAACCGTTTTGCATTCATTTCTCATGGCGCTTCCTTTCAATATTTTTTCATCAATTTGCAAATCAGGGACTTTCCAGCGCTTTTTTCATCCTCAGTATTTCCGAGGCGATCATCCACCGGTATTTCTGAATGAGCTCATTATCGTATTGCCGCTCCACCAATACGTCGGGAAAACCCTTTCCTTCCTTGCCGGGTAATTGCTTCAAAACATTGGCCAGCCTGTTACGCGCCGCAGATGCCGGCTCTTTTTTCCCCGCCGCATCGCACCGGAACGCATATTCTTCCAGGGTGTAACAATACCGGTAATCGTCAATGCCCGCGCGGATCCCTTCCCATTGCAAGGTGGACAACGTATTCGTGATCCCCCGTTCAGGCGAAGGCGGATAGGTGATATTGCCCGGTTTACTGCCGTTTTGCGCTTCGTCATAAGGATCCGGGCCAAAATCAGATTGATATGTCCAGCTGACGCTGGCCTGGGCGCCATTTTTATAAAATTGGAACCCGGAAAGGAAACGATCCGGCATAATCCCCCCTTCCTGGCCGCCATAACATCCGCCGTCAATACTCCACCACTGTTGTCCTTTCCTGGCATTCTCAATACGATAACCCCAGGTAGTTATCTGCACATCACATACATCCTGAATCGTTTCATAGGCCGCGCCATAACAGGGGTCGGCGGTGGGGATTCCGGCCGCCTTGGCCAGTTCACACATCATCCGTACGCGCTTCATGCTGTAGTCCGAAAAGGCGGGTTCATCCAAACCATAGTAATACCATTCTCCATACTCCTTGCCGCCATGTTTCTTCACCAGCTTGTCAATGGCCTGAAACGCTTCAATGATCCGTTGACGCAACTCGGGATTTGTCAAATCAACCTTCCAAACTCCTGCCTTGGAATTCTCAACCCGCTCAAATTTCAGCCCCATTTCAGCCGCCACGCGTTCTTCAAGTATCCCATACCACCATAAAACCAGCGGCCCCTTCATCCCGGCCAGGACACGCGCTTTCTGGATCCGCTCCAGATAGTCGGATTTGAATTCCACGATTTTTCCATCTTTCTTGACAAACGAAAAAGGCGTACTGGCGACATAAATGCGCATCAGCAGACTGCAGAATCCGTAATCATGAAGATAGCTGAATTCGCGCGCCATGGTCTCAACGGACATGTTCTCAAACCGCTTGGCCATGACATAAATTCCCCACCATTTCTTGCTTATATCCGGCGTCAACAGCTTGAAAGGTAAAATTTTTATTCTCATGGGAATCGTCAGCGATTCTTTATTATACGTCAACCGGATGTTTCCCCGGTATTCACCCGGCGCGCAATTTTCTCCAATATAGGTTTGCAGCCAGAAACTCTGCGAATTCCGGCATGGCACCAGATCAACCAGATTGCGTTCTTCAAGCAGTTCGGGAACATGATAACATTGCGTTCCCGTCCACGTCTTCATTTGATACCAGGCTTTGACGGTCTTGATTTGGATCGTATTGCCAGCCAGCCGGGCCGCATTCTCATTCACCAGATCACCGTCAACGGTAACCGTCAAATTATTAAGATCCTTCAAGGCATATACGGAAAACCACAAGGCCGCACATTGTCCCTGGGCCGCGAAGGTCGCCGCTTCGGTCTTCAGTTCGTCGGGCTGTGGCATTGAATTGGTGTACACATCACGCAAATCGCCGCGGACATACCAAACCAGTCCAAGTTTCTTGTTTTCCCGTGAAATCACTCCGGGATCCAGGTTTTCAACCGTCGGCTGGCGCGGCGTAAACAGTATGGTATTCGTGCCGACCATAACCTTGGAAGCTTCTTCATCCGATGCCGGCGAATATTGTGCAGCACCCATTATTATGCCCACCGCGCACACCACAACCATCCTGTTGTTGATCCTCATCGTCACCCCCATCATTAATTAATGTTGCTGAACGTTAACTTCCGCATTAGACGTCACAGGTTGCTGGCATTCGGCCGCAAACGGCGAAGCCGGCAAACCTTCCCGGTTGTAAAGATTGCAGCCCTCGGGATTAAGCGCATAGGCATAACGGACAGCGGTCGGCGCGCAAACATTCGTGGATGAAACCACGACCGTATTGCCCTCTATGACCGCCCCGGCCCAATGCCATATTCCGTTTGTGCCGGCCAGCGCAAAGCGCTGGAGGGTTCCGTTTTTATCCTCCTTGGCCGCTTCCCGGCCTTCCTTTTTACCAACCATCAGGCCGGCGCCGGCATGATCAAATGATATCCTGACCCGGCCGGCTTCCACTTTCATCGCCTTGAAAAGCGGGCCACTGCATTCAAGCGATTGTTGGCCATAATCGTTTTTCAACGCCCAAAGCGCAAGCCGCTCGCCAACATCTTTCTTGTTTTTCGGATGAACATCGTTCGCCTCGCCGACATCAATTGTCACCGCCATGCCGGTGCGGGGAATGGCAAGCGACTTTGTCTGGGCCTCGCGCAAATTCGCCCAGCCGGGATTACCTCCGGGATTGTCGGATGGCGCCAGCCAATTGGGCAGTTGGACAAAATAAAACGAAAAGTCTCCCTGCCCCCATACCGTCCGCCAGCCGCCGATCAATGCCCGCATTTTATGATAATAAATGTCGCCGCCGTCGTTTGTATTGGCCTCGCCCTGGTACCAAAGCGCGCCCTTGATGGCAAACGGCGCCAACGGGTAAATCATGCCGTTATAAAGGCTGAACAACCCGTGCGGGTTTTCATTCTGGTTGAAGATCGGGTGGTCGGGCCACGCGGGCGGCGGAGGCAACGGGATACTTTTATCGGCAAGCGCTTTCTGCATTTCGTCTATCCGCGTTTTTATCTCCGGCAGTTTCTTACCCAACTCATTCCGGTATTTCTCAAACTCCCCGGCAAGTTCGTCCCGCATGGGCTTTAATTCAGCCACGGATTCCACTCCCTCCGGCGCCATCCAGGTCTCAATGCGCGTGCCGCCCCGTGAGGAGTTTATCAGCCCGATCGGTATCCCTGTTTCCAGGTGCACTTTCCTGGCAAAATAGAAACCAACGGCCGTGAATAATGATGCCGTTTCCTGAGAACAGGCCGCCCAGTTTCCCTGCAGATCAGGTGACGGTTCAACGGATGGTTTAAACGGCGCGAGAAATTGCCGGATCATCGAAAAATCCACGCTCTTCAAGTCGTCCGGAAGTTTTCTCCACTGCGCGAGCCGCATTTCCATATTGGATTGCCCGCTGCACAACCACACGTCGCCGACCAATATATCTCGGACCGTAATGGTGTTTATTCCGGCAGTTATTGTCATAACCACAGGCTGACTTGCGGCTTTCATCGGTGAAAGCTTGACCTGCCATTGACCATTGGTGTCCGCGATGGCCTGCGCTTTCTGGTCGGCGATTGCCACGGTCACATTGTCCCCCGGACCGGCCCGCCCCCAGACCGGAACCGGAACTTCCCGTTGCAGCACCATGTGATCGCTGAAAACCGCCGGCAATTTCAATTCATTCGCCGAAGAAGCCAATGCCGGCGCCAGTAATATTCCGCACAAGACCATTTTATAAATCAGCCGGACACGTTGAAAACGATGGTTATTTACCTGCACGTATATTTTATTAAACATTGTTAATACCCTTTCACTGGCGTCCCATAGGGACGACGAGACTGTAGCGGTTTAGACTGTAGGCTGTAGTGCAAAACACAGAAAGCGCATCTTTAAAAAACCGGAAATGCAGTTTTATAAATCGGCCTGAAAAACATTAATTTGCCTAATAGTCTACAGCCTATAGCCTAACAACCTGAGCATCCTATGGGATGCTACTGATACCCTTTCAATAATGATTACGGCGTAAATAAAATACTTCAATTAAATATAAAGGATCCTTGCGTATTCGTTTTGCAAGATAAGCCGCCATTTTACGGGCATTGATCAACTCGCAGGCAGCTGTTCCGACCCGCCCCGACTTTTGGATTCCTTTGGAAATAAATTCACCTTCCACGCGATCATACCGGCGCATCAAACCGGGCATGTGTGCATAAGTCGGAACAATCCGTGATTTTCCTTCCATATCAATAATGACCGGCTTGAAACAATCCCTTGATATGGTCGGCGCGCCGTTGATATTTTCAACATAATGAAGAGTTGTATTAACGCTGTTAGCCACGCCAATGAGCAGGATTTTACCGTCCAATTGAATCAGCTTTTCAAACGGCGAACCTTTCCCGCATGATACGACACAATTTTCATGTCCCTCCAGGAGTTTATCCGCGTTTTTGCCGAAGGCGGCCATGCAATGGGTCGGGCTGAGCGAACGAACCACGCCCGGCATTTTCCGGAAAGTTTCCGTAATCAATCCCTGTTCCGACGGAGAAACACGCACGTCAAAAACAACCCCGGCCGCCAACAGGCCGTATTCGCCGCCTTTTTGAAACGACGGCATCATCAACGTGCCGCATGGTCCAACAGCCTCCAACAGGGCGCTGACAACAGTTTGGGCGCCGCCGGCAACCCGGCCCAACGAAGAAAGCGAACTGTGCACAAGCACATTATCGCCGGGCTGGAGCCCCAACGCATGAAAATTACGGACCAAGGACGATGATGTCATGAACTTTTCATTTTTAACCGGTTTCATAATCATGCTGTTCCTCAAACGCAACTTCCGGGGTTATTGTTCATTGCTCCCGACCAGACGGCGGCTGTATAATTTAATCCGGCGAAAGGCCACAATCCCGCCATCCTGATTTTCCAGAACAATTTGCAGGGCTTTTGTGCCGGCCAATGTTGAGAACCTGAATTCCACGGGCTTCCAGGAATATGTGCCCACCGGAGGGTAAAAATATACCGCGCCCTGATACGCCTGCGCCACCCGGGCGCCCTCCTGACGAACGATGATTAACACCCGCCAGCAATCCTCGGCTTTCACCTCCAACGCCAGGCGGCAAGCCATGTTTTCCGGCATGTCAACCGGGTTTTTCAAACGGAACATGCCGTAGCCCGGATAACCGATGTTTTTTATTTCCAATTCACCGTCGGGTTGACCGGCCGTCCGGACTTCCATGACATAGCCCGGACCTTTCTTCTGCGTACAACCCGACAACCAGACAACATTGGACCCGGCGCCCGGCGACAAATCAACAACATCCATTATTTCTGCCCTGGAAGACGGTCCGGCTTGTCCATCTTTGCGGCAACAACCGGCCGGCACGGTTAAAACAAGGCCGGCAATAATTAACCCAGGCACGGCTCGTTTCACCATGCGCCGATAAACCCAATTCATAATGAATGTTACCTTTGAAATTCGCGCCATATATTGCCGATTATCCTTCAACAACTGATATTTAGCCCGCATTTCTCACCTGAATCAGGTCGTGAGATAGGCAGGTTAGCAGTCCGGCGGCATTTCCGCCAAGAACCCTGTTTTCAACGTCACCGGGCAAATGCAGAACCCTGATCATCTCAATATTGACCGCCGGATGCATGGCCGGCGAATCACTGCCAAGAAGGATTTTACCGGGGACACGCCTGATCGCATCCTCCAGTATCGGCAGGAGGTCAACCATGGCAGTATCCAGGTAGACATTGGGCAATCGTTCCGCGGCAAGCACGCACTGTTCGAGGGCCGCCAAATTCCAAAAACCGCCCATGCCCATATGCGCCATAACGATGATTGTCTGAGGACATCGTTCAGCCAGTCGGGTCAGGCCCTCCACCCGGCCGGGACGCGGCGCACAATCAAATATGACGGGAATTTTCAGTTCACCGCAGTATTGGATAAGCCGCGCGACCGGATCGCCCTCCAGCTTCATGGAATCACAGCCGGGATGAAGTTTTAATCCTTGCAAGCCATAGGAATGCACGGCGGTCTCCAGGTGTTTCATGGCATCGGGATTTTCCGGCGCGACCCGGCAAAAACCGATCAAACGCCCGGGATGGCTTTGCACAGCTTCGTAAATATCACGGTTGGCCCGGGAATAATCATCGGAAGTTACCGGAAATATTACGGTCTTGTCCACGCCGGCCTCATCGGCATAATTCAAAATTTTTGCGGGACTGATATCGCGTTGCAAGGCATTGGCCGTGTTCATGCCGCGGCCGATATGCGCATGAAAATCAATAATCATAATAACATCCCGAATAATGCCAGCACATTTTCCACCGATGTGCCCTTAAGGATGGCGTTGGATGCGCCATGAAAATATCCCGTCCCGCCGGATTCCGCGAGGATTCTCTGCGATTCTTCGCGCACCCATGCGGCGGACTGCCGGAGCAACTGGTCGCTGGAAAAATTCCCCCAGATGACCAGCCCCGGATATCGCTCGCGCAAGGCTTTAACCGTCATGCCGCAGACACGGTCCGCCTCGCCGAATCCCTGGCAACCGGCTTCGTTAAAAAGCATGTCCGCTATTGGCCAGAGATTGCCGTCACTGCGAAAGACGTAATGGATATCGCCGGCTTTAAACCCAGCCATCATATGTCTGAGCGCCGGAAGCATTATTTGCCTGAAACTTTCAGGGGAATACAGCGGTCCTTCGTTTCCGGCCAAATCGCCTCCGCCGAGCAATACGCGCGGGCATTGTGACCGGGCCAGCGCACGCCCCAGCGCCCGGCCGGATTCAGCCTGAAGCATCACTTTGCGGCGCATCAATTCGGGCTCGGTGACAATCATCATCAGGTCGTCTTCCGTCATGCCCGTGCCGATCCCGCCGCCATTGTAGACCATGAAAAATTCACGGCCGTATTTTTCAAATACCGTCTTGTAATCTTTGTCCAATTTGATTGCCGCCATCCTATGTCCAGCTTCTTTTTCCGCCGAATCCAAAAAGCGGCGAAGTTGTTCTTCGGGCGATATATCCTGTTTCCGCACGATGTTTATGGGGCCAAAATCGCCGGATTCCGGGGAATATTGACAAATCGTATGATCCCCCTCCGGCCGGCCGAAAAGGAAAGTATAATCATCAATCTGCCGCGTTGGTTTTGCCGTCTGCCGCCAGGGAATGCGATAGACGTCTATATCCAATGCCCGGTACAGTTCGGCAAGATCTTCAAAAAGTTTTTCCACGAACTCCCGATGCGCCTGCTCCCCCCTGAGGAGCGCGACCGTTTCCGCGTAATGCAGGGAACCCGTGCCGGTATGCACCGGCCGACCGAGGATGCGCGATGAAACCTCGCAGGCAATGGCGCAAATATAGCGGGGGATGCGATCCACGGGGCGGAGGTTTAACGCCGCAAGAGCCCTTGTTTGATGCGTCATATTGTTTCCTTAATCCGGATTTCAGATGATTGACTCGTATAGCATTTCATTTAGATATGTACTTATGCATTGTCATGCTGAGCGCAGCGAAGCATCTCAATCATAATGAGATTCCCTGGCCGACGCTTGGGCAGGCCTCGCCTCGGCTCGGAATGACAACCTTACGATTTTTAAGGTATTTTCAAATTCATATGTTCAACTAATTCAGTTTCATTACCCCCGTTAACTTTCATCCTTGGCGCTGTCGCCCAATATTCAAAAATATTTTGCGCTACCAACCGGATTAAATAATTTTTTATTCCGGTATCTTACAGCCGAACATCCCGCCACCCTTTTAAACCACGTTGAAAAATAAGCCTCATCCTGGAATCCGTTGGCGGCGGCGATCTGGCCCACCGATTGATCCGTTGATCGCAATTGCCGGCAAATCCCGGCAAAACGGTGTTTTTCCCACATCCGGTGCGGCGAGATCCGAAAACACCGGCGGAAGATACGATTCATCTGGCTCACGCTCAAGCAGGAACTCCGGGCCGCCTCACCGGCGTTGAAATGCTGATATTGCGGCGACGTCAGCAAAGCACAGGTTTTTTTTATCCGCGGATCCAAAGGGCGGTTGGCCTTGGAAACCAGCGAATTATCCGTGAAATGGCGCATGACAATTTCACAGGCAAGCGGGGCTTGTTTCATATACCGCGCAAGATTATCATCTTCCTCCGCGGCCTGCATGCGCCGGAGCAGAAGCTCCATTGCCGCGAAATTATGCGGTTTGAAAGTTATCGGCAAAACGGCGAGTTCATCCAGCGGTTCGTTGTTTTCGGTCCAGATCCGGTAATGAATGTTCAGCATTTCAAACGGCAGACGACCAAGGCGAATATAATACTCCACAAAAGGCGGGATGGAAATAACAACCCCTTTTTTAAACGGAAAGCGCTGTTTTCCAATGAAAACCGTACCCACCCCCTGGGTGATATGCAGCAAATGACAGTCATCATTCACGATGCCATATGCGCAGCGCCTCTGCGCAAAATAATAAACCGTCACAAATGAAACAAACTGAAATTTATGCCTTAAAAGCAGTTCTTTCATTTGACCAAAAAAATCGCATATTTTGCGGATTTGGTCAATTAAGATTCCGCGCAAATATCTTTGATTTACGCGCACCTTTGTTTTGCCGCATATCGCATATTCCGGATTTTTATCCCTTCGGATTTGACATTCCAACCTCTATTTGGCATATTATTATCATTAAAAAGGGAGGCAGGTCATGAAAAAAATGTTCAAGGTGATTTTCGGCGTGATCGTCGTGTTGGTGGTGCTGGTCCTGATCGCTGCGCTCACTTTGCCGCTCACAATCAATCCGATCGTCAAGACCGCGGCATCAACCGGCGGGCCCAAAGCGCTCGGCGTGCCGGTCTCGGTGGGAAATGTCGCGCTCAGCCCGCTCGCGGGCCGTTTGACCATCTCCCAACTGAGCGTCGGCAATCCGAAAGGCTACTCGGACAAACCCGCGTTTGCGGTGGAGAAAGTGGACGTGGAACTGGACATCTTTTCGCTTATGAGCGATACGATTATCGTGAGAAAGATCCAGGTTGACGCGCCGGCCATCAGTTATGAAACCAAGGAAGGCGCATCAAACTTTGACACAATCCAGACCAATGCCAAGAAATCTTCCGCCGGTGAAAAGAGCCCGGAACCCGCCGATAAAAAGTCCGGCAAGAAGGTGATCATCGAGATCTTCACGCTGAATGGCGCCCAACTGTCATATGCGTCCGCCTTGACCCTCGGCCAGGCGGTCACGTTGCCGCTGCCTTCGGTGACTGTCAGGGACATCGGCAAAGCATCGGGCGGCACGTCGTTTGCGGATGCCGTCACCCAGATCATCAACGAGATCGTTGGCAGTATTGGCCAGGCGATAAAGGCGGTAGCCGGCCAGGCATCCGAAGCACTTAAAGGCGCGGCCGACGTAGCGACCGATACTGCCAAGGACACGGCCAATATGGCGACTGACACTGCCAAGGGCGCCGCCAATACTGCGTCTGATGCGGCCAAGAGCGTTACGGGCGCGGCGGCTGATGCCACCAAAGGCGCCAAGGACGCGGCAACCGACGCGGCGAAGGGCATAAAGGATATCTTCAAATAGACATTACAAAGGAAGTTTACGGAACGGATGGTGAACGCGAACAAAACAGGACCGACAGGGTGCGCCGCGCCGGACAAGCTCCCGCGCATCCTCCTTTGCGGTGTCTTCGGGCCGTTTGGCATTGATGACGAATACGGACGCAAAGAAAACCTGATGGAGTTGTACCACAACCAGGTGACCCGCATCCAGGGCCTGGCTTCGCTCCGATTTCAACACCGGTCGTTCGGGCTATACTTCATTGCCGCCAACATCGCCGCCGACACGACAATTCTTGACTTTCCCTCCCGGAAACGTTTCATCCGCGAGATACAGAACGGCTACGACATGATCGGCATCTCGTTCATCACGCCCAACTTTTCCAAGGCGCGTGAAATGGCCCGCCTCATCCGGCTTCACGCGCCAGAATCCATCATTATCCTCGGCGGTCACGGCGCCGCGATTGAGGGCATTGAGGAGTTGATTGATTGCGACCACGTGGTCCGCGGTGAAGGCATTCGCTGGATGCGGGAATATCTCGGACAGGATACCGATGCGCCCATCGTTCACCCCATCCTGCCGTGCAGCGAGCGTGGCCGGGTTTTTGGCGTTCCCATCCCCGGCGCGTTGCCGAGCGTCCTGGTGCCAGGGCTGGGCTGCGTGAACGGCTGTCATTTCTGCTGCACCTCCCATTTTTTCGGGAAGGAATACGTTCCATTTTTCCGCACGGGCAAGGAACTGTTTGAGCAGGTTGATCGGATCGCAAAGGCACGCCGCACGGAAGAATTCTTTGTTATGGATGAAAATTTTCTAAAGGACACAACCCGCGCGACCGAACTGCTGGCCGAGATGGAGAAGCACCAACGCTGGTTCAATTTCTACATTTCATCCTCCGCCGAGGCCATCACGGCCTTTGGCATTGACAACATGGTCCGGCTCGGCGCGTGCTTTGTATGGATCGGCTTCGAATCGCAGAACACCGAAACGCTTTTCGCCAAGAATTCCGGGATTGATGCGGCGCAGTTGGTACGTGACCTGCGCGACCGCGGCATTTCCGTGCTTGGCTCGACGATGCTCTGCATGGAACACCATACGCCGGGCAACATCAGCGCCGACATCGAATTTGCCGTCGGCCTCCAGACGGATTTTGTCCAGTTCATGCTGTACACCGGTATGCCCGTGACCCAGTTGTACAAAGATCACAAAAAACGCGGCTTATTGAACGACAAAGTGCCGTTTGAAGAATGGCACGGGCAGAATTTGCTGAACTGGCATCATCCGGCCTTTCCCGACGGCGCGGCCAAGCAGTGGCTGGATCATGCCTTTCTTCGGGATTTTGAAGTCAATTCGAGTTCCATCTACCGCATGATCGAAACGGCCTTCCGCGGATGCCGGCGGCTGGAGGCCATGCCGGCGCGCGACGCCTGCCTCGAGGCCCGTTATCAACAACTGCGGGAACGGGCAAGAAAGTATTCACTGCTCCTGCCCGTCATCGCAAAATATGCGGTCAACGACGCGGAAAGGCAGAGGACCCTGGCCCTTGATGCCGAACGCCGCCGGATTTTCGGACCGATCAGCGTCAAGGAGCGGTTCCTCCGGTCATGTGCCAAACTGCTTGCGACGCGATGGGCCATGCGCGTCCGGCTTTTTGGCGACTGCATCCAACCCGCTACCATCGTCACGCGCAATCAGGACCGCGCCTGAATTTCAACAACATCTTTCTCGTTGAGCAATATGGGGAGATATGATAAATTCCTTTAAAAATTGGAACCGGAAAATCATAACACAAGAGGCATATATGAAAAAAATGGTAATTGTTGTCATGAATATTGCCATGGTAATGGCAATGGAAACTTTGGCCGCTACCGCCAGCGACCTGGCGCCGGTGTTGCAACAAGCGAAGGCGGAGGTGTCGGCCGCGCTCACGGCCATTGATAAAGACCTCGCGGACGCCGCCAAAAAACTCGCGGCCATTGACCGCAAGGGCGACGAAGCGCGCAAGATTCTGTCCGCAATCCGCAAAGACCGGGCTTATGTCTACGATTGCTCAATTGTGGACACGAATGGCAAACTCATTCTCATAGAAGCCGAGAAGTCCCGGAAGCATGAAGGCGCCGACATAAGTTTTGAGGCGCCGGTGCAGGAACTTTTCAAAACAAAGTCCCCCCTTGTTTCAAATGTCTCCAAGATGCTTGACGGCTCAAACAAGATTGATTTTGAGTATCCGATTATCACCGTCAAAGGCGAACTTGTCGGCGCGGTCAGCCTGCTTGTCAGCCACGATAAACTACTGGAATGCCTAATCGCGCCGCTGGTGAAGGACAAGCCGTGCAAAATATGGGTCATGCAGACCGACGGACTCTGCATCTACGACCAGGATCCCGCCCAGGTGAATAAGAATATTTTTACCGATCCGGTATTCCAGCCCTTTACCGATTTGATATCCTTTGCCAGGACCGTTGCCAAAGAACCGAACGGCGCCGGTTCCTATGAGTTTTACAAAAAAGACTTGGAGGATAAAACCGTCGTTAAAAAAGACGCCGTGTGGGACACGGTTAAAATGCCCGCAAACGAATGGCGCATTGTGACCGTGGAAATCAAAGAGAACCAGCAGGCGCCGAAAAAGACCGTTCAATAATAAACAATGATCTCATCTGCCCGCAGAAACGGGATAATTCATTGCAACAACACATAGGAGGATATTCATGAAGCATTTAAGACAAATCAGAATTACAATATTGATGGCTGGTTTATGCCTTGTGGCGCAGAATGCCACCTCGCAAAGCTGGACCAGTTTGGGCAGCGGCATGATTGATGACGTGGTTGCCTTGGCCACGGACGAGAACGGCGAATTATACGCTGGCGGCGGGTTCCCCACCACGGTAGACGGGTTGGTTATCAATGGAATAGCCAGGTGGGATGGTGCAAACTGGACCAACCTGGGCAGCGGTATGGTTGGCGGCCAGCTCCAGGCCCTGGTCGTGGGCACGAACGGTGAATTATATGCCGGTGGTGAGTTTACCAACGCCGGCAGTGCGAGTGCCAATTATATTGCCAAATGGGATGGCGCAAGCTGGACCAATCTGGGTAATGGGTTAGGGGATGAAGTCAATGCCCTGGCCATTGGCACGAACGGTGAATTATATGCCGGTGGGTATTTTACCAATGCCGGTGGCGTGGCTGCCAGCAACATTGCCAGATGGAACGGTTCAATCTGGACCAACCTTGGCGGCGGCGTGGATCAGAGCGTCCAGGCTCTGGCCGTTGGCACGAACGGTGAACTATACGCCGGTGGGTGGTTCACCAATGCTGGCGGTGTGAGCGCCAGCTATATAGCCATGTGGAACGGATCAAGCTGGACGAACCTGGGCAGCGGCATGGATGCTTGCGTTAACGCCCTTGCCGTGGGCGAAAATGGCGAATTATACGCCGGGGGTAGTTTTAGCACGGCGGGAGGCGTAGACGCCAATTATATTGCCATGTGGAATGGCTCAAGTTGGACGAATCTTGATGACGGCTTCAGCGGGGGCAATGTAATGGCCCTGGCCGTTGGCCTGGATGGCGAATTATATGCCGGGGGTAATTTTACCAATACCGGCGAAGTGGTCATGCGGAGAATCGCAGAATGGGACGGCACATCCTGGACCAGCCTGGGGAGTGGGATGGACAGTGCGGTCTGGTCCCTTGCCATAGGCATTAATGGCGAATTATATGCCGGGGGCGACTTCGGATCAGCCGGCGGCGTAAACGTCAATTTGATTGCCGAATGGACATCTCGGGTTTCAATGAATGTCCTGGGCGCTAACGGCGCGTTAATGGCCAATGGCGAGGCGGCGAATGCCGTCAAGGGCACTGATTTCGGCGCCAGTTCGCTGGGCTTGCCGGTCACAAATACTTTCTCCATCACGAACAGCGGAACGGAAAAGTTGCATATCATTGGTGTAACAACCAGCGGCGCAGGCGCCGCTTGCTTTGCCGTGAATGGAATGCCGGAAACCGTAAGTGCCGGAGGTGTCAGCAATTTTACGGTCACGTTTAATCCAATCATTGTCGGCTTGCAAACGGCTGTAGTGGCGATTGCGAATAGCAGCACGAACACACCTTATCAGGTTAATTTCCGCGGGGAAAAATTGCCTTCTTATGTGGTCTGTGCCGACTATGATGGCGACCGCAAAGCCGATCCGACCATGTATGATGAAGCAAATGGGACATGGAAAGTTAAACTGTCATCGGCGAATTATTACCTGATAACAACAACTCTTAACGGTCTCGGCGGACCGGGTTATGCTTCGGTCTCCGCCGATTATGACGGCGACCGCAAGGCTGATCCGGCCGTTTATCATGAACTGACCCCTACGACAGGCTCAGGACGGGCGGGCGTCTGGAAGATCATGCTTTCCTCGGCCAATTATGAAGTGGTGGTTGCCCTGGCGCAGACGCTTGGCGGAATTGGGCACAGCGGGATGCCGGCGGATTATGATGGCGACCGGCTGGCTGACCCGGGCGTGTATCAGCGCGAAAGAGGCGACTGGAAAGTTCTGTTATCATCTGCCGGTTATTATCCGGTTGAACTGCTGGGCTTTCTGGGTGGAACGGGATACATGCCGGTGGCGGCGGATTACGATGGTGACCGGCTGGCCGACCCGGCAATATATGGTGAAAACACCGGTTATTGGATATTTAAACTATCAAGCATCGGTTATGTTGAAATAGCGTTGCCCCAGACCCTGGGCGGAACCGGTTACATTCCCGTTCCGGCCGATTATGACGGCGATGGTCTGACCGATCCGGCCGTCAGGAGTGCGACCGGCAGTGAATGGATCGTGATGTTCTCATCCGGCGGTTACACGCCGGTGCCCCTGGCGATTTTGTTTGAATAAAGTTGGCTGTTGGTAAAACATCGTTTATCTAAGACCGTTGCTGATTCCTAAAAAAGCCCTACATTAAATAAATGGGGCTTTCCGGTAATCACCCAATCTTCCTGCATTTCCTGGAAACAAAGATTAAAATTATCGTTGATATTGAATGGTCCGGCAGATACTATCCTTGCCGTTATTGCCGTAGAAGATATTTCATGGCGAGATAGCTCAGCCTGTCCTCCGTAGCTAGGGATTAGGTAAGAGGGGGAGTGAAGGAGGATTGGTAGAGCAGCGGACTGCCACGTCATCCGTCGGTTGACGGATAAGTGGTCACTTGCCCTGTTACAGGGCGACGTGAAAAATCCGCAAGTATTTTGATTGATTTGCTTGATAATGGCGAGATAGCTCAGTTGGTAGAGCAGCGGACTGAAAATCCGCGTGTCCTCGGTTCAATTCCGAGTCTCGCCACCCTTCTTCGTCCCGATCACGCTGCGCGTATCGGGACTACGGAGGGCAGGCTCTCCTACTCTACTCACATTGCACACAGCTGCGGAAGAGCCTTCTTTACATGCCGATACAATTTCCATAAATTACCGACCCGGAATGCTGAAAATCGTTCCCTGCCATATACGCGTTTCATACGCGCCCATGTCCACGATGCCGTAACGGATGCGCGCGTTCCCATCCAGGTCAACGGCGTTCGTCATCCAGGATTGGTTTGTCCCGGTATTAATGCAGGGCGAGGTCATGCGCAGACGATAATCACCCCCGGCCAGATCTTTTAAGACGGGATTATTCGTGATATTACCCGTCCCGGCCACCGCCGGGATCACGCAGGAATAATTCAAACCCGAGTTTCCCGCCGTGTTGGTGAAATTAGCCGCGCTTGTATCCGTGTTGGTCGTCGTATTGAAATAAATAACGCTGTTTGTTCCGCTGCTCCCGGAACCATTAATATAAACCCCGCCGCCGGCGACTTTGGCATAATTGCTCACGATCGTGCAGCTTTCCATGGTGCTGTTGTTGGCCCATATCCCGCCGCCAATATTTGCCGTGGCCTGGTTCCGCGCAATCAGACAGTTCCGAATCGTCATATTTGTCCCATAAAATCCCCCGCCGCTGTTCGCGGCAATATTCCCGACGATGGAACAATTCCTGATGGTCGTTTGTTGTCCCAAGGCATATATGCCTCCGGCATAGGTGGCGGCAACATTCCCCGTAAAAGCGCAGTTTGCAATAAGACTATTCGTATTGCTTTCCCTGAAATAAATGCCGCCGCTGTCTGCTGAAGCGCTGTTGCTTATAAACACGCAATTTGAAATGACATGATTACAGGCATAAAACCAGCAGGCCCCGCCGGAGGCGGCGCGATTGTTTTCAAAACGACAATCCAAGATTCTCGTGGTGTAGCCTGCATAACCAGGGTGGAGTGATTCATAGATTGCGCCGCCGGTGCTGCCGTAGTTGTTTCTGAAAATACAATTTGTAATTTTTCCGCCGGTCAAATCTATAAAAACCGCCCCGCCGGCATTGTTCAAATTGGTGTTTGAGTCAAACAGACAGTTATAAACTTGAATTCCTCCGCCATGGATCGTGCCACTAGCGGTGTTAATATAAGAATAATTCCTTACCGTGAAACCATTGAACACGCAACCGAAATCTCCCAGCCAGTTAAATTCCAGGCATTTATTCGTGGAATAACTCCCGTCCAGGATCGTCACATCGCGTCCATTGACGCTTTGGAGCGTCAGATGCCCGGGTATGTTTATCATATTTGTCGGATAATAAACGCCGTTTGTCACCCACACTAATCTTGACTCGGTATTGGTAATGGCGGCATTTACCACATCAATAAGATTTGTTCCCGCCGTGGCCCAGTTTGTATAAGGATCAGTCGCCGTTGCACCGGCCGTCCCGGGCGGCACCACGTAATGAGTGGCGGCCATGCATTTTGCCGCAAGCAGAAATCCAACAAGAATTATCGCTAATCTTTTCATTGATGCATTTTTCACAGAAAATACCCGGATTAGATTGCCATGATAAGATCATTGACCGTTACAATCAAGTTTTTTTACGTGCGCAAGGAATGAGTTACGAGGGGACTGGCAATTAAACTAACCTGCATGGGACTATGCTTGGCCTGCCCGAGCACCGGCCAGAATCTGTCCCGCGTGGGTATTTCGGTAAAGAAAGGTTATTCGTTTCCGAACCAATCAGCGGGAATATACAATGACCAAACATCGTTGTGCAGGGGCGGGTACCCGCCGGACACCCAAATCTTGTCCTGGAACACGAAAGTCGAATGTTCATGACGCTCTTTCCAGACCACTTCCGACTTCAACTGTGTCCAGTTCTTTCCATCCTTTGAGTACCAGACGTCTCCAAAATTAGGAGTGCTTTTTCCCGACCCTCCCCCAAGGACCCAAAGCCTGTCCCGGTAAACAACCGATGAAAACCATATGCGCGGGGGCCACGGCGCCGCCTCGGTTACCTTGGTCCAATTGACTCCATCCGCCGAACACCAGACGTCGTTGCGAGCATGACATTTCGGGCTGTAGTTCCCTCCGCCAAGCACCCAGATCTTGTTGTCGTAGACAACCGCCTGATGAAATGCGCGAGGCGCCCATCCTGCGTTGGTTGTTGCCAGAGTCCACTCCCGGCCGTCAGAAGAATACCAGACGTCGTTCTTGAGGCTCCGTTCGTCACCAAACAAATAGTTCTCGCTGCCTCCGAGGATCCACATCTTGTCTTTAAAGACCACCGCGCCGGCCGCCAAACGCGGACTCCAACCTGCGCTCGGCGTGGCCTGTTCCCATTTCACACCGTCCGTCGAGCACCAGACGTCATTAGTGGGCGCATGGTCGGGCAGACGTCCATTATACCAGCCGCCCATGAACCACATCCGGTCCTTGAAAACAAGCGTCATCGGAAGATCGCTATGCTTCCACGGAGCGGTTTTCTGAACAAGATTCCAGGTCTTGCCGTCGGGCGTGTTCCAGACATCGCGCGGACATGGTTTTGACGAATCAAACCATCCGCCTAATATCCACATTTTATCCTGGTAGACCACCTCGCCCTGGGAATCACGCGGCGGCCACCCCGCATTGTCGGTTACCTTAACCCAATTGGCAACTTTTTCCTGGCCGCATACAGACACCGTCATCATAATAAACACACCAATGCCGCCTAGTATGTTTTTCATAATATTCTTCCTGAATTCATTAATCCGTCTGAATAGATAATCACTGTCCCCTGTTTTTCCATTCCGTTTCCCATTCGGGGATTTTCTCCATCCCGCCCTGGGCGCCGAACAGACGGAAATGTATCTTGCCGGCGGAAGCCCCTTCCTTCAAATAAAACGTTTCATAATTGAATGAATTTTGTCCGGGCGCCAGCGATACTTTTTCCAGGTCCGGCACATCAAAGAATGTGGCGAGAATATGATGGGAAGCCTTGTCCTCAACCGCCAGCCACGGCTTGGCGATTTCTTCCGGCTTGTATTCCTTGCGCGGGCTCTTCCATTTCATCGCCTGTACCTCGTTTTTCAAGGGAACATGCATGACATTATTGTTATATATTCCATCACCCTTTGATATCCGCGACATCAGAAGCAAATTATCCTTGCTCGTCAATTTCACCCCGGTGGCATCATAGCTCACGTCCAGGGATTCCTGCCCGGCTTTAACGGACGCCGTCAGGCTGATCTCCCCGGATGAAAGTGTAAGTTGTCCCGCTTCCATGCTCTTAAGTGTCCAGTCGGTTTTCCGGTTATACCAGGTCAACCCGAACGGATATGTATCCGGGCTCAGCAGTTCCGTTCCCGTCCGGCGCACGATCAGGTTATGCAGAACACCGTTGGAAACCATAAACTTGGCAATCAGTTGTTCGTTTTCCAGGCAGGCAAACTCAAGATCAGAAACGTCAGGTGACGCATTTGTTATTTTCCCTCTCCTGGTTTCACGATAGGCCGCCGTGCCGGTTGTGGCGCGTAACGGCACCGACCATTCGCGTTTCAGGTTTCCGGCAAAATTCCCCCTCACAATCACTTTTCCTAATTCAGTTATATTTTGAGCTTGCGGAGTCTTGACGGTGAAAACAAATGTATGTTCCTTTGCGCCGTCCAGCGTCCATTCTTCCTTGTTTTTTTCAAACGCAAATTTCGCAAATCCTTCCAGCTCAACGCTGACCGTGCCCTTGGCCTTATCATCGCCCAGAACGGTCTTTACCTCCACGTTCACCGGCGCATCCGGCTTGACATAAAGATATCCGCTTTCCGGCTTCAACGTGATTACAACCGGCTCAAGCACCCGAACCTCCAATCCCATGGATTCCGCAACGGTCCCATCCGGACCGATTGCGGCCGCCTTAAGGTTGTAATAACCGACTTTCACATCGGACGCTATCGGAAGTGTCAGGTCAGCAGTTTTTGTTTCTCCCGGGCGAAGTTCATAAGAGACCGGCGCGGGACGCTCCTTGCAAAGGCCATCCTCATCCTTCAGGCTTAACTCGCCCTTGATCGTCTTGTCCGAAGCGTTCAAAAGCGTCATTTTTACATTGACGCCAGTTGCTCCCTGGACTATTTCCCGGCGTTCCAATTCCAGGCCGGCCAGCGGCTTGTAGCCCGGCGACAGCACCACCGTGGCCCAGTCATCAATCCTGCCAATTGTGAACCGGGCTGATTTATCAGCCCCGGTTTTTACGATTTCCACCGGCAGTTCTTCCGGGATTGCGGTAATCCGCTCCCCGGCCACTTGCATATTCGGCATAAGGAAACATTTTATCCCCTCCGGAAAGTTTTCCGGCAACCTGACAAGCACCTCGGCTTTCGTTATCGGCGCATGAAAGTCGGCCGGCCACACGCCGCCATTCTCGGGATATTTTCCAATATCCCATTGCCATCCCGTAAGATTCTGGCCGGCCTTGACCACCCGATTGGCGATGCCCACCCAAATATCAGATCCGGATGTGAATGACTTTGCATGGACCGAGCCGGGAGTTTCGTGTCCTTTTACAATGACAGAGGGCGTCGCTTGTTTTCCCGCAAGAAAGTCCTTTATCAAAGCAGTAATCCGGCGTTGCGCCTGGATTCCGGACGTCGCCGCAACTTTCAGCATATCTTTTCCGTCTGCTCCAAAAGCATTGTCGCGCAATGCCGCTTGAGCCTCATCGTCTTTCCCGACATTGGCAAAATCCTCAACCCAGGTCTGTTGGTACGGAATGCCGACATCCCATCCCAGGAAAAGCGTCTTACCGTCTCCTGAAATTACCGCCGCCGCCTCGTTGGTCTGGCCCGCCGCTATCCGCGCCAAAACCTTGTCATCCGGCTTGACCGCTATCGGGCAGACACCCTTGACTTTCAACATCTGGATTTCAGCGCCATCGGCAATCACCCCTTCACATGAAACCGGCTTGCCAAAACGCCCTGAAAGCGGGAAAAGACTTTTTGAAGCCGTTTCGTTCCATTCATTCTTCTCAAACGCCCCGGGCATAAGAATCACCGCGCCGCCTTCCTGGACATACTTATTGACGGCGGCCGCCATTTCATCCGACGCCAGCTTCATCTCGGGCCCGATGATGATGGCCTGGAAACGTTTTAACGGGGCATAATTATGTTCGGACACAACCTCAAAATCCAGGCTGAGATCAGTGAGAATCTCCATCGCCCCGGCTATGCCGTCCGCATTGCCGCCGGCGATGGTAACCTTTTGATCGCCGACCAGGTATCCGACCTGCGGCGCACGGCGTTTTGAGGTGAGATAAGTGTCACCCAGATAATGTTCAAGCTGAATGGTTGACTTGGCCGTAGTGTATTGCGGCTCGCGGCGGCGGTATCCATCTTCGCTGTCGGCCGGACCGCGATATACGCCGGCGGATTTTTCCCCCGCCACACATACATAGGAAATGCCAACCCGGCTGGAATCAAGAAGACGCATGAAAAGGGCGAACGAGGGACTGCATCCCGGCGGCATGCACAGGGCGGCGCCGGCCTTGCCGGACCATTGCGCAATATCGCGGATAACCATAATATTAAACCCAAGAGCATGGCCGGCCCCATGCCGCATAAGCACGTCCATATAGGGCGGCTCATTCCACCATGAAGCCGCAGAACCCTGGTATGGCCAGAAAGACATGGAGTTGATGATAATATGGTTGGGATCAACTTCCTTGAGCGCCTGATAGCATACCCGCAACAGATCAACGTAGGCCCAGCGACGGAACAACTGCCAGTCGGCCCAACGCCGGCCAACTTGCTCCCCGGGTTTGGGCGGGACAATATCTTCCTTATTGACATATTTCGTTCCCCAGGCCGTATTGAGTTTTTCAAGACTGCCGTATTGCGTCATCATTTTCTCCCGGAAAACATTCACGGATGCGGCCTCATACCCACCCCACCCGGGATAAGAAAACTCGTCATTTAAATAATATCCCAGGAAATATGGTTTATCCTTGCAATGTTTTCCCAGGTCCTTGAGTGCCTTTACCAACGCAGTGCGGTAGCCCTCATGCGTGAAACTGGGATATGCCCTGTCAACTTTGCTTCCATCGGGACCTTTCATTTCCGCCGAGGGATCAGTCTTGGCATAACCATGCACGCCGCCAAAGTCCGCGACAAGGGGCGTGACCACCGAATAAATCCCATGTTTGGCCGCCAAGTCAATTTCCTTGTCAATTTTCGTGAAATCCTGTTTCTCAACCGGTTTAATGGCGGCGTCCAGGATATAATGGCATGTCCCGCCCATGCGTGACCAGTAATGAAAGAACTCATCGTTCGGCTCGGCGCTCCAAGTGAAATCCATGATGAGCGGAAACGGCTTGCCGTCGGCGTAAATGACGCTGTCTTTTACCTTGAACTCCCGCGCGCAAGCCGCCGGTGTGTTCTGGGCGTTTGAATTGAATACCGAATACATGCACGCAATAATTCCGACCGTCAATAGCATTTTAAGTTTTTTCATTTCTTCCCTCATGTTTGGTTGTTTGCGCCTGTAAATCAGAGCCGTGGCTTAATTTGACAAACTATGACAAATAAATCTGAAAAGCCAAGTTTTATGACATGACGTTTTTTACGATAGACCTGACATTTTTTACGATATCCATTCAGCCATCTGATCGGCATTTTATTGCATGAGGCCAGTTTCAAAACTCTTTTTCGGCCACGACGGCGCGTGGCCCTCCACTTTACAAGCACTTGATTATATAATGGTTGTGGAGGGACGCGTTTTACCTGTCCTGAGCTTGTCGAATGGATCGCGTCCGTGCTTTTCCGGAATTTTGAAATTATCTCGCATGGTTTTCAAAAACATCACGAGCGGGTATTGCCGTTGACACGGAAAGCGCCCCAATAGCTGTCATGAACAGGCGTTCTGACCCCGTAAAATCCCGTATGAATTGTCAGAAGGTTAATTTTTTAAAAGCGTGACAATAACACAATTATCTTCAATCCTGCCCGTCAGATACAGGGCATTGCGGTTGGGCATGGCCGTCTCCGGCAATATTTCCGCTTGGCCACCGTGACCGGATACAATTTCGTATCGCGCGCCGCGATAAACAAGGCTGATCCGGTCGTTTTTTTTATTCATGTGCGATGTTTCCATGCCGTCCGTCTGAATCAAAGGCGTCAAGATATAAGGCTTTATTGACGTCGGCTCCAGGTCAACTTCATACCGGATGCCGGCGGCGGAAATTTTATAATGTTCCCTTACTTTTGAACATCCGCCCAAGTCGCCGTGATATTCCACTTCAAACGCAACTTCCCGTTCATCGGCATGAAGCAAACGCATTTTAACATCTTTAATTTCATTTTCGAAATCGGCCAACCGTATTTCCGCCCCTGTTGCATCGCGCCAGGCCGGGCCAAACACCAGATTTTTCGTGGTTTCAATCGCAAATGATCTCACGTCCGTATATTTTGACCTGCTGCCGGCAGCTTGCGTGGTCTTTACGGTCTTGTCGGTTTTCTCCATATTGGACTCTGTATGGGTCATATAAAGACACTCCTTGGCAAGGCTGCCGGAAAGCGCGGTCTCCGGCCAGACATCGGTTTTATGAATCCGTCCCAGTCCGGTTGAATCATAATGATGATCCGCCTTGGTGTCTATTTCCAGGTGATAACCGTTGCCCGTGGCAAAAACTTTATGAAAGGCCGGCCACAAATCAAAGGCATACCCGCCGATTTCCGCCGGTGTAACGGTCTCATTTATCGTTTCATCGGCCAAGTGGTAAGCGGTCCCGAACAAACTGGCAGCAAGAAGCCCATAGACACCGATATTTCCATAACTATCTATGCCATGCATCAATTCCGGATGAAATCCCTGCTTGAGGTGCCGGTACGGCTCCATTTGCAGTGTCCACGCGCTGGTGGCCAGGGCCGCGCGCCGCGCCGCGCGCTTGAATGCGCCCGCCAACGCCGGACGGCCCAGCTTTTGATAATAAATTGCCTGGCTTTCGCACATGCAGGCGAAATGACCTTCAACCCAGTGATACTGGTTGCTGCGGCCGCCAAATGGCGTCTGGCCGGTGATGGATTGATACAACAACGACGTCAATCCGCCGCGGCGGCAAATTTCTTCCACAACCTTCAACTGCCGGCCCTGATAGCCGCCGGTTAGCATCAAGTCCATTTGTTGCCTTACCACCAAGTCATAGGCCATGGGATCGTTCGGGTCACGGTACATTCCATATTCCGTAAAATCGTACGAGAGCGTTTCAAGCGAGCTGTCAATAAAATCATTATTTGCATGGAAACCATATTGTTTCTTGAAAAATTCGCCGGTCGCGGCAAAAATCAGAAAATTGTTTTTCAAATTTCGCGCGACGCACCCGTATGACTCTTCCGCCCGATGGGACTTCCAAATCCGGTTCCATCGCTCCAAACGATCTTTTTCTATGCGATAACGCAAGGCATCATATCCCCACATCAACTCCTTGATCCAGAATTCCGGACAAGTCGGAACTTCATTGAGCCGGCCCAGACAATGCTCGTAACTTCTGACGCATACATCAATCATATCCAGGCATCTTCCGGCGCGAATGAGCTGCCCCAGGCCGCCGACGAACCTGGCGCTGCCAGAATTGGCTTCCGCCTGCATATACGGATCTATGATCATGCCTTCCTCGTTCTGCCACTCCGCGGAGGTCCGGATAATTTTCTCGGCCAGGTCAAGATATAACTCCCGGTTGACGCCGGTGGGGGGCGGGTTGTTGTTTTCCAGCCGTTTTTCAAGCTTATGCCACAAATCATGCAAAGGATATTGTGTTTTCATGCGTGTCATCGGTACTTGTTCGCGGCCTGAAAATAGGCGGCAATGTTTTCATCGGAAGTTTCCGGGCGGATATTGTCCATCGTGCCCAGGATCAGTCCGCGTTTGCCGCCGTTCTGTTTGATGATATCATGCACATGGGCGTCAATCTGCCGGGGCGTGCCGCGCCAGATCACGTTGATCATGTCCACCAGCCCCTTGAACGTGACCTGATGCCCCCACTGTTTCCTGGCTTCGGCCAGGTTGAAATCGCCGGCGGGCGGCGGCGAACATGTTTCCAGGACATCAACCCCCGCACGGATGAAGATGTCCGTGCTCTTCATGAGGCGGCCATCGTCATAGTAGTCCACCAGGCCGCCGCAGGCGTGAATCATCTCAGTTTGTTTTTGAATGACGGGGGCGAATTTTTCTTCTATGATTTTCGGCGACCAGCCCGTGGAGAGGGAAGGATAAAAATATACCAGGAAAAAATTGCGCACGTCGTGTTCCAGGGCGACCCGCACCATTTCAAGGGAGTGTTTGGCAAAAGTTCCCAGCAAAGCGTCAAAAAATTCCGGCCTTTCATAATAATCCGCCATCATGTTTTCCATGGCGTAAGCCTCCCCACCCCAGTAATCCATGGGACCGGGAATGTTCATGAGCACCAAGCCGTCCTCTCCCATTTCCTCCACGGCATGATGATATTCGGTGAAGTCAAGATTTTCAAGGCTCGGGAAAAGATAACGGATTTTTTCAATATCCCCGGGTTCCTTGATCAGATGCTCAACGCGCTGCGCCTGCGGACTGAATGACTTGGCGCCGGGTCTGGGCACCATAATCTTTTCGGATAACGGCCCGGCCGGCGTCCGGAATTTCCGCGTGATAAAATAAACATCCTCGCCCTGATTCTGCGCATACTGCAATTCAACTTCCACGTCCTTCAAATAAGCCAGGCGGTCAATGGCCATGAAAGGATTCGGCGCCGGGAAAGGCAAGTCTATTTGCGGATCGCAGTCAAAACGCTCCTTTTTGAATTTTTTGTACGCCCAGAGGCTTCCGCTCCGGTAATTACGCACAACAACATTATTCATGCGCGGAGACAACGGGATTCGGTCAACTTCCTGCCTGCGCATGGCCGCCAAAAGTCTTTCGCGTGATGTCATCATGGTTATTTGTTCCTTTCTGTTGATGTTTTGGACACATGGACGATTTCTTTCGGTTTTATGGATATAATCATTTTTGATACATGTAATATAAACACAACGGCCCTCCCGGCCAAGTTTTTTTGCTTGCATAATCCCGTAAAACAATTACACAATTCCGTCATGTCCGACCCGCATAAACCCGGCAATTCCACCAACCCCTGGCGCAAGTTTGCAATCATTCCCGGCCACGGCCCCGCCCCTTTTGAAATGCACCCCGGGCAGGACTGCGGCAATGAATGTTTCCGCAATTTTGACATCTGGATCGGCCTGGAAGGACAGGCGGTCGCGCATATGCTGGGGCATAAGATTGAACTGCAGAAGGACCGGATGATTTTAGTTCCGCCGGGCGTAACCATCCGGTTGCGCGGGAAAGCGGACCAGCGGTTGAAGATGATCTACTCGCATTTTGACTGTCTCATATCGGGCCGGCCGGTGCGCAATGCGCTCTCCGGGGTGGATGCCGCCAATCTTACCCTGACCCTGCGGGGCCTGCCCGCCATCGCCCTGGCGGCGGACATTGATTCCGAAGCCGTCAGCCGGAGATTGATGCTGGCGAGAAGATCGTATTCGGCCGACCTGGCGGAATTGACTTTATCCCTGTTGTATCTGGATATATGGCGCCGATTGCGCGAAACCTGCCTGAGCCCGCGTGACGCATTGTCCACGCAACGCCTTGAAAAGACGATCAACTATTTTGAAAGCAAATTGGAACGGAAAATCACGCTGGACGAAACGGCGCGTTACGTCTCCGTTTCCCCGGAAACGCTGGGCCGGCTTTTTCGCGCCCATTACAAGACCAGCCCGATGCATTTTTTACTGCGCATGCGCCTGAACCGGGCGCGCGATCTTCTGCATTCCGGCCGGTATCAAATCGGCGAAGCGGGCTACGCGGCCGGTTTCAGATCGCCGCAATATTTCAGCCGTGTTTTCAAGCATGCCTACGGCATTGCGCCGGTTGAGTTCGTTGAAAAACTCTGCCGCACCCCGTGATTCAGCGGATTTTCAGGAAGGGATTGGATTCAATCTCGCGGGCAATTGTTGTTTCCGGGCCGTGGCCGGGGCAAACCCTTGTTTGCGGCGGCAAGGCGGCCAGGATTTTCAAGGATTTATTCAACCGCTCCATACTTCCCCCCGGCAGATCGGTCCTGCCGACACTTCCCAGGAAGAGCGTGTCGCCGGAAAATAATACGTTATCGTCCGGAAAATAAAAGCAGACGCCGCCCGGCGAATGCCCCGGCGTATGGATAACCTGATAACGGAAACCTTCTTCATCCCATTTTTCCCCGCCGGTGAGAACGCGGTCAATATCACCCGGTCGGCGCGGAACGGAAAAATAAGGCAACAGCTGGTTGGCCGGACCAAATGCCCATTTGACGTCGGCGCTGTGCATGGCAACCGGGGCTTTTACCTGCGTCCAGAGCGGTTCAAGGGCGCTGACATGGTCCATGTGACCGTGGGTTATCAGATAGGCCCTTGCCGTCAACCGGCAATGGCTGAGGATTTTCAATATGGCCCCGGGATCCGCCCCGGGATCAATAATCAACGCATCCAGCGCATTTGTCCAGGCAACATAACAATTGGTATCAAAGGCGCCAACCACGATTTTGGTAATGTTTAACATGTTGGAATTGGCGCAATGGTACCATCGTGAGAATTTCAAAACCAGACAAACAATAAAATTTCTTTTTTTTGCTTGCAATATGCTGAAATATATGGTTTTTACTAGGGCTAAACAATGCCAAGACTATCAATGATGTTGGGTTTTAATTGAAGCCGCCCATTGATGTGCTTGGTAAAACTAAAAACATAGCAGGAGGATATCAGATGGCAAAGTCCAAAACAAAAAGCGAGATCATCTCGGGAGTCGCAGAAGCCGCCGGTATTACAAAGAAACAAGCGGTCGCCGCTCTTGATGGTCTTGTGGCCATGGCTTATAAGGGAGCGAAAGACAAATTTACGGTTCCCGGTCTTGGCAAACTTGTGCTGGTTAACCGCGCCGCCCGCAAAGGCCGCAATCCGGCCACGGGTGAAATTATTGACATTCCGGCCAAGAGAGTCGTCAAGTTCAGAGTGGCCAAAATTGCCAAGGTTTCCATTCTTGGCGGAAAATAATATTTTCCCGATATTTTTATAAAAAAGGCCGGGGCAGCATGCCTCGGCCTTTTTTTTATGTCCATAAATTTTAAAATTACCCCGTCTTGCGTGGGCTGGTTTAATGAAAATACATTTTTGGAAAATGCACGGCGCCGGCAATGATTTCATCCTTGTTGACGACCGCCGCGCGCGGTTTCCGGTTACAGACCGCAAATGGATCAGCCAGGTCTGTTCTCTTCATGACGGGATCGGCGCCGAAGGCTTGATCCTTCTTCAACCCTCGGCCAAAGCTTCTTTTTTCATGCGTTTTTTTAATCCGGATGGTTCCGCGGCTGATATGTGCGGCAATGGACTGCGTTGCGCGGCGCGATTGGCCTATGACCTGAAAATCAGCCCAAAAGAAATGACCATAGAAACCCAGGTTGGTCTTCTTAAGGCAACGGTCATAAAAAAAGGCGTCCGGGTCGGCATGCCGGTTCCTTCCGGAATACGTCTGCATTTTCCGGTTTCGGTCGCCGGTGAAGCCTGGGCGGAACCCTGCGCAGCCTTGGCGAAGAAGGGGCAATCCATTACGTGCAGTTTTATCAACACCGGGGTGCCCCATGTTGTTGTTGCGACCGACAATCTTGAAAACGTTGACTTGCCGCGCATGGGGCCGCTTCTGCGCCGGCACAAGGATTTTGCCCCGCAGGGCACAAACGTTGATTATATGCGCATCACCGGCGGACATTCCCTGTGTATAAGAACTTATGAAAGAGGCGTTGAAGACGAAACACTTGCCTGCGGCACCGGCATAACGGCTTGTGCCGTCATTGCCGCACTGACAAAAAAAGTAACGCCGCCCGTGCGGGTGACCTGCCGCCATGGCGACACGCTGGAAGTTGATTTTAAAACAAGCGGAAATAACGTCAAAAACATCACGCTTTCAGGTCCGGCTGAATATGTCTTTGAGGGCGAAATCACGTATGCCGGAAGTTGGGAATAAGGGGAAAGAGATGGCCCGCTAAAAACGCGAAAAGACGCCAAAAAGGAATGTAATGTAAAAGCTTTTCGCGTGTTTGGCGGGAAAATTCTTTGTCTTTCCTTATGCTTTTTTACGACAAAGTCATTCGTGGGATTTCGGGGCATTTTCCCAAAGATTTTTCCGAACTTGCTGACGATAATGCTGGGGACTCAACCCGCATGTCTTTTTAAAGAGACGGCTGAAATGAAATTCGTCCTGGAAACCGACCATGCCGGCAATCTCGGAGACCGAGAAATCGGCCGTGAGCAGGAGATTTTTGGCCTGATCCATGCGTTGTTGTTGCAGATATTTCATGGGGGGCATGCCGAGCGCTTTTGTAAAAAGGGCGTGGAAACGGGAGGGTGAAAGGCAAACCAGCTTGGCCAGGTCTTTAAGCGCGAAAGCGTGGGCGGGGTTTTCCTGTATGGCGCGGAAAACCGGCGCCAGCCGCTGGGAAACATTAAAAAATGAAAGCGCATCCCGGCGGAGAGTGGAACCACCCGCGATGATGGAAACGAGTTCAAATCCAAGCACTTTTCGCCGGAACAGATTATTGAGACCGACTTTGCATGCCGCGAGTTCCGCGCAGATTTCCCCCATGCGTTCACTTTCTTTTCCCTTGAATACCGGCGGAATTTCCCACCATTCCAGGGCGTCAATATTTCCAAGCATATTGGCGCGAAAACTGGCCCACCGGCTGATGCTCACGCCGGTTGAAATCTTGTCTATCCGGTGGTGAACATTGGCGGGAACGATCAATGCCTGGCCATTTTTGACCTGATGAGTTTCCATACAACCTGGAACTTGTCCGATATCAGATTGAAACCCCGCGCGCAAATGACCTTCCGGACGTGTTTGCAGCTGAAGATTGACGCATCCATCCAGGATCTGGGCGCAAACCGTGAACGGCAGTTGTCTCCATCCGGTTGAATAAGGTCCTTTGGGCAGGGTAGTGACGTCGCCTTCGCAGTGTTCAAAGCGGAGCGAATGCTCAATTAATTTTAACCACGAGTTTTCCATATGGTTACTCCCGCAGCAGGCCACGCGGCCCGCTGGCGAAGGCAAGTAAAAAACAACATGAAATAAGTAATTTCATCCATGTTAAAGATAACATTTATGCATTACTCTTATAATGTAAATAAAAAGAAAAGGCCATTTTAAAATAATGCTGGCCTGAGAAAAAACGTTCAAACCTGTCAGGAGGAAAAAACCATGCATCTAAAAGTTACAACTAAAATTCAAAATGTGGTTGCCGGAGGCGCCCTGACTTTGCTCCTTATCCTCTCGGCGTCAAGCTCACTGCTGGCGGACGATGAGACTGTTGTCTTTCGTAAATGGGTTGATGCAGCATTCCTGGGGAATGTTGCCGGATTTTCAACGAATGATACCGAATTTTCAATGGGGGTTCCATTTTCGTTCGTGTATGACGGCAAATCTTCCACTGATTTTCTTCAAAGCTGGAAGCGGGAGGTGAAATCCGAAGCTCCCTCAAAAGGCAAGGAACGGCACGTCATCACCTACACCGATCCAAAGACCGGGTTGGAAGTCCGCTGTGAGGCCACCTGCTTTACCGGGCGTCCGGCGATTGATTGGGTGATGTATTTCAAAAACAACGGCAAGACCGATACGCCCATTTTGGAACGGATCAGGCCGATGGATCTGGGCGTCAAAGTGCCGGAAGGACCAGTGATTCTGCATCGTTTAACCGGCGCCGGCCACAAAGATGGTTTTGATTTCCTGCCTATTTCTGAAGTTATTCAAGCGAAGACGCACATCAACTTTGTGCCTGAATCAGGCAGATCGTCCAGCGGTAATGCGCCTTTCTTTAATCTGGAATGGAACGGCGGGGGACTTGTCGGCGCTATCGGCTGGACGGGAGCGTGGACTTTTTCTCTGGAGCGCAATGAAGGGTATCAGGTTGCTCTCCAATCCGGCCAGATGACAACCCATCTTAAATTGCTTCCCGGCGAACAGATTCGCACGCCACGCATCCTGCTGATTTCCTGGAAAGGGAATGACCGCTTCCTAGGGCATAATCGTTTGCGGCATTTGCTGTTGGACCATTATGTGCCCCGTATCAACGGCGAAATCGCCATTCCGCCTGTTTCAAAGCTGACCATCGGACTTAACTTAACTGAGAAAAGCCAGAAAGACTTGATGCCGGATTTGATGGAAGCGGGGGTGGAAAATTTCTGGATAGATGCCGGGTGGTATGAAGGGAGGACGGTAGGGAATTGGGCGTGGGGGGTTGATGATTGGGTTCCCAAAAAAGCGGGCTATCCGAACGGGCTCAGGCCAGTCAGTGATGAGGCGCATAAACTGGGAATGAAATTCACTCTTTGGCTGGAGCCGGAGCGTGTCTGGCCTTTTTGCCGTATTGCCAAGGAACATCCGGAGTGGCTGATTAATGGAAGTAAGGACGCGCTGTATAACTTGGGAAATACCGACGCGCGGATCTGGATGACTGATTTTCTCTCAAAGTGCATCACGGATTGGGGCATAGATATATTTCGTAACGATGCCAATATCGCACCGCTTTATTACTGGCCAAAAGCGGATGTGCCGGACCGCCAGGGGATTGCGGAAATCCGCTATATCGAAGGGCTTTACACAATGTGGGATGAATTGTTAAAACGTCATCCCGCTCTGCTCATTGACAACTGCGCCAGTGGCGGGCGGCGCATTGACCTGGAAATGATCAGCCGCAGTGTTCCTCTCTGGCAGAGCGATAGCGCCTGTTCTGGGCCGCATCCGGTACCAGATCAGATTCAAAATGCCGGATTGGGTCTATATGTACCGCTGCATTCCAGTGGGGTCTGGGCATTTGATAAATACAACTTTCGCAGTGTCGCCACCCTGGGGTGTTGTATTTGTCCGGATATAGCAAAAGACAAAAAACTGTTTGAATCCGCAAAAAAAATGATCGCGGAGGTGAAATCCTTGCGGCCCTATTATCTGGGGGATTATTACCCGCTTTTGGAAATCAATTCTTCTGAATCCGCATGGTGCGGCTGGCAGTATGACCGGCCTGATCTTGGCAAAGGATTTGCAATGTGCTTTCGCCGTGCCCAGTCGCCGTATCCAAAAGTGGAGTTGTCCCTGCATGGATTGGATACGAATTCCACATACCAAGTAACAAATATGGATACCGGCACAAAGCAAACGCTGACCGGCGCGGAAATGAGCAAGCAGTTTGCGGTGGAAATTCTTGAAAAACCGGGTTCGGTGCTGTTTGTTTATGAGAAAGTAAAATGAAATGAGGAGCGTTCCCTTCGGCGGCGCCAAACTTCGTTATGAGAGAAACCCTGGCTAGCTGCAGGGCAAGCTTTTATAGTTTGCTGACCATTCGGACGCGATAAAGCGCGGCCTGCTCCGCCGACTTGTCCTCCGTAGCCTTGGCGCAGGAGGAAGCAAAGCTCTTGGCTGCGGAGGCTGGATCCCTCCACGGTTTAAAAATGGGGGCCACGCACCCTGGCCGACGCTCGGGCAGGCCGTCGTGGCCGGGTTTGGATGATTTTTTCATAAGTAATTAACCATAAACAATTAACGCTTCCCGTACGACGGGAAGTTTCTGGAGAGATTAGATATGTCTACTCGACACTCAAAAATTATAACTGAAATTCAAAAAGTGGTTTCTGGAGGCGCCCTGACTTTGCTCCTTATCCTCTCGGCGTCAGGCTCACTGCTGGCGGACGATGAGACTGTCGCATTCCGCAGTTGGGTGGACAAGGCTTTGCTGAGTAATGCCGGCAAGCCCCAGCCCAAGGCGGGCTTGGAGGTGGCAAGGCAGGATTACGGAACGCCCCAGGAAATGAAAGAAAAAGGTCACGGCACATTGCAATTGCGCCAATCCATAATACAGACTCCTCTGAAAATAGGAGAACAGGCTTTCAAGCACGGGTTAGGCACCCGTACAGAAAGCGTGATCTCCGTCCGGTTGCCATCGCCGGCAAAGGTGTTTTCAGCCCAGATTGGCATTGATAACAACACTACCACGAAGGGGAAGTTCGGCACAGCCATCTTTACTGTGGAGGCAGGGGGCAAGAAGTTGTTCACTTCGGCGGTCTGCCGCGCGGGCGAGGCGCCGGTATCTGTCAATCTTGGTCTTCCTGGCATATCAACCATTGTTTTACGCGCGCGTTGGTCGGACACGACCGAGATCCTGTATAGCCATGCCGATTGGGCGGATGCAAAAGTGACACTTGAGAATGGAAAAGAACTTTTCCTTGATGAACTGCCCGTTGATACCGGTGAAGTAGAATTTTCAGACGAGATTCCGTTCTCGTTTATGTATGACGGCAAATCATCGGCCGATTTTCTGTCCGGCTGGAAACGGGAGGTGAAATCCGAAGCGCCGTCCAAAGGCAAGGAACGGCACGTCATCACCTACACCGATCCAGAGACCGGGTTGGAAGTCCGCTGTGAGGCCACCTGCTTTACTGAACGTCCGGCGATTGACTGGGTGATGTACTTCAAAAACAACGGCAACGCCGACACCCCCATTTTGGAACGAATTTTACCGATGGATTTCCGCCTCGGATTGACCAAGGATGTGATCCTGCATCACAGCAATGGCAGTTATGTCAATGAGAGAGACTTCCTGCCAATTGATGAAAATATCAAACCGAAGGCATGTGTCAAATTGGAGCCACAGGGTGGCAGATCATCAAGCGGTACACTGCCATTCTTTAATCTGGAATGGAACGGGGGCGGGCTTGTTGGCGCCATCGGTTGGTCGGGTCAGTGGGCTTTTTCCCTGGAACGCGATGAAGGGCGCCAAGCCACGCTCCAAGCCGGACAGAAAACGATTCATCTTAAATTACATCCCGGCGAACAAATCCGCACACCACGCATTTTACTGGTTTCCTGGCAGGGGCAGGACCGCCTGCTTGGGCATAACCGCCTGCGACGCTTGCTGCTGGATTATTATGTGCCGCGCGTGAACGGTGAAATTGCCATCCCTCCTGTTGCAGGCATGGTCGGTGTGGGTGGTCAAACCGAGCAAAATCAGAAAGCACCGATGCCGGACATGGCGGAAATGGGATTTGAGACTTTTTGGATGGATGCCGGATGGTACGAGGGAAGCGTCACCTCTTGGAATCAAGGCCTAGGAAACTGGATTCCCAAAAAAGATGCGTTCCCGAACGGACTTAGACCCGTCAGCGATGAAGCACATAAACGGGGAATGAAATTCCTGCTTTGGTTTGAGCCGGAGCGTGTGATGAACGACACTCGCATCGCCAAGGAACATCCGGAATGGCTGATGTTCAGCACAAAAACAAAGCCCGAAGGGAATTGGACTGCACTGTATAATTTGGGAAATCCCGATGCATGCGCCTGGCTTACCGATTACATCTCAAAGTGCATCACAGACTGGGGGATTGATATTTACCGTCAGGATTTCAATATGGGGCCACTTGGCTTCTGGCAAGCGGCGGATGCGCCGGATCGTCAAGGTATGGCAGAAAACCGCTACATCGAGGGATTATATAACATGTGGGATGAATTACGGAAACGACATCCCAATCTGACCATTGATAACTGTGCCTCTGGTGGACAGCGCATTGATCTCGAAACAATCAGTCGCAGTTATACCCTCAGCCAGAGCGATACCGCGTGCTGCGGAGAATCACCGCCGGTTTGGGACCAGGCGCAAAATGCGGGATTAAGTCTTTATGTGCCATTGCATTCCACCTTAATACAAATAAAATATTTACTTTGCCAATATAATATCCGTAGTAGCGCTACCATGGGATCTTGTTTGTTTTATGGTCAGATTAAGGAGAAGGAAGTGATCCGTAAAAGATTTGATGAGATAAAGTTCTTGCGTCCTTATTATTCAGGGGATTATTACCCGCTTTTCGAAATCAATGTGAACGAGAGCGCATGGTGCGGGTGGCAATATGACCGGCCTGACCTTGGCAAGGGCTTCGTAATGTGCTTTCGCCGGGCCCAGTCGCCGTATGACAGGGTGGCATTGTCTTTGCATGGATTGGATACGAACGCCACATACCAAGTAACAAACGTTGATGCCGGCACAAAGCAAACGCTGACCGGCGCAGAAATGGGCAAGCAGTTTGCGGTGGAAATCATTGAGAAACCGGGGACGGTGTTGGTTGTTTACGAAAAAGTAAAATGAAGCTCCATGCAGTATCTCAGCGGAATTCTCCGAAGCCTTGGCGAAGGAGAATGAACAAAAATTGTTGCCGATGTCAATTATATGAAATGAATATTCTCATCCTGAATAAGGAGACACGCCTATGAAATTTGATATTCCCGAAGTTCCATACGATCTGATCGCAAAACAGCGCAACATAAAACGGCGGCTTTGGAACGGCGAGTATGACCTGAAGAACCCGGTCATTTTCATCGGATGGCCATGGAAGTTCGATTCATCAATCGGAACGATTGAAAATTTTGGAGGCTTTACCGAGGCGGTGCGGCGCGTACATGACCCGGAATTTGACGTGCAATGTCAGCTTGAGGCCGTGCGGCACCAGGTTGAGTGTCTGAAGGCCGGCGAGGAAATCGGTCATGTTCTTGATAATTGCCCGGCCTTTGACCTGCTCCATTTCGGCACGGGGCCCTTGGCCACGGCGTTCGGATCCCAAATGATCCTGCGCGAAGGCCTGCAACCGGCTTTTGAGCCGGCTGTCCACACACCCGAGGAAGCCATGCGCCTTAAAAAACCCGATCTTTTCAAGGATGGTGTCCTCCCGCAAATCCTGGAACGCATCAAATATTACAACGAGGCAACGCAGGGCAAGATAATCCTTACGCCATGCGATGCGGCCGGCCCATGGAGCGTGGCCACCTCAATCTGGCATTACGAAGACATGCTGGAAGCCATTTATACCGCGCCCCAGGCCGTGCATAGACTGCTGGACATGGTCACCGAATGTCTTATTGAGTGGTGGAATATCCAGGAAACGCATATCGGCCGCTGGGGCCGGAACCATCTTTCATCTGCATACTTTATGCCACGGGGCGTCTTCATCGGCGACGATTGCATGGTCGCCGTCTCGCCGCAGACCTGGGAGGAATTCTTCATGCCGTATAACAACCGGCTCTCGCGGGAGTATGGCAACTTCATCATCTACCACACCTGCATGAAGTATGACACGCACTTTGAATCAATCATCAAGACGGACGGCTTTGCCGGATTCGACGCCACGCCGGAATATAATGATTTCAATAAAATCGCCGCGGCACTGGAAAAGGTTCATGGCATCTGGACGCGGGCTTGCGGTCCAACCCACAAGGATTTCATCCGCCGCTTGCGAGGAAAGGTCGGCATGATGTTTGCCGTCAACGGCAAAAATCGCGAGGACACCATTCAACAAACCAGGGATTTCCTGATATTTTTGACCAATCCGAATTCGTGATTTGAAAAATTGAACATATAAGGAGAAACATGAGCATAAAATCAGATAAAAATAAGTCAAAAGCGGTTTCCAGCGACAGCCATGCACCGGAATCAAATAATTATATCACGGCGCTTCCCAAGGAAAAACAAGGCTGGCGATATGGATCAGACTGCGCGATTTACACCGAGCGCTTTGTGGACGGGCGGCTTTTATGCGCCGCTTACCAGGACAACGGCCTTCCAATTCATGAGCGGGACGAGCAAATCCATCAGCCGGGTTATGTTTATCAGCCGGCCTTTGACCTGGTTATTGACGGAGATTCCCTTTATTTCGGATGGGAGTTTGCCGGGTTTGAATCAAAAAAAATCCCCAACGGCGCAGTACAGGGAACACTTGCCCTGAAGCACGGCATCAAGCCCCTGGTTTTGAAAATTATTACCGGCGCCTGCGGCAACGGTTTTTTCAGAAGGCGGCTTGAAATCACCAATACCTCCAAGGACATTTCCCTGGGATTGACCTCAATTGCGCCTTTGTGCGGTATTCTCTGGCCGATGAAAGACAATCTGGAAGACAACCTGGATGACCGGAGGATATCGCCTTATTCGGCCGGATATTTCAGGGATGTTGCATGGGGCAACGAGGGCAATTTTGAATGGCTGGACCTGCCCGTCAATACGGAAGTCTCGATTGGATCCACGCGTGGTCGCAGCGGACACAACAGCCCCTTTGCGGTCCTCCGGAATAACGTGTACGGCGGATATTTTGTATGCCAACTGGGCTGGTCGGCCAACTGGCGCATGACTTTTCGCGCTCATTACGAGAAACTTGGATTTTCCATGATGCCCGTCGCTCCCTCCCCCATGCGCCTTATTGCGCCCGGTGAAACAATTGTCGCGCCCGAAGTTCATTTCGGGTTAAACCATGAAAGTTTTGATTCCGCCATTCAATCTCTCCATGCGCATTTGCGGACTTTTGTCCTGAAGAAAGGGGCCGCAACTCCCCAGCCGGTGATTTACAATCACTGGGGTTACATGGATCACGAGATAAGCGAAGAAGGACTGCTGCGGGAAATAGATATCGCCGCGGAAGTCGGGGCGGAATTGTTTATCGTGGATGCCGGCTGGTACGGCAACAAGGAAACATCATGGTCAGAGACGACCGGAAACTGGCAGGCGGGAGACAGGCTTCCCAATGATCTTTTTCCGGTCTTTGACTACGCGCATAAAAAAGGGTTGAAATGCGGACTCTGGGCCGAAGTTGAAAGCGCCGGCAAGAAATCAAAAATCGCCGCCGAACATCCGGATTGGTTCATCACGCGCTATGGCAAAGCCGTGGACCGGGTGCTGGATTTGAGCAAGCCCGCGGTCAAGGATTACGTTGAATCCGAAGTGATTCGCCTTGTTGAACGCTACAAGCTTGACTTGTTCCGCCTGGACTACAATTTGGACGCACTGGAAGGCGGATTCAATCTGGTTGACGGCCATTATGAAAACACGCTCTGGCGCCATCTGGAAGCCATTTACGGAATTTTTGACCGGCTTTCGGTCCGGTTTCCGAAACTGCTCTTGGAAAACTGTTCCAGCGGCGGAGGCCGCACGGACGCGGCGATGGTGAGCCGTTTCACGACAACCTGGGTATCCGACTGGATGAAGATGCCGCGCACCGTGCGCATTCTCAACGGCATGACCATGGCCCTGCCGCCGGAATATGTGAACCGGATGTTTGGCATGGGCATGTCCAGTGAACGCGGCAACATGGACACGCAGCTGCAGGTTGCCATTCTGGGCCATCCGGCCTTATCCGGGCTGACGCCGGCCCTGGCAGAGGCTAATCCCGCGCTCATGGATTGCGTAAAAAAATATGTCGGCATTTACAAGAATTTTATCCGGCCCTTTCACCGGCAGGCAAAGGTTTATCATCATACGCCGGTGATTCCGGGCGGGGATGGACGGGGTTGGTGCGCAATGGAATATGTGTCCCGTGACCAACAACGGGCGGTCGCGGCGGTTTTTCGCCTGGTCAATGCCACAGAAAACGTTTACCGGCTGAAATTCCGCGGTCTGAATCCCGTGCTTAATTACCGGTTCCGATTTGAACCGGGCGGTTATTCAGCCATGGAAAAAGGTTTTAAGCTTCAGCAGGAAGGTGTCGAGATCCGGCTTGATAACGCCTTGACCTCCCGGCTTATTTTACTGACGGCGGAGGCATAATAAATCAGCTTTTATCTGACGGCCTTTGCCAAGGCCGCTTCGTAAATCCTGCGCAATGGCACATCGGCTTTTCCAGCCAGCTTGCGGCAATCCTCGTATTCCGGCGCACGGGTGATTTCCCTGCCTTTCCACGAGCCGATTTTAACGCGCACCTTGCCATAGGGCGTTTTAACCGTTTCAAAACGCCTTGGCAAAACCGTGCGGGAAACATTATATTCCCGCACGCCAAAAGTCGTGCTTTCACGGAAAATCAAATCAACCATTTCATTTCTTTTGTCGGGACGGCAAAGAACTGTCAACATGGCGCCGGGCCTGTTCTTTTTCATTTGAACCGGTGTTATAAAAACATCCAATGCCCCTTGTTCCAGGAGCCGGGTGAAAAGATGGCCGGTAAATTCCGGCGCCAGATCGTCAATATTGCACTCGAGGACGAGACATTGTTCAGTTCCGATTGGAGACGGCTTGCCTGCCCAAGCTCGGCCAGGGACATCAGGCCGTAGAAAACGGGACGAGGGCGTCCCGGCCCCATTAAGCGATCCGCAAAAATGTGGAAGTATGAATTCACCCCCGCACTCGAACAATATTGCCCTCAGCAGGTTCGGGCGGTTTTTCAGCTCAAAATGGCCGAACCCATAACCCGCGCGCACCGGTTTTGAGCCGGCAGGCACACGGTCAATGTTTTTCAGGGTGGTCAGAAGCGCCGCCCCGGTCGGCGTGACAAGTTCAAATTTTTCCCCGGTCTGCTCAACCGCAAACCCCCTTAACAATTCAACCGTGGCCGGCGCCGGCGAGGGCAGAATGCCATGAGCGCATTTTATCGTTCCACAACCCAGCGGCAGGTGGCTGACCGCCACTTTTTCAACGCCGAGTTGTTCCAGAGCAATGCAGGAACCGATAATATCAACGATTGAATCCAGCGCACCCACCTCGTGAAAATGAATGTCCTTTGGTTTGACGCCGTGCACTTTCGCCTCGGCCTGCGCCAGCCGCCTGAACACGCCAACGGCATTTTTCTTCACTGCGGGCGAAAACTTTCCATTGTTGATTATTTTTTCAATGTCGCCCAAATTGCGATGATGGTGTTCATGCTCATGCCCGCCATGATGTAAAACATCCACCTTAACCCGCGTGCCTAGCAGTCCGTTCTGCCGGACTTTTTCAGCCTTGATCGAAAAGCGGTCTTTGACCGCTTTTTTCAGGACATTCTGGATTCCTCCAAGGTCTGCGCCAAGGTCCGCAAGACAGGCCAGAATCATATCCCCGCTCGCCCCGCCCACGCTGTCAAAATAGATTGTTTTCATTGGAAATTTCCAACAGAAGCCAGTAGTCAGAAGTCAGTAGCCAGAATGAAGGATTCTGATTCTTAATTCAGACTCCGAACTACTGACTACTGTCTACTGACTCCTGTTTTGGCGATCATCGCCGCCGCCACGCCGGCGCTGAAGCCATTGTCAATATTGACCACGGTGATGCCCGGCACGCAGGAGTTAAGCATTGCCAATAAAGGCGCAAATCCTTTCAGGTTGGTTCCATAGCCGATGCTGGTCGGCACGGCGATAATCGGCCGGTCAATCAGCCCACCGACCACCGAGGGCAAAGCCCCTTCCATCCCGGCCACAACCACCAGCGCGCGGGATTTTTTAAGCACCGGCAAATGCTTGAAAATGCGGTGCAAGCCCGCCACGCCGACATCATAGATTCTTTCCACCCGCGCGCCCATAAATTCGGCCGTCACCGCCGCCTCTTCCGCCACGGGGATATCGGATGTCCCGGCGCAAATAATTCCAACCTGGGCGTCATTTGCCGGCGGGCGCTTGGTGATCAGCGTAATTGTCCCGGCAAGCGTGTTATAAACCGCTCTCCGATGAGTCTTTTTTATGATTTTATATTGTTCAGGCGTTACCCTTGTGGCCAGGATATTGTGCCCGGCCTTGATCATGGCGGCCATGATCAGGACAATCTGCCGGCCGGTTTTTCCTGAACAATAAATCACTTCCGGCAATCCGCATCTTTTATGCCGGTCAAGGTCAATCCTGGCAAAGCCGAGATCGCGTTCATACATTCCGTCAATAAGTTTGGCGGCCTGGATGGCGGAAATTTTTCCGGACTGAATTTCCCGGAGAATATCAATTAAAATCATGCTTCCATCCAACTTTGTGCCTTTGCTACTCTGCGAAGTAAGCCTTCGCTACAAAGCACAAGCTGCCTCTGTGCCTTTGTGCCTGCCTTACAATGTTTCCACGCTGACCGGTTCCCGCCGCGTGATGGATTCCCTGGCCGCGCACATTATTGCCAGCCCCTCAAAGGTTGTTTCCATGTCCACCGGCGGCTGACCACCCATGAAAAAGGCCTTCAGCAGGCGGAGAATATCGCGATAGGAACGAGATGCATTGAGCACGAAGGGGGTTGTGACCATCTTTTCATTAACCATTCCCGAAACCACGCCGCCATAGGACCAGACCTTGGGCGTCAATTCAACCACGCCTTCACGTCCATCACTGAACTCAACCGCCGCGATGATACTGACCGGGGATTCAATCGCGCGCACTTTTACGGCGCCCCGCCCCATGATGCGTTGCAGTGTTTCAAATGAATGCACGCCATACCATACCAGCGAATCGCCGGCCGGCGCGCGCCCAAGCGCGCCGAAAACATGCGCCCGTTGAATATTACCGGCATCCTTCACGACTTTTGCCAGGGGCGGACAGAACGGAATGCTTGAGCCGCTCCAGACGGTTGTCTTATGCCGGCGCATCAATTCAATAATCGCCCGGCCGTCGGCCGTGGTCATTGCCAGGGGTTTATCCAGGAAAACCGGCTTGCCGAGCGCGGCGACTTTTTTGAAATATTCAAGGTGAAAACTGCCGTCATTGATCTCCAGCATGATGGCGTCGCACCCCGCAAGGGCCTCGTCAATATTTTCAGTGACCTTAACCCCCCATTGCTCCAGTTGTTTCTGGCGCTTATCAAGTCCTTCCTTGTTCTGGAAGGGGGTTTCAAACCGGAGACAGGAAATCGCCTTCATTCCCGGCACGCGCGTGTTCTTCGGACAATCGGGCGCCTGCATCAGTTGCGGAAACACAACACTATGACTCGTGTCAAGGCCAATGACGGAAATCTTAATCATCTTTTCTTCCTCCTTCTTGTTATTCGGAATGGAACAAACAGGCAAAACTCAAGTTTGTTTTTCAGGATTTTGATCGGAGAGCTTGAGTTCGGCGGCATGCGCCGTCGCGCCGGCGGATTCGGGGATCGTAAGGTTCAAGCCGGTGGCGCCATCAAAAATATGGGCGTGATCCATATTGGGGCAGACTTCGATCTGCGGCTTGAGCGTGCCGAACAGTTCGGAATCCATGCGCATCTGAAAATTGTGCCGGCCGGAAATAACATGCACAATGACCTCGTTGCCCAATTTCTCGG
>Ga0209749_1000145_pt1:0-120000 | contig 124325 bp, 109 predicted proteins | sample EPASupsiteSAE347_FD_187267 | JGI IMG/M metagenome (GOLD analysis project Ga0209749, IMG submission 187267) | Bioremediated contaminated groundwater from EPA Superfund site, New Mexico - Sample SAE3-47 (SPAdes) (version 2) | ecosystem: Environmental > Aquatic > Deep subsurface >... | reverse complement strand
TCGACTTGCATGTGTTAGGCACGCCGCCAGCGTTCGTTCTGAGCCAGGATCAAACTCTCAAAACAAACCGATAAAAAATTGTTCAAAATTGAACGAGGACCTACTATTTTCTTTTCAATGAACTTGCCAACCTTAAAGCAGTCATAATTATACTCATTTTCAGGCAATTGTCAAGCTATATAGATAAAAAATATTAAATAAAACTTATTGGTCGATTATCGTGAATCGGGTATCAGTTGTCGGTTGATAAACTCCAATAATTCTAAAGGGAAAAGGGCAAACCGTATTTCTGCGCACACAATCCATATTGTTACGGTTTCATATCCGTTACAGTTTTTATGCTCTCATAGGTTACGTTTATAAGCTCTTTTAATGTGGCTTTATCAATAGCAAGGGGCGGCATCAATACAATTACATCGCCGAGAGGTCTTATTATGACACCTCTATTGCGGGCTTCCCATATCACCTTCTGACCTATCTTCTCTCCGGGGGGATACGGTATTTTAGTTTTTTTGTTCTTTACAAGTTCTATGCCTATCATGAAACCTTTCTGTCTCACATCACCTACATGCGACAATTGGCAAAATCTTTGAAGTTCCTGTTGCAATAAGGTAATTTTACCTTTCAATTTTCCAATTAATTGTTCTTTTTCGTACAATTCGAGATTTTTTACAGCAACATTACAGGCAAGAGGGTTTCCGGTATATGTATGGCCATGGAAAAAGGTCTTGAAATCCTCGAACTTTCCGAGAAAACCGCTGAACACTTCATCTGTCGTTAATGTGGCTGCAAGGGGAAGGTAACCACCGGTAATACTTTTTGCAACACATAAAAAATCCGGTCTTACTCTTTCCTGTTCGCAGGCGAACATATAGCCTGTCCTTCCAAATCCCGTTGCCACTTCATCTGCTATAAACAAAAGACCATTTTCCTTTGCAATTTTCCAAACCGCAGAAAGAAAACCATCAGGCTGGACAATCATGCCGGCCGCCCCCTGAACAAGCGGCTCAATAACTACAGCACACACTTCATCCTTTCGCTTTTTTACGATCTTTTCAAACTGCTCCACACATGCTATGCCGCATGATTCTTTTTCAAGCTTCAGCGGGCATCTATAGCAATAAGGTGATGGGGATTTATAATTTTTGAAAAGCAACGGCCTGTACACTTTATGAAAAAGGTCTATTCCACCCACACTAACCGACCCGATGGTGTCACCATGATAACCGTTAGAAAACGAAATAAATCTTTTCCTTTTTTTCTCACCCCTCTGCTGCCAATACTGGTATGCCATTTTCAATGCAATCTCAACAGAGGTTGAACCATTATCAGAATAAAATACCTTCGATAAACCATGCGGAGCAATATCAATAAGCTTTTTTGCAAGCACTACAGACGGGACATTTGCCAATCCGAGCAGGGTGGAATGGCAAAGATGTTTCGACTGCTGCCCTATTGCTTCCAACAGTTCCTTTTTCCCATGCCCGTGAACAAGCACCCATAATGAGGAAACACCATCAATATATTTTCTGCCGTCAGTATCAATAAGGTAGAAACCATCGCCTCTTGCAATGACTAACGGCTGCGTATCCGCATATTCTTCCATCTGGGTAAAAGGATGCCAGACATATTTTTTGTCCCATTCGACAAGTTGTTCGCTGCTGTACATTATCAGCTCCGATTCGTTAGCATTGAGAGAAAAAAAGTATGGGCCCTATAAGTCATATAAGACCTATTAAACGCTAAACGCTTTTTTAAATCAGGCTCATTTCTTTCCCTGCCTCGATGATTGTTTCTATCGCATAATCCATTTCATCTTTTGTAAATCCCCTTATCACCGTCAATCTGAGCCTGGAAGTTCCTTCCGGCACAGTAGGAGGCCGTATGGCCTGGAGGAACAAACCTTTTTCCATAAGGATTTCTTGCATTTTAATAGCCTTTGCATCTTTGCCGACAACAATCGGGATAATAGGACCGGCGCTTTCCTTCAAATCAAAACCGGCTTGCACAAGATTGTCCCTTATATAATCAATGTTCTTCCATAGTTCTGCCTTGAAAGATGTATCACTTTTTACGAGTCTTAGTGCAGCCATTGATGCAGCCAATGCAGATGGCGGCAAAGCCGTTGTGTACATAAAGGTCTTTGCCCTGTTTACAAGATATTCCAGCACAATCTTGTCCGCCAGCACAAACGCACCAAATGACCCGAGTGCTTTTCCGAAGGTAGCCATGTGCACATCCATTTTACCCGATAGTCCAAAAATCTCCTCAACTCCGGTCCCTTTTCTACCAAAAACACCTGTGCCATGAGCATCGTCTAAAATAATATTGACGTCATACCGTTTTTTAAGATCAAAAATCTCTCTCAGCGGGGCAATATCTCCATCCATGCTGAAAACCGATTCCGTAACGACAAATTTTTCTCCTTTATTCCTGTCTCTTTTTATCTTCCTTTCAAGATCATTTACATCTTTGTGTTTATAAATCACCTTTTTTGCACGCGACAGTCTCATACTGTGTATTAAGCTCGAATGGTTCAATTCATCACTGAATATAGTATCGCCCGCATCTGTAAGCGTCGATATGATACCTAAATTTGCCATATATCCGTTTGAGAATATCAGGGCATTGTTGTAACCCTTATATGCAGCTATTTCCCCTTCAAGTTCTTCATAAAGATCGATACTGCCGACAACACTCCTCGAAGAACAAGTTCCTGAACCGTATTCTTCTGCAGCTTGTCCGACTGAACTGATAATGTCCGGGTGGACATGGAGCGACAAATAGCTATTTGAACAAAGATTAAGATGTTCTTTTGAATTGTATAGTATTCTTGTTGCCGACAGGGGCTTGATATACCGTATCACCCTGTAGTTACCTTTTTGCTTAATATTCTGCAGATCCGCAGAAAACCTTTTCTTCATCCCTGCACCCTGAACAATTATGATAAAAATACACCGGCACAATAAAGTAGTCAACATTATTAAAATAATGGTTAACTAACTTTTTAAAAAAACAGGGTGGGTCACCGACCCACCCTGAACTTTCCTTATGTAAAGCTGTTAACCCTTGATGATTCTTGGAAGTATCATCTGGTGCTGCGGGGTTATTGATATCGGGTTCTGATAAACGCAGTTGGCAAATGCAACAAAATACCTTCTCAGATCTTTCATCGGCACAACTTCATCAACAAGGCCCATCTTCGCACAGTACGATGGTCTTGAATTGTCATAGTATGCCTTCACCAATTTGTTCATCTGAGCAATAACAGGCGCGAGGGGTTTCCCTGCGTCCTTCTCTTTTACGAGTCTTCTGGCAAAGCTTGCTGCTGCTGCTGTTTCACCGTGCATGACGTAGATTTCAGTTGTCGCTGTGCCAAGGGTAAAGGCGTTGTTGTCATTAGCCTGTGGCCCTGCCATGATGTAATGGGCCGCTGCAGTGCCTTTTCTCAATATAACGGCCATCATGGGAAGATCACTCTGCTCGATAGAGTAAATAAGCGCCTGTCCAAGACCGAGAAGTTCCGCTTTTTCTGCAATGTCGCCGACATCGATTCCGGAGGTATCCTGGATCCAGATCATGGGAACCCTGTCTCTGCCGCAAAGGCTGACAAACTCATTAACCTTGATAAGACCCTCACGGTAGAACTTGCCGCCAATGCCGGGATATGGAGCATACTGAGGGTAGCCTTTCGGCAACATACCCTGCCTGTTTGCAACAATTCCGACAAGGAACCCGTCAACTTTGATAAGGCCCGTGTAAAGCTCAGGGCCATAGCCGGGCCTGAACTCCATGTGCTCGCTGTTGTCTGTAAGTCTTGCCATTACTTCTTCTATGTTGTAAGTCATCTTCTGGTTAAAGGCCACAATGTTGTACAGGTCTTCCGTCGGAAATTTAGGTTCTGCAGGTTCCGCTACCCTGAAGAACTTGCTGTTATAGGCAGGCAAGTAGGTAACCCACTCTTTGACCGCATCAAGAATTGCCTCTTCAGTCTGAAATACCTGTTTGAAAAATCCCGTTACATCATGATGTATTTCAACTCTGCCGGGAGGGATCGATTTGAATTTCCTTGTTGCAGCGATAAGCTGTTCCGCCGTCTCTTCATCGAAAAAACCTTTCGGGGACATACCGCTTACGATTCCAGCGCCACCGACAGCAATATTACAGTCTTTGTGGGCAAGGAGAAGTGTCGGGGAGATACCCTGATATCCGCCGCCTGCCGGGTTTGTTCCATAAATTGCGGCAAGAACAGGGATACCGAGCTTATTCAGTTCAGCGTGTCTGAAGAAGGTAGTTCCACTCCCTCTCCTGTCCGCATACATTTTTTCCTGTTCGGGAAGTTTAACGCCACTGCAGTTTACAAGCCAAACGAGGGGACAATGAAACCTCTTTGCAATGTCCGTAACCCGGAGGATGTTGTGCGGCTGACCTGCAATCCACGCACCTGCCATAACCTTGTTGTCAAAACCAATGATTACGCACCATCTGCCGTTAATCTTGCCAAGGCCATCCACAACACCTGTTGTCCCGGATTCTTCACTCATGGGGTCATACAAGGTATGAAGAGGACACCATGTTCCAGGCTCTACAATATATGCAAGCCTCTGGTGAACCGTCCACTCACCCCTTTTATTTAAAGCTTCCGCAGACATTCCCGCATTTTTCTTCTCTTCTACTAATTCTGCAATACTCTGCTCAACCTTTTTAATCTCTTCGGCGTTAGCCTTATTCTCCTTTGCCGGCTTACCCCAGTCCTGCATCTTCTCAAAATAAGGTCTCATATGTTTCCTCCATTGGCGTTTGTGTATTTGTAATTATTTTCACAATTATATTTTTACTGCACTGTTTTGTCAATACAAATTGCAAAAAATTTAAGGCTTTATCTCAAAAAATATCTTAACATGTGAAACAAATCCAATCTGTTTGCAGATTCCCGCGGGCAAGCCCATTGCACTATCAATGCAAGTGCCTGGAGGTGTTTAAAGGTTATATGTTTGTGATATATTTCTTTTATTTCTCTTTCTTCTTTTTAATTCGTTTCATCACGCCCCATACAATGATAACAGCCCCCATTGCAAGCCATATAAAAAAGAACAAATCACTCATATTTTCAACTCCTTTCAGAGCTTACTTAAACCAATTCTTTAATGTTTAAACAATCTCTGCCCTGCAAAAACCATGGTCACATCGGATTCGTTGCAGGCTTCAATGACCTCATAATCACGCTCTGAGCCGCCAGGCTGAATTACCCCTGTAACTCCCTGTTTTATTGCCGCATCAACACCGTCCCTGAATGGGAAAAATCCGTCAGAAACAACAACGGAACCTGTAAGCCCCGCCTTTTGTTCCTTCGTATATCTCTCTATCTCAATCAAGTCTTCCATTTTCCTCATGCCTTTCTCTGCTTCCAGTTTAAATACTGCATACGGCACACCGAACTTTTTGAACACTTCTTTGTCCATAAATTTTGTATAGGCTTTAAATACGGCGATTTCTACAACCCCTACCCTATCCTGCTCACCTGTTCCAATGGCAACTGTAGCCTCATCTTTCACGAAAAGCGCCGAGTTTGAGCTTACGCCCGACTCCACATACCATCCAAAAAGCATGCTGTCGTATTCCTTCTCTGTGGGAGACCTTTTTATTTTATATGTCTGCCCCTTGTAAACCGTTTCAGCAGTTTTAAGGTCCTCTTTCCCCTTGATCTTAAAAGGCTGCGATTCCTGAATAATAATGCCGCCGTCCATTAATGACTTTATATCGATAAAGCGCTTAAATTTATACTCGTACAATTTTTCAATCGCTTTGATCTGGAGAATCCTCAGATTTTTCCATTTTTTCAAAATATCAATTGCCGCGCCGTCAAAGTCAGGCGCACAGATTACCTCAAAATAATAAGGCGCCATTGCCTTTGCCGTCTCAACATCTACCGTCTTTGTTAAGACAACAGCACCACCGAAGGCAGCGATCCTGTCACACCAGAATGCCTTTTCGAATGCCTCAGCAGGCGTTGAACCGCAGGCTGCACCACATGGATTATTGTGTTTCAGGATTGCGCAGGCAGGTTTTTTATCAAGGAATTTCAAAATGTTCAGGGCATTATCCACATCGGTAAGGTTAATTTTTCCCGGGTGTTTCCCCACCTGCAACATATCTTTTTCTGTAACCCTGCTCGTAAGGCCGCCCCGGGAATCAAAAAATCTTACATCACCGAGCGTGATGTTTCCATTGACAAGTTCATACATTGCGGAAGCCTGATCCGGGTTTTCTCCATACCTTAATCCCCGTTCAACATCACATTTTTCATCAGCATCATAGATATTCCAGACCTTCTTCCTGTAGAGCAGCACTTGACCGCCCATGTCAATCTTTATCGTATCCGGAAACTGATCCTTAACAATCTTCTTGTACATCCCTTTAATGTCTTCCATAAAACCCCCTTTCTTTAATATGAATCAGCAGAGGGCATGGAGCAAAAGGCATGGAGTTTCTTCTCAACTCTACGCTCTATGCTCTATGCTCTATGCATGTTACCGTGGCTGTATTATCTTCAATATTGCTTCCGTCACAGACTCCACATCGAGACCTTCGATCCGATACACCTCATCGGTGTCACCTGAGGCTCCGTAGTTTTTAGTTCCGAAGGATTCAAGCCTGCCCTGATATTTATTCCTCAATAAGTATGAAGTAACAACAGGTACGATGCCTGTGTTAACGTTATGGTCCTCATACGTAAAAATATATGGTATTTCGAGAAGTCTGCTCATCACATTCTCATCAATTTCATTCACGCAGGGCACATTAACCACCGTCAGTTCAATTTCTTTTTCTTCCAGATCCTGCCTGATTTTCAGCGCCCGGTTCACCATTCCGCCATATGTAATAATTGCTCCGTCACTGCCTTCGCCGAGTATATCCATCCTGCCGTATTCAAAGGAATATCCGCCACCGTAAAAAGGGTTCCCATCTCCTTTGCAGATCACCGGCCAGCGATTCCGCCCCGCAGCTACGAGGCAATTTCCATCAGCAGCAGCAGCATACCTTATAACCCTGTCCATCTGGTTCGGGTCACAGGGCACAATTGTTTTAAAATGATACAGGCTCCGGGCAAGACCGATATAATCAACACATTGATGTGTCTTTCCGTCAGGGCCTACGTCAAGCCCGACATGAGTGAGGATCAGCTTCAGGTTCGTTTTGTTTATATCATTCAAACGTTCCTGGTTATAAGTTTCATCAATCCCGAAAACCCCGAATGCGGCAAAAAACGTGAGTATCCCCGTAGTTGACAAGGCCCCTGCAATCGTTGCCGTATTATGCTCCTGGATGCCGCCCTGAAAAAAATATTCCGGATAGGCCTTCCCGAAATCACTCGTTTTTACCGAAGTTGCAAGGTCGCAGTCGAAGGCACAGACAATCTGCCCTTTTCCGATATTCCGATCTCCAAGGTCTTTTAATGCCTTTCCGAAGGCAGTCCTGTTGTCAACCTTGTCTTCATCCTTATAGTTAAATGGACTGCCTGCACTTACCGACAGGTTTTCGTAATTCAGGGGCGGCTGCCAGTTCCAAAGCCCCTTCCTTTTTTCCATGTAAAATTCATATTTATTCTCAAGCCCCAGGGCTTCCATGGCTTCCGTATATTCCTTTTCATTTAACGGGTTCCCGTGATATTTTTCCTTGTTTTCCATAAAAGGTATGCCATTTCCCATCACGGTATCCGCTAAAATACAAACAGGGTTATCGTTAGACCTTGCATTCCGGAGCGCCGTATAGATTTCATTATAATCATGCCCGTCTATCTCCAGCACATCCCAGCCGTCCGAGAGGTAATTTTCAATGATATTCTGGGGCATTACGCTGCCTATAGGGCCGCTGATCTGTAAACGGTTATAGTCTATAATAACGGTTATATTGTTTAAATTATATTTTTTCGCAAACCTTCGCGCTTCGCCTATCTGTCCTTTCTGCTGCTCACCGTCACCCATGAGTACATAGACGTGGTTATCTTCCTTGCAAATTCTTGATGCGACAGCAAAGCCACAGCCGGCAGATAACCCCTGGCCGAGATTGCCTGTTGACCAGTCAATAAAGGGAATTCCTCTCACCACATGCCCTTCAAAGGGGCTTCCTGCCTTCCTGAAAAAGGCAACGACCTCATCGACAGGTAGATGTCCGAGCCTCGCAAGGGCAGCATATACACCTGGAGATGTATGGCCATGGCTCACCACAATCCTGTCTCCCGGTTTTTCCTGCAACTTTGCATAAGAAAAAAGCGCAAGATATACATCAAGGGATGAGATTGACCCGCCCGGATGGCCTGTTCCGGCAAGCCGGGTCATCGTGACAATATCGCCTTTTGCAAGTCTCGATAATTCCGTGAGCTTTGCAGTTTCAATTTCCGTTAACCGTTCCTTTTCAAACATCACTTCTTCCTCCAGTACGTTAATCATGAATAACCAAATTACAAATTACAAAAAAAATCACACTCGTTTTGCAGAAGACATCTGTCACACTCCGGTTTTTTTGCCTTACACAAATATCGTCCATGGAGCGTTATAAGCATAGAAAATGTCGTCCACATATCTTCCGGCACTATTTTTTTTATATCCTGTTCGATCTTGTCAGGATCTTTTTTATCAGAAAAACCTATCCTGTTCGATAATCTGATGACATGCGTATCCACAATAACCGCCGGTTTATCATATGCCAGCCCTACAATCAAATTTGCAGATTTTCTGCCGATCCCTTTAACGGTTGCAAAAGTGTCTATATCCCGGGGCACTTCGCCATGAAACCTGTCACGAATCTCCTTTAAGATATTTTTAATACTCTTTGCTTTATTCCTATAATATCCGGTAGGTTTGATATCATTCTCAAGTTCTTCCTGAAGAACATTCGTATAGTCATCAATATTACGGTACTTTTTAAAAAGCGTCTTCGTTACTGCATTGACACGTTCATCCGTACATTGAGCAGATAAGACGGTAGCAACAACAAGCTCAAGGGGATTTGTGAAAATCAATTCACATCTCGGCTTGCCATGCATCTTTTTAAGCTTATCAATTATTGATCGAACGTCTTTTGTCATCCCTTACGTTTCTTGAATGTATCCTTTATATCACTTACGTCTTTTGTATTCAATGAGAAAAAAAGTTCTTTCAAACAGTTGAAAAATATATAAAAAGTAAGATCAGAATTTCATAATTTTCAAATTCTATCTTCCTTTTCTGCCCCTGACAATTCTCCGGTAAGACTGACATAGGCTTCATGGAGCCACATATTAAGGACTACAGGTCTTGACGGAAGAGAGTTAATCCTGTAATATCAGCATACAAAGCTTGTTGTTGTAAATAATATCAATCACGTGAGAGGCTGACTATGGATTTAGGCATTCTTGAAAACATGGAAACTCGGGAGCTCAAGGATTACCTTGAGTTTCTGCTCTGGCACTACAGAGTTGTCGATGGTTATTGGTTTCTCTGCGTGGAAGATATGTATAACCGGAAGGCAGCCGAGCATATTGATGAGGTAGTCTGGGGAAAAATAGCCGGCATGTCTGCAATAGATATCATCGAAAGGTTTCATATTAAGGAAAAGGGAATAAAAGGCTTTGCACGGGCGATGCAGTATTGCCCCTGGACAATGATCGTCGGTTACCGGATCGAAGAAAACGAAGATGAAGCCATCCTTACCGTACCCCAATGTGTCACGCAAGTGGCAAGGCTTAAATACGGTTTGCCTGAATTCCATTGCAAAGATGTGCACCAGAGAGAATTTGAATCATTTGCACACGCTATAGACCCGACGATCAAAGTGGAATGTGTCTTTGCTCCGCCTGATGACCATCCGGCAAACTGTTTCTGTAAATGGATTTTCAGATGATACTGCGCACAGGCACAACCGGGTTGCCCATGCGCAGCCTGTTGCCCGACTCAATGTTTCGCCGGAACGGGAAATGCCTTTGCCGCATCAGAGCTAAGGATGATCGCCATTGTTGACAGGTTCAATCGGAGAATGTTAAATAAGAAGTATAATGAATCCCTACAACCCGCAAGCTTTTTTTGACCTGGATAATGCCTTGGCAGCAGAATTCTTTAAAGAGACTGAGTATGTATGGGATGCTGTCGCTGCATTGCCTCCGTTCATCAAAAAGGTCTTCAAACCGGAGATCAAGGGAGAGGTGGAGGAGGGCGCCTGGCTGGAACCCGGGCTGGTCAGTTTAGGGGAAGGAAGCAGAGTAGAGCGAGGTTCCATCATCAGGGGGCCGACTATCATCGGCAAAAACACCATTATACGCAGTGGCGTGTATATACGGGGACATGTAATGATCTGCGACGAATGCCTCATCGGATGGACCGTGGAGATGCGCCAGTCCCTTGTATTAAATAAAACGCATATTCCACACAGTAACGCCGTATTTACTTCGCTTATCGGCAACAGGATCAATATGGCCGGCAGGGTAAGCACTGCTAATTATCGTCTCGATGGTAAGGAAATAATTATCCGGGCCCCCATAGACGACAAAATAGTATCATTTCCTACCGGGCAAACCCTCTTTGGCGCGGTTATCGGCGACGATACGCAAATAGCGGGAAACGCCCTTCTTCAACCGGGAACAATAATCGGCAAGAGATGTATGATCTATCCCCATATTGATGTATCAGGCTATATCCCCCATGATTCTGTTGTAAAACGTAAAGAAAGACCCTTTGACATAGCGCCGAAAAGGTAATCCCCTCTAATCTCCCTCAACGGCATACCCTTTTCCCTGCAAACCGTTGAATACCCTGAACAGGAAATCAACCGTTCGAGCGTCGGGTTCATGATAGAACAGTTTTTGAAATGTTTCCGTATTATCCGGCAGGAGGTTGATGCCCGGGGTAATGATCCTTTTCTCAAGGGCAATTCTGTGAAGCGCAGTATTCGGGAGTATACGGATATAATCCATGCCGGCCCTGTGAAGACAATGGCGCAGGAAAACCTTCGCCTTTAAGCAAAAAGCAAGGGTTCTGAGAAAATCAATTAAACGGATGTCAGGAGAATTCCCGAAGAAATTGAAGGTAACCTTTACAGGTTCTCTGTGTTGTCTGAATATTTTGTATATCCTTCCGATATCCTCGTGCTTCAAATGTTTCTGAAGGCCCCTCAGTGTGCGTGGCGTATATGCATCAGGTGAAAAAGAAAAAAAATTACATCCTGCCCGCAAAGCAAGGGAGAACAATTCCCCGTCAAAATCTTCCCCGTTGAACCAGGCTAACCACTTTATTTTTACCTTTCTCTTTATCATCTCTTCGCATATTGCAATACAATGCGCCCCCGGAACATCAAAAACAGAATCGATAAAGCTGAAGGTCTTCAGTTTGTATTTGTATGCCAGTTCTTCTATCTCATCGACTATCCGTGCGGGTGTTCTCAGCCGCAGCCTCCGGCCATTCAAATACGGGTAGGAACAGTAAGCACAATCGAGTATGCACCCTCTCTTTGTTTCAACACCTATATCGTAGGGAAATGCCGTATAAGGTCCGACATCAATGAAAGACCTGTCAATGACAGGCATATTTGTCATATCCGGCGGCAATCTGTTTCCGGAAAATAATATTTCATTGTTTTTCCGAAAGAATATTCCCTTGACGTTTTCCGGTTGGTTCAGGCTTTCCAAGAGTTCGGGAAGGCTCTCTTCTCCCTCCAGATAAACACCAAGATCAATTTCAGGACAAAATTCCATCAATGCCTTCGGAAAAATGGAAAAACCCGGTCCACCGACTATAAGCGGTGTTCCGGGTGAAATTATTCTCAGTTCATTTAAAAATCTTTTAAATGGCAGATAAAAAAGCCAGGGTACATTTTGTCTCACAGTATCAATATTGCGTAGCGAGATACCCATAACGTCAGGCTTAAAACTCCCGACTAAGCTTTTTATGTAAGCCGGGGGATCAGGAACTACATTAGGATCTGCAACTTTAACCTCATACCTCTCTTTCAATGACGAAGCGAGAGAACAAAGGCCGTGGGGGTACACATGCCTGTATGGACGACCAAGGGGCGATTGAAGAAGCAGTACTCTCATTTTTCCTTATAGAATCATATTAAATGCTCTTATATAAAGACAGGCCGCCTTTATCCGGACGGGGATACTCAAGCCCCGGCAACCCCCTTACCGGCAGAGGGCCTGAGCAGAAGAAGGGCTCTCCATAGGCTGCCCCGATCATTGCACCGAAATATACACATCTTGCCTCATGATAACGGAGAAACTCAGGATTTGAGATGGCCGTGGGTTTCATCCCGGGGTCTTCATTAAAAAACTGCGTTCTGTATGCCCTCAGGATTTCACATTTTTGCTCCCATACAGGGGTAATATCCATAACAAAAGAAGGTTCAAAGGGGCTGTGAACCATGTAATAGTACATTGATTCGGGGCGGTGCGGACGTCCTCTTCCTGTTGAGGCAACCCCGGCATAAAAGCAGGCTTCCCTAATCAGTCGTCCTGTGTTTTCATGGTCAGGGTGGCGGTCTTTCCAATAAGGAGCTAAAACCGAACGTGGTCTTGTCTTCCGGATGATTTCAATCACAGTTGCCAGATGTGAGGGCTCAAGGCCTATTTTTGTATCAGGTAACCGTAAGGAAAATCTGTCACTTAGTCCGAGGAGTTCTGATGCTTTCAATTTTTCCTCTTTTCTCTGTGCAGGCGTGCCGCGGCTTGAACACTCGCCTTCGCTCAGGTCTACGATATCAACCCTGAGCCCTTTCCTTGCGGAAAGAAAAAGACTGCCCCCGCAACCAAGCTCTGCATCGTCAGGATGGGGGGAAAATGCCAAAATATCCACTGGTTCGATCATGTGTAACAACCCGTTTAAAAAAAGTCACCTTTGTCGTAAAGACTATCCGGTTGCCGCCTTGCTGTCACTCCTCACACGGCGATATAGTCTTTCATAAAGACCAACGATCTTTTTCTGATCAAAATTTTGTGCCCGGCGCACTGCACTCATGCTTATCTGCGAATACAACTCTTGTTCAGACAAAAGTCGTGCAGCTAATGCTGCTGCAATGGAGTAATCACCGGGGGGATACAAAAACCCTGTTTTGCCGTGTATCACAACCTCGGAGATACCGCCTACCCGTGGTGCAAGCACGGGGACACCGCATGCCATGGCCTCCAATGCAGTGAGACAAAAACTTTCATATATGCTGGACATAACAAGGAGATCGGCGCTGTTAACCAGGCTTGAAATATCGGGAAGCAGGCCGAAGAATCTTACATCCTTTGCCAATCCTTTTTTTCCCACAAGCGCCCTCACCTTTTCCATCTCTTCTCCGTCGCCCACAAGCCATAATACGGCTTCAATCTTTTCTCTAAGTCTATCAAAAATCTCAACTACACCGCAGGGGTTTTTTATCGCCCTGAAGTTCGATATATGAAGGAGAACAGGCCTTGAACCTGTAACAGAGGATGTTTTCGGAAAAAAACGGGATAGATCTGTAAAGTTTGGAATGATTTCAGGCAAACTATCCCGACAGGATAACCGGGCAAACAGTTGTGCATGACTTGCAGATACCGTTGTCAAGGCATCGCAATACATAAGCATCCGGGCAGCAGATATAGGGGGCTCAATGTTGCCATCCGCCAGCATTATTACGTCTGTCCCATGAAGGGTAAGGACTATGCGGGGTGCTTTTTCTCTTAGCTCCTTTTTTACTGATTGAGCGATAAAGATGAAAGGCAAGGCATAATGGACATGAAGTATGTCAAGGCTTTGCTTTTCAGTGACAGAAATGATCAGTTTCACCATCCTGTCAAGTTCATCATCAGGCCAAATGATTTTCAAAGAAGCCGGGTGTTCTGTCCTGCCCTTATCTGCAAAGAGGGTGTAACAGGATATCTCGTTAGTTTTTATCGGAAGCAAATATGGAGGGGTTCGGGTAAAGAGATGGACTGCATGCCCGCGCCGGGATAGTTCAAGCCCGCTATCGATGGCAATGCGGGCGCTTCCACCATAACCGCTATGGCATATAATACCGATCTTCATCAGGTGTTCCCCGGATACGGCTTCAGAGAAAGCATATTGAAAAATAACCGGAATGCCCCGGGTACTCCTGCGGGCAGTTGACGGAAGAGCGAATAACCAACATAGAGATATACGCCTCTACCATATGTACATATTATAAGTCCGCCGGTTTTCGGGGGTTCTCCGGCATCAGCGCAGGAAAGGAGAGGTGTGTAACGCCCATCCCATCGACCGAAAAAGTAAAGTCCCCGATCATGGACCCAGTTATCGAAATCCTTCGGGTTTATCATATTCGGATAGTGAAAAAGCGGATTATCAGGGGCAAGTATTGTAACAGGAGCATTCTCATCGGTTACCCTGTCGTGAGGTCTGCTGTATGTAAACGGATAAGGTGCAAATCCATGTCCCTGGTATTCATAGGTATGATATTGAACAATAAGCGTACCGCCATGCTCAACATATTCCAAAAATCGATGAGCATTATCCGCAAGCTGTCCACCGAGCAAATACGCATTGGGGCCTACAACAATTGCGTCATATATATTCAAATCGCCGTGAGCTATATCAGCATCTTTAAATTGATGGATATTCACCCCGAGAGGCTGAAGAACCGGAAGGATTTCTTCTTTAGCGCCTTCAATGTATCCAAACTTTTGCCCCCCTCTCAGACGGGCGTTAATAATAAATATTTCAACCTGTGCGGGAGTAAGGATCAATTCCTCTCTGATGCAGGTTGCAGGGTTGTCCGGATTCGGAAGCCCGGGGGCGCCCATCCTGACCGGTGTTAAAACAACTCCGTAATCTCTGTTACGGCAACGGATATTGTATCTAAGGAGGTAACGCCCTTCGGGGGCATCCGGCGGAATTATCACGTCGAAGGCACGTGTTGCAGCCCCGTTGGCCGGGGGGAGGGTAATATCCACGGATGACGGGTAAATCCGCCATCCTTCCGGTCCCATTAACTCGAGATGGCCGTCGGCAGGCCGCTCCTCATCGTTACAACGGGCTGTTACCTGTAATGTAAATTTCTGTGCGGATGTGGAAACAAGAAAAATTTTCTTGTCAAATTCCGGATGAAGTGAAATTGGCGGTACAATCAAAAGAGGAAGTTCTCTATACCCTCCCGGGAATGCCTTTCTGTGCAGAGTGGGACCGGAAAGCTTGATTTTATGGGGCCCAATTGCGACAGTGCACTCAGCGGAAAGGGAGGCAGGAGACAATGGCTTCCGGCATACCGCTTCTTCAGGACATTCATGGATAAAACTTTTTTTCAATTCCCGAAGCCAGTACGGACACGACAGCGCTGCATCATTACCGATAAACACTTCATTCATCACCATGGAATCGGATGATCCGTTCATAATTGCAGTCTCGTAGTCTTGTTCAACCCTCCATGTACGCGGGGCATGAACACTGAAAGTTACTTTGTCAACGGGGGCATTTGTAAAGTTCCATAGCCTGTTTTTTACCCACACACTCTCTCCGGGCGTAACCTTGGCGCGGGTGCAAAGGGATTCCAGCCTGAGGCCCATACAGAGGGCGATAACCTCCTCAAATTCCTCGATCTTACGTTCTAAACACAGGACCATCGCCTGCTTTTCCGGATCAGGGAGTTGCTTTTCCCGTATATGCCCACGTAGATCCTTCAGGAGTTTCAATCCGTCACACAACAGCGAAGATGAAGACGAAGGGTGTAAAAGGGTGTATTTCGCAATGGCTTCACTGACCAGTCCTTCAACCTCTTTAATGGTATTGCAAACATCCGCAGGGATGGATCCAATCCCGCCGAATATACCCATTAAACCGGTTTCAAGGCCTTGAAAAAGGTCGGTCTCACGACCTTGTATTGCCACTGTACTTTTTATAAGCATGAGATAGTAGTAGAAATCACCCGGTGCGGGGAGGACTGCCATGCCCTGGGTTTGATGCCTGCCGTAAGCCATCCACGCCTGTTCCTGATATGTGCTGCCGGTGAACGGGCTATATTCACCGGTATTGATCTTCAGAAATCCATCAGTCTCCATCCCGGCATTTAATTCGCCTGTCGGGCATATGGTTTTGTTTGTGCTTCGATAAAATTTATTGGTATGCCACGGCAATAATCCCTGTGATATAAATTCCGGGAAACTGTCATGAGAACCGGCCTCTTCGATAGCAGCCGAAAGAGCCTGTCCCACTGCCTGGTGCTGTCCGTGTCCGTCATCTGAAGTGCCGGCCCAGCGTGAAATAATGATTTGAGGCCGTACAAACCTGATTGCCCGAACCAATTCACGGATAACGTTTTCCTTTCCCCATTTCGAAAAGGCTTCATCAGAGCTTTTGCTGAAGCCGAAGTCGACAAATGGGCCGAACAGACATTCTCCGCCATCTCCCTCACGGGCCAGTAAGCTTTCCCATGTCCGGTAGATGCCCAGGGCATCTCCCTTGTAATTATTTACTCTATTTTGGCCGCTTTCACCGCGTGTTGCCGACCAGTATACAGGACGCCCGTAATGTTTATAAGAAATGTACGATAAAAGGCCAATCTCTTCGTCGTCCGGATGGACGCCCACGTGAAGTACGGTTTTGCTCGTACCGAGCTTTTTCAGTCGAAATGATACTGGCATATAACTTGACCTGTATCCGTACATAACCTATAAACATTTTATAGTCTTGGCAGTATTTAAATCAAGCTTTCTTTTTGAGAGGGCAGGCTGCATAGGCTGCGTACGGATCGGGGTTACCTGTAAATAAGGTAATCCCGGATACGTCATTATAAACGGTACTCATCCTGATGAAAAATCCGGGGTAATATGAAAAGCAGGTTTGTACGGGTCCGAACCTGCTTTAGCGGGCTTAGCCTTTTACTGTGTTTGATGCAGAGGGGGTCTTTCGGGCCGCTTACAATTAAAAAAGGAGGGAACGCTTATCCGTGCCTCACTCTAAAAATCCTTTTGACATCTTCCGCAGTTCTTGCATTAAGTATGTCCTTTCGCTCCTGCCAGCCCTTTCTCGCAATGCCGACGCCATAGAATATTTCTGCGAGGCCGCCTGTTGCGTGGGCGTCGGGATTGATAGAAATCATAACACCCTTCTCTTTTGCATATTTCAGGTATCTCCAGTCAATGTCAAACCTGTACGGACTTGCATTGAGTTCGATAATAACATTGTACTCAGCAGCGCCGTCAATAACCGTCCGCATATCAATATCATATCCATCCCTTGAAAGCAGGAGACGTCCGGTCGGGTGTCCAAGCATTGTGGTATAAGGATTTTTCAGGGCATTCAAAATCCTTTTCTCCTGGTCTGCCTTTTTGAGGTTGAAATTCGAATGAATGGAAGCGACGATAAAATCAAAACCCTTCAGGGTATCCTCTTCATAATCAAGGCTTCCGTCGGGCAGGATATCGCTTTCAATACCCTTGAATATGTAAAAATCCCTGTCCCGTTCATTCAATCCGTCAATAATTTCCCACTGCCTGTGAATATCATCCACCTTGAGCCCCCTTGCATAATAGGCGCTCTTGCTGTGGTCCGATATTCCGATATATGAAAGGCCCATCTTTTTTGCAGCACCGGCCATCTTTTCGACCGAATCGACACCGTCGCTGAATTCGGTATGAACGTGAAATACACCTTTTATGTCCGCAAGGGTTACCAGTTCAGGCAGTCTCCCCTCTTCCGCCGCTTCAATCTCGCCCATGTCCTCCCTCAATTCAGGGGGGATATAAGCAAGACCAAGCGCCCTGTAAATTTCTTCCTCATTCGACAACGGTAAGGGCCTTTCACCCTCAAAAAGGCCATATTCGTTTAATTTCCAGCCTTTCCTCTTCGAAATGCCCCTGAGTCTCACGTTGTGTTCTTTACTTCCTGTAAAATACATCAGGGCAAATGGAAATTCAGATGCACTCACCACCCTTAAATCTGCTTCGACTCCGGATTTCAGACGGCACGATGTTTTTGTATCGCCTTTCAGCAATATTTCATCCACTTCAGGCATGGAGGCAAAAAATGATGAGAGGTGTTCACGGTCTTCCCCGCTCACAAGGATATCAATATCTTTTACAATCTCTTTCCTTCGCCTGATGCTCCCGCACACCTCTACCAACCGAGCGCCTGCCTCAGTTTGAAATTTGTCTTTTATCCTCTCCGCTTCAGGATAAATATCTCCGAATAAAAACTCACCCTGATGCCTTTTGACAAACTCTATACCCTTCAGGATTTTTTCCTGCGTCTTTTCACCGAAGCCAATAAGCGTAACGAGGCGGTTTTCTTTGCATGCATACTCAAGCTCGCCCACGTTCGTGATTCCAAGCTCATCATATAACACCTTGATCTTTTTCGGACCCAGGTTCGGTATACCCATGAGTTCGAGTAGTGATGCAGGAACCTCCTTCTTCAGTTCTTCATAGTATTCCATTCTACCCGTTTCGCTGTATTCCTCAATCTTTTTTGAAAGGGCATCGCCGATTCCTTTGATCTCTTTGAGCCTTTTGCTTTTTATTATTTCTTCAAGGTTGTCAATCCCGGAAAGGGTTTTTGCAGCGCCGTAGTAAGCTCTCGATTTAAATGGGTTTTCACCCTTTATTTCAAGGAGCGTACCAATTTCTTCGAGTATTTCAATGATTGATTTGGGCATAAATGTCTATCCGGCCATAAGGATCGTTCAAAGTTCTACATTCTACGTTCAAAGTTTTTAAAATTCTAAATTCGCAATTCTAAATTCTAAATTAATTCATCTGCATCCGTACAGTTTTATCGCTATGCTCACTTAAAACCGCGGCTTACTTTAAACCCTGTCTTTTCTATGGCCGTTTCAATCTCTTCTTTTTTGACCCTTGATTCATCGTATTTCACTGCTGCGCTTCCGATGGCTACATCGGCATTCTCAATGCCTTTCAACCCTGCAATGGCCTTCTTAACAGCCATCACGCAGTGCTGGCAACTCATGCCTTCAATTTTAATATTTGTTTCTGCCATGACAAAACCTCCATAGTAAATATTTCACACTCTCAACTCCCATTTTCCTACAACAGGAAAGAATTTACAACCAAAAACCTCCCCGATATGTTAAGTTGTCGACAGAAAATTTTTATGTGAAAGGAATTATGTATGAAGAAGATTTTAATGATTTTTATCAGTCTCATAATCGGCATTACCCTGGCAACAACAGGTTTTACCCAGGAAAAATCATCCGAAAACCCTCCAAAGATAAGGATGAGGGTAAAGACCAAGGGGGATTTCGTCGGTAAAGTCGTCAAGATTGACGCCAAAGATAAAATAATCTCCGTCAGGAACAAAGGAATCGTGGTCACATTTGATGTGGCCAATCCAAGATTGATAGGCTATAAAAATCTTGACCAGATTAAAACAGGTGATTCAATATCGGTAGGATATACCGGAGATGGTACGATAATATCGAGGTTCACGGGAAAAATCCCGGTAATGCCGACCGGGCCGTCTCAGCAAAAAAGAACAGCCTCCGTTTCAAAAAAGGGAGGGCCTGCACGTGTAAAAGAACGGACCAACAGTACCATATTTAATGATGTGGATCACAATGCAGACGGCAAGATCAGCCCTGCAGAATTGAGCGCCGTTGTGTCCGGCCTGACCATGGAACAGTTCAAAAAATACGACAGAAATGGCGATGGGTGTCTCGACAAGGGAGAATACAGCGCAGCAAGATAACCGTCTCCGGAGCAATAAAGGCTTGAACATGGGCAGGGACGGATAGGCAGGCCGGAGGCGCCGGGGGTGCTCCGGTAAGCCCCGGCTGCAAAGACATCGCTTGCTCGCGAGCTTGTCGGCTTCGACCGCCCATCCTCTTTCCGTGAATTTGTACGCGTTTACGACAACTCTTAAAAGATTCCCCTTGGGAAACTTTGGGGACATCTTTTACGTCTTTACTTCTGACGATGCGCAGAATCTTTGGTTACGCTCGCTCATGGCAATCAAAAAACATTGAACCTTGAACAGCTTTTCACAATCCGCAATCCATACGGTTTAATCCTGCCGAAGGCGCGACAACAATGGGATGGGGGAAGAATAAGTAATTCTGTAATAGTATTTTCACTTGCAAATTAATTATAATTACAAGAAAATCAAGAGCAGGATAAAAAGACCATGAGTTTATTGAAGGTTTTATGTTTTTCATTGTTTATTTTTCTGTCTATTGTTATTGTTCGGCCGGTATTTGCCGTTCGGCCTTTTGTGACAGATGATGCCCGTGTTGTGGGAGAGCATCAGGGACAGGTTGAAACATCTGTACGGTATACCCAGGACTCTTTTGCAAACCTGAGCCTGGCTGCCATTGGTCCGACAGCCCGATCAGAGATTACAGCGGGTTTTGTCGATGGCTTCCCTCTTGACAAGGAATCGAACCGCAGTTTTTCGATAACGGGACCGTTGCTGCAGTTTAAATACCTTTTATGGGATGCCCAACCGAACAGCTATCCCGGTATGGCAATGGCTGCCGGCGCTTTTCCACCATGGGGCAGAGGCGATTTCAGGCCGGAACAGTGGAGCGGATTTGTCTACGCCGCCATGACAGAATCTCTCTTTGACAAGGAACGCGTGCTCATTCATGCCAATCTTGGGATCTCGAACAGCAGCGAGATTACCGTCGGCACATGGGGTCTCGGTACCCAGATCCGCATGATCGGGGGCTTGCACGCAGTTATGGAAATATTCTGTAATGACCCCTATGCAGGAAAAATAGGTGGCGCATATCAGGCAGGTTTTCGCCACATAATAAGCGATCATATCCAGATTGATTTTACCGGCGGCTCAGGCCTCTTCGGGAGTGATCAGGTCAACACATTTGTGGGAATGGGCCTCAGGATCGTAAGCGATAAACTGTGGTAAAAATGAATATACATGTTTTTCAACATTTAAATTTACAGGATGCAGAATTTGAAGAGGTTAAAGACTTTGTCCTTAGCCTTCCGGACCCGGATAGGGTTATTGTTGTATAAAAACCGTTTCTTTGGTTTCTTTTGAGTGTCCCACTCAATTACTCAGTTACTCAATCACTCAATTACTCAATTACTCAATCACTCAATTACTCTAACAAGAAGAGTTCCCCGTCAACCATATTGAACCTTCTCCTGCCCAACAGGCCTATTTCAGGATCATGCGTTACGAGTATAAGGGTTGATGATATGCGCTCGTTTATGGAAAGGATGTAATTCAACACTTCCTTGCCTGTCTTTCTGTCAAGGTTCCCTGTAGGCTCATCGGCAAGGATGATCTCTGGTTCGTTCACTAATGCCCTTGCAATAGCGACCCTCTGTTGCTCCCCGCCGGAAAGCTCTCCCGGTCTATGATTTCTCCTGTCCTTCAGGCCCATAATCTCCAGGAAGGCTTCTGCCTTAGAAATGGCTTCAATACTGCCAACCCCCTTTATCAGGAGCGGTATGGTAATATTTTCAATAACGGTGAAATCCTGTAAAAGATGATAAAACTGGAAGACAAAACCCACCTTTTCGTTCCGGAATTTACTCGCTTCATCTTCGGCAAATCCGTTGATATTCCTGCCTCTGAAAAATATTTCGCCCTCAGTTGCAGTGTCCAGTGTTCCGAGGATATGGAGAAATGTGCTTTTACCTGCCCCTGAAGGCCCCATGATGGTGATAAAATCACCCTCATTTATATCAATATCTACGCCCTTCAATATATTGAGTTCCGCATTGTTTTTGTTAAAGCTCTTTTTCAGTCCTGATACCCTTAAAACCGGCTCACTCATACCGCAATGTCTCCACAGGATCGATTTTCGAAGCTTTATATGATGGATAAAGCGTGGCAAGAATACATATTATCATTGTAACGGACGCAACAAGGGCCACATCGAGCAAGCTTATCTTAACAGGCAAACTGCTGATGTAGTAAATGTCTTCCGGTAATTTAATAATCTTGTACCTCCTCAGGATTTCACATATGCCATAGCCGCTTATTGAGCCTATAAGGGCGCCGAAGACGCCTATTGTAACACCTTCCACCATGAAGATTTTCATGATGCTCTTCTTCCTTGCCCCCATAGCCTTCAGGATGGCAATGTCCTTTTTCTTCTCCATGACGGTCATGATAAGGGAGCTTATGATATTGAAGCTTGCTACAAAAATGATGAGGGCAAGGATTATAAACATGGCAATCTTTTCAAGCTTCAACGCCGAAAAAAGATTCCTGTTCATTTCAATCCATGTCCTTGCAAAATAGGCGCGCCCCAGCTTTTTCGTTATTTCCTTACGCACTTCGTCCGCTTTATATGCATCCTTCAGTTTTACCTCTATGCCGGTGGCGCCGATGCCCATGATATCCTCAACATCTCTAAGCGACATAATGATGAGGGTATTGTCGATCTCATACATACCCGTTTCGAATATCCCGCCAACCTTGACCCGTACGGTTTCAGGCATGGCGCCCATGGGGGAATAGCCGCCAAAAGGCACCATTATCGTGAAGGCATCTCCCGGAAGAAGACCCATGTGTTTTGCCAATTCCTTGCCGATAAGGATATTGCCCTTTTTATCCAAAGCATTGATGCCGCCTTCTTTAAGGAGTTTCTCCATGAATTTGATATCTATTGCATTCAAGCCTTTCACGGCTACACCGGACAATTGCCTGCCGCTCTGCACCATGGCCTGAAATGTAATGAAGGGAAAGGCATGTGTCACGCCGTCAACCTGCTTCACCGTATTGACAATGTCTCCGGGCGCTTTTATATCTCCCTCCATGCTCAGTACAAGAACATGAGGATTAATGCCGAGTATGCGCTCCCTTATTTCATGCTGGAAGCCCGTCATCACGGCAATAACGATAATCAGCGCCATAACCCCTATTGCGATACCGACTACGGCAATCCAGGTCGTAAAGGATATGAAGGCCTCTTTTCTCTTTGAGCGGAGATAGCGAAGCCCTATGTTGGTTTCGTAGTTCATATGTAAACCTCAGCTGTTAGCGTTTAGCAGTAAGCTGCTTGCCTTACCAAATGCTAACAGCTAATCGCTGCTTCTATTAGCGTTTAGTATAGAGATTTTAACTCTACGCTCTACGCTATTATTTTATGGTCTCAGCAGTGGAAACAGAATGACTTCCCTGATGGAAGAACTGTCCGTAAGAAGCATCGTTAACCGGTCAATGCCGATGCCTTCACCCGCAGTCGGCGGAAGACCATATTCGAGCGCCGTTAAATAATCTTCATCCATCATTGCGCCTTCTTCCTTGGCCCTTATCTGTTCCTCAAACCTTTTTCTCTGGTCCTCAGGGTCATTCAATTCATTAAACCCGTTAGCAATTTCCATTCCACTTATATAAAGTTCAAATCTCTCAGTAATATCAGGATTATCCTTATTCCGCTTTGCAAGCGGCGACACTTCAACCGGATAATGGGTTACAAAAGTAGGCTGTATTAACTGCTTTTCACAGAGCTCTTCAAATATCTTCGTGATAAGCTTCCCTTTTGTCTCTTTCTCAACCCCTTCAATTCCCAGCTCCTTTGCATAAGAAGCAAGTCTTTCTACATCGCTCACCTGTGAAAGGTCAAAATTACCATACTCCCCAAGCGCCTCCTCCATGGTAATTCTCCGCCATGGGACCGAAAAATCTATTTCCTGCCCATTATACGTAATTTTATAGTCTCCGAAAAGTTCCTTTACAAGCGACGAGACCATACTTTCAGTAAAGGTCATGAGATCTTCAAAGGTAGCGTAAGCCTGATAAAATTCAAGCATGGTGAATTCAGGGTTATGGCGAACAGATATGCCTTCATTCCTGAAATTGCGGTTTATCTCAAAAACCCTCTCGAAACCCCCGACTACCAGCCTTTTAAGATACAATTCAGGGGCTATCCTGAGATAAAGATCCATGCCCAGGGCATTATGGTGGGTTACGAACGGCTTTGCCACTGCGCCTCCGGGAATCACATGCATCATCGGCGTTTCCACTTCAATGAAATCTTTATCCACAAAATAATTTCTTATGTATTCGACAATCTTTGCCCTTCTTGTAAAAACATCTTTTACACGCTCATTCACAATAAGGTCAAGGTACCGCTTTCTGTAACGTTCTTCCACATCCTTCAGGCCATGCCATTTCTCGGGGAGGGGACGTAACGACTTTGTCAGAAGCTTTATGCTCCCGGCAAGGATTGTCAATTCCCCTGTCTTTGTCCTGAAAATCCTGCCTTCAACTCCCACTATGTCACATATATCAAATTTCTTAAAAATGCTGTATTCAGGCGAATTGAGCATATCTTTTCTCACATAGACCTGAATTTTTCCTTTCCTGTCCTGAATATGGATAAACGAGCTCTTTCCAAAATCCCTGAATGCCATAATCCTTCCTGCCACAGAGACATGCTCTTCTTCTTTTTCCAGTTCATCGTGGGAAAAGGAACTGTATTTTTCTTCCACATCCCCTGTGGTTACATAAGGCCCGTTATCCTGAGGGTACGTCTCGATGCCAAGCTCCCTCAATGCCTTTTCCTTTTCTATTCTTACGGCAATTAATTCATTAATCGGCTCCATGCTTTTTCTGCTCCTGGTTGCTTTTTTCGAAAACCAAAGTCTGTGCGGTTAACCTTCTATTTTTAGCGGATAGCAAGTCCTGTTCTACGTTAGGGGTTCAAGGTTCAACGTTGAACCAAGAACATTGAACTTTGAACAAAAACTATGCTCTACGCTATTCCTTTGCCTTTCACGATTCGCGATTCGCATTTCTCGATTCGCGTTGTACCTTTCACACTTCTACTATAACATCATAATCGAGGGTTTTCACTATTTTACCGTCTCTTATCTCTCCTATGACACAATCCCCCTTCACAAAAGCTATGCCATCTATATCCGGGGCCTGTGTGAGAAGCCTCCCTAACATGTGCCCCTCATCTTTCCCCTCAATGATAACCTTCACTGACTTTCCTTCAAGGATTTTCAGCCTCTTCCCGGATATTTCTTTCTGTATCTCCATGATCCTGTTGTATCTCGATCGTTTTACGCTTTTCTTTACCTGTCCCTTCAATTTGGACGCAGGGGTGCCTTCTTCCCTGGAATACATAAAAGCCCCGAGCATATCAAATTCCCATTTCTTTATGAAATCGCACAAGTGTGCAAAATCTTCATCGGTTTCACCGGGAAAACCAACAATAACGGTAGTCCTTAACACCGCTTGAGGCATAATACTCCTGACAGTGCCAATTTGATCTTCGAGATCGGTTTTATTGTAGCCCCTCCCCATCAGATTGAGGATTTTATCTTCAGAATGCTGGATGGGTATATCCATATATTTGATAATCCTGTCCTCTTTACTTATCAAGGTCATCAGTTCCCTGTCTATGCCCTTCGGATGCATATAAAGAAGCCTCAAAAAGAAGTCTCCTTTCGCTGCAAGGAGTTTCTGCAGCAGCTTCATAAGGCTTGAGCTATCATGTTTACCATAAGATGTAATATCCTGACCTATGATATTGATCTCTCTGAAACCGCTTTTCAAAAGCCATTTAAACTCTTTTCCAATATCCTCGGGGGTTCTGCTGTTAAGACCACCCCTGATATCCGGGACAATACAATAGCTGCACCTGTTATCACAGCCCTCCTGAATTTTAAGATAAGCCGAAGGCTTACCGGTAAGCACCTTTCTCGGGAATGTTTCTGCAAATTTACCTTCCCTCAGGAAAAAACCCTTTTTACCGATTAAATTTTCTATTCCGGGATAGCAGTTTCTTCCTATAAAAAGCTCTACTTCCGGAAGGAGTTTTCGCAGTCCTTCTTTGTAGCGCTCTACAAGACAACCTGTAACTACAATCTTCTTTTCCCTTGCAACTGCCTCCTCAAGTATTGTCTCTATAGACTCTTTTGCTGCATCGGCGATGAAGGCACAGGTATTCACAATTACAGTGTCACACTCTTCAGTCAATACATGCCCTTCATTCTCTAATTTCTGGACAATGTATTCCGATTCGACAAGATTTTTAGGGCATCCGAGACTAATGATCTTAAATTTCACTTGATGATTCTCTAATTTTTTTTAAATTTACACTACTTTTGCCGCGAAGTAAACTTTCAGGCACTATTCAGCTATGGAAACGCATTTGAAAACTATGTTCATTGCGGAGTTTCCTGAGCTTTTTACCGTAAGGCCGGGACGCTCTTTCCTTCACTCCATTTACTGTAAAGTAAAAATGCGGAATTTCTTATATTGCCCGGACGAGGGAACCCGTAATCAACCTGAATAGACAAGGCATTCAGATACACATCTTGGCGTTTTTCTGCCGGTGCATCCTGCGCCTATGCCCACCCCGTGGCACAGGAAAAAATCGTATTTCAGGGGATCTTCGGGTGAAAACGTTTTCAGTGTATTTGTAATCCCGGCGGCGGCCTTATATGAAGGAGCCTTGCACTCTATCCACCCCATGCAATTGGCTATCTTAAAAATATGTGTGTCCAAGGGGATAATCAGATCTTTCTTGTCGATAAAATCCCATAACCCTGTATCGATCTCATCCTTTCTTACCATCCACCTGAGATAGAGATTCCATCGTTTCATTGGATTTGAGGGCAACGGTTTCGGAAAAAAGAATGTAAGTTTATCACTGCCGGCAAAGAGATGTTCTCTTGCCTTCCAAAGGGCGCTCCTCACATCTCCTTCATAAAAGAATTTCAACATATTGCCGATACCGCCAAACTCATTCATGATCCTTCTTAAAACTGTAAAAAGGAGAACGATATCCTCTTCCTTTTGAAACCTGTAATAAAGTCCTTCAAGGGTTGCAAAATCTCCTTTTGTAACAAAGAGGCAAGGGTTGCCGCCCATACGTCCGAAAAGGTCTTCGAGAAATTTTTTAAATATCCCTATCTTCCCGTAAGCAAACTGGGATGCAAGAAAACCGGCAATCTCCTTGTCGCTGTCATCCCTGTACCGGCGCAAAAATTCCACAGGATCGTTCTTGACGAGCTGTAATAAACTATCTTTCCCCCGACTGTATATCTCTTCTAAATTGATCTTCGTGTCCTCTATCCGCTAAGTGCTACAAAATCATCTCTACCAAATGCGGACCGGGCTCGGCCAGCGCTTTACCCATCTCCCTTGCCAGCCCTTCTGCCGTATCGACAGATACGGCTGGAACACCGAACCCTCCGGCGATTTTTACCCAGTTAATATCCGGGTTATCAAGATCTATGAGCGATTGCGCGCTCTGTCCGGACGATTTAATGCCTGCCCTCACAAGTTCCATTTTTAAAATATTATAACTTCTGTTTGAGCACATGAGTGTTGTAACATTTAAAGATTCCCGCGCTTCAGTCCAGAGCGCCTGCAACGTATACAAGGCGCTTCCATCGGCCTGAAGGTTAATCACCGGCCTGTCCGGACAGGCAATCGCTGCGCCGACAGCACACGGCATCCCGTAGCCGATGGCGCCGCCTGCAATAGTCATCATACTGTGATGAGGCGAACCTGCCGTAAGAGGATAATACGTCAATGACGATGTAATCCCTTCGTCCACTATGATTGCATCTTCAGGCTGCAATGCGGCAAGGATAATACATGCCTTTTCGGGTGTCAATACACCATCGGGGATTGCCGGTCGATTAGGTTTTGTTGATGTTTTATTCATAATTTTTGAATATTCAGGGGTTTTCAACAGGTCAGCCAGGTATTCCATAGCTTCGACGACATCCTCTTTACCCATGCCGATCGAGACCTTTTGCTGATTCTGCGCCAGAACAAAACTCGGCACCCCATCATAACCGAAGAAAGTCACCGGCTCTTTTGCGCCTGCCAGGATTATTCCTTCGTACTTAGACAACATCTGTATTGCTCCTTCAGGAAAATAGGGGACCCTTACCACATCCGGAAGCCCTGCCCCACGCTCCATATAACCGGGGAAAGATCCTACAAAAAGGTCGCATCCGGCAGCAGCTTTAATACGGCCCGCAGCTTCCAAACCTCTCTTCCGCAACGCCCGGCCGCCTAATATAAAGGCGATTTTCTTTCCGTTCTTCAGAAACCTTGCCGCCTTTTCAACCGTATTCGTATCAACAGGCTCAAAGGAAAACTCAGTAGAAATAATTTTTGCATTTTTCAACTCATACAACTGGAGGTCATGAGGCACGATCAAGCTGGCTATCCGGCCATGCATTGCAGCAGCAACAGCATCGGCGAAATCCCGGGACAGCATTCCAACAGAATTACAGTTTTTAAGCCATCCTGACACGCTGCCTGCCAGCGCTTCGATATCCATTGTCAATGGCGCATCCGCATGGCGATGCCAGGTTGCGTGGTCGCCTATTATATTGAGCAAGGGCGTCTGTGCGCGCCTCGCATTATGAAGGTTGGCAATGCCATTGGCAAAACCGGGCCCATGGTGCAACAACGTCATTGCAGGTTTATCGAGCATCCGGCCATACCCATCAGCAGCGCCGGTGCATACCCCCTCAAAAAGTCCGAGAATTGCTCTTATGCCGGGTTTTGAATCGAAGGCGGCAAGAAGAGGTATTTCTGTTGTACCGGCATTAACAAAGCATACCTCAACACCTGCCGCCTTTGCTGTCTTTATAATGATTTCAGCGCCATTCATCCGTTCACTTCCTTCAACTTGTTTTTCCATTCAACAAAACGACCTTTGAAGACTTTCTTTAACTCTTCCATACCCTCTTTCCACTCATCCCAAGCCTCCACATTCGGTTCAAATCCGTCGCCGGAAATGCCGTCCTCTTTAAGGCGTTCCGTTATTTCCTTGCGGACTAAAATCTCTCTTCGCTCCATCTGTTCGGCAAATCTCTTCCGGAGCATCTCTAACTCGCCCCTTAAGGGTTGCCGTAGTTCCCCGTATACAATATCAAGCAATTCGAATAACCGTTCATTCTTACCTTTAATATCAAGTTCTTCCGTCAACATGTCGATTAAAACCGACCCCTGCAGATGATAATCGGCCTTTATTCCCTTGAGTTCTTTTTCGACGCCATCAATCTCCGTCATGCCTTCAAGATACCGCCGGACTACAGCCCTCAGCCTGCCTTCTGTCTCCTTTTCGGCAAGAGCCTTCTTTTCCTCTTCACCCAGAACGAGGTTTTTTGTTCTCTCCATCGCCAGTTCTATCGCGCTTTTGATTACAGCCATATTTTCAACTCCCGTTACTCGTATCTTTAAACCCGTTCCTCGTATCTCGTGAAGCGTATCTCATCTTTCCACGCTTCACGTCAGTTTCTTTTGCGCTTCACGGATAACGCTTCACGGTCTTTCCGCTATTCACTATTCTACTGCTTAATATAAAGTTTCATCGGTAGTTGGTCAAGAAAAAGAAGTTGCGAACCATGATAAAATAATTTGACAAAACCGGCCCGCAAAGGCTTAATTAAAAGATGGGCAGGATATTGAATACACAATTTATACTGTCAATATTTATATCATCAATTTTTGTCATTCTTATACTTTCAAATCCCGTTCTCGCCGGTCGTCCGCTTATTACGGACGATGCGGGCACACAGGGAAAAGGGAAATATCTTTTTGAAGCCGGCGCAGAATATTCACGCGATGACAATGAGGGCATAAGGGTAAACAAAACAACAATAGGAGCCGAACTTGACTATGGATTGGCCGACAATATCGATCTCACCGTTTTTTCCTGTTATCAGAGTTTGCAGATCAACAACACAGGGGTTACAAGCTCACCGGAAGGCATCACCGACACACTGATAGAATTAAAATGGCGCTTTTATGAAAACAAAGACGGCCTCGCTTTTGCGATCAAACCGGGCGTTCTTGCACCAACCGGCGATTACACAAAAGGCATAGGGGATGGAGATGCGAGACTCGGCGCCGGAGAAGTGAGGGGCAGGCTTTACGTTGTAGGCACAAAGGAATTTAAAAAATCTGCATTTCATTTAAATCTTGGATACTTGAGAAACGAGAACAGGTTCGATGCAAGGGAGAACCTGTGGCACGCATCACTTGCAGGCGAATGGAGGATCGCCAAAAAATTTAAACTTGTGGGCAATACAGGCATTGATACAAACCCTGATGCAGATTCATCCATCGACCCTGTTTTTCTTCTTGGCGGCTTCGTATACTCACTTTCGGATAGTATTGATGTCAGCTTTGGTGTAAAGCGCGGCATAAATGATCCGGGGTATGACATTAACCTTACCGCCGGCATTTCCTTGCGGTTTTAATCATCTAATCCTGTTGCATTTTCGTGTTATTAGAGTTATTTAAAATAGTGTACTCTATATAATAATATAAGAAATTGATGACGGAAGAAGGGGGAACAATGACAAAGGGCACAACAGAAGTTCAAAATAATAATTATTATACGAAACTGCTATGTGAAAACACGTCAGAAGCACTTGTTCTCCTGGAAAACACAGAAACAATTATCTCATGTAACCAGACCTTTTTAAAGGTATTCAATTTTAAAAATCGCAAAGACGTCATCGGTAAAAATCTCTCTATCGTACACACCTCCGAAGAAAGCTGCAAATCATTTCTGAAAAAGCTTCACAATGCGGCCTATGTGAGAAAACCTCTCAAAATTGAATGGGAGTTATCCAAAAAGAACGGGTCGTCCATTCCCTGCGAAATTAACGTATCAACCGTAAAAGATAAAACGGGGGCAGTTATATTTTCTGTACTGACAATCAGGGATATTTCGCAATGGAAAAAATATGAGCGTGCGCTTGCTCTTAAGGCAACTCATGATCCTCTTACGGGTTTCCCAAATCGTGTCCTGTTCATTGACCGCCTTGCCTTGGCCCTTGTACATGCCCAACGCAACAAAGACAGGCTTGCAGTGCTCTTTTTTGATCTCGATAACTTCAAAGAGGTTAATTACAAATACGGATATAATGTCGGGGATATGCTCTTAAAGGAAACAGGTTCAATGTTAAAGAAGCATCTGCGAAAAGGCGATACCGTCGGACGTTTCGGGGATGACGAATATGTCATTCTTTTGCCGGGTATTGTCAAGAAAGAGGGTGCTGCTTTTGTTGCCGAAAAACTTCTTAAGGCTTTTCACTCCCCCATAACAATCGATGGACATAAACTTTCCATCACAGCCAGTATCGGAATCGCGCTTTTTCCGGAAGATGGTGAAACTCACGAGGAACTTGTTAAAAATGCGGATATCGCCATGTTTTTTGTGAAAAAAATGGGCCGGGACAACTTTCAGTTTTACTCTGCAGTAACGATGTAACTCCGACAGGCATGCATGCCGACAGGCCCGTAAAAATCCAAATCGATATAAAGATTTATTAAGTTTGGCTCTTGTCCATTCCGACGCAGAGATGTATAATAACACGGAAGAAAAAAATACGCGCATAGCAGAATAATAAACATAGATATTGTCAATATTTGCATGAAAAAGGAGAACAAAATAGATTTATCTCTCACAGAGCACACGGAGAACGCAGAGTTTTATATATTATTTTTTGCCGTGAATTATGAGACTGCTTAATTTATGGCAATTCCACGGCCTGATTTTATTGACTTCTCTTAAAATCAGGCCGGAAACAAAAGATTCTCTCCGCGAACCCTGCGGTCTCGAACGACCCCGTTGAAAAACGGGGAAAAGGGCGAGAGACAAGAATTCGGATGTATTTTGACAAAACCATAAACAGTTAAGGGAGGGATGATGGCTTACAAAGAATGTCTATCTTGCGGAATAAAGGTTCATCCGAATACCAAAACATGCAAACATTGTGGCGCTAATCCTGATATTGCAAAGGTTGTTAAGGAAGAGATTGCAAAAGATGTCGCTGTTTCCCGGTTCTCATCTACATATAAATCCTTGAGAGTGATGGCGCAGGCTTCTTTATTTGCCGGATGGCTGATATTTGCCTTCAGTATAACAGGGTTTATTATGGCCTTTGTTGAAAAGGGAATGCCTTCATCGCTAAAAATATTCGGTCCGTTACTGGGGGTTGTCGGCGGCATCATAATTGTTGTTTCAGGTCAATTAACGCGCGCTGTTGCTGACGTTTCCGATCACTGCAGTGAAATACTTGCGATACTCAAATCAAAGACCCCTACATGAACTGCCTGCCTCTACTTTCGCAATTCGCGATTGCACTTTCGCATTTACCATACGCTCTACGCTGCTTTTTACGAATATAAAGCCTTGACCGGCTCAAACTTGGTGCCCTGGATCGCCGGATAAATACCCGCCAGAATGCCCACTATCATGCTTATTGCAAGAGAAATTAAAATATTCTGCAACCCGAAAATAATTGGAAACCCTCCGAAATAGTCTACTATGACAGTAATAACAAAACCCACGGCAATGCCGACGGTTCCCCCGATAAGCGCCACAATTACAGATTCTGTAAGGAACTGGAGAACAATATCTCTTTTTTTTGAACCCACAACCCTCCTGATCCCTATCTCCATCTTCCGTTCGGAAACGGATAGGAGCATGATGGCAAAAATGCCCAGCCCGCCTATCAAAAAAGAAACCGTCGAGGCAATGATGGTCAGAACGTTTACGAGGCGTATCCCCTCCTCCCTCGTCTTCAGGATATCATCCATGGTAAAGATAGAAAAATCGTCTTTCTGAACTTCTTTCATGTTATGGATCTTCCTGATAAATGCCCTGAGTCTCGTCTTCATTTCGGGCAGTTTTACGCCATCCTGCGCCTGTATGTAAGCACCCTTGATATAGTCAATGTTGCTGTATCGCCTCATAAAGGTGTTCAGGGGCATATATACAATAATATCCTGGTCCTGACCTGTTAAATCCGTACCCTTTTCTTCCATAACGCCGATAATTTCGGTAGGCACCCTGAATAGAAGAATGTATTTGCCGATAGGGTCCTTCAGATCAAAAAGATTGTCGTACACTTTGTATCCTACAACAACCTTTTTTTCCGTCCTATAGTCATCATCTTTTGTGAAGTACCTGCCCATAAGAAGACTTGTATTTTTTATGGAAAAAATGTTATCCGTCACGCCTATCACGCTAACCTTTAGCGTCTTATCCTCGTATCGTGCAGGATAAGTAGTATCATAATAAGGGGCAATTTCATCTATGCCCTGCAATGACTCTTTGATCCGCTTTATATCTGCAAGTTTCAGCGTTCTTGCTTCTGAAAACTGTTTTGTTGCCCGCCCCGCCTGGAATACAAGGCCGGTCCTGATTATAACAAGATTTTTCCCGAACCTGCCGATCTCATCATCGATTTTCTTTTTCATACCGCTGCTGATATTACCGAAAGCAACAAGGCTCATAACGGCAAATAGGATACCGAGCAAGGCAAGAAGCATCCTTGCCTTGTGCACTACAAGGTTCTGCAGTGCAATCTTGAGATAGAAACCGATGGAATATATCATCCGCGAATAGCCTCAATGGGTTCGATTCTGCTCGCTTTCAAGGCCGGCTTCAACCCGGATAAAACTCCGGTAAGAAAGCTGAAAACCAGTGCAAAAATAACGACCTTAAATGAAAATTCCATTGGTATATTGAAAAGTTTTTCAAATACACCTTCAAGGGCAATACTCAGCAATACACCGGCAATACCCCCAAGGATGGTAATAAAGACCGATTCAAATAGAAAAGATAGTAAGATGCCCTTCCTTGTAGCCCCATACGCCCTTCTGATGCCGATATCCTTTTTTCTCTCCTGGATGGTAAGATAAAACAGATTGGCAAGCACAAATCCGCTTACCACAAGCGCAACAATCGATGCAGTCCCAAGGAACAAAAAAAGTGAACCGGAAATTACAGAAACAAACTGGAGGATGTCCTTTGAGCTTCTCGTCATAAAATCGTCTTCGCTCCCCTCCGGTATTCCATGACTGTTCCGGAGCACCATTTTTATATCTTCGATAGTTGCGTCTACATCCCTGTTTGTCTTCAATCTGATCATGCCGAGGAATCGCCTTTCATTGGAAAGTCTGCTCATAACGGTGGTCAACGGCATAATCACCCTGTCATCTATATTGGGTCCATGGGTAGCTCCGCCCTTTTCCTCAAGGACACCGGTAACCTTTGTAGGCAGTTGTCCTACCTGTATGACTTTGCCGACGGCATTTTCACCTCTGAAAAGTTCTTCATTAACCTTTGCACCGATCACACATTCCGCCTCTGCATTCTCATATGCTTCATGGGAAAAGAATGAGCCGCTCTGGAACCCCCACGTAAAGGACGTAAAGTAATTTTCCGTTCCTCCGATAACCTGCGTCTGCCATTTCCTGTCCAGGTACTTTATGTTGACGCCTCTCACCGCATACACCTTCAATACATCATAAATACCTCCAATCCTCTGGAGCAAGTCTGCGTCACTGACTGTTAACGTATTCACCCTTTCCCTGGCCGTGTGTTGTCTCTCGCTCCCGCTGAAGATCATGATGGCATCGGGACCAAGGGCTTCGAAAATATCATAGGCCTTCTTATTGGCGCCATCAATTGTGGTTACAATGACACAGATGGAAAGGATTCCAAGGGCAACACCGGAGAAGGAAAATACAACCCTGCCCCTGTAATAGTAGAGGATCTTTAAGGTTTCTTCTAATAATTCTCTAAGTCGTGATATCTTCTGAGATAGTCCCATCCTCTATCCTTATCAGTCTTCTCCCATAGGATGCGAGTTTTGGGTCATGGGTAACAACCATAATAGTCTTGCCATCCTCATTGAGCATACGGAAAAGCTCCATGATTTCGTTTCCTGTTTTTGAATCAAGGGCGCCGGTGGGTTCGTCCGCAAGAATAAGGTCAGGGTCATTAATGAGCGCCCTCGCTATCGCAACCCTCTGCTGCTCACCCCCGGAGAGCTGTGAAGGACGGTTATGGGTCCTCTCGGCAAGGTTGAATTTCCGGAGCAAATGTCTTGCTTTGTCCCGCGGGTGCTTTATCTCCTTTGTTGAATACACCATCGGTATCAAAACGTTTTCGATAGCATTGAGATAGGGCAGAAGAAAAAACTGCTGGAATACAAATCCGATATGCCTGTTCCTGAAACCTGCAAGCGCTTCGTCATCAAGACCTTCAACACTGGTATCCATGAAATAAAACTCACCTTCGGTTTGCTTATCGAGCAGACCGATAATATTCATAAGCGTTGTCTTTCCGGACCCTGAAACACCCATGAGGATTACGAACTCCCCCTGTTTTATCTCAAGGTTTATTCCTTTGAGAATCGGGAGTTCTCTCTCGCCGACGAAATAGCTTTTTCTGATGTTGTTAAGGATGATCACTTTTTGACGCCCGGTACGAGCCTTTTTACTACAGGGATTACAACGCTTTCTCCTTCGCTGAGGCCTTTGATTATTTCAGTGAACTTGTCATCCCTGATGCCCGGCTTTATTTCTTTCCGCTCGGTTTTATCTTTAACCTTTACATAAACAATATTTTTCCCGTCTTCAAACCTTATAGCGCCATTCGGAGCAATAAGCACATCTGTTTTTTCGCTTATAATGATCCTCACGTGGGTGGTCATTTCCGGCTTCAGGAATGTTGTATCTTTCGGGTTTATCTTAACAATAGCAAGGTAATATACGATATTCTCCTTTATTTCAGGCTGCGGATAGATAAAGTCAATATTCCCCGAAAACCGCTTGTCTCTGTAAGCATCTACCCAATATTCCACCTTCATGCCCGGTTTTACCCTTCCTATGTCCGTTTCGTCTACATATATCCACATTTCGAGCTTTGTAACATCTATGACCGTAATCAGATTCACCGCAGAGAGCCCTGCCACAACGGTCTCGCCTTCCTGCGTCGTCACCTGCGAAACATACCCGGAAATAGGTGCATAAATCTTGTAATAACTTAATGATACTTCGAGGGCCTTCAAGCTTTCTTTTGCTTCAATTACCTTTGCTTTTCCAAGCTCAACCTGTGCAGCCGCTACATCTAATTCTCTCTTGGCCTTATCAACGCTGTCCCTGGTTGTAAACTCCTGCTTTAAAAGCCGCTCCTCCCTTTCGTAATTTATTTTGCTGTATTGGTATTGCGCTTCCTTAGCGGCTAAATCCTTTTTTTGTTCTTCTATCTGAGCCTGAAGGTTTCTTATGTTTGCAAGCTTCTCCCTGTCGTCTATTTTCGCAATGAGTTCACCTTTCTTTACATAATCACCTACCTGGTATCTGAGCTGGATAAGCTCGCCGGTAGCTCTTGTGCCAACTTTTACGATAGCGCCTACCCGGGCCTTGATGATGCCTGTCTGCTCGGCAAAATTCGTCACATTGCCTTTTTTAACTGTGAACACCTCCCCGCTGATTTTCTCCGATTTGCCCCGTTTACCGGCAAAATAGAAAACAACAAGAGCTGCTATGATCAATATTACTACAATCCCTATAACATGTTTTTTTGTCAATTTCATGGTCAGTTCCCGTCCAAATAGGATACCTTTTTAAGATATGCAAGGGCATTATTCGATTTATACAATGACACCACGAGATTTTCTTTTGCCTTTGCCCAATCCTTTTCCGCCTGAATGAGCGTGAGTATATCGCCCTTCCCTGCCTTGTATTCACCAAGGGCCTGATTAAAATTTGTTGTCGCCTCTCTCAGCAATTCATCATACATTCTGATATTTTCCAGACTCAAATCAAAATCCTTGTACGCCTTTATTATATCGAGTTTTACATTTCTCTTTATTTCTTCAAGTTTATATTTTGCAGCATTAACATCCTTTTGAGCGCCTTCCATATTGTAATATCTTCCGACGCCATCAAAGAGGGGGTATGTAAAATTCAGCATTACCGTATCTTCTCTGCCGTTGGGGAAAAACGAGGTATCCTGTCTCGATTGCTGCAAGCCTACATCAAGCTTGGGCCACCAGTTGCTTTTCTTTTCTTTATATACGCTGGTTAAACGGTCTATTTCCTTTAACTGGTAAGTGACATCGGGCCGGGTTTTTATGGCCTTTTCTGTCAGACTCTGGTAGCTTTCCCTGAACTCCGGGGATCCAAGCACCCCCTCAACATCTTGTTTTTCGTCGGGCGCTATCAACAAAAGCGATTTCAGGTCCTCCATTGATTTCTCATAGTCTGTTGTTGCATCAATCACTTCTATCTTCGAAGAAGTAAGTCTCACCTCTGCCTGCAATACATCACTTTTTCTGACTATCCCTTCAACAAAGCGCGCTTTGGTCAAATCATATAATTTCTTAGTTGTTTCGTATGCCTCGTTCCTTTTCTCAACAACAGTTCTTTTGCCCAATGCTGTAAAAAAAGCCGCCCTGACATTATACAAAACATCATTCTTAATGCCCTGTAACTTTTCCTTTTCTCTACCCATAAGGGAAAACGAGCCCTCTCTCTGTGCATAACGGAGTCCGCCATCAAATAACCTGTAAGAGATGGCGCCTGTAGCGCTGTAAAATTCATCGTTTACCAGGGGTGTGAAACCGGATGTATAGGTAACGGGTGCACCATACAAATAGCGCGAATATCCGGTCTGGATCGTGACAGTCGGCAGAAACGGGTCAATTGAAGAAATATATGAAAATTCGGTTCTTTTAACGGTTTCTTTCTGCTCCTTTATGGGGTAAGAAACATCGATTGCCCTCCTGACGGCTTCATCGAGTGTTATCGAAAAAGAGTTTGCAGATATAAGTAAAAAAATACAGAGGATAATGAAGATAAACAGGTTTTTTTTCATCAATATGTCAGATCAACACCTTTTGTGTCAGATTCACATTAAAACAACCATTTATACCACAGACACAGTAAATTTTCAAAATAACAACACTTCTTTCTTTTAACCCGGATTTTCCATCAGGATGAGCACTTGTGTCGGAATGTCCCGACACCGTTTTTAATGACGTATCCGGGATAAACATAATTTCAGCCCGATAGCAGAACCGTCCATTTGCTTTTTCGATCGTGTGTGTTATCTTAATGACCATGAAGCCGCAAATCATACCCCGAAAGGAACACCGCATATCACGAAAGCAGGTAAGCCCGAATGCCCTGCGCACGCTCTACCGACTCCATACACACGGCTTCATCGCCTACCTGGTAGGCGGATGTGTCCGTGACCTGCTCCTGGGGCGAACTCCCAAGGACTTCGACATAGGAACGAATGCCACACCCGGCCAGATAAAGCGACTTTTTCGTAACTGCCGTCTCATAGGTCGCCGTTTCAGGCTGGCCCATCTCCATTTCCAGGATGAAATCGTGGAAGTATCCACGTTCCGACGGGCTGCTGTCCCTTCCGACAACGAGGACAAGGAAGAGGCAGGCCATAATAAACGTTTTCCCCGCCACATCAAGGACGAGGACGGAATGGTTCTCGCAGACAACGTCTTCGGAACACCGGAAGAGGATGCCCTTCGCCGTGACTTCACAGTCAACGCCCTCGCTTACAATATTGCAGATTTTTCAGTTATCGACTATAGCACCGGACTAAGCGACCTCCGCCAGCGGTTGATTCATCCCATCGGCAACCCTCATGTCCGATTTACGGAAGACCCCGTGCGGATGCTCCGCGCTGTCAGATTTGCCGCATCCCATGACTTTGTCATAGAACCCGCTGCCTGGGAAAGCATCTGTGAGCTTTCCTCCATCATCTCCCGGGTTTCACCGGCAAGGCTCTATGAGGAGATGCAGAAAATCTTCCTCCTTGGATCTGCTCAACCGGCTTTCAGTCTCCTGGAGAAGAGCGGGCTCCTCACTGCCCTTTTCCCCGGCCTCAGCCGTTGGATTTACGGGAACAGCCATCGCTTGGCATTGCTGGATACAAACCTTGAGTACCTTGATCAGCAATATCGGAACGGCACACCTGCATCGTTAGCGCTCTTCCTGGCAGCACTTTTCGGCCCCGGTCTGGAAAAAGCGGCACTTGCACGCCACCGTGACAGCATTCCCCGCCGTCAGGCGCTGGATGAAACATGCGCGATTTTCATGGAAGAAACCTCCAGGACCGTGTCCATCCCGGGACGGGTCGGCAACCAACTGCGCGCTATCCTTGCCCTTCAAGCCTCCCTGAACAGAATGCCGCCACAACAACCCGCTTCCATTGCGGGCAAGCCCGAATTCGGAGAAGCCCTCGTGTACCTCCATCTTGCGGCAGAGACGAGAAGGGAATGTAAAACTTCCCTGGAATGGTGGAGCGCTTTTCTTTTGGAGACTCCTTCGGTAATATGTTCGGAAATACCAACCGATGAGGCTCCTTCAAAAAAACGAAGGAAAAGGCGGCGTAAATCTCGCCGCTCCCGCAAGCCCCTGGCAGAAAACACATCAGAAGAGTCTGTCACTCCTTCAATAGAAAAAAGCGAGGAGGGGCAAGTTGCAATGATTCCTTGACATACCAGTCCCGGTTTGAAATAATAGCAACAAGGTTCAGATCACACAAATTCATCTATAATCTGAATTCAGACATTCAGGAAGAGGAAACGGCAAATATGCATCCGACAAACCCTTTGGTAAATTCAACCTTGACGGACTTGTATCAGCTCACCATGGCATACAGCTATTGGAAAGCCGGCAAAATGGACGAAGAAGCTGTTTTTGATTTATTTTTTAGAAAAAATCCCTTTGGCGGCGAGTTTACTGTTTTTGCCGGGATTGATGAGGTAATCAACTTTGTGTCTTCATTTGAATTTAATGATGATCAAATTGATTATTTGAAAAAAGGTCCGTTGAAAGGGTGCGATCAAAAGTTTTTCGAATGGTTGAGGGCACTGGACTGCTCGAAACTAAAAATATATTCTCTCGTGGAAGGAACTCTTGCATTTCCGGCTGTACCCCTTATAAGGGTTGAAGGGCCTCTGGCGACTGCTCAACTGCTTGAAACAACAATACTCAATCTCATTAACTACCCCAGCCTGGAGGCAACCCAGGCAGCCAGATTCAGATTATTGGCCGGCTTTGACAAAAAGCTGATTGAGTTCGGATTAAGAAGGGCACAAGGCCCGGATGGCGGCGTATCGGCATCGCGCTACAGCTATATCGGCGGTTTCGATGGTACAAGCAACGTGAAAGCCGGTGAACTCTTTGGAATTCCCGTTATGGGTACACATGCCCACTCCTTCGTGCAAGCATTCCAGGGGCTCGATGATTTAGATTCAAAAACCCTTGTCGACACAGAAGGTCAGGAAAGGGATTTTGTTGACCGTGTATTGCATATAAGGAACACCCTGGGATTTACAAACACGAACGAAGGAGAACTGGCAGCTTTTATTTCTTATGCACAGTCTTTCCCGAACAGGTTTCTGGCGCTGGTCGATACATACGATACCCGCAGATCCGGCGTACCTAATTTTATCTGTGTGGCTACTGCTTTAAAACATTTTGGATACGAACCCATCGGAATAAGGATTGACTCCGAAGATTTGGCATATGTGTCCAAGCAGACAAAGAAAATGATCCAGCATGCGGCCAAAATACAAAACATGGATCTGTCCGGCCTCACCATAACAGCCAGCAACGAAATCAACGAAACAGCTATTATTGAGATGCAAAGACAAGGCCACGAAATCGATACATTCGGCATCGGTACAAACCAGGTTACATGCGAGGCACAGCCGGCGTTGGGATGTGTTTATAAATTGGTAATGATAAAGGACAACCCGCGGATAAAAATATCCAAGGGGAAAATTACCATACCTGGCAAAAAAGAAGGATACCGTCTTATCGGCTCCGATAATACGCCGCTGCTCGATGTGATTATCAAGGTAGGCGGCGAGGCCCCCACACCGGGAAAAAAATTCTTCTGCCGGCATCCCTTTGAAGAATCCAAAAGGGCATATGTGGTGCCGACCGAAGTCCGTCCTTTGCACCGGCTGTACTGGGATGGCCAAGGCACTGCACAACAGCCGGTAAATATTCATGATACAAGAAATTATGTTCTTCAGCAGTTGAGGGAGTTCCGGCCGGACCATTTAAGACCGGTAAATCCCACGCCCTTTAAAGTCTCAGTGTCGGACGAACTTTATAGTTTTATCCACGGATTGTGGATGCAGGAAGCCCCGATAGCAACACTCAGTTAAACCGGCAGTTCCTGTTCCATGCTCATGCTGCGCATGCATGAAAAAATAAAAACACAAATTGTTATTTCGAGAGATATCGGGGGTCTAAATAAAGATTGAAATATAATCTTGACTATTTTAAAATTATCAATCATATTACGATTATGAAAGAAACAACAAAAAAAGACCTGATAGTCATATTAAAAGTCCTCCCTCTCATCTTTGCCCTGTTTCTGCTTGGCTGTGCTGCCAAGGGGCCGGTCCTTTATCCGAATGCATATCTGAAATCAGTAGGAAATGAAAAGGCCTCCGGTGACATTGATGAATGCAAGGGTAATGCTGATGCATACGTTAATTCAAATGCCGGTAAGGACGCAGTGAAAAGCACAGCGGCGGGCAGTGCCGCAGGAGCAGTAATCGGCGGCGCCGCTGGAGCAGTTACCGGTGATATAGCCGGAAGTGCCGGTGTAGGAGCAGCTACAGGCGCAGCATCCGGACTCGTGTATTCTATGTTCAAAGGCTCGGAGCCAAACCCCGTATATAAAAGTTTTGTAGAGAGGTGCCTGCGGGAAAAAGGTTACGAGATAATTGGCTGGGAATAGCTTGTAACAAGCTGATATCGAAATATCTCAAAAAAATAGCTGAGAAACTTGACATATATACTTCATGTGCTATTACTATGATAAGGGGTACTCATAGCCAGATATGGCATAAAGCCCGCAGCAACCTTGTGAGGCGGAATAAAGATGAAGCCCGTGATGTTCTTGCGAGCTGATCAACTCTGAGTATCCCTTGCTTTTCTCACCTCCGGAGCAGGAATTGTCTCCCGTGGCCCTTCTGCTCATTTCCTTTAACTAATCTGAACCATTCCGGAATATCGTGCATAATCGTTCATAGCCTTCTCCGGCGTCAATTATTATTTCACCTCAACCGTCCGTTAATATCCGGAAAAGTTAAGACAATCCTGGTAAATTCTGCGGGCGCTTCATTTATTAAAAAGTGTGATGCCTTTTTGAGTAGTGTAGAGGCTTCAAGCGCTATATGGCTTAGCGGCTTGACTATTTCGATTTATTCATGAAGTTGACGCCGTCAAGGAGATCCTTCTTATGTTCATCGAGTTCGTGTGACATCCGGTAGGCAATATAATATTTGTTGATGTTGGCCACATATCTGACGGTCTCCTCGCCAATCCTGTCGAGTGCCACCCTTTCTACATTATTAAACCAGATATTCGGGTTGACGCCTTTCCTTTTTGCTTCCCGGCGCAAGGAGTCGATGCGCGTAGGACCTGCATTATAGGCGGCCAAAGCAAAATCGACCCGGGCATCCGGAGAGATTTCCCGGTCAGTAAAATAGTTCTGCAGGATATAATTGAGATAGGCTACCCCGGCCAGAATATTGTCTCTGGTTTTCGTGATGTCTTTATAGCCTAAGCTTTTAGCCGTTGAAGGAAGAATCTGCATGATGCCGATGGCTCCTCGAGAGCTTCGCACATTTTGCTGAAGCTCCGATTCCTGATAACCCTGGGCCATCATCATGAGCCAGTCAAGCTTGTTCATTGTTCCGGCCTCTTTGAAATGCGGGCTCAGTTCCTTAACCAGTGCATAGGCTTCCAGTTCCAGGGGGTTCTTGATAAATTTCGTGTCTTTGAAATAGTCTTTCCATACCCGATCCGTTTTTGCTTTAAGGTTGTGCCGGGCATAATCGATAAACCGATTCAGGCTTTTCAGTAAGTTCGGATTATCGGGACGTACCGCCCAGGCAATATCCCCAACTTTATTCAGGCAGATATCATTCAATATCTTGATATCCGGCAACACCTTTGACCATAAGTCGGCCATAAAATCATCTACGAAAGTATACTTCAGGATTCCGGCATTGACCATTTCCAGGATATCACTGCTGCTGATATTTGCCGGTGTCTCAACAATGTTTATCCGGGGCAGTCCCGCTCTTGAAAGCTTCTCGTTAAGGTCATTCAGGTGCTGAACAAAACTGCTTTGACGTATGACATGGACGGTTTTTCCGGAAAGGTCCTCCATGCTATGAAGCGCCGGCGCCCCTGTATGGGCGACAAGCACTTCCTGCACATTGCGAATATATGGCGAAGTAAAGGCAACCCGCTGTTGTCTCTCCTTTGTTATCGTGATCTGACCGGCGGCAATATCCCCCTTCCCATCCAGCAGATAAGGAATCAAGTCCTCGAAATGGACAGGGATAAAGGTGATGGCTATTCTGGGTGCATGTTTAGAGTGTTTCTTGTTCAGATATTTTTCATATTCGGCAAAAGCCTCATATTCCAAACCGTAAGGGCGGCCGTTAGCCACAAAGAAGCCTGACTTGCTGTATTGGACAAGGACACGAATGTGGCGGGTATTCGGGGCGAGATCAGCAAGATTTTTCTCGACGGGCCTGTAGAGGATGGGAGAAACCTCCTTAACGGAAGGTGGAATACCTGCTTCGGTAACCGGCTTTTTGGCAACATTTCCGCTTGCCGCATTGATAAGCGTCGGGGCCATCATCACGGCAACAATGATTATCAAAAGGAAATTTGATAAGCACTTGCTTTTCATAACAAGGAGTATAGGAAAAATGCCGTTGTATGTCAATGATAGTAATTATACCAATTCGCCTTCATTCATATAGCTTCGTTATCTCGTCGTCGCGCTCCTCCATTTCCGGGGCTCACGTCGCCCCCTCCAACAGCAACAGCTGCCGAAGCCACCCCCTCTCGCCCGCTATGCGGGCTATTTGCTCGACATATTTCCATGTACGCTGCGTCCGGGTACCCGCTTTGCGGGTGTTCCTTGATGCCCGGGTACCCTCCGGGTGCTATCTTTGAATCCGAATTGGTATTACCACGTGAAAGAGCGGATAATCCGTAAATATGCCGGTTATTCAGTTCGGAAAATTACAAACGGATTTTACTCCAATAATTCTTTCAAAATGGTCAATTATTAAAAATCGGTGCTTCTGCCCATGAAGCAAGCATATGGCCTTTTGGGCAACGGTGCGGATTACCACATGAAAGGTGGATTTTACAAAAAAGCACCATAGGCGTAAAACAATAAGACCCCTTTCGCTTTTCCAGGAGGAACGTCAAGCAGTTTATTATTTTTTAAGGAACGTCCCCTTGTCCCTTTATGAGGCGATAGATCAAGATGTTGTATTAAGAAATCTGTAAGCGCAATTGCTTCCCAAGTGCTGCTGCAAAACGTTCAAGGGTTGACAGCTTGATGTCTTCCGCATGGTTCTCGATTCTTGAAATTGCGGTTTTTCGGGTGTTGAGCCTGAAAGCCAGTTCCTCCTGCGTTAGGCCTGCTGACTCACGGGCATGACGAAGCATGACCCCGATTTTGAACTGTTCATAGCCTTCTTCATAGCCTTCGGCAAATTCTTTATCTTTTATTTTTCTCTGAAAAATATATTGTTTCAGATCACTCATGGTTTCATTCTCCTTTTCAGGAAATCTTTCCTGTATGTTTGTGCCTTTTCTATCTCCTGTTTCGGTGTTTTTTGACTTTTCTTTACCAATCCATGCGTCAGGACAACTACAGAATTGCCTATAAAGAAACAGAATATACGATATGTATTTGAACCGGATTGAATTCTGCACTCCCATATCTCTTCGGTGCCGACAATTTTTTTGAAATATGAAGAAGGGACAATATCCAAATCCTCCAACAGACCCAAAACCCATGTTACTTTCTGTGCAGCTTTTGCCGGTAACGAATCAAGAAACTCCTTTATCGGGCAGTTTCCGCTAACCGTCGCATAGAACGTAACAACTCTTCTCACTGAATAATGTTAACTTGGATGTTAACCTTTGTCAAGTAAGTTTTTCATATACAATGCCAGATATGTTACGTATAGCGGAGTGAAATCATATATAAACCATTAAATTGCAAATCTGTTAATAGCAGGAAGAAATTAATTCTGTTGGAAGGAGATGATTGGAAAGCCTTATTCGGGTAACGCTTCAACTTGCCGGAGGCAAGCAAACCAAACTCAGGATTTGATCAGGGGGAACCGGTATTCTCTATGACTGTTTATCGGAAGTAACAGGGGATTTATCTAAGGCGCCGTTTAACTGTGCATCTGTTTTTTCCTCATCCACCCAGGTTTTGAAGAGTGTGTTTGCTACCGCCAGCACTACAGGCCCGACAAATATGCCGACTATGCCGAAAGCCATAAGGCCGCCTATTACACCGGCAAAAATAAGCAGCAAAGATAGATCGGCCCCTTTTTTTATGAGTACAGGACGGAGCACGTTGTCGAGACTTACAATAAGGACGGCCCAGATAATAAGAATAGTTCCTGATATGCTGTGGCCTCCCCAGTAGAGCCAAATGATAGCCGGGATAAGCACGAGGCCGGGTCCCGCTTGGGCTATGCAGAGTATGAACATAATTGCAGTAAGAAGAGATGCGGCAGGCACACCGGTCACAGCTAAACCGATGCCGCCAAGTAGTGACTGAACAAGGGCGGTGACAACTACACCAAGGGCTACGCCACGAATAGATTTTGCAGCAAGCAGTACAGCTCTTTCGCCGCTGCTGCCTGCAAGGCGGCGGTTAAAGCTGAGTATACTTTCGGCTGCATTGTCCCCTTTCATGTAAAGAATAGCGGCGATTACCACCGTCAAAAGAAATTGGACAAACATTCTGCCTACACTTCCAGCCTGTTCTACAAACCATCTTGTCAATTTACCGGCATAGGGTTTAAACTGAGAATGCAGTTCCTGTATGCCTTCAGAGCTTGTTTTATGCCAATATTCCGCAATTTTGGATCCCGCTACGGGCATTTTTTCCAACCATGATGGAGGTGTTGGCAGACTGCTCTTGCGTATTGTTTCGGCAAATTCCTCAATCCTCGTGGAATTGTCTACAATAGTGGCAACCGCTAACCAGAAAGGTATTACAAAAACGAGCAGCAAGGCTGCCGTCATGACAATGGCAGCAAGTCCCCGTTTGCCCCTGAGGCTCTTTTGGAGACGGAGCATAAGCGGCCATGTGGCTACGACTATCATTGTAGCCCAGATTAACGAAGGGAGGAAGGGCCGGATAACCCAGAAAACTGAAGCAATGAGGGCAAATATCATCAAAACGGTCAATGTAACCCGCGGAACATCCCGGGAAGAAGATACCCCCATTCAGTATTCAACTCCTTTCTTCAAGGCCTTTGCACGGTAATTTACGGGTAAATTGCTACTCTGTCGGTTCAAAACTAAATCCTTTCTCCCTATTTTAGCGTTAAGCGGATAGCGTTCAGCGTAAAGCCGAAGTTGCGAAGATGAGAACTTGCGAAGTTGCGCGTAACTTCGTATCTTCGTAACCTCGTAACTTCGGGTTTATACGCTCTACGCTACTCAAACTTGAATCCTCCTTCTCTGAAAAGTTTGAGGCATATCTCCACCACTCGCTCATCATAGAGTACCCCTTTGTTCTTCTCAATCTCCTCAAGGGCGACTTCTATTCCACGGGCCGGTCTGTATGGACGATTGGATGCTACGGCCTCAACTACATCAGCTACGCATATAATTTTGGCTTCAAGGAGTATCTTGTCACCTTTTAAGCCTTTAGGATAACCTGAACCATCAAGCACTTCATGATGCTGGAGGACTATCTCCGCTATAGGATAGGGCAAATCAACATCTTTTAATATGTCATATCCTGACTGGGAGTGAACTTTGATGAGGCTCATTTCTACGTCGGTCAGTCTGGTAGGTTTGCTCAACAGCTCGACAGGAATTGAGATTTTTCCTATATCATGTATAATGCCTGCCATACGAATATTATCAACTGTATCGCTTGATAGTCCCATCTCCTGGGCGATGGCGCGGGCAAGGTTCGATACCCTCCTTTGATGGCCTGCGGTATAGGGGTCCCTTGTTTCTACGGTAAGCGACATGGCCTGGATGGTGCCGGCTAAGGACTTGCGGAGTTTCTCAAGCGTTTGCTGGAGCGATTTCTCCGCCTGTTTACGGGGGGTTATATCAATTTCGATGCCGTCCCATACCAGATGATGATCAGGCAGGCGGCGGGGCGCCGAGGTAAAAAGTACCCATCGCATTTCACCGGATAACAACCGGATGCGAACCTCGGCATTGAATGGCGTCATGTTGGCCAATGCCAAGTCTTCACGTTCGGCCATCATCTGCCGGTCCTCTTCGACGATCTGACCATAAATAGTCATCGCATCGTTCAACGCTTCGGCCACTTTAATGCCGTGCAGTTGCTCAACACCTGCGCTGATATAGGAGAATCGGCACTGTTGTCCGTCTTCGCCGGAGTCAATCTGATAGACGACGCCGCCGGGCAGATTGTCGCTTAGCGTGCGCAATCGCGCTTCACTTTCCCTGAGCGCCTCCTCTAATTGTTTGCTTTCCGTGATATCATCGCAACTTATTATTATTACACCTGACTCTAACTGTACCGGGATAAAATTGATAATCTTTTCTGTTCCGTCCTTGCAGGTAACGGCGTACATCCTTGGTCCTCGTTCGCCCGGCTTAGCTCCTTTTAAATCTTCCATCCATGCCGAAACAACGGCATGTCTGTATTCGGGGTCGGGATATGCCTTCTTAAGCCATATCCTACCATCAGGAATGTCGGACAGGTCATACCCGAATATCTCTTTGAATTTTGGGTTGATATAGATAAATTTTCCATCTCTGTCTATCATTACCATTCCAAAAGGTGCATTCTCAGAAAGAATAGAAAACCTCAGCCTCTCATGTCTTAATTGTTCTTCTCCATGTTTACGGGAGGTAATGTCCTCTATGGTTCCTTCATAGTAAAGCGCTTTACCTGCATCATCCTTAACGATGCGTGCATTGATGAGAACCCAGATTGTACTTCCATCTTTCCTGTAGTGTTGAGTCTCAAAACTCTTAATAGTTCCCTGTTCTTCAAGGGTCTTTTTAAACATTATCCTGTCTTCAGGGTTCACATATCCCTGTGTTGACAAATCGGTGATTCCCTTCATCAACTCTTCCGGTGAATCATATCCTATCATCCTTGCAAGGGCCGGGTTGACGCTTATGTAACGGCCTTCCGGCGTCGTCTGGAAGATACCCTCAACGGCGTTATCGAAGATGGAGCGGTATTGCTGTTCACTCTCCTTGAGTGCCATTTCGGTCTTTTCACGCTCAGCATACTTCCATACCGCATCCATAAGGAGGGTAAGCTGACGGACATCCGATTGGTCATAATCGGTATCCTTGTTTGCCACACCTACAACAGCGATAATCCTGTCGGCAATGAATACAGGTATGGTGAGGTATTTATAGAGCATTGCGTGGCCTTCAGGATAACCTCTATCAAGACAATGGGGGACCTGAAAATCATTTACTATTACGGGTTGTCTCTGCCTCACCGCTTCACCCCATATGCCTGTCTTGTCAAGTTCATATATTGTTGGGGAATTATATATGGAACACTCTTTCACCTCATCCTTTGACCATGCATTGAGGGTAAACTGTCTCTTATTCTCATCATAGAAATAGATATATCCGATTTTGCTTTTTGTAAGGACAATTGCCTCATTAAGTGCAAAATCCAAAAACTCCCGAACGGTTTCTGCGTTGTGCTGGGAAATCCTGAGGAGGCTCTCGAGACGTAATTCATCCAGTTTCAACTGTTCTTCTGCAAGATTGCGGGAGGTAATGTCAAATATTACCCCGTCAATATAGACAGGTTCTCCGCCTACCCCATATATTGGTTTGCCCCGTTCACAAAAATACCGTATATGTCCATCTTTACGCCTGAAACGATATTCCACTTCAAAGGACTGGCGGTTTCTAAGGGCATTAGTAACCGTTTGTATTACGTTATCCCTGTCTTCATTTAAAATAAAAGAATCGATGGAGCATACTTCGCCGTCTGTAAGGTCATCAGGGGTATATCCTGTCATTGTTTGAAGCTGTTCGTTGAAAAACTGCATTTGCCGGTTGTTTTTTATATGAACCCTGTATACTATTGCCGGGAGATTCTCTGAAAGCGTTTTGTAGGATTGTTTACTTTCTGTCAGTATTTTCTCTACCTGCTTTCTTTCGGTGATGTCACGTATATTGCATTGGATTACCTTCTTGTTGTCAACCATATAGACATTGCTTACAAATTCTACGGCAATTTTTCTTCCATCTTTTGTTTTGAGCGGCAAATCTTCGTAGCGTATATGCTCTTTATCTTGTAATTCCTTAAACACCTCTTTACTTGCCTCGATGTCTTTAAAAGCACCTGTCTCCCAGAGTTTCTTTCCCAGAAACTCTTCTTTGGCATAAGCAAGCATATTAGTCAGGTACGGGTTCACATCATTTATATGGCCTGTAACCGCATCAAGAATTAAAATGCCGTCCCGGGCTGTTTCAAAGAGCTTCCGGTACCGGGTTTCAAAAACCTTTAAAGCATATTCTTCGTCACTTGTTACGGGATTCTTTATAAACAAAAAGGCCTCGCTCTTTCGGAACGCTTTGAAATTTCAGATAGCGACAACAACGCGGATTTTGCTGTCCGCCCTGTTGTGGGGGGAGAAGGTGGAGACAAGACCATTTTATTGTTTCCATCCATTCACTGTACCTATGATAGTTATAGTATAACACCTTATTTTCTTTTTGCAAGATGAACCATCGTTTTTAAATCGCATTAAGCCGGAACCCACAAATATTGAGATGCATTTGAAATGGTGTTAACCAAATAAACAAATTAGTTGACAACCAGGATGGTTTATTGTTTGTAATTAGCAATGATTTGTGGAGGTTTTTATGGATTCTGAATTGAAAATGCTTGCCGATAAGGCAATCACTGAAAAAATTATCAATCCTGACGATGCAGCAATTCTTTATATAATCGGAAAGAAGAAGCCCTTTCTGCTCATGGCCTATGCGTCTGAAGTGAGGAACCATTATAAAGGCAGGCAGGTATCTATGTGTTCAATCGTTAATGCAAAGTCGGGCTTGTGTCCTGAAAATTGCAGGTTCTGTGCACAATCGGTTCATCACCACACCCATGCAGAAATCTATCCGCTTATATCGAAGGGTGAGATTATCAAAAAGGCAAAAGAGGCAAAAGAGTGCGGCGCCCATATGTTCAGCATTGTTACGAGCGGTACGCGAATCGAGGGAGACGATGAATGGAACGAGATTGAGGAAGCCATCAAGGGAATGATCAGGATAGGCATTAAACCATGCGCTTCCATAGGCATGCTTGACGCCGAAAGAGCAAAGAAACTGAAAGAGGTTGGCCTGTTCCGCTACCACCACAATCTTGAAACGGCAAGGAGCAACTTTGACAATATCTGTTCCACCCATGATTACAAAGAGGATATCGATACTGTGAAAAATGCCAAAAGGGCAGGTCTTTCTGTCTGTTCAGGGGGCATTATAGGTCTTGGAGAAACGATGGAGCAGAGGATAGAAATGGCATTCACGCTGAAAGAACTGGACGTGGATTCGGTACCCATCAATATTTTGAACCCCATCGAGGGTACACCCCTTGCACACATGCAGCCGCTGACCCCTGTTGAGATTTTAATCACGATTGCACTTTACCGGTTTATACTTCCCGACAAAGATATTAAGCTCTGCGGCGGAAAAGAGAAAAACTTGCGGCAGCTACTCCCGCTCGGGATCGTTGCAGGTTGCAACTCCCTCATGACGGGAAATTACCTTACCACCCCCGGCAGGGATGCGACAAGCGATATAGAAATGATCAAAGACCTCGGATTCAGCGTGGATTTCACCTTATCCTGAGAGGCTTATCCTGCCATTTTCATGATACCGGATACCTGATACCGGTTTAAATCATTTAAATCCGGAACCCGGCATCCGATGGCCGGCATCAGACTTTACTTAATCATTAAAACTGAGAAATTTTATTCACAGCGTGCTATAATAATAAGAAAACCGGGGGATTAGAAGATTCATGGAAAAGCCATACTTAGAGATTTTTTTAATTATAATCCTGATCGTTCTCAACGGTATTTTTTCTGCCGGTGAGATTGCAATTGTTTCATCGAGAAAAAGCAAGATAAAGGAGATGGTAAAAAATAGAAAGGATAAAAGGGCAGAGGCGCTCCTTTCCATGAAAGAGAACCCGGAGAGGTTCCTCTCTGCAGCACAGATCGGCATTACCCTCTTCGGAACACTTGCCTCGGCTACAGGCGGTATCCTTGCGGTAAAATATGTTAAGCCTGTAATACATGCAATACCTTACATCGGTGTCTTTGACGATACCATCTCCCTCGTTGTTGTAGTGGTAATCCTTACCTATCTTTTTCTCGTTATCGGGGAACTTGTACCTAAATACATCGGGTTGAATTATAAAGAAAGGGTAGCGTTATGGATTGTTCCCATCTTTCGGTTTACCTCGAGGGTTTTTTTCGTTTTTGTAAACTTTCTTTCATTATCAACGATGTTCGTTGTCAGAGGTCTCTCTCTCAAGAAGGGCGAGGAACACATCGGAGAAGGCGAGATTAAGATATTGCTTGAAGAAGGCAGGCGGAAAGGTGTTTTTGATGAGACGGAGGAAAAACTTATACACGGAGTGTTCGAATTTGCGGACCGGTCGGTAAAGGAGATTATGGTCCCCAGGCCAAACATTTACAGTATCAATGTCGAAGACGGCATGGATAAAATATTGAAATATATTGTAGAAAACGAATTTTCACGATACCCGGTCTGCAAAGGGGGCCTTGACAATATAATCGGACTTGTTTATCACAAGGACATTACAAAGCAGATATGGCTGAAAAAGCCTGTTGAACTGGAGAAAATCCTCAAAAAGCCTTATTTCATACCGGATACGATGGAAATAAGCCTCCTGCTCAAGGAAATGCAGAAAAGGCGCCGGCATCTTGCAATTGTAGTGGACGAATATGGAACTACCGCCGGTATCGTAACGCTTGAAGATATCATGGAAGAGATCTTCGGGGAGATCATGGACGAGACAGACGTGGATGACAGGATAGAAAGGCTGAAAGATGGCTCCATTATTATTGATGCCTCCTACTCGGTCAGGGATCTGAATATCAGGCTGGATATCGATATTCCCGAGACACCTGATTATGAAACGCTTGGCGGGTTTATGCTTGATCAACTACAGGATATGGCAAGGGGCGGTGAAATGATTGACCACGGTATTTACAGGTTCATAGTGGTTGGTGTAGAAGGAACAAGAATTACCAGGGTAAAACTCGAAAAACTCAGAAAAAGGCAGGCAGGATAAGATTATGTATGGTTTTCCGTTAAGGATCATCATTTTCCCGGTAAGTTGCGCATCGTTGTGGTTTGGCTATACCGGGTCGAAAAGCGACCGGGTCTATGCCAAGGGCAGCCGATGGATCAGACGGAAAGATTTTCCTTGATATCCATCATTATCCCCGTTCTCAACGAGTCAAACTCGATCAACAGTCTCATAAGTCACATCCGTTCTCTCGATTCAAGAAAAAAACCGGAGATCATTGTTGTTGATGGCGATCGGGATGCAGAAACATTAAAGGTGATAAGTGCCGATGAAGTAATCAAAATAAAATCGCTGCCGGGTCGGGGGAAACAGATGAATGAAGGCGCAAAAGCGGCGAAAGGCGATATCGTTCTGTTTCTCCATTCCGATACGGAACTGCCTCCTGGTGGATTAATGCTTATTGAGTCGGCCATGGATAATGAAAAATATGTTGGCGGCGCATTTGATCTTCACATTAAATCGACCAAATCGGTATTTCGTCTTATTGAATGCGTTGCCTCCATACGTTCCCGGATTACACGGATTCCTTTCGGTGATCAGGCTATCTTTATGCGTAAGGAATATTTCGATAGAATTGGCGGTTTCCAGGAAATACTTCTTATGGAGGACATTGAGCTCATGCAAAAGACAAAGAAACATGGGGATAAAATCTTCATAATAAAAGAAAGGGTTCTCACATCGTCTCGAAGGTGGGACAGGGAAGGCATTTTGCGTTGTACATTCCGGAACTGGCTTCTTCAAATACTCTTTTTCACAGGCGTTTCGCCCCGCAAGCTCGTAAAATTCTATCCGCAGGGGTGATAACAAAAGTATTCGACTTGCAGGAAGACTTAACAAGCCGTTGCGTTTGCACTATACTAAACAGATGGTTCAACCGATGAGACGATCCATGTTCAGACGTTTTCTATTCCTATTTTTACCTATTGTTTTATATATTGTTATTACCCCTCTCGCTTGCGCCCAAAACAAGACGGTTTTGTTCCGGGAAGATTTCAAGGATCTCGATAACTGGCGGGCTCTCAACTTCCCTAAAATACAGGCACATACGGTGTATTCTATCGAAACAAAAGACAGCGAAAGTTTCCTGAAGGCGGAGAGTAAAGCATCCGCATCAGCCATTGTATATAGGGAAGAATTTAATGTATATGAATATCCGAAGATACGATGGAGTTGGAAAATAAGCAATGTTTATGAAAACTCCGACCCCGAAGCAAAAGCCGGCGATGATTATCCCATCCGTATTTATATTATATTCAGATACGACCCTGAAGCATCCTCCGGACTTGAGAAGATCAGATACGACTCGGCGAAAAAAATATACCGTGAGTACCCCCCTCACAGCACGTTAAATTATGTATGGGCAAGCAACATTGATCAGAAGATGGTACAGACAAGCCCTTATACGGACAAGGTAAAATTGATTGCGCTTGAAAAAGGGACCAAAAAGGCAGGTATCTGGCAGGAAGAAGAAGTTCACATTATCAAGGACTACAACATGGCATTCGGAACCGATCCTCCTGCAATAGCCGATATTGCCATCATGAACGATGCAGACAATACACGGCAAAAATCCACTTCCTACATGGATTTCATCGAGGTATTCAAGGGCGATGAATAACGGATGCATTATTGTTTTTGTTAAATCGCCGGAAAAAGGAAACGTCAAATCGCGCCTTGCAGCCTCCATCGGTAAGGATTTTGCATGTGCCCTCTATAAACGTTTTGTTGGTGATCTCCTTGGGATGCTCCGGAAAAACGGATATCTTTATGTGATCTCTTTCTATCCCCCGGATGCAGGGAGAGACATGGAGAAATGGCTTGGGAAGGACCGCATGCTTATACCCCAGCAAGGAGAAAACCTGGGTGAGAGAATGGAGAATGCATTTAAAAAGGTATTTTCTGAAGGTTTTGGCTTTGCGGTCCTCATCGGGAGTGATAGCCCCGATCTCCCGAAACTCCTGATCGAAAAATCCTTTGCATCTCTGAGGGGCCATGATGCTGTTATCGGGCCATCTCTTGACGGGGGTTACTACCTTATCGGATTCAACAGGAACACCTTTGCGCCATCTGTTTTTGAAGGGATTGAATGGAGCTCTGCATCGGTTTTTAACAGGACGATGGGTATTTTTAAAAAAACGGGTTGCCGGGTTCGTATCCTTCCGGAATGGAGGGACATTGACACGCTCAACGACTTAAAAGCCCTTTATTACAAGAATCTTGACAGCGATTTTGCAGCATCATCGACGATGAAATATTTACGAAGCAGAAAAAATAAAATACGGATATTTCAAGAGGACCTCATATAAAATTTATCTTTTAAAACCTCCTTTGTTATAGATAATTTGAATTTGACTTATTGTTGAAGGTAATTTATTTTGTACGCGTACAGGTATTTAATAGAGTGTTCAAGAAGAATGTCAAAACAGATTATAGACTCGCTTAAAAAAATGCTGAGAACCTTCAAACCGGTTTGTTTGACTCCCTGGGTCTATCTTCTCTTCCGGTTGTGCCTTGCATTTCTTTTCATTTATGGTGGGTTTTCGAAATTGGTAGACCCGAAAGCATTTGCAAAAATTATCTCTGCTTACGACCTTGTGCCGGAGTTTTTTCTTCCTGTTGCAGCAATCGGCCTGCCTCTTCTGGAGACACTGGCCGGTATAGCCCTTGCATTTGACGTTAAAGGGAGTCTGGCCACGATATCAGGGCTCCTCATCTTCTTCGTTCTTATACTCTGGTATGGTGTACTTAATGATCTTTCCATTGATTGCGGGTGTTTTGGTTCGGAAGAAATAGCAAGTCAGAAAAGCCTGAGGCAAGCCTTCTATCGCGATATAGGCTTGACCGGCGTTGCAATTTTTCTTTATATGACAAGGTGGGTAAGCTACCGCATGGGAGTTCCATTGCGGAATAAATAACGTTAAGGAGGTAAGTGAAATATGTACGGAAAATGTAAGATATTTGCTGCAATACTGGCGGTAGTATTTGTTCTCGGGTTTGCCCAGGCCTCGCCGGCTGCCTGGGGCGGGAAAGAACTTGAGACGGAAAAGATTGCCGTTACGTTCGCACGAGAGGTTGAAAGGGGCAATTACAAGATAGTGTCCACGGAAGAATTGAAGAAATGGATTGATGAAAAAAAGGATATGCTGATTGTAGACACCATGCCCTTTGAAGACAGCTACAAGAAGCAGCATATACCCGGTGCAGTAAACTTTGTATTCCCCATTCCCGAGATGACACAGCTTGATGAGAAAACAAAAGCTGCTTTTGAGAAGATGCTTGGACCTAACAAGGATCGGCTTATTGTTTTCTATTGCGGATTTACCAAATGCACCCGCAGTCACAATGGGGCAATGTGGGCAGTAAAACTGGGCTATAAAAACGTATATCGCCATCCGGGCGGTATTAAGGCCTGGGATGATGCCGATTATCCTATAGAAAAGGTAAAATAAAAACCTCCAATGAGTCTGTGGCGGGACAACAAAAAACCCCGCCACAGCATATGCATGTTTGCATTGAAACCAAACCTCCTATGAACAGACGCCGGTTCCTCAAATCCCTTATTGCCGCTGCCGCGTTCATGTCGGGTTGCCTTGCAACGGATAAGGAAGCCCGGTCTGCCGTTTCACATGATGCCCTTTTGCTTTCACGGGAAAAACCGCTATCGATAGATGCAGGCGGGAAGCGTATTCTCATTTATACAGAGTTGAACCGGGAGGGTATTCACAAGAAGAATCCCCATTGGGGGGTCGTCTCCAAAAATGGTAAATTGGCAGATAAAGGGATACTGAATGCCTTTTGCGAGCCACTCGATTTTTACGATGCCCTCGTACAGATCGGTGCGAAACCGGGAAACAATCTTACAGAAAAAAGTACAGGCCAGTTTGTTGCCGGTGACAGGCTTATCGTGAACGCCGCCTGGTCAAATGCAGGAAGGGAAGTTGCCCTTGGCCGGATCTTCCATGATTCTTCGGGGAAGGGCTTTTCCATCTGTTTCGGAGGTAATCGAAAGGCTGCTGAGGACCAAAATACGGGATGCATTACCTGTCTGGAAAGCTGCTGGGTGGGTATTACCAGTAACGCTGCATATCCGCTTATCGGCAGTTTTAAGAGGTTTATGAGCCCGAACTCTCTTTTCAGCGGAAATCCGGAACTGATTTCTGCGGTAGAGGATCGCCCCGTTATCCTATCATACAGGTTGGCATGATGACTATGTCCGGAATACCTTTTGCTGAGGCAGTTCATGTTGCCGCTGTCATAAAGGGCGGCAGTGCGATGATTCACGCCTATTCTATCGGAATTGAACGTGTATGGATTTTTTAAAAGAGATGCCGGTGACCTGCACCGCTGTATATTCTATTGACACACAGCAGTTTTATCAACAGCATTGTCTTGAAAATGGACAACCGGGATTGTATAAAGGTTATTGCAGGCATGTTTGAAAGGGACAGCAAAATGAAGATTTATAAATTGTTTATGATTCGTGATTTTGTTATCGGCTATTTCGTTTTCAGGAGGAACTATGCCATTTGTAAATATTAAAGTAACAAAAGACGGAGTTACTGCGGAGCAAAAGCAAAAACTCATTGAAGGCGCCACCAAGCTGCTTGTTGATGTGCTTGGCAAGAACCCTCAAACTACTATGGTAATTATTGATGAAGTGGAAACAGACAACTGGGGCATTGGAGGAGAAACCGTTACTATACGTCGTAAACGGGGATAACACCGTAAGCGGATAAAATCATTACAATCAACCGACGAGTTTCCTGAGCCGCTCTATAATAATCTTCAATCCTTTTTCCCTTTCTTTCAAAGCTTCACGGAATTCCCTCTTGTGAGTTCTCACAATCTCAACTTCTAAATGAGATTGATATCTCTCGATAACATTGAGCAGAAGCTCTGCTTCTTCTTTATTCATTTCAAGGGTTGCCATGGCGTCCTCCTTTCTTATATCCTTCCTGTTATTTCTATTAGCACAAAATTCAATAATTGCAATAACTATTTGTAATTAATAAATGATTTTTTGTATGTCTTGACAAATCCCTTAAAAGGCATTATCAGTTCGATATACTATGAACGCCAAAGAAAAATTGAAAAATATGAAAAGGTCACGGATGAGCAAACAGATTGTCACGGGCACAATCTTTCTTATCCTTCTTGGCGCCGGTTGGTTTTTTCCTCTGATAGGCTATTTCATACCTTTGTGTATGGTTGCCGGTATCAGCATGGCAAGCGTAAAAGGAAGGAAGTGGTGCAACTGGTACTGCCCGAGAGGCTCATTCGCAGACTCGTATATGAAGGCAATAAGCCCCGGGAAGAGAATACCGTATCGGCTGCGTTCACTGCCGGTACGGATTGGTGTACTTGCCTTTCTGATAGGAATGCTCACAATTCAGATTATCCGGCTCTGGCCTGATCCGTATGCAATAGGCAGATTTTTTATGGTACTCCTTAGCATTACAACTGCGGTCGGTTTGATCCTTGCTTTAATTTTTCAGCAGCGTTCATGGTGTTACATATGCCCGATCGGGTCAATGTCAAACTGGGTGGGGAAAAACAGGAATCAACTTGCCATTGATAAAGAAGCCTGTATTTCATGCAAGCTTTGTGAAAAAACATGTCCTATGCAGCTTACGCCTTATGAAATGAAGGAAAAACAAGAGATGTCCTTCAGGGGGGATTGTCTCAAATGCGGGCTCTGCGCAGCGGGCTGCCCCAAGGATGCACTTAAGTTTCCCGATGGCTGAGCCCGTTTCTATTCATATTCCTTAGGCACAGCACAGATCAATACAAACGGTTTATCTGCCGACCTGTTTTTGTACTGATGCACTTCATCGGGAAGAATTAAGACAAAATCACCCTTCCCGACAGTGTGTTCTGTCCCGTTTTCCATGACAACCGCGCCATTACCCTCAATTATATAATTTAAGTGCTCAAAGCCATGATGATGATATGGCGTGTGGCCGTTCGGCTCAACAGTGAAGACGCGAAAAGAATATGAAGGGGTGCCGTCAGCCTTCGATATGGGTATCTGTTTATATACGCCCTCAGCCCCTTCCAGTTTCATTCTGACCTTCCCTACCCTGTCAAGATTGTTGATTTTCATAACGTACCTCCTGTGCAGTATAACTATGCCTTCCCGTACCGCATGTGAAAAAAATGTTTTTAAAACGGGCGTGCTTTATCGGAGCCATTATGTATTCTACCTTTTTGTTTATACTTTTTGGATATTTTTTTCAGTTTTGTACAGTCATAATTTTTTTACATATGATTTTTATGATATACTTGAAAACCACATAGTTTTTTAAGGAGTTATCAAATGGAAAATCCTCAAGTCATTATGACAGAGTTAATGAATTTCATGAAAAACCGCGTTATTCTTACGGCATCCGAACTGGATCTTTTCACAAAATTTGATGAGACGCCATCAACGGCAAATGAAACGGCAAAAAGGGAGGGTTTCAATGAAAAGGGTTTGGCGAGGGTGCTTGATTGTCTTGTAGCTTTTGGTTTTCTTAAAAAGGAAGATAATCGTTATTCCAATACAGAGAAAGGTGCGTTTTTCTCATCCCGCCACCCCGAGACCATTCTCCCGATGGCGCTCCATTACAACCATCTCTGGAATGCATGGAGCTCCCTTACCGATGTTGTAAAAAATAAAAAAGGCAAAAGGCATAATGTCATTGTAAGGCTTGATAAAAAAGACAGGGAAGCCTTTATAGGCGCCATGCATGCTATTGCCCGTACACTTTCAAAAGACATTGCAGATGCTTATCATGCAGACCGTTTTGAATGCCTGCTCGATATCGGGGGCGCATCCGGCACCTATACAATGGCGTTTCTGAAGAAAAATCCGAAAATGCAGGCCGTCCTCTTTGACCTGAAAGAGGTTATCCCCATTGCAAAGAAAAGGCTTGCAGACGAGGGATTCCTTGGAAGGGTAAAGCTTGTTGCAGGCGATTTCCATACCGATGAACTTCCAGGGGGATGCGACCTTGCATTGTTGTCGGCAATTATTCATCAGAACAGCCCTGAAGAAAATATTGCGCTCTATAAAAAGATTTATGACGCATTAAAACCCGGCGGCACATTACTCATCAGGGATCATATCATGGACGGGTCGAGAACATTGCCGGCCCCGGGTGCGCTCTTTGCGATCAATATGCTTGTTAATACCGCGGGAGGTGATAGTTATACCTTTGCTGAAGTAAAAGACGCATTAAAAAAGGCCGGGTTTATTGATATAAAACTCTTGCGTACCGGCGACAGAATGGATTGTCTCGTAGAGGCCGTCAAATAAATGCATAGCGTAAAACCGGCAACCCGGAAACAGCAACCCGAAACCTTTAACCTGCAAGTGAGGAGGGACGCCATGATCGTTTTAATTACAACTTTCATAATGGGATTAATTTTTCCGTTTTCATATGCCAATGAAAAAACCATAATCGGCGCTGTCGAAGATGTAATCATCCTGCCATGGGGCATAAAATTGCCTGCCCGTATTGACACCGGCGCTGCAACATCTTCTATCGATGCCCGTAATATAACGATAAAAGATGATAATATGGCTGAATTTTATTTGCCCGAAAAGTATGGGGGGCTAAAACTTTGCCTGCCCATTATAGACTGGCGGACAGTAAAGTCTGCGAGCGGAAGCAAAAAAAGGCCTGTGGTAGAAATCGAAATCTGCATCGGATCGGAACGTTTTCGTCAACAGGTAAACCTCAGCGACCGGTCAAAATTGAAATATCCCATGTTGATCGGGCGGAATATCCTGAAAGATAATTTTCTCGTAGATGCAACTAAGAACAATTGTGTACCTCCGATCTGTCCGGAGGTTTTGCAAAAGTGAAGCGATTTATCACCTCGCTGGTAATCCTGCTCTTTGTTTTTTCCGCTGCAATTATTGCTTACCGTATTGTATGGCTCGGCTATCCTGCCATTCCTGCAGCGCCTGGCCAGACATGGCACCTATCTATCGATGCCCATGTTAAAACTGACGGAAAAGGGATTAATATGTCGCTTGGAATCCCGGTTGACTGCCCCTGGCGAATGTTTGTTGAAGAGCGTATATACTCCGGAACACTTAATTTCAACATTCTCAGCGAAGGACAGAACAGATTCGCTTTATGGTCGGGGGGGCAGGCGGCAGGCGCCGGAATGGAGGAATCAATATTTTATCACGCAACAATTATTATGCGCCCTAAACGTTTTTATAAAGCTGAGTTCCCGGATTCAAAGGAATATGTGTTTGTCGCAGGTGATGAGGAAAAGATCGTTGCGAGGCGTTTGACAGGCAAATGGGATAATCTTCCCTCTCCTGAGAGGATTGATGCCATTGCAGGGACTGTTACAGGAAAGTGGGGAAGGCCCGGTCCTGACAAAAATGACCTTGAAGCATGGTCTGTCATGGAAGAGAAGCATGGCAAAGCGAAGGCCCTTTTGATGTTATATCAAAGCGCCAATATTCCGGCACGTGAATCAGAGGGGCTTTTTCTCAGAGAAACCGCAACGGACAAGCTGTCAAAATGGGTAGAGGTATGGGATGGAAAAAGATGGTTAAATGTGTGGGCTGAAACGGGAAATATCTATGAGGACCAGACCTCATTTCTTTCACTTGTTTCCGCCGGTGTCCCGGCGGTCCGGATGATAAATGGCGAAATCGGGGATATACGCTGGGTTTTGGTAAAAAGTGTTACGGACCGGTGGGGCTTACATGCTGAGCGTACGACACGATCAAAAAGCTTCCTTGACAAATGGTCTCTTTTCCGGCTGCCCCCGGAGTTCCAGAGGACATTCAGGATACTTCTTCTGGTACCCATCGGAGCGCTTATGATCAGCATACTCCGCAATGTTGTCGGTTTCCCTACATTCGGCATTTTTATGCCTGTCCTTATGGCGCTGTCTTTCAGGAATACGGGGCTTATCTATGGTCTCGGAATATTTTTTGGCGTTATACTTCTTGGGTATTTTGTACGGAGTTTCCTGGATAAGCTCCGGCTGCTTCTCGTGCCGCGCATGTCCGTTATGCTTACGCTTGTCATCGGTGGTTTTACAATCCTTGCCCTTATCGGGAATAAGTTCGGATTAAAAGAATTTATGGCTGTCGGCCTCCTGCCTTTTGTTATCCTTACAATGACCATTGAAAGATTTTTTGTCCTTGTTGAAGAATCGGGGACGCTGGAGGCTTTCAGGACTGCCTGCGGAAGCGCTGCCGTAGCAGCGCTGACATACATGATAATAAGCTGGGAACCGCTGCAACTGACATTTTTTGTCTATCCTGAACTTCTTCTGGCAATAGTAGGCATTCAAATCCTCATAGGCCGCTATACGGGTTACAGGATTTCCGAGTTTATCCGTTTTCGTGCTTTAAAAGGTTCGTGATGTTCCCTGATATAATCCGGAACCTGATAGAAAACAACATACTCGGCATGAACAACCGGAATGCCGAATACATAATGAAATATAATCCCCGTTCTTTTTTCCCTCTTGTTGATAATAAGGTACTGACCAAAAGCCTTGCCAAAGAATACGGGGTACCCACACCTACCCTCTATCATGTTGTCCTCCATCACGGGGGGATAGCGGAACTGAAAACCCTTCTTAAAGACCATAGTGAATTTGTTGCCAAGCCTGCCCGCGGTTCGGGAGGAAGCGGGATAGTTCTCGTTACTAACCATACCGAAGAAACTTATATTACACAGAGCGGAAAGAAAATCCTCTGGGAGGATTTTTCATACCATATATCAAGTATTCTGTCGGGTATTTACTCTCTCGAAGGGTTGGAAGATTATGCAATTATCGAGTCTCTTATTCATCCGGCCCCTGTATTTGCCGATGTAACTTATCAGGGGGTTCCCGACATAAGAATTGTGGTATACAAAGGTGTTCCTGTTATGTCTATGGTCAGGCTTCCGACCAGGGCTTCCGACGGAAAGGCAAATTTACATCGCGGAGCTATCGGCGCGGGGATTAGCCTTAAAGACGGCATTACCTTGACAGCCGTCCACCATTCCAGACTTGTCGATCGCCATCCGGATACAGGCAAGCCTGTCAGGGGGATTACAATACCCCATTGGGATAAAATGCTTCTCATTGCAGCAAGGGCTAAGGATATGACCGGTCTTGGTTATATCGGAGTCGATCTTGTTATCGATAAAGACCGCGGTCCGGTACTTCTCGAATTAAATGCACGTCCCGGGCTTGCAATACAACTGGCCAACGGGAGTGGTCTTTTGGGGCGACTCAAAATGGTGGAAGCGGCAACGCCAGATGTGTTTGAAACACCCGAAACACGGGTTGCATGGGCGAAAGAAGCGTTTGCAACACGGGATGTAAAGAAACTTCCGGAATGAGGAGTCGGTTAAAACCTATCTACATTATAGATCTGCGGCCATTATACCTTTCTGTGTCATAATATTTTTCCACATCAACAAGCTTCAGCTTATTGATGATCTCTTTCGTGGGAACGCTTATAATTTCTCCACGTACAAGACCTACCATACGTCCGAAATCCTCATTGATTATCATATCAACAGCGGCAATGCCAAACCATCTTGCCATTAAACGATCACGCGCGGATGGCGTGCCGCCCCTTTGCAAGTGACTCAAAATAAGATGGCGTGATTCAAATCCTGTTTGTTTTTCAATCTCACCGGCCACATAACTTGCTATCCCTCCAAGTGATTGATGTCCGAAATCATCCACCTTGCCATCTCTCAAAAATTCATGTTGTCCCACAGGTTTCGCACCTTCGGAAACTACAATAATCGAATAATTTATTTCCCGCCCTCTTCGTTCGCGAAGGAGTTCACACACCCGGTTCATATCAAACAGGTGTTCGGGTATCAGAATGATGTATGCGCCGCTGCACTCGCCGCCGTGCAGGGCAAGCCACCCCGCATGACGTCCCATTGTTTCAACGACAAAGATTCGACCGTGGGAGCCGGCTGTAGTTCTCAACCGGTCAATCTCCTCCATAATAACATTAATGGCAGTATCAAAACCGAGCGAATAATCGGTTCCCATAAGGTCATTGTCAATAGTCTTTGGAATGCCTACTGTCTTGATGCCCATTTTGTGCAACTTATAAGCAACGCCAAGCGTATCTTCTCCACCGATTGCGACAATGGCATGTATTCCAAGTTTTTTAATATTGTCTATTACTTTTTCAGAACGGTCGTTCTTCGGGTTGAAAGGATTCGTGCGTGATGTTCCTAAATTTGTTCCACCGTACCGATCCCATGTCCGGACAATTTCCTGGTCAAGGTGCATGAGGTATCGTTCGCAGCTTTTCCGGTCGTCAGGATCAACCTCTACCAACCCCTTCCAACCGTCAGCAACTCCGACAATCTCAAAGGAGACGGATCGTTTCTCTGCAAGCCTTGAATCGAGGGCACTTTTTGTAACCCATTTAATTGCACCATTCAGGCCGGGGCAATCTCCTCCACCGGTTAAAACTGCTATCTTCAGATTCATAGTTTTTTCTCCTTTCACAGGTAAGAAAAGTTGTTATTTCATGATTCTTCCGTATTTTGTATCTTTCTATGAGAATCACTTTGCCCATATGATAGCTTTACTATAGCGTTATTTCAACACTTAGTTTCAACGGTAAAAGTTAAATGAACCATGCCTCCTGTTTTCTCGCAACAGGGATAATTTATTATCAGGAAATTGTTGATTTAAAAGGCTCTTCTATAGTAAATGAATATAAAGTATTATGATTTTAAGGAGGGACTATGATACAGCTTGAACAAACCTTTTTGAATTTTTTACTTGATCATCAGGAAAAATATAAGCGTACCTACCACTTTCTTATCCTGATGGATGCATTAGTCAGCGCAGCGAAACATATCCAGCACTACTATCTGACAGGCGCCTTAAAGGGAAACCTCGGGTATGCAAATGCCATCAACGTCCAGGGCGAAGATGTGATGCGCATGGATCAGATCGCCCACGAAATTGCAATCCATTATCTAAAGACAACAAACAGGGTAATCCATGCGGTTAGCGAGGAAGCAGATGAGATAATCCCGCTTAACGAAGAAGGCGGCCGTTATTTTGTATATTTTGATCCGCTCGATGGTTCATCAAACGTTGCCCACGGCCTGCCTGTCGGTTTTCTCTTCGGTATTGCCAAGCGAAATCTCAGTGGGTCTGAGGACGGCCATTTGAGGGCAGGGAAAGATTATATAGCAGCAGGCATGTTTGTCATACCCACAGGCACATTCACACTTGCATTGAAAGAGGCCGGAACATGGAGATTTCATATTGATGATACGATGAACTATGTCAAACCTGTCCGTATGCTTCTTCCGAAGGACAAAAAGAGTTGGGAGTTGTCGTTCAACGCCGCCAATCATATTACGTACGCACATCGAGTCCAGGACTGGATAAGCAGGAATGTAAACAAATATTCCTACAGATACCTCGGCGCCCTGGCAGGAGATTTTCATCGAACACTTTCCAATGGCGGCATGTTTATGTATCCTGCTATCGTAAACCATCCAAATCCAAAGAAAAACAGGCCCGAGGGAAAGCTGCGACTGATGTATGAGGCTGCTGTTGTAGCATTTATGTGCCGGGAGGCCGGCGGAGATGCCGTGGATGAAACAGGGACGCCGATACTCGAAATCCAGCCGAAGAAACATCATCAAAGAACCGCCCTTTATGTTGGCTCCAAACCATTGGTGGATGAGATTACAGAAGTACTCAAGAAAGGATAATAACCGGCAGGGGGAAACGGTTAAAAGGGGCAGCATACTTCTTAAAGGAGGGAATAAAATGGCAGCAAGAATTGGAGAGAATATGATTCATCAGACATCAGCAATAAAAGTATTTACAAATAGAGCAGATCTAATGAGCAATGGCTTAAGAGGTGCAACTATCAGCAAGGGTGCGCTTCATATAGATAATGTGGATGCCTTTAAGGGTTCGTTGCCGACATTGGCGGCTAATGCGGCGGATTTTGGCGACAGGAGCGCTCCGGCGGACGTGCGGGCACTAGCCGGATGGATAATATACGAAGGAGCGCAGCGCCTTAATGTAAAGCTGTCCTCACCACAGGAAGTTTACGTTGCAATAGCCGAAGGTCGAGTAGACAGGGTGATGTCTTTCGCTGCGGTCAATATTCGCGTAGGTACATTAGACACTGCGCGGGCATTGTTTAAAGCTGCCGGGGATAATAATGTCGGGGCACTCATCGCCGAGATCGCCCGTTCCGAAATGGGCTATACCCATCAAAGCCCGGCGGAATATGCCGCGATCCTTCAAGCGGCGGCAATGCTGGAAGGCTTTGAGGGTCCGCTTTTCCTGCAAGGCGACCATGTGCAGTTAAAATCCAAACCGGTCAGAGACGGCGGAGAAACGGGAGCAAAAGAAATAAATGCACACAGAAAGCTTATCCGGGAATTATTGGCCGCAGGTTTCGGGTCGATTGATCTGGATATGTCTCCCTTTGAGCGAAGAACCGAGGAAAATCTATCCTTTGAAGAACAACAAGCAGAAAATGCCAGATTAACTGCCGAGAAAATCGCCGATGTAAGGGCGCTGGAAAAAGAGCTTGGAATTCCCTGGACGGTATTATTGGGGGGAGAAACCGGTGAAGTCGGAAAGATGAATACGAGGAAGGAAGATCTTGAAGCGTACGCTGAAGGCATTATTGCAAATATGAAACGGTTGGGGATCGACCCTGCACTCGGTATCCGCAAGATAGCTGTAAATGATGGTACCGCCCACGGAGGCACCCCGCTTCCCGACGGATCAGTGGCTGACGTTGCTATAGCTTTCGACATATTGAGGATGGCAACCGATTTTGGTAAAAAATACGGATGGGCCGGTTCTGTTCAGCATGGGGCATCAACTTTACCTAACAATGCTTTCAGTTTATTTCCAAAAAACAAGGCCGTAGAAGTGCATCTTGCCACCGGTTTTCAGAATATCACCTTTGACAGCGGAATCTACAAAGTAAAAGGCGCACAGAGTGAAATAGAGCAATTTCTGGCCGACAAATTCAGAGGAGAGTGGAAAGCCGGTAAGACTTTTGCACAATTTGCGTACAGCACGCGCAAACAAGCAACAGGTCCTTTCAAATGGATGGTATGGACTATGCCGGAAGATATCCGGGCAAAAGTCGCGGAGAATCTCTATGACCAGTTTGCTTTCCTGTTTGGGCAACTCGGGATTGTTGATACAAAAGATTTAGTTGCCAAGCATACTACAATCCATGATTTTCATCTGCCGTACCCGGAAGAGGCAGGAGCTTCTTCTGCTGCAAGCGATAAAGAAGGTACCGGCGATTTGGCAGATTAGTTTTTCATTGCAGGGGAAGCCAAAAAAGCTTCCCCTGCGGCGGTTACAGCCCGACACCGCTTCTAATGACGTGCCCGGGATAAAAATATACCCGACATTTTCCGCACGCCCAATTTACTTTAATTTACATGCTTTTTATGTTACTAATATGATGATATTTAAACTGTTTTTTGGCGAGGAGAGATGGAAAAACTCAGGACTTTACGCGGATTCAGGGACATTTTTGGCGAGGAGATACAGAAGTTCAACCTTATAAAAAATGTTTCAAATAAATATTTTGCCCTTTTTGGCTTCAGGGAGATTGAAATCCCTGTGCTTGAAAAGACTGAACTTTTTATAAGGAGCATAGGCGACACTACGGATATCGTTGAGAAAGAGATGTTTACATTTGTCGATCTGGGCAGCGATTCAGTCACCATGCGGCCCGAGGCTACAGCAGGGATGGTAAGGGCTTATCTTCAGGAAGGGATGTATTCAAAGGAGAGGATAACAAAAATCTTTACTATCGGTTCCATGTTCAGGCACGAAAGACCGCAGAAGGGCAGGTTCAGGGAATTTCATCAGGTTGATGCGGAAACATTCGGTACGGATGATCCTTTGGTTGATGCAGAACTTCTCTGGATGATTTCGCTCATTCTCAAGGAACTTAATGTTGTCGGATATGCCATTGAAGTCAACAGCGTGGGATGCAAGGAATGCCGGGACTTATTCAGGAATGTTCTGACGGCATATTTTGAAACAAAAAAAGACCGGCTCTGTGAAGACTGTCTCCGCCGCCTCGAGAGAAACCCACTGAGAATATTCGATTGTAAAAACGTACAATGCATTGATGTTACAGAGAATTCGCCCTTTCTTTTTGATTCGTTGTGTGAGGGGTGCAAGACACACTTTGAAACCTTTTTGAAACACTTGAATGATTTTAACGTTGCCGTCAACATCAACAAAAGGCTTGTGAGGGGGCTTGATTACTACACAAAGACAGTTTTTGAGGTGACGTCAGCCGACCTTGGCGCGCAGAAGGCATTTATTGCAGGCGGCCGATACAATAGTCTTGTTGAAGAGATGGGCGGTCCTTCAACACCTGCAATCGGTTTTGCCATAGGCGCTGAAAGGCTTGCGCTGATCGCATCCGTCGGCTCAATCGTTAAAAAACCTTCTTATTTCTTTGCATATGTTGGTGAAAAGGCAAGGAATTATCTCGTGCCGATTTTAAGGTCTTTCATAAATGAAGGATTGCCCGTCAACTATGCGTATGAAGGCAAATCGTTGAAGTCCCAGATGCGCTATGCAGATAGTCTCGGTTCAGATTATGTTTTGATCCTGGGCGATGATGAGATTGCAAAAGGGACTATTGTCATGAGGGATATGCGGAATAAAAACCAGTATGAATTACCCCTGAACCCCGGGATGCTTTCAAAAGAAGTTTTAAAACTATTGTCATGCCGCGTCTCTAATGCCGGATAGAGGCAGCGAAGCTTCGCCCGCGCTTTCCCGGTTGGGCAACGGAACAGTAAGTAATTCCGCGGGTGGCACGAGAGGACGACCGGACCGGGTACCCGCTTGCGGGTGCGGGAGGCTCCGGCAGCCGCGCAAGAAAGAGAACGGTTGATTTAGCCGGGCACCCGCGCCCTCTCAACCGGATAACGAAGCAACAAATCAAGTTTGCGGGTGGCTGGAGGGGGCGACGTGAGCCCCGGAAAATGAGGCGGGTAGAATAAATTATTGCGGTCATATTAAAACGAGCTGCTGAGGGGGTTAAAACGCTATGATAAAAACATATCTATTTTTAATTATCATATGTCTTGGGCTTTTAACTATTTCAGGATGCAGTTCTGTCATGCCTTTCCTGACAGGCGAGCCGCAGTCCATTGAAACCAAATTCGCACCTTATTAGTCCCGGATTATTAAATCAGCACATGGTATATTTCGTATGCCTTTTTTTCGAGTCCAGCCCTCATATCAGGGTGGGCGATGTTGATTAGCGCTTTCATCCTGTCCCGGACGGTTTTGCCTTTTAATGAGGCAATTCCATAATCGGTTACCACATAATCCACATCGTTACGCGATGTAGTTACTGCCGCACCTTCTTTAAGGGTTGGAACGATCCTTGAAACACCGCCTTTTGCCGTTGCGGGAAGCGCTATAACTGCTTTTCCCCCCTGTGACATACGTGCGCCTCTCACGAAATCGAGCTGCCCGCCTACACCGCTGAATTGTTTCGGGCCTAACGTGTCTGCACAAACCTGCCCGAGGAGGTCAACTTCAAGGGCCGAATTAATGGCAACCATGTTTTTATTCTGGGCAACAATATAAGGATTATTTGTATAATCGACGGTCCGCATCTCAATAATCGGGTTATCGTCAATCCAATCGTAGAATTCCCGTGTGCCCATGAGAAAATTGACTACTATCTTTCCGTTGTGAAAGTTTTTCTTCCTTCCGTTAATGATACCCTTTTCTACGAGATGTTTCACTCCATCAGATATCATCTCCGAATGGACGCCGAGGTCTTTAAGGCCGCCAAGATTTTTCAATACCGCATCGGGAATTCCGCCGATGCCCAACTGGAGGCAGGAACCATCCTCTATCAGTTCGGCCACATGTTTCCCGATATTTCTTTCCACTTCCGTCATTTCTGTACCTTTGAGTTCTGCTATGGGTACATCCACTTCCACAAAATAGTCGATTTCCGAAACATGTACAAATGATTCTCCATGGGTTCTCGGCATCGTTTTATTTGCCTCTGCAATAACAATCTTCGCACATTCCACGGCCTTTTTTGTATAGTCAACAGACACACCCAGGCTGCAATAACCGTTTTTATCAGGTGGGGAAACGGTTACCATCGCTACGTCCACGGGGAGCAGCGTATCAAAGAGAAATGGAATCTCGCTGAATATATAAGGAATGTAATCTGCCCTGTTCTCCCATATGGCTTCTCTTGTCGGCGCACCGGAAAACAATGCAATATGCCTGAAGCTTTGAGCATATTCAGGGCGGCAATATAAGGCTTCGCCCATGGGCACCATGTGAACGATCTGAACGTCCTTCAGTTCATCCACCCTTTTCATCAATTCACCAGGCAGTACCCTTGGCTCTCCACATGCGTGAGAAAACACAATCCTGTCGCCTGATTTAATCTTTTTTACAGCTTCCCGGGCAGAACATAAACGTTCGTTATAGATATTCATTCATTCCTCCTTGCCGCTTTCACTGGTATTATCAAAATATATCCAAATGCTTTCTCCCCGCCCACTCTTCCTGTATCCTGCAGGACCCGTTAGAGAACGTTGAGCTCGCCGAGAAAATATTTTCTTTCAGGCCTGATTTTAAGGGAAGTCAATAAAATAGTGTTCTCCGTTTTTACTTTTAGCATTTCACATTTCACGGCTTTTTCTTCATAACTTCCTGTGAACTCAGGATAATGGTTTTACCTTCAGTTTTCTGAACCGGTTTCCTTTTTGTTAAACATGCCCTGGAGCACCCGTTCACCATTATGGATACATCTTCGCGGGGGGTATTGGTGAAAAGAGCTTCCAGGGCTTTTTTAACATCTTTCGGATTCACATCGGGATTACAGTTGCCGCAATATTTTATATTTTTCACTTAAATTTTCTATTCTCAATTTTTAATTCTTCATTCTTAATTCTTAATTGCCCTTCTTTATCCCTGCCAGTTGTTCCGCCAGTTCAGCCTTGTAATTGAAGTTTGCCAGCCTGCCTATCATTATCTTCTGCGCCTGCGGGGATCCTGCTCCGTGCATCGACTCCGTAAGATAGCCCACAGCGCCCATTCCGAGCGTAAGGTTCTCTATCAATCTTTGAATCCTGCACCTATCCTCCGTGCTGTATGCTGTTGCGCTTCGGAAATACTTTTCAAGATACCGGCCTATCTCGGGGTCCTTGAAATCCCGCTCCCCCGGCAAAGTTACCATGAGGCCACCGGCTATGTCCTGGGCCAGGCGTGAAATCAGATACGGCAGTTGAGTTACATGAAGCTTACATACGTTCGCCAACATCAGGTCAATAAGATACGTTCCTGAACTTGTGGGTTTACCCTCAGCCGAACAAGCTACGCCGCAAGCATAGATTGTCTCGTTCAGATGCGTCATCTCCACCAGTTTATCCTTCACATGCGAAGCCTTTTCAATGCCCTGAATTTTCGAAATAGCCTGGGCGGCGCCTATCAAGACGTCTCCCACACCGCTTTTGCATCCGCCGTAGCTCTGCCTGTGGTATCCTGCAAACCTTTCCACGAGCGCTCCCGAATACTGATATTCGCCACACATAAAAACCTTTTCCCAGGGCACAAATACATCATTAAAAACAATAAGTGCTTCCTGGCCGCCAAACATCGCATTGCCGACATCGATATTGCCCTCTTCCAACCTTCGCGTATCGCACGACTGCCTGCCGTAGATATAGAGTATCCCCTGGGCATCGGCCGGTACTGCAAAAGAAACGGCATAATCCTTGTCTGCCTCCCGCATTGTCTGGGTAGGCATAACCAGTATTTCATGGGAATTGATTGCTCCCGTCTGATGCGCCTTCGCGCCCTTAACAACGATGCCGCCGGGCTTTCTCTCTACAACATGAACAAATTGATCAGGGTCCTTCTGGTCTGAAGGGGCAAGCTTCCGGTCGCCTTTTGTATCAGTCATAGCGCCGTCCACAACAAGATCGTTCTCCTGAACATACTCAAGGTATGCCCGGAATCTTTTGTTGTAATCCGTCCCAAGCTCCTGATCCATTTCGAAGGTAACCGAATCAACTGCATTAAATCCGTCAAAACCGACACAACGCTGAAAGCAACAGCCCGTTTTCTGACCGAGAAGCCTCTGCATCTTGACCTTTTTTATAAGGTCTTCAGTGCTCTGATGGAGATGCGTGAAACGGTTTATTCTTTTTCCTGTAAGGCTTGAGGTTGTGGTTAACAGCTCTTCATACTCGGGCTGATGGCTTAATTCGTAGGTCATTGCACAGGAATTTATCGATGGCCTTATAATAGGATGATCAACATAGTTTTCGATTTTCCCGCCGCCTAAAAATATGTGCTTTTTCTGCTTCCTTAAACTTTCAATATATTCACCACTTGTCATGAGAGGCATATCATTTCCTCCTCTTTATTTTTTATATGTTCCAATAAGTTAATAAGCAATTTATGTGCCAATGACATCAGCCGTCAGCTTATGGCTGATAGCTTATGGCTGATAGCGCAATATAGCAGCGAATCGTATTTGACATAAGTACCGTGATGCATCTTTGCATCAACAACTTTCATTTTTGATTCGAATGTGTTTCGAGGTTTTGCCATAAGCTATGAGCTATGAGCTAATTTATACTGCCAGATATCGTTTCTTTATTGCGTCGTCTTTTTTGAAGGTTTCGATGTCTGCTTCGTATTTTATATAACCCTTGTCAATAATGACAACCCGGTCAGATACAGCCATGGCAAACCTGATATTCTGTTCTGAAAGAAGTATTGTTGTCCCCACTTCTTTGAGTTTCAGAACAAGGTCTTTCAAATTTTTTACCATAACAGGGCTTAAGCCCTCAGTAGGCTCGTCAAGGAGGAGTACCAAGGGGTTCCCCATAAGGGTTCTTGCTATGGTAAGCATCTGCTGTTCGCCGCCGGATAATGTTCCGCCCGCCCTGGACTGGAAATCCTTCAGAACAGGAAAGAACTCATAAACCATATCAAGGTTCCAGATACCTTTTCTGTCTCTACCCATTGTAGTGCCAAGGATCAAATTTTCTCTTACGCTAAGCGGTCCGAAAATCTTACGGTCTTCAGGGACAAGGCCAAGCCCGAGCCGGGCGATCTTATATGTTTTTGTCCCCGTAATATCTTTCCCTTTAAAATATACCTTCCCCTTTTTAGGCACAATGTCCATAACAAGGGTTTTAAAGGTCGTTGTCTTCCCTGCACCATTCCGGCCCATGAGACAGAGCGTCTCGCCTTCGCGGACAGTGAGGCTGACATTAAACAATACGTGGCTCTTACCGTAATAAGAATTGATATTTTCAGCGACTAAAAAATCAGCCATATTACAATACCTCTTTCCCAAGATAGGCTTCTATTACCGTTTCGTGCTGTCGTATATAATCCGGCGGACCTTCGGCAATAAGCTCTCCCTGCACCAATACCCTGATAATTTCAGCAATACCGAAAACCATATCCATATCGTGCTCGATGAATATTGTCGTTAACTGAAAAAATTCATGAAGCTCCTTCAGGAGATGCATCATTTTGACCCGCTCATCAGGGGCCATCCCTGCAGTCGGTTCATCAAGAAGCAATATTTTCGGGTTCAGTGTTAATGCTATTGCGATATCGAGAATCTTCGTATCTCCGTGAGACAATTCTGAAGCCTTCAGATCTTTACAATCGGAAAGTCCGATCTTATCAAGAATAAACCCGGTATGCTCGCGGGCATCTTTGAAAGCCATCCTGTCAACAAAAATCTTTGCGTTCTTTCTGAAATTCGAAAGGGCTGCCAGATAAACATTATCAAAAACAGTTTCCTCCAGAAAAAGGCTCGATACCTGAAAAGCACGCACTATCCCGAGTTTAACTATTTTTTCCGGTCTTTCCTTTGTAATGTCACGATCTTCATACACAACGTTCCCATCATCGGAGGGAATAAGGCCCGTTATAAGATTAAAAAAGGTCGTCTTTCCAGCCCCGTTCGGGCCGATGATTGCAGACATCTCGCCCTTTTTGACACTGAAGCTTACATGGTTCGTCACATGAATGCCGCCGAAATGCTTATCAAGGTTTTTGATTTCAAGAATTACAGACAACTTCTGTCTCCTTTTCCTCATTGTTTTTGTTGCCGCTGATCTTTTTAATTCCCAACACGCCATTCGGGAACAGAAGCACAACGATAAGTACTACAACGCCGATACAGAATGACCAGTATTCGGTATATTTGCCTACTATTTCTTCCAATCCCGTAAGTATTCCGGCGCCTACGACAGGGCCGAAGAATGTGCCCATACCGCCGATTGTCGCCATCAGGATTGCATTCCCCGATGTCGGCCAGTGCAGCATGTCAGGATGTATGCTCCCGTCAAGACCGGCATAGAGTCCGCCGGCTACACCAGCAAAGAAGGCCGATATGACAAATGCCTTCAGTTGATTTTTATACACGTTCATACCAAGGAACGTTATCCTCTGGGGGTTCTGCCTTATACAATTAAGAACAGATCCGAACGGGGATCGCCGTATCCTCCATAGAAGATACATGCATATAGTTACTATGATGAAACTGAAGATGTAATATTTCGTTACACCTCCGGTAAGCATGGCAGGCTTAGGGATAGCCTGGATACCGTCGTCGCCTCCGGTAAAGTGATACAGCTTGAAGGTGAGCCCCCAGGCCAACTGAGCAAAAGCCAGCGTCAGCATAGTGAAATAGACGCCGGTTAGTCTTAGCGTTAAAAGGCCGATAAAGATCGAAACAAAAGCTGCGCCCGCTGCGCCTAAAATAATAAAAAGGAGAAAATATTCCGGGCCTGCAGCCTTGACAAGCATGCCGGTAATATATGCGCCAACTCCATAGAAGAGTGCATGGCCAAAGGAAACAAGGCCGGTCGTTCCATAGAGAAGGTTGAAAGCAACGGCGTAAAGGCTGAAGATAATAACCCTTGCGACAAGATGGATATAATGTGTACCGGGATTGACAACGAGTATCCCGACAAAGAATACGAAATAAACGATCCAGGGTAAATAATCTTTTATCTTTTTCAAGGTACTATTTCCTCCCCACCGCTTTTTTCGCAAGAAGCCCTTCAGGCTTTACAATCAACACGATAATCATTACGATAAAGGTTAAAACCGTAGCCAGCTCCGGCATCCACAGGATCCCGAAAGAAAGAACCTCGCCTATGATGAGCGCACCCAACAAGGCGCCCCAGAAATTACCGAACCCTCCGATTACTACTACAATCATCGAGTCGATAATAAATTCAACACCTGCGCCGGGGGTAACCGTTCTTAACGGCGCCGCCAGAACACCGGCAAGACCACCCATGGCAGTAGCCACTCCAAATACAAGCGTCATGATCATGGGGACATTTGTTCCCAAAAGACCGAGCATAACCCTGTCAAGGGACGAAGCCCTCACCGTCTTGCCCGTGTCTGTCTTCGTGAGAAAGTACCATGCAAATAAAACAACGAGCAAACCAACCACTATTATAAAAACATTGTAAGTCGGGACCATTACAGACCCCATGTTAAAAGAACCCATGAGAGAATCAGGCTTAGGTATGGTTTTATACTCAGGACCCCAGATAAATTTTACCACGTCATCGAGGATAAGGATAAATGCAAATGTCATGAGTAGCTGGAAAGCCCCTTCCTGCGCCCTGCCGTAAATACGCCTCAGGAAAAGGATTTCAATCACCATCCCTACTATCCCTGCACCTATAGCACCTACCAGGAGCCCTACCCAGAAGTTATTGAATAACTGCATGAGCTGGTAGGCAAAATAGGTCCCGAGGAGATAAAATGAGCCGTGCGCAAAGTTCAGGACGTTTACTACCCCGAAGATCAGAGTAAGACCGCTCGATATGAGGAAAAGCAACATGGCAACGGAAAGCCCACTTACAAACTGCGCTAAGAAAGTATTAATATCCATACCTAAGCCCTGCTCCCTTTAATGAATTTATTTACCTTTTACTTTTGTCATATAATCAATATATTCGAAACTTGGCCACAGCTTGTCTGCCGGATATATCTTGAAATTACCAAGCATATACTTTGCCGGCGGGAACTTGTCGTTCTTTACAGTTGTGCCGATCGCCTGAATCTGGACGATCTGGTGCGTCTTGGGATCGATATAGGACGTAAATCCGGGCGGATCTTCCGGAGTCTGGATCTTCATGCCTTCCAGGGCCTTCACGAGGGCTTCCGTATCGTTTGCATTACCGACTTTTCTTATAGCCTCGGCAATCATATGGACACCCACATAGGCGCCTTCTGCCGCATAAGATGGGTACCGGCCGGCAGCTTTGTAGAATTTCTGTACGTACGCTTTGTTTGCCGGCGTATCAGGCCAGTTGTTGTGATGACGGGCTGACATGATAATTCCCTCAGGCATATCAGCGCCAAGGGCTGCAAGGGCTTCATAGTTTCCGCCGGCATCGACGTGGAAATATTTCATCTTGTTGAAAAGGCCATACGGCTTTGCCTGTTTGATAAATGAAACCGTATCTCCACCCCACATACCGTTTACCAGAATATCCGGGGCTGCCTTCATGATAGCAGTGATGTAAGATGTATAATCAGGCTCATAAAGTTTTGGCCAGTATTCACCTACAACCTGATATTTAACGCCTAATTTATCCAGGCCCCATTTTAACTCCATCCACTGGTCACGACCATAGGCGTAATCAGGACCGATATAGGCAATCTTTTTCCAGTTTTTTACCTCGTCTTTCAGGTAGTATGCCCCTGCCATCATAGACTGGAAGGTGTTGTTGCTGCTTCGGAAATAGTATTTCTGGAATTTGTTGGCAGTCAAGTCGGTTCCAGCGTGGTCAGTGCCGATAAAGATGACTTTATGCTCTTTGCTCACCTCTGTAACCGCAAGGCCGATCGCAGTTGAGATAATGCCGAAAAGGAACTTACATTTTTCATCTGTGATATACCGTTTCGCCACACTGACAGCATACTGGGGGTTTTTATCATCAGTAATAATTACATCCAATTTAGCACCACCCGGTAAACCCTTTGCATTAACTTCATCCAGTGCAATCTTGATGGCAACTTCAGAATCCTTGCCATACTGTCCTCCACGGCCTGTCATGGTATAAAGTGCACCGATCTTAATTGTCTCGGCACCATAAACGGCTGTAAGAGGGGCCAATACCGCTAAAACAAGCAATAACGAAATAAGCTTGCGTTTCATGAAAACCTCCTCTATAAATTTTGAAGCAATAAAACTATACCTACAATTAAGCAATTTATATGCCACTAAATACCTTCCTGTCAAGTAGTTTAAAAATGATGTGCTAAGGGAATTGATTGCCGCATGTTTTCTGCTGATGACAATGCGGACTTCAATGGTTCGGCATGCAAATATGATGCATTATTGCATCGATTTGATGCGTAACTGAACAGATTATGGATTATGGATTATTTTTTTAATAATCCAGGGAATGATTGGCCATAGGGATTCATTATTGAAAATGATACAGGTGCGCATCATTTTAATGCTAATCTGCATCGGATGGTCTGACGTTCAGTTTTTTCATCTTGCGGGCAACGGTGCTCTGGCTTATTTTTAAGTTTTTTGCAACTTTATGCGTACTCCCGTACTTCTCTATTGCATTTTTGAGAACCTTGTACTCCATAAGGTTTACTATTTCAGTGTATGACTTGTTTTCACTATCTATAAGGACATGTTGTGAATCCACTGTACCCCTCACCTGAAAAGGCAGGTCATCAACTTCTACCAGGTCATTTTTGCTGATCAGAAAAGCCTGCTCGACAATGTTGGAAAGCTCCCTCACATTACCCGGAAATGGATATGGCATGAGAAACTGTGTCGCCTGAGGACTGAAATGTTTCTTCATATTGTACCGCTCATTGAGTCGTTCGGTAAAATATTGTATCAAAGGCATTATATCTTCGGTGCGTTCCCTCAAGGGCGGAATAATAAAAAAAATCGTGTTAAGACGAAAATACAGATCCTGCCTGAATTTTTTATGCTCAACAAGAACGGACATATCCTGGTTCGTGGCGGATATAATCCTCACATTGAGCTTTACCGTTTTAGTAGAGCCAAGCCTCGTCATTTCCTTTTCTTCGATAACGCGCAGCAGCTTTGATTGTAGCCTTAAGCTCATATCTCCTATTTCATCCAGGAACACCGTACCCTTATCGGCCACTTCAAGAAGACCCTTTTTCCCTTTTGTGCTTGCACCCGAAAAGGCGCCGGGGTCGTAACCAAAAAGCTCGCTCTCGAAGAGATCTTCAGGTATTCCGGCACAGTTAATTACTATGAAGGGCTGGTCTTTTCTGCCGCTCGATTCATGAATAAGCCTTGCCATAAGCCCCTTACCCACACCGGATTCACCCATTATCAGTATGTTTGAGTCAAACTGGGCGGCTTTGATCGCCAGTTCCATAATTTCGAGAATCTTTTTACTCTTTGTTGCAAATTTTATCTTCTGTTGCTGAAGAATCTTCATTCTGTCGAGCTCTGCAAGATAACGGTTCGCTTCAAGTGTCCGCTCATGCAGCTTGTCTTTTAACTCCATAAGCTCGGTAATATCCCTTACATTCGTCACAACGAGGACAATTGTGCTGCCATCTTTATTAAAAACCGGGCTCCCCGTTACAAGAACCTTTTTACCGTTCCGGAACTCCTGCATAATGGTAACCGGTTTCTTCTTTTCGATTACTTCCACGCTCACAGAACGATCAATTGCACCGGAGTCAACAAGGTCCCTCATGTTTTTACCCAGGATTTCCGAGCGTTTAATGCCGGCTATCCTTTCATAGGCCTGATTGACCATTAAGGTATTGGCGTCACCGTCCGTGATGTAGAGACCGTCATAGGTATTTTCTATGATTGCTTCGAGGTCGTTCGACAACTTTTTTGCATAATTTTTCAATTCCTCCATACCTTACCAGCCCCCGCTTTTTTATTTAAATTTACACAAATTACGCTTTTTTATCAACGTAAATCCAAACTTGAGAGATAAAGAACCGCGTGGTTAAAATTACTCAATTACTCAATCACTCAATCACTCAATCACTTAATCACTCAATCACTCAATCACTCTAACTTCTGCGCTTAGCGAGTTGCTTACCCTATCCGGATCCTCGGGTCGGCGACGGCATAAAACAGGTCAGCGAGGAGATTGCCGAGGAGCGTGAGGAAGGCGCCGATGACGAGTATGCCCATAATGGTCGGATAGTCTCTCGACATAACGCTCATGTAGAACAGTTGCCCCATACCGGGAATCGCAAAAATCGTTTCAAAAATAACACTTCCGCCGATAAGTCCGGGTACGGAAAAACCGAGTATCGTAATAACCGGCAACAGGGCATTCCTCAGGGCATGCTTTTTCAGAACCATACTTTCCGGAAGTCCCTTTGCGTACGCCGTGGTTATGTACTCCTGTCTCAGCACTTCAAGGAGACTGTTCTTCATATACCGCGAAATGCCCGCCAGACCGCCGAAAGCCGATACGCAGATCGGTAGAATGAGGTGTTTCAGCATATCCAGTATCTTCCCGGCAACAGAAAGTTCATCATAATCGAAAGACTTAAGGCCTGATATAGGAAGAAGCTCGAGGTAGACTCCGAAGAACATCATGAGCAGTAACGCAAGCCAGAAGTACGGCATGGCATATCCCGCAAAGACAAAAGTAGTGAATGCCTTGTCTGCAATGCTGTCTTTATAACGGGCACAATAGACTCCGATCGGGATACCTGTAAAAAAAATCAGTATCATTGAAAGGAAGTTGATGGAAATGGTTATAGGCAGGCGTTCTTTTATTTTGTCGATAACAGGCCTGCGGTCCGGCGTGAATGAGGTTCCGAAATCAAGCTTTACGAAGCGCTTGAGCCACATGTAATATTGCACATAGAGCGGCTTATCGAGGCCATAAAGACTCCTGATCTGCTCCCTCATCTGTTTTGTCACCTTCGGGTTCATCTCTGCCCCGACAACATCCGGCTCACCGGGAGCGAGGTGTATCACTGCAAAGGAGATGAGCGTAATGCCAAGCAGCATGGGTATCATCAAAATAAGGCGCTTAAGGAGATACCGCAGCATTTGATTTATACCTCCTCTGTTCTTCCGGGACATACCATTTCAAGATATTATAACTGATGCCGGCCGGCGCAGGCTCTATACCTTTAAACCGCTTGTGAATTGCAAGGTTCGCATAAGGGATAAAGAGAAATGTGTATGGCTGTTCTTCGGCAAGGATCTCCTGTATCCGGTCGTAGTATCGTTTCCGTTCGTCCTTATTATAGGTGTGGCGGGCCTTTACGAGCAGTTCATCGACTTCCTTGTTTTCAAACGACATAAAATTAAGTTCTTTTGGACCCTGTTTTGAAGAATGCCAGACATCATAAATATCAGGGTCGGGTGTGATTGTCCAGGCGAGGATAACCGCCTCAAAATTCTTTTTATCTATGAATTCATTGATAAAGCTCGCCCACTCCACGACCCTGATTTTCACATCAATGCCGATATCCTTGAGCCTCTGCTGAATCAATTCGGCGCAGCGTATCCGCACGTCATTACCCTGATTGACAAGGATCGTAAATTCAAAGGGCTTCCCGTCCTTCGACAACATACCGTCAGAACCCTTCTCGAAACCGGCTTCCTTCAGAAGTGCAAGAGCTTTATCCTTACTGTATTCATACCTCTTTACGTTTTTATTGTAGACCCACATATCCGGTTTATAGGGTCCCGTCGCCTCCATGCCCTGGCCAAGGAGGATACCGTCGATAATTTCCTGCTTGTCAACGGCATGGCTTATAGCCTGCCGCACCCGTTTATCCTTAAAAAACGGGTGTTTAAGATTATAACCGATATATACATATGTGAAGGAAGGATACTGAAATTTGTTGAATTCCCTCCTGAAGGCCGGATAATTTGTCTGTTTGGTAAACTGGAGAGGCGTCAAAGACATTGTGTCTATTGCATTGTTCTTTAACTCAAGGAACATGGTTGCGCTGTCAGGGATCACCTTGATGACATGACGGGCAATAAACGGTTTTCCTTCAAAATAGGCATCATTTGCAATAAGAACAACCCTGTCGCCGGAAATCCACTCCTTGAACACATATGGACCCGTCCCGACAGGTTTTCTGATAAGCGGTGATTTCGTAATATCTTTGCCTTCCAGAAGGTGCTTCGGCAATATCGATGTGCCCCAGCTTATCAGGCTCGGAGCAAAAGGCTTGTTGTATGTTACCTGAAATGTATAATCATCGATCACCTTCGCCTCTTTCACTTCCTTGAAATCGCCTGAATAAGGCGTAGGAGTTTTCGGATCAACAATAACTTTATATGTGTACATCACGTCATGTGCGGTAAACGGTTTGCCGTCATGCCATTTCACGCCTTTTTTCAGGTGGAACGTAAAAGTGAGGTTATCTTTTGAAATATCCCACGAATCGGCAAGATCACCGACTATGTTGAGGTTTTTATCGAGTTTCACGAGACCGTTATAAACGTATCCTGCGATTTCATGCGATGCCGAATCGGATGCAAGAATAGGAATCAGGCTTGAGGCCTCGCCGATGGATGCGGTGATCATTGTATCCCCATATGCAGGCTTCCCGGGGTCATCATAAAACGACATTTCTTTCTTTGGGGAACAGGAAGAGAGAAAAATGGCAATCAACAAAAAAATAATATGTTTTTTGAGCAGCATGTTAATCCGGTATTCTAACAGAGACACCCGACAAAGTAAACCCTGCGCAATATCCTGTTGAAAAAAGCCAAGTACAATCGGCTAAAGCCGATGGCTTGAGGGACCAATGATTCATGAATTACGGTTCATAAATTACGGTTCTTCGTCGTGTTTTGATGGTTGGGATTTTTGTATATCTTCTATTTCTTCTTCAATGTCCTTGATTTCGAGTTTCATCCGGGTTACAGAACTAACCCTTTCTTTTAAAAAAGGGCTTTCCGGCGTGGGGGCCCTTCCGGACGTGAACCGGTCATAAATGTATTCCCCCATCTCAGCGTAAACATTATGGATATTCCGCTGAAGTTTTGAGATATCCACATATTTTTTCTTTCCGATTTTCGCCTGTTTTTCCACATTGAACGCTAAATCCTGAGCGGTTTCCTTAAGTGTCTTCAACCCTTCTTCCGTTTTTTTCTTTAGTTCGTCAATGATAGCCATTAAAACCCCCTTTCGTTAGCGGATAGTGGATAGCTTTTTGTTATAGGTCGTATATGACTTATATGACCTATTAAACCTATAAGACCTATTTTTTTAGAACGCTCCACGCTATCAGTTATCCGCTATTATAATTTACTGAAAGTACAGCAAATATTCAAGTTACATTTGGTCTGCCGCCCCGCACACCCTTCAAAATAAGATACCCGATAATAAAAAACAGGGAAACAGAGAGGACGGCGGGTCTCTGGCTTCCGAATGTGGAGGAGAGAGTTCCGAAGATAATCGGTCCCAGAATGGCAGATGATTTGCCTACAAGATTGTAGACCCCGAAATATTCCGATTCCTTTCCTTCAGGGATGAATTGTGTGTAAAAAGCCCTTGTGGCGGCCTGTATTGTGCCGAGACCGAGTCCTGCAACAGAGGCGATTACGATAAAAGGAATTTTTCCCTTGATAAAATAGGTGGCCACCGTGATTGCAATCCAGAGGCCAAGCGAGCATAAGACCACCTTTTTCGGTCCCTGGTAATCTATCTGCCGGGCCATTACGAAAACGCCGAACAATGCCGTTGCCTGTACGATAAGGTACATATAGATAAGCTCTTCAGGCTTAAATCCAAGGGTGGTAGCGGCAAATATGCTTGAGAAAACAATCACCGTGTTCACCCCGTCCTCATAAATGAGATATGCAAGCAGGAACCTCCGCTGGTCCTTCCTGGACCACAATGTTTTGAGCTGCACCAGGGTTTCCCTGAAGCCATATAGCGCAGCATTTTTAACCATAGCAACCCGGTTATGAAATGATTCATCAGATGAGTCCTCCCCGGCAGGCAGGACGGATGTTTCACCCGTCTTTTGTTTGTCTCCGGGAAGAAAAAGAAAGGCGGGCACGGAGAATATGACAAAAAAGAGGGCAACCATGAGCCATGTGGCGCTTACCATACCCTGCCTGATCAGTATCAGGGCAAGAATGAGAGAAAAGATGGAGCCTGCATACCCTATCCCGAATCCCCATGCAGACACCCTCCCCTGCCGGGTCGGCTCAGAAATGACAGGCAGAAATGAATTATAGAAAATAATGCCGCTTTCCATGCCGATATTTGCGAGCACTACGAGTACAAAACCCTCCAGAACCATGCCTTTTTGAAGGAATGAAAAGGATGATACGGCGGCGACACACAGGAGTGTAAAAAAGAGAAGCATCTTCTTGCGTGTCCTGGAGTAATCGGCAATGCCGCCGAGAAAAGGGGAAGTAAAGGCCACAACGGCCATGCTCACCGCAATAGCCCGCCCCCACCAGACATCGCCCGCGCCTGATTCATTTCCGACGATGAAGCTTGCATAATATACGGGGAAGATAGTGGCAGCTATGACAGCCGAATAGCTCGAATTGGCAAAATCGAATAAACACCAGGAAAAAATCTTTTTGTTCATGTTAGGATATGCGCTCCAATAATAACCTTATTCGTGTGATATTGCATGTGTTTTTATTGTATTTTCATTTCAGAGGGTTAGAATTTTTTGTATACGGGGAAGAGGATTCCACTAAAACCCTCAAAAGAAATCATAGTTTTATTCCGGGGTCGGACCAGGATCACATGTTGATATTTATAGACTATCACCATAATCATCATTGCCATAAGTTTTTCTCTACATTTGTTTTCTCATTGTGACCCGGATATTGCTTATGAGATTAACCTCTTATTGAATTACGCAACTGCTTGTGATAAATTACGAATCTGTGTTGCTAAGAATAATTTCTACTTGCGGATTTTAAAGTGGATATCAGGAACAAAATAGAGGAAAGGGAAGAGTTAATCCTGTCTCCGTTTGCCCAGAAGAGCAACAGAACAAGGGGCAGGTTGAGGGAAGAAACGGAGTGTAATATCCGGCCGGCATTCCAGCATGACAGGGACAGGATAACACACAGCAAGTCCTTCAGGCGGCTCAAACATAAAACGCAGGTTTTTTTATCCCCTGCAGGCGACCATTACAGAACAAGGCTTACCCATACGCTGGAGGTGTCGCAGATTGCGCGGACTATCGCAAGGGCGCTTGCACTCAACGAAGACCTCGTGGAAGCCATTGCCCTTGGCCATGACCTTGGCCATACGCCCTTCGGCCATGCAGGCGAGGATGTCCTGAACAGGATTCATGCAGGCGGTTTCAGGCATTATGAACAAAGCTTGAGGGTTGTCGATACCCTTGAAAAGAATGGACAGGGTTTGAATCTTACCATGGAAGTGAGGGACGGCATTTTAAGACACTCCAAGGGGAAAGGAGAGATTATAATAAAAGACGGAACCGACAAGCCTCTGACAAAAGAGGCGGAAGTGGTAAGGATCTCCGATATTATAGCCTATATCAACCACGATATAGACGATGCTACAAGAGGAAATGTCATAACGGAGAACGATTTGCCTCAGGATTCGAGAGAATTTTTGGGTCATAATACATCAAAAAGGATTGACAGCATGGTTCGCGGCGTCATTTACGAAACCCTGTCGGTCAACGATTTACCGATAATCTTCGGTGAAGAGCTTGAGTACCATATCGTAAAATTGAGAGATTTCCTCTATGAAAGGGTTTATGATAGTGAAATAGTCCACAGCGATTTTATAAAATGTTCCCGTATCGTTGAAGACCTGTATACATATTTTCTGGAAACCCCTGTCGCCCTCTTTGCAGAAACGGGTAAGAACGATTACTATGATGAGCCGGCCGTGTGTGTATGTGATTTTGTTTCGAGTATGAGCGACAGGTATGCCTTTACTCTTTTTGAAAAGATTTTTCTTCCATTGCCGTGGAGGACACCGATATGAAAGGCAGTTTTGAGTTTTGAGCGTTGAGTTTTGAGTTAACTGACAATAACCAGAGAAACTAAAGAAACCAGAGAAACTAAAGAAACCGTTAGGGAGTTTGATTATGATGGATAAGGTTTATAACCCGCATGATATAGAAGCAAGATGGTACAAGCTATGGGTAGAGAAAGGCTATTTTGTTGCGGACAATACAATGGAAAGCAGGCATTTTTCAATGGTAATACCGCCCCCCAATGTAACAGGTTCCTTACACATGGGACATGCATTGAATAATACATTGCAGGATATCGTGACGAGATTTAAAAGAATGGCCGGTTTTAATGCCCTGTGGGTACCGGGGACTGATCATGCAGGCATTGCTACGCAGAATGTGGTTGAGAGGGAGATTGCAAAGGAAGGCTTAAACCGTGAGATGCTCGGCAGAGACAAGTTTGTTCGGAGGGTCTGGGAGTGGAAGGTGCAGTCAGGAGGCACAATAATCGAGCAGCTTAAAAGGCTCGGCGCATCCTGTGACTGGTCAAGAGAGCGTTTTACCATGGACGAAGGTTTATCCAGGGCGGTACGGGAAGTTTTTGTAAGGTTGTATAATGAAGGCTTGATATACAGGGACAATTACATTATCAACTGGTGTCCGCGCTGTAAAACAGCCCTTTCAGACCTCGAAGCGGAACACGAGGAGACGGGGGGGTTCCTTTACCATATAAAATATCCGCTGGCGGATGGCGGCGGTTATCTGACTGTTGCCACCACAAGGCCCGAAACGATGTTCGGGGATACCGCTGTAGCAGTGAATCCCGATGATGAACGGTATAAAAAATATATCGGAAAGTATGTGATTCTTCCGATAGTAGAAAAGAAAATCCCTGTAATCGGAGACGGTTACGTCGATACCTCCTTCGGCACAGGCGTGTTGAAGATTACTCCCGCCCACGATCTGAATGACTTTGAAATAGGGAAGAGACACAACCTTGAAGTTGTAAAGGTTATGGATGATGACGGCAGGATGAATAAGCATGCAGTCCATTATGACGGAATGGACAGGTTTGAATGCAGGGACAAAACCGTTGAGGAGCTGAAAGAAAAAGGGTTGCTTGAAAAACTGGAGCCTTATGCATTGGGTGTAGGAAAATGCTACAGGTGCAAAACGGTGGTAGAGCCTTCCCTGTCGTTGCAGTGGTTTTTGAAGATGAAACCCCTTGCGGAGCCTGCAATTGAGGCCGTGAGGGACCACAAGGTGAGAATAATTCCTGAAATGTGGGAAAAGGTATATTTTGAATGGATGGAAAATATACGGGACTGGTGCATATCGAGACAGATCTGGTGGGGTCACAGGATACCTGTCTGGTACTGTGATGCATGCAACAGGATGTATGTCTCTGCAGAGGACTTGAGCGCGTGTGAAGCTTGCAAGGGGAAGCTCAGACAGGAGTCCGATGTGCTCGACACGTGGTTCTCGTCCGGTTTATGGCCGTTTACCACATTGGGATGGCCGGATGATACGAAAGACCTTAAAACCTATTATCCCACATCCCTTCTGATAACGGGTTTTGATATTCTCTTTTTCTGGGTGGCGCGCATGATCATGATGGGGCTTAAGTTCATGGGCGATGTGCCTTTCAGGGAAGTCTATATCCATGCCCTTGTAAGGGATGCTGAAGGAAAAAAGATGAGTAAGTCAAAGGGCAATGTAATAGATCCCTTGACAATGATCGATCAATACGGCACAGATGCGTTCAGATTTTCCCTTACCATGCTGGCGGCACAGGGGAGGGATATCCTGCTTTCAGAGGAGAGGATCGAGGGTGTGAGGAATTTTGTGAATAAAATCTGGAATGCATCGAGGCTCACCCTTTCTTTGCTGGAGAATGTGCCGGATACCGCGCCTGCCGGGGAGAGACTGCCCTTCCTGCCGGACAGATGGATACGCTCAAGGACACAGAAGGTTATACGGGAAGTTACCGAAAGCATCGACACATATAAATTTAACGAGGCCGCTACGATTCTCTACAACTTTATATGGCACGAATTCTGCGACTGGTATCTTGAACTTATAAAGCCCAATCTTTATGGAAAAGTTAAGACTTTTGACGATACTACAACGAGAAGAGAACTCTACAGGACATTGCTTGATATATTGAAACTGATGCACCCTGTTATGCCTTTTATAACAGAGGAGATTTATCAGAAACTGCTTTCAATACCTTCTTTGCCGACTGAAGGGGAAAGGCCGAAGATGGGGAGATGGGGAGATGGGGAGATGGGGGAAGCGGAGAGCATCATGATCTCACCTTTTCCGGTCTTTGATGAAAATGAGGTTGATGAAGAGTCCGAATCGAAGATGGACCTCATTATGGGTATTATCGATGTTATAAGGAATATAAGGGGTGAAACGGGTATTGCCCCCAATGTGAAGATAGAGGCGATTATGCGCGCAAACGGCCGTACGCTTTTATTGCAGGAATATGAATTTTATATTAAAGAACTGGCGAAGGTTGAGCGCCTTTCATTTACAACTGATCGCGCCCCCGAAAAGGCAGCAATAGGGACATATAAAGACATAGAAATATTCGTTCCCATTAAAGACCTCATTGATGTTCCGGTGGAGCTTGCACGGATAGAAAAGGAACTCTCAAAGATAGACGTGGAGCTTGAAAGACTGTTTAATAAGCTTAATAATGCCTCCTTCCGGGAAAAGGCGCCTTCGGAAGTAATAGAAAAGAATGAGGTAAATTACAAAACATTCCAGGAAAAGAGAGGCAAGCTCACGGCAAGCAGGAAGATTTTACAAACCCTCTCGGGAGATTAAATGCCTCTCACATTCTCCATTGTAGAGGATTTTGTATCGGATTACCGCGAAACAATGAAAGACAAGGGTCTTCTGCGTAAGGAGAGATACCGGATACTTGCCGGCTTAAGAGATCAACTCCAGTCCTCCATTAAAGACTATGAAGAATTTGAATCAGAGCTGGCCTCTCTTGTAATGTACAAGGTGAAAAAAGCCGCTGTTTATGAAGAACTGAGTGAGTGCCATGCAAGGGCCGTTGTCGGTATAGAGAACTTTTTCCTTGAGGAAGACACAGTTACCGATGTCCACGACCTTTTCCGCATTGTGAGGGATGCAATCACAATCAAAGTCTTGAAGCTCGTGGAAAAAGAGCTTAAGAAGGACGGATTGGGCGATCCTCCGGCGGAGTACACTTGGACCGGGCTCGGCAGCGAAGGCCGTGACGAACAGACTATGCTGACAGACCAGGATAATATGGTTATCTATGGAGAGGCGAACGGCGGCGGTGCGACAACGGAGAACATTGATCGCTATTTCCTTGAGTTTTCAAACAGGGTTGTTGAAAGGCTTAACGGTGTGGGATTCGAGAAGTGTAAGGGCGGGGTCATGCCGTCCAGCGAAAAATGGAGAGGCTCCCTGAATGCCTGGAAAAAGCGTATAGAGGACAGAATTACCTACGGTAAAGGCATCTTTGAATCATTGGATATTATTATTCTCACCGATGCGAGATATATATACGGCAGAAAATCGTTACTGGATGATCTGTTAAGTTATTTTTTTGAATTTTTACGTGAAAATAAACATGTTATGAAGGATTTCATCGAAACCGCAGCATTGATGCCAACGGCCTTATCCTTTTTCAACAATTTCAAAGTGGAGAAGGATGGAGAATACAAAGATACCTTCAATATCAAATTGACGGGGTGGGCCCCGCTGATTTTATCGGTAAGAATGCTCGCCATCAATAACGGTATTCTTGAGGTTAATACACTGAAACGAATAAAATCACTACGCGCAATGAATGTTATCAAGAAAGAGATGGAAAATGATTTAATTGATGCATATCTGACCTTTGTCCGGTTCAGAATCATGAACCAGATCAACAGCAGGGTAGATGGAAACAATACTCCGGGAGCCGCCAATCATATTAATCCTGACGCGCTAAGGCCTGATGAACAGGAAAAAATACGTAAATCCATGAAGTCTGTAGAGGCATTGCAGAAATATATACAGGAAGTCCTGTTGTTCGGGCAATAGATGTAAAAATGAATTTCAGCGCTTTGCGCAAAAGCGCTTTTTATGGAGGGATTTATGAAAGTTGTGGAGCTAATGAACAAAAACGTGGTAACCTGTCGCCCTTCGGAAACACTCACCGTTATTGTTAACAAATTTGAGCTCTTTAACATTGCGGGTATGCCTGTTGTAGAAAAGGGCAAACTGATAGGGATAGTATGCCAGAGCGATATTCTGCGAAAGCTCAAGGAAGAACAAAGGACCCTTCATGAGTTAACCGTTAAGGATGTTATGATGGAAAATATTATTACTGTCCCGCCGACTGAATCCGTATTCAATGTGGCAAAAATTATGGTTGAAAAACATATCAACAGGATACCGGTAGTGGAAAACGATGCTGTTGCAGGCATAGTAACGCGGGGGGATATTATCAAGGCAGTGGCGGAGTGCGGATGATGGCTCATAGCTCATAGCTGACAGCTAATATGCTCTATGCTGATTTTGGAGGGAAAATGAAGATTACAAAAGATGTGGTGGAATATGTGGCACACTTGGGCAGACTGGAACTCGATCCGGATGAAATCGAGCTTTATACGGCGCAGTTAGACAGCATTCTGGAATATATGGACCAGCTTAATTCACTCGATACGAAAGGAATCGAGCCTATGAGTCATCCTATGCCTGTCGTTTGTGTTTTGAGGGACGACATTGCAAAAGATTCGTTAAGCGTTGGTGCGTCTACTCAGAATGCCCCGGAGAAGAAAGGCTCATTTTTCAAGGTTCCGCCGATCATTGAAGTAGAAGAGTAAAAAATGCAGGGGCCGGAGGTTCAAGGTGCCGGCAAGAAAAAGGTCAAGGGTTCAAGGGTTCAAGTGGTTTTCGCTTGAATCATAGAACCGGAAACTCACATTAAAAGGGGATGAAGTGGAAAATTTACTTGATATGAATATTAAAGAGTTAAGGGAACTTCTGAAAAAACGGGAGATATCATCCGTTGAACTTACCGGTTTTTATCTGGACAGGATAAAAAGGTACGATGGTGAATTGTCGGCATATATAAAGCTCACGGAAGATGTGGCCATGAATATGGCAAAAGAGGCAGATGCCGGAATTGCAAAGGGTGAGGATGGCAAACTTCTCGGCGTTCCCCTCGGCATAAAGGACATCTATTGTACTAAAGGGATAGAGACTACCTGCGCATCCCGGATATTGAAAGGCTTTGTTCCTCCCTATGATGCGACGGTGATCAAACGGTTTAAAGAAGAAGGATTTGTCCATCTCGGACGGCTAAATATGGACGAATTTGCCATGGGCTCATCCACGGAGAATTCTTCTTTTCAGGTTACAAAAAATCCATGGGATATTGAGCGTATCCCCGGCGGCTCAAGCGGGGGCTCAGCTTCGGCCACAGCCGCCGGATTATGTGCGGCCTCTATCGGAACCGATACGGGCGGATCAATCAGGCAGCCGGCAAGCCTTTGCGGCGCCGTAGGTATGAAACCCACCTATGGAAGGGTATCGCGCTACGGTCTTATTGCCTTTGCATCTTCTCTTGACCAGATCGGACCCATCACGCGGAATGTTACCGACTGTGCCGTTTTAATGAGCATCATTGCAGGATATGACCCCATGGATTCCACATCCATCCCCCAGTCTGTGCCTGATTATATGGATCATCTCGGAAAAGATATCAGAGGCATAAAGATAGGCATACCGAAAGAGTACAATATCGAGGGCATAGAGCCGGATGTAAAAAAGGCTGTCGAAGACGCCATATCATTTTATGTAAAAAACGGGGCATCAACGGTGGAGATTTCCCTGCCGCACACCGAATACGCGGTTGCAATATACTATATAATTTGTACGGCAGAGGCATCTTCCAACCTTGCCCGGTATGATGGGGTGAAATACGGGTTAAGGGTGGGCGGAAAAGACATCATAGATATGTATAAAAAGACGAGGCTGAAAGGATTCGGGAAAGAGGTAAAAAGAAGGATAATCCTCGGCACCTATGTTCTGTCTTCCGGCTATTATGATGCATATTATAGAAAGGCGGGACAGGTACGGACACTTATCAGGCGGGATTTTGAAGAGGCGTTCAAGAAATGTGATATTATCATGACTCCTGTTTCTCCCACAACGGCCTTTAAAATCGGCGAAAAGACCGAAGATCCGCTGACTATGTATCTGTCCGATATATTTACAATCCCTGTGAACCTTGCCGGATTGCCCGGCATGTCTCTTCCCTGCGGATTTGACAGCGCCGGCTTGCCGATTGGTTTGCAGATTATCGGACAACCCCTTGACGAGGCGAGAATGCTCCAGGCAGCATATGCATTTGAGACGGAAAACAATGTAAAGAAAATACCGGACAGATTCAGGGGCTGAGTGATTGAGTGATTGAGTAATTGAGTGAATGAGTGAATGAGTGATTGAGTGATTGAGTGATTGAGTGATTGAGTGAATAAGCAAATGAGCAAATGAGTAATTTTGTATAGGTTTCATAATAACTTATTTACTTAATCACTCAATATACTATATTTTATAAACTATGAGTGAAATAGACCCAAGACGATTCCTGATTTCGCTGAAGGGCATGGGTATTGACTCATACGTTTCCCAAAGGGAAAATGCTATGACGCTTCCCCTTTTGCGGAAGCAGGTGAGTGAATGCAGAAAATGCTCTCTTGCCGCCACAAGAAAAAACACGGTATTCGGAGAAGGAAGTAACAACGCACGGCTGATGTTTATCGGGGAAGCCCCCGGCGAAGAAGAAGATCTCCAGGGTAGACCATTTGTGGGAAGGGCCGGTAAGTTTCTGGACCAGATGATAGAGAAGATCGGGCTCAGGCGCGACGAGGTATTTATCTGTAATGTTCTTAAATGCAGGCCGCCCAACAACAGAGATCCTGAGCCGGTGGAGGTGAAGGCATGCAAGAATTATCTCCTTTCCCAGTTGGAGCTTATCAGCCCGAAGATAATCTGTACACTGGGCAAACACGCCTATAACACACTGCTTGGCGTCGATGAAAAGATTACAAGGATCAGGGGTGTACTTACCTCATACAACAGAATAAAGCTGCTCCCCACGTATCACCCTGCATTCCTTCTACGTAATCAGAATCGTATCACCGAGGTCTGGGAAGATATGGAAAGGCTGAAGCAACTTCTCAGAGAGTAGGTTGTTTCTACCTTATATTCGCTGGAGCATGGTCCGACCCCAATTACATTAAGTTCCCATAAGGAAATGTTCCGATATTCGTTCCAGGGATACATTTCCTTGACAAAAACCACCAAGACTGATTTTGTCTCTCCACACCATTAACTACCTTCATTGCAGGCTTTTGAAGCGAATTGATATGGAAAATTGGCGCCGACGTCTATAGGTCCGTGGTCTAAAATATGGAATTGGAGCATTGATTATCAAATTGAACTTCACTGCAAATACCATGTCCTGAAACAATTGCAGATCAGCGGAATTTCACTTCATCGGATATGAGAAATTTGCCGGTTTGTGACCGACTCAGCTCTAAACATGCCGGGATACCATAACAACCGGTTCAATACGTATCCGGAAATCATTGCCGTCTTCAGAAAGGCGAAATATTAATAATTCCAGATAATAAAACCATGACTTAAAAGTTATGGAAAAATTTAAGGGAAGTTCAGAAGGTTTTCTTCCTCTCTTTTTGAAGAGATGATCTCGTAACGGTTTTCAAAAGACACGGGCGTGCCTCAAAAGTGTTTCTTCAAACAATTTCTTTTCTTCGTTGCTTGCTGTATCAAAGGCCAGCACCTCGTCGGGCATGGCAAGGCGCGATGATCCGCCGTAAATGGATTCACTTCCCGATATTTCATCCACAATTTCACGGGCGTCGGCGGGACAGAAAACGGCGCCGGAAAGAATGTACGAACGAAATCCCCTCATTGCCGCCTCTTTGTATAGCTCCGGTTCGCTGACCCGGGGATGCCGGAAAACATAGAGGGCTGCCTCAAAGAGGGACTTGTCCGGATCATCCTTACCGGCCAAAACAGCTGCTTCGACAGAGGCACAAGACAGGACCGGGAGGCAGTCGATCTGATCCGCGCCGGCCAGACCTGTTGCCCGTGACTTACAGACTGTGGCCAAGGCCTGAGAAAGCTCCTGGGGCGCGGCGGAAAGAAAGCGACTGATACGTTTTACTGTGGTCTCCATGCGCTCAGGGGTCATGGTAACGTAACCGTCGGGAAAAACGCAGTAGCCAAACGGTGTGATGATCCGGTCGCATACAAAAAGTTTTTCGATAAAAAGCTGACTGGACACATCCGGGTCACCGCCGCTTTGTTTGATCCAGTCCTGACGGCTAAAAAATTCCCTTTTGGCGTTGAACATGTATCCTTCTTCATCGGGAAAAAGATAAAGTGTGTAATGCAATGGCGAACCCACAAAGACGATGTCTTCCATTTTACACAGGCCTCCGGCCAGCGCCAGGGAGGCGATCAGCACACATTCGTCGAGGCAGGCGGTCATACCCAACACCGGCGGCTTCAACTCCTGAAGTGTCGGGGCATAGGCCAGGATCAAGTCCACAGTCGGATAGATATAACGGGGTGCAGCACTGTTGTTGAGAAGCCCGATGACAAAATTGGCGTCTTTGTTACGGGTAAGTTCTATACCCTGTTTGATGACGGACATGGCCCGGTCGCTACTTGCGAGCTCATCGGGGTCTGTAACCGTTTCCCGTTCGTAGAGTCCCCATACGCGGCAGAATTCGCTCGGATTGGGATGGTAGAAATTCCGGTTCATGAACTTATGGAGGCGTTTCATCATGACTTCCGGATTGGCTCCGTCGCCTGCGGGAATCCGTTGGGCCAGTTCCCACAGTTTCGGGGACATCAGATTGGCGATGATTAAAGCGATGATTAAATCCGGATGCAGCGCTGCGCTAAACAACGATGGGCTTACAGCCTTGATTAAAAAATCCCTTCTTTTATCTATGCGTTTCCACATGGCCTGTTGTCTCCTTTCTTTTACAAATAAAGATGGTGCAGAACAATATGCCGGCCCACAGGAGTACGCCGGTAAGGAAAGCTAATTGAAAACCCTTTGCAACGACTATATCCGTTATCACTGAGCTGCGTGTGCCAGTGATAAAAGATTCGCCTCTCGGAAAAGGCAATGTAAAAACTGTTTCAAAAAACGACACGCCCAAGGCGTTTCCTACGTTGACGGCCAGAGGGAGAAATACGGCGGCATGTTGTTTCAAGGTGCCGGGGATGCTTCCCACGGCTGTCTTGTTGGCCGAGGGAGTGTACATACCATCGGCTGTCCCGATAATAATAAGAAAAATCAGAGCACAACCCCAGTGGGCACTTGGGGAATAGAAGAAGAACAAAACACAGGCACAAAAGGCGACAAGAGAGGCCGTAAACAGCATAGTTCCTGATCGCCCTTTATCAGCCATAGCGCCGGAAAAAGGCGCGCTTATGACGAAACCCGCCGCATACGAGAGCAACAGGACGCTGGAAAAAGCCGGAGGCAGAGCGAACAAGGCCGTAAGATAAAACGGCATCAAAAAAACAATACCGCCCATCACACAGCGCTCCGCAACAATTCCGAGGACAGAAACCAAAAACATCCTGTTGGCGATCATCGCCTCGGGGATAAAGGATATTTTTCCCCTTCTTCCCCTCATAATCAGCAAGACGGTAAGAGCGACAGAGACAAAAAGAACGCCGATGATCGGCGTCGAGGTAAAACCGAGCTCGGAGCCGAAACTTAGAAAAATGATCGCACCTGCCGCGCTGAAACCAAAAAGCAGACTATCTGTAAGGGTGAGTTTTTCCGGCTTTTCACCAATCGTCTTGCTGTCGTCCGGAAGGTTCCGGAGGGAGAAAACAATGAGTACAAGCATAAAGGGAACTGTTGCCAGAAAGATGAACTGCCAGGGCAGAAACTGGGACAATATTCCGCCGACCGGATTGCCGGCGAGCATGCCCATGCCTGCAGCCATGCTCAATCGCCCGTAACCATATCCGGTAAGCGAGGAAGGGAGGTAAGCCGGGATAATCGCATAGCCCAAAGCAGCCATGCCGCCTGCTCCAACCCCTTGCATCAACCTTCCGCCGAATAGAACGGGAAGACACGCGGCCATTCCACAGATGACGGTGCCCAGGGTCATGAAGGCGATGCTCAAAATGAAAATTCGCTTCAGTCCAAAACGTCCACCCAGTCTGCCTGCAGGGATCAGCACCGTGACCGTACCGATCAGGTAGGCAATGGGGATGAGGGAAGCATAGGATGTGGTGAGATGCAACTGCGTGCTGATGGTAGGAAGGGCTACATTTACAAGATTGGCCTCAAACTGATATACAAATCCAGCCATTGCCGTGCATCCAACGATGGAACGCTGTGCCAAATCCGGAGTTGTTTCTTTAACACTCAACATGTGCTTCTCGTTTCATAATTTCCGTGTTTTGTATTGTTATGTTCTGTGTCGCGCAGGACGGCAGTGACAAATGTTAGACATGTGAAAAATACCCGACTTGCAATCAGAGTAACCATCCTTCTTGACTCCATGTCATACATTCTTTCAAATGTAGCACCTAACCCGATGGAAATGAACGATCTTCCGATAGTCATACGCAAGCCTCACAATAAGTTGACGATTATCAATTTTAATATCGCATATTTTTCAGGCTACAACAACTAAGGAGTTCAGGAAGAAACTCGAGCGGTTGTGGATATCAGTTTCCCTCGTCCCATTGTCTCGCCTTCGGCGGGATTAAACCGCACGGACTGCCGATTTCCTTCTCCGCTCCTTTACCTTCAGCCATACTCAATCCACTCAACTTACTCAACCGCCTCTTCCTGCTTCTTTCACACTTCACACTTCAAGGATAACGCTCCACAGCCTTTCTCTTTCCGCTTTATTTTTCAGGCAATTTCCTGCTTTCAACAGATTTCTTTAAGCAGTTTGTCCTGGAAACGATAGACTTTCTTTTCTAACCGCTTTCCGGCGTTCCTGCCACACACAGCAATAAATCTTTTAAAGGTATCCTCGTTGGAGTTTAAATAATTGGGGTTGGACTAAGCTGAGTTTTACAAGCAGTTTTCTTTTCTTGACTTATATGAGCGAAATCATTATAAATATTGTTCGATAACGGTCGGAACACGTAGATTCCAACGGGTAAGCCTCGTGAAAGCGGATAGCGTAGAGGCCCAGAGGGAAAACAGCCCACACGGTGGGCGAGAAGGGGAGGCTCCGGCAGCCGCGAAAGGAAGAACAAATGGTTTCGCCGGGTGTTCGCGCTTTCTCAATGGATTTGCGAAGCGATGAACAAGTCCGCGGGCGGCAAGAGGGGGCGACGCAAGCCCCAATAACCCCTGTAAGCGAAGTTCTCAGCACGCACAGCGTGCGAGAAGGGGAGGCCGGGTACCCGCTTGCGGGTGGGGCTTTGCTGCTGGAGGGGGCGACGCAAGCCCCAATAATAGAGAAAGGAGTATGCATGGAAACAATAATTAAGATTATGCCCTGTCTGGATATGAAAGACGGACGTGTTGTAAAAGGAGTGCATTTTGTCAATATACGCGAAGCAGGGGACCCTGTTGAAAATGCGGCATTTTACCAGAAAGAGGGCGCAGACGAGCTTGCCATGCTCGATATTGCGGCAACCCTCGAAAACCGTAAGACAAGGCTGGAATGGGTTAAAAAGGTTTCTGCCGTAATTACTATTCCCCTTACAGTGGGAGGCGGGATAAGCAGCTTTGAAGATATTGAATTGACAATCGGGGCGGGTGCAGACAACGTGTCCATGAACAGTGCAGCCGTAAAAAGTCCGGAACTTGTAAGGGAAGCGGCAAAAAGATTCGGTTCAGAGAAGATCACCGTTGCAATAGATGCGAGACGCAATAAGGCAATGCCCTCGGGGTTTGAGCTTGTTGTCTCAGGGGGAACGAAGCCTGTCGGAAAAGATGCTATAGAGTGGGCAAAGATGTGCCGGGACCTTGGGGCAGGCGTTATCCTGCCGACAAGTATGGATGGCGACGGTACGCTTGCCGGTTATGACCTTGAGTTCACGAAAGCAATAGCCGATGTCGTCGCTGTCCCTGTGGTTGCATCCGGTGGAGCAGGGACCCTGGAGCATTTTTATGAAGGTGTTGTGAGGGGCGGCGCCAGTGTCCTTCTTGCTGCATCGGTGTTCCATTTCCGTACTTTTACCATTAAACAGGTAAAATCCTATCTCAAAGAAAGGGGTTTAAATGTCCAAGGTTAAATTGTGGTGGCAGGCGTCAAGACCGTTTTCGTTTACAATGAGCGTTCTTCCGCCCGTTTTCGGCGGACTTATTGCCGCAATGGAGAATCCGGGCATGGAGCTTAACTGGCTGTATTTTTCCCTTGCGTTGATCGGGTGCGTGATTGCCCATGCCGGCGCCAACATGATAGGCGATTACTTTGATTTCAAAAAACAGGTTGACCGCGAAGGAACATTCGGCTCAAGCGGGGTGCTGGTGAGCAACTTGATAGAGCCGGGAAAGGTCTTTATCGGCGCCATGGTTGCCTATGTAATTGCTTCAGGGATCGGCATCTACCTTGCGGCTTCAATCCCGAACGGTTTATGCCTGATCCTGATTATCCTCGTGGGCGCTGTTCTGGGTCTTTTCTATGCGGCGGAACCGTTTTCGTTCAAATACCATGCCCTCGGCGATCTTGCGGTTTTTATCTCATTCGGCCCTGCCATTACGTTAGGCGCCTACTTTGTCCAGGCCCATCATTTTTCCTGGACGCCGGTGCTCTACGCGATCCCTGTGGGGTTCCTTGTTGATGCCGTTTTGCACAGCAACAACCTGCGCGACATAAAAAACGATTCGGTAGTCAATATAAAGACCGCGGCTATCCTGATAGGCGAAAAAAACTCTAAATTCATGTATTACGGACTTGTTCTCAGCGCCTATGTTTCAGTTATTGTGCTTATTATTGCAAACGGGCTGCCTGTCATATCCCTCATTACGCTGCTTTCGTTTCCGCTTGCCCTGAAACTCATCAGGCTCGTAAAACTGAAAAATAAAGTGCCCGAACGGCAGTTTGTCATGATAGATGCAGCGACAGCTCAATTACATTCGATTTTCGGTATTTTGTTCCTTATATCCCTTTTGGTGCAGCATTTTGTCATCCATTAAGTCCGATACCTCCTTTCTACGTAAGGACATTGTTGTTTCTGTAGCTATCGCCTTTATTCTCTGGTTTGTCACGTTTAATATAAGGCCTTTCAATTTCTGGCTTATGATGACGATAAACACAGTGTTCCTCAGCGCAATATCATTCTATTCCGGCGGACTTCCCTTCCGAAGGAACGAGTTCACCGTCAGGAATATTGTTATGGGACTTGTGTCTGCGGTAATCCTCTATGGGGTTTTCCGGGTCGGGCACAACATCCTCGTTCTGATAAATGAATATACAGGCTTACTGCCGCAGCGGGCTGAAAACCTGAATTCTATCTACGCAAACAAGGGAAATGTCCCCCCGGCATTAGTGGGGCTGCTCCTTGTATTTCCAATAGGCTTTGGTGAAGAAATATACTGGCGCGGTTTTGTTCAGAGGTATTTCCAGGGCAGGCAGGGGAAATGGGCTGCCTTTCTTATAACCGTCGTGCTTTATACGGGTGTGCATGTGCCGACGGCCAATCCGGTTTTAATCCTTGCAGCCCTTGTTTGCGGTATATTCTGGAGCGGTCTGTATGTCTGCACAGGGAGTCTGGCGCCGGTCCTTATTTCTCACATGGTATGGGACCCGTTCGTATTTATAATATTTCCAATCCGGTGAGGCATATCGGGATTAAGGATTAAAGGGGTAAGGATTAGAAAAATAATCCATAATCCTGCATTAAAGGGTGTGTTTGCGAGGAACATCCCGGCACGAGTGCTCATCCTGATGGAAAATCCGGGTTAAAGCCGCAGTTGTGACTAATGATGCGGTCATACATCGCTACTCCTTACCCCGGACGGACGCCACGCAGGAGAAATGACCCCGTGGTCTTTTTCCCGGGTTATTGTTGATGCCAATGTAATTGTATGCTCGCCGAACTTGTCGTTGACGGTATCAACGGCCTTTGCAAGGGCGGCTTTCTTCTCCCGGCCGGTTTCTTGAAAGAGAAGCATCCGGCCTGCATCTTTTCCGAGACAGGAAAGAGAAATGCCGAGAAGCCGTATGCTTGTGCGGAGGCGTATCCTATCGAGGATAGCAATTGAAAAGCGGTAGATTTCGCCGGTATCGTTCGTGTATACAGGCAGGGTGGCCTGTTTCGTAAAGGTCTTGAAATCGGCGTACCTCACTGTGAGGGTAATCTTTTTTCCCTCGTGGCCATAGCGCCGCGCCCTCTTCCCAACCCTTTCGGCGAGCCGGAGAAGGCAGCTTAAGATATCCTCCCGTTTCCATATATCTTTCGGGAGAGTGATACTGTGTCCTATGGATTTCGGTTCCGGCGGCGCTATCTCCAAAGGCCTCTCCAGTATTCCGTTGCCCATTGCCTTGAGCCGTTCCCCGAGAATACCGAAGGTTTTCACAAGAAGAGAAAGATTCGCCCTTCCCAGTTCACCGCAGGTAGCAATGCCCATATCCCTAAGCTTCTCCTCTGTATGAGATCCGATACCCCAGAGTTTTTTCACCGGAAGCGTCTCAAGAACAAATGCCGCCGCATCCTCCCTGATCCACCGGAGACCGTCGGGTTTAGCGAGGTCGCTGGCCAGTTTGGCGATAAGGATGTTCGGGCCGATGCCTACCGTGCAGATTAGTCCCAGTTCGTTCTTTATTGTATCTTTGAGCGTACGCGCCAGGTTTTCCGGACCGCTGAAAAGGTGGTGCGACCCGGTTATATCGAGGAAAACCTCATCAATGGAATAGATTTCTATATCAGGCGTGAACCGGAGGCAGATATCTTCCAGTCTCTTGCAGATTTGTGCATACTTCCTGTTGTCTCCCGTAACGAAGATTATCTGCGGACAGAGCTTTTTTGCCCGGTGGACGGTCATACCCGTTTTGACGCCGTAGTTCCGGGCTTCGTACGAAGAGGTCGTTATCACTGTTCTCTCTCCGGCGCCGGTCACCGCTATGGGTTTACCCCTCAGGACAGGGTTGTCCCGCTGTTCTACTGAGGCAAAAAAGGCATCCATATCGACGCATACGATTGTTTTTGCCATAATTGATTATACCCGGATTCTGACCGGAAAACAACCGGAGGTTAGACGCAGCCCTTCCGGAAACTGTCCCGCCAACATTACAAAGGGTATAAAATTCTCTATTCGACTCCCGTTTGTTCCTGTACTGTTGTTTTTGATATGTCATCGTTTCGTACCGGATTACAGGAAGTCAATATTGTACCATATGGTAAAGTTGTAAGAATCCGGATATTTTGTTGACAAACAGTAGTCATACAGATAGGATTAACCACAGACTGTTATTTCTATTGAGGGGAAGGGGGTATGCAATGGGAGACAAAGGCAAGAAGGACAAAGAAAAAGGTCAGAAACAGAACAGCGAAAAACAGCAGCAAAAGGCAACCAGGAAACTGGAGAAACAACCTAAAAGAACCTCTTGAATGGTAAAAAAACAGGATTTATAGGCTTTTAGGAGCCACTTCCTCTCCTGGACAGTTGATAAATCAAGATATTTTACAATGAAACACAAATTTTCCTTGACATTGTTGATAGTTATGTTAATAATTCCTGTAGCTGGCTGTTTCTACAGGTATTTACGTAACAGGCAAAGTGCCTTTGCCTGATAATCATAGATATATCAACATTCATTCAAGGAGGTAGGTAGAAATGACCAAAGCAGAAATCGTAGCAAAGGTAGCAGAAGAGATTAAGGCTCCAAAGAAAGCTGCAGAAAAGGCATTTCAGACGATCATCGGTTGCATCGAAGGGGCGCTCAAGAAGGGCGAGAAAACAACAATTGTAGGATTCGGGACATTTTCTGTGGCAGATAGAAAGGCAAGAAAGGGTAGAAACCCACAGACAGGCAAAGAGATCAAGATTGCCGCAAAGAAAGTACCCAAGTTTTCTGCAGGATCAGCACTGAAAGCGGCAGTAAGCGGCAAGGCGGTTGCAAAACCTGCAAAGAAAGCAAAAGCCAAACCGAAGAAGAAATAAATCAGGTGAAGCGGACCTTCGGGTCCGCTTTTTTTTCTGTTAGAACAGCAAATCTTTACCGTTGTTTATCAACAAATGGGGGCAAAGGTTGCTTCCTGCAGTTGAGTTTTTCACATTTTACCTATGCATACGCATATAAGCAGTAATCCCCCGATACGGTTATACAATGTATTACCCATTAGAAATGACCGTTTACCTTGCAAAAAGAAAACAAGATGCTATACTTATTCAGATACTGCATATAGATAGAGACAATAAACCGGATTGAGCTGTCTCGCCGTATAAGGTCGAATTAACACAATCTATCTGATTGTCAATATCTGTTTTACAGGCATAACAAACGAGCGAGGCGCACATGATTGCGAGAGAGTCCACAAAAAAACAGGTGCAAAAGAACCTGAATCAAGGTGAAGAAGTACTTCAAGCCCTGACCAATGCGGTCCAGGAAACTTTATTACTGCTCGATACAAAAGGCACAATCCTTTCGGCGAATGAGGTAGTTGCCGAAAGATTAGGGAAAAGTGTTCAGGAGCTTATCGGTACTTGTGTATATGATAATTTTACCCCGGATGTAGCAAAAACCAGAAAGGAACATTTTGACAACGTTGTCATTACCGGCAAACCGGTTCGTTTTGAAGATACCAGGCAAGGCAGATTTTATGAAACATATTGTTACCCTGTTTTCGATGAAAAAAGGCGGGTATCAGGGGTAGCTGTTTTTGCTCATGAGATCACCCGTCGCAAGCTTGCAGAGAAACGTCAGGCATTAACCAACAATATCCTGGAGATACTCAACGGTCCTAACGAGGTCATCAATCTGGTAAAACGTATCCTGCTTACGTTGAAAGACCATACAGGGATTGAAGCGGTCGGCATCCGCCTGAAAGAGGGCGACGACTATCCCTACTGTGAAACAAACGGATTTCCCGACCATTTTATAGAAGATGAGAGGTATCTCTGCGCCCGCGGCAAAAATAGTGAGATCATCCGTGATGCTGAGGGTAACCCCTATCTTGAATGCATGTGCGGTAATATCATACAGGGACGAACAAATCCTTCCCTCCCTTTCTTTACAAAAGGAGGTAGTTTCTGGTCAAACAACACTGCAAAACCCTTAGCATCCACACCAGGGAAAGACCGTCAGGCACGCATACGAAACCGTTGCAATGGTGAAGATTACAAATCCGTAGCCCTCATCCCCCTTAAATCAGGGGGGAAAACGATAGGTCTCCTGCAATTGAATGATAAACGACCCGATTGTTTTTCCCTTGATATGATTAAATTTCTTGAAGGGATTGGGAACAGCATCGGGATAGCAGTTTCAAGAAAACAGGCAGGAGAAGTTCTCCGGAAAAGCGAGGAGAAATACCGCAGCATCTTTGAAAATGCCGTCATGGGAATTTTCTGGACCACTCCTGATGGCCGTTTCCTAAGCGCCAATCCTGCCGGAGCCAGGATGTGGGGTTATAAATCGCAGGAAGAAATGATACAGTCGGCCACAGACATTGCTCATCAGATATATGCTCACCCCGAAGACAGGAAGCGGTTTAAGGAATTGTTGGAAAACACCGGATTTGTTGAAGGCTTCGAGGCGGAGTTTTACACCAGAGACGGAAGCAAAATATGGGCCTCCATGAATGCACGTGTTATCCGTGACGCGTCAGGTAATATCCTTCACTATGAAACCACTACTGAAGACATCACAAAACGTAAGCAAGCAGAAAACGCACTCCGCCGGAGCGAACAAAAATACCGTTCCATCTTCGACAACGCCGCAGAGGGTATCTTCCAGACAACGCCGGAAGGCCGTTACATAAGCGTCAACCCGGCCCTTGCAAGGATGATAGGATATGATTCACCGGAAGAGTTGATGAAGGGAATCACCGATTTGTCAACACAGGGATATGTGAACCCTGAAGACAGGATAAGGTTTAAAAAGACCCTTGAAGAACAGGGAACTATTAAGAGTTTTGAGACTCAACACTACAGGAAAGGCGGAAGCACAATCCGGATTATCATCAATGCCCGTATAGTCAAGGATGCATCAGGCAATGTTCTCTACCATGAAGGGACTATAGAAGATATCACCCAACAGAAACATACGGAGAAAGCCCTGCGCGAGAGTGAAGAACGCTTCAAACAAGTTGCTGTGAACGCAAATGAAGTGATCTGGGAAGTAGACGCTGACGGTATATACCGCTACTGTAGTTCAGCGGTGGAAAGAATCCTTGGATACTCAGCCGATGAATTGGTCGGGCAGAAACATTTTTATGATCTTTTTGCCCCGGATGTCCGGGAAGAATTGAAAGAAACAGCATTCGCCACATTCCAGCGCGAAGAGCCATTCCTGGATTTTATTAATCCCAATGTCCATAAAAACGGCAGTATTGTCATTCTGGAAACCACCGGCACTCCATTGCTGGACAAAGAAGGGAACCTTCTGGGCTATCGTGGCGCCAATACGGATATCACCTCCCGCAAACTCGCAGAAGAGTCCCTCAAACAAACCCTGGAGAAGCTCCGCAAGTCCTTAGCCGGCACCATACAGGCCATGTCTTTAACCGTAGAGACAAGGGACCCCTATACTGCAGGCCATCAGAAGAGGGTCTCAAACCTTGCCCGCGCTATAGCTCAGGAAATGGGACTATCAAGCGATACGGTTGATAATATCCGTATGGCAGGCATCATACATGATATAGGCAAGATATCGGTTCCGGCAGAACTATTGAGTAAACCTACCAAGCTGACTGAAATGGAAATGAACCTTATCAGGATTCACCCCCAATCAGGATATGACATACTAAAAGATGTTGAATTACCCTATCCCATAGCAGAGATGGTCCTCCAGCATCATGAAAGGTTAGACGGTTCAGGTTATCCCCAGGGTCTTAACGGTGACCGGATTCTTATTGAATCAAAAATTATCGCGGTTGCCGATGTAGTAGAGGCTATTGCAACCCACCGTCCATACAGACCGGCCCGTGGAATAGGTACAGCCCTTGAAGAAATCGAGAAGAATAAAGGCATACTGTACGATGTTGGGGCGGTAGAAGTGTGTCTCAAACTTTTCAGAGAAGGAGGATTCAAGCTTGAGTAGCGTAGAGCATGGAGCATAGAGCTTCCTGCAATGTTGTTTTTGCTATATTCTTTCAATGTGCAAGATTGCAAACGGCATTAAATAATGTTTTAAGCGGTGAATCACCATTGCATAACTCCTTGCCTTAAAGGCGCCGGTTTAGCCTCGGGATTTCATCCATAAAATCGGCACATTCGTATTGATAGTTTGCCTTTCTTGTGTTACTGATATTACATGCTGAAAAGCAAATTCGATCAGCATTTGACAAGTAACTCAATTTCCTGATGGTTGCCGGCCCGGGCAGTTAGATCTATCGTCGCTGATCAGGAAGGAAAAGCGTCGTAGAAGGGAAGCCCCGACCATGATACCCGGGAAGAAGCAGGAGGAGAAAAAATGCCGAAATATAAAGTTATCGCCAAAGCGAAAGACAGCCGGTGCCAGTATGTACAGGCTGGGGATACTATTGTCATTGAGGGAACGATGGTGAATCTTAAGGAATCAAGGAACGTGTGTGCTGTTGCCCTCGGTGCCATCCAGTATTCCCTTTTCATGATGGGAAAAGCCAAAGACCCCAAAGATTTCGGGCGGGATCAGGTTTATACGCTCCAATGCCCTGACCCGGATACAAGGGTAATTTTCGAAATCTCCAGAACTGAAATGAAGGAATAACCTGGAAAAGCCCGGTGCTTAGCGTCCTTGAACTGAGCCTTCGGCTTGGTGGACTTCCGCTGATGCCCACTGGAACGGCAGCCTCTGTGCCTTAAAAGCCCTGATTGCGGGCACTATCTTGCCGGCCGAATTCACACATCCTCGTGCAACTTAACCGGCCGTGGACCGGACAGCCCACGGCCGGCACAATGACTCTACAATCAATAGCCATGACAAATAGGCCCGGACAGGATCCTGTCCGGGCCCGATGAATACCTTTTCTGTTATCAGTCCGCCTTTGTGGAGACGTACACGGCAACCCGCTTCCCATTCTTGTACTGGAGGGCGCCGAGATAGGGGTGAACCTGTCCCACTGCGTCAAACTTAGGCTCACCGTTATACCCCAGAAGCACTTTGGTAAGCTGGGTTGATTTCATTGCTTCCCTGATCTTTTCTTTGTCGGTCAGCGAATTGGCCCGCTGGATTGCATCGGAGAGAACCTGGATTGACTGATAACCCCAGAGGGAAAAACCGTTTCCGTTGCGACCAAACTTCCGTGCGTATCCCTTGAGCCATTCCTGGACCTCGGGTTTTTCCTTGTTCAGCTCGAAAGGAACGCCCTCGAGGTACATGCCCTCAAGCAGCTCTTTTCCGCCCAGCTTTATCATATTGTCGGTTGCGTAGGTGCTGCAGCCCAGGATCTTGCCCTTGAACCCCAACTCTTTCAACTGTTTCAGGATGCCTATGTTCTGGGAATCCTCGTCGGTAACAATATAGATCGCATCCGGTTTGGTAGAAACGAGCTTGGTAAGCTGAGTGTAGAAATCCTTGTCTCCGTGTTTAAACCACTCCGTTGCCGTAATCTTAATGTTGTTCTTCGGATAAAGGTCGCTATAGATGTTCACCGCACTTCGTCCGTAATCGTCCGTGATAGCCATGAGGGCAATATTCTTAATACTCAGTTTAGCAGAAACGTATTCTACAAAAGGTTTGGCATACATGTTGATTGTATTTACGATCCGGAACATGTAAGGGTAGTCGGGGGAAGTAATATTGGGATGAACAGCTATGGGGGTTACCTGGACTACCTTGGCCCGCCCCGATACTTCACGTTCTGCAAGAACCGCAGAACTGCAGTAATCACCCGTAATAGCAATAACTTTATCCCGGTTGACCATTTTCTCCACGGCAGAAACTCCGGTAGTGGGATCACATTTGCTGTCGTAGAGTACCAGTTCTATTTTCTGGTTCTTTCCCTGAATCGGTATGCCTCCCTTGTTGTTGATCTCATCTACCGCCATCTTGACCCCTTCAACTACCCAGCTCGACGCTTCAGCAACACCGCCGCTCAATGGGTAGACCGCTCCGATCTTGACCGTTTGGGCAGACGCTGCCCACGGCAAGAGGACGAGGGCCAGAACGAGGCCTGCACACAGGATCATCCATCCATTTTTACCGCTTTTATTTTCCCTTCCTCGAAAAACCATAAACATACCTCCTTTTTGAATTGTTTTGCAGTTGCAGGACGGTTATATCATACTGCCTTCCCGCACAGTACTTCATTGGCTTCATCGCCGGCATTTCAGATACACCCCATGTACCTCCGGTTTCTTCACTGTTACCCGGCTAGCCACCCGGAAAGACACTGTCACGGAAATGAAACCGGCACAATTGCCCCTTCTCAACCCCCAAGGTACGCCCTTTTTACCGCCTCGTTGCCCTGCAGTTCCTCTCTCGTACCCGAGAAGACTACTCTTCCCGTTTCAAACACATAGCCCCGGCTCGCTACCTCAAGTGCAGAACCCACGTTTTGTTCCACGAGAAGGATGGCCGTACCGTCCCGGTTGATCTCCTCAATGATTGTATACATTTCTTCCACCAGGAGAGGAGATAGTCCAAGGGACGGCTCGTCAAGGAGCAGGAGCTTCGGTCTGCTCATGAGGGCACGGGCTATGGCAAGCATTTGCTGTTCGCCCCCCGAGAGGGATCCTGCCATCTGCTTTTTGCGCTCCAAAAGCTTGGGGAAGTAAGTATACACATGATCCAAGTCCTTTCCGATGCCCTCCGTGTCATTTCTCACGAAAGCACCAAGTTTAAGGTTGTCCTGAACAGTCATCTCGGGGAACAGCTCTCTGCCCTCAGGACAATGGGAGATACCCATTCGTACTATGCGGCCGGCCTTCTCCCTTTCTATGGCCTTTCCCTCGAACATAATAGAACCGCGCTTTGCCCGAACAATACCCGATATGGTGAGGAGGGCGGTTGATTTGCCGGCCCCGTTAGCCCCAAGGACCGTAACGATCTCGCCCTCATTCACCTCGAGGGAGACGCCATGGAGGGTCTGGGCACGTCCGTAATAAGTATCGATCTCAGTCAGCTTTAGCAACACTTTGGTAACCTTTCCCTAAATAAATTTCGATGACCTTTTCGTTTTTCTGAATCTCTTCCGGGGTACCTTCGGCAATCATGGTACCGAAATCAACAACAAGGATGTGGGGACAAAGAGACATCACAAGGTTCATATCATGTTCTACAAGAAGAATGGCAATACCCGAGTCATGGATGTGACGGATCAACTCAGCGATATATTTCTTGTCCTCGCTATTCATGCCTGAAGCAGGCTCGTCCAGCAACAAAAGCTTTGGCTCCGTAGCCAGCGCAACGGCAATACCGAGGGCTCTCTGGGACCCGAATGGAAGGTGTTTTGCCTGCCTGTGTTTCCAGTCGGAAAGACCTACAGATTTGAGGATCTCTATGGCCCGTTCTTTGGCCCGTTTTTCTTCCTTGCGCCACATGCCCGTTTGAAACAGTGAGCCGATAAAACCGGCCTTTGTCTGGAGATGCCGTCCTGTAAGAACATTCTCCAGAGTTGTAAGATCGGGAAACACGTTGATCTTTTGGAATGTCCTTGCCAGTCCGTGAGACGCGATAACATGGGCGGGTTGGTGTGTCACATCGGCCCCTCCGTAACGGATCATTCCGCCACTGGGCCGGAGGAATCCTGAGATCAGGTTGAAGATGGTGGTCTTTCCGGCGCCGTTCGGTCCGATAAGACCAAAAAAGTCGCCTTGTCTGATCGTAAAGCTCACCTGGTTCACAGCTTTCAATCCACCGAAGTACTTATCCAGATTCTGCACCACAAGGAGTTCTTCCATGAGTAACCCTATTTATCTCTTTTCTCTTTTGAGCCCATCTGTTTCACAAACCCCATGATGCCCTTGGGCAGGAAAATAACACACACCATAAGGATAAGACCGTACGCCACCCACTGATACGCCTCGACACTCCTCAGCAACTCAGGGAGCAAGGTAAAAAGGACCGCTCCGATGAGGGGCCCGTAAAGGGTCCCCATACCTCCCACAACAAGCATGGTCAGATGGCGGAATGATTCGGTTATGGAGAAACTAACCGGACTAATGAAGCGGAAGTAATGGGCATACAAACTTCCCGATGCACCGAGAAGCATGGTGGCAAGAACAAAAGCGATAAGCTTGGTTCTTGACGTTGCTATACCTACAGACCGGGCCAGAACATCATTCTCCTTCACTGCAAGCATCTCCCGGCCGAGCCGGGAGCTGAGGAGCTGACGGTTTATATAAAACGCCGCCATGAGAAAAGCAAGGCTCAGATAATAAAAAGCGGTTTTGCTCCCGAAGGAAATCTCGCCCCCACCGGGGAGAGGAATAGCAGACGGCGCAGGGATTCCCGTAATACCCATGGGTCCACCCGTAACCGGTATCCAATTATCGAAGATAAGATAAATAAGCTCCCCGAAACCAAGAGTAGTGAGGGCAAAATAGACACCCGTCAAACGGAGAGAAGGATAGCCGATGAGAAGACCGAAGAAACCGGTCACCACCACTGAAAAAGGCATGGCAAGCCAAAAAGCAAGACCTAACTTTGTCGCCGCAAGGGCCGATGTATAGGCGCCTATGCCGAGAAACCCGGCATGAGCGATGTTCAGTTGGCCGGTTATGCCCGTAATGATATTGAATCCATATATGCTGGTGGCAAAAATAAAGGCTACATTTGCCGTGTGTTTGAAATAGGGATCGTCAACCAAGAGAGGAAACAAAGCCGCTATGACGAGAACGAGCAGGGGTAATAAATTCTTAGTGCGGCTTTTCATGATGCCTTCCCGCCAAAGAGCCCCTGAGGTCTTATAAGGAGCATGCCGATAAGGATGATGAATGCAAAACCATTCTTGTAATCGGATGAAATATAGGCGCCGCCCAGACTCTCGGCTATGCCTATGATAAATCCACCGGCCACAGCACCCTGAACGTTCCCCATACCCCCGAGAACGACTACTACAAAGGCCATAAGGAGCGGCATTCCACCCATGGTGGGGTACACATAGAATATAGGCGCCAGAAGCGCCCCCGCTGAGGCCGCAAAAGCTGAACTGATAGCAAAGGTAATCATGTATATCATGGGAATATTAATGCCCACGAGGGAAGCACCCCTCGGGTTCTGTGAGGTTGCCACCACAGCTCTGCCCATTTTCGTGAACCGGAGAAATACGTAGAGGGCGGCAATGAGGACAACACTTGCGATCAGGACTACAAGGCGCTGGAGGGTGCACAAGGCTCCGAAGATGGAGATCATCGTATCTGTGTAAGGGGCACTCACCTTAAGCGTCTCAGTACCCCACAACAGTTGGACGCCATTCTCCAAGAAGATAAGAAGACCAAGGGATACAAGAAGGTCATTCAGGGGAGGACCTTCATAGATGGGCCGGAACACCAGACGCTCAATGAGTATACCCACAACGCCTATGGCCAGCATGGAGAGGGCTACTGAGACAAAAAACGGAAGGCCGAGGTGGGTGCCCAAGAAGTAGCATGCATAGCCCCCCAGCATGTAGATCGTGCCGTGGGCGAAATTAGAGATTTTCATGATGCCGAAACTCATGGTTAAACCCACAGAAATAAGGGCGTACGCTCCACCGAGGATAAGTCCGTTAATCAGCTGCTGTAAGAACACTGCTCCTCCTGTCAGGAAACCCCACACCAGTCGCAGATGAACAAGGCATAGGTCTTAGTGAGGCCTTTGAGGGACTCAAGGTCAACCCATTCATCAACACCGTGAAGGCTGCCGCCCTTTGGACCGAAAGAGATGGACGGTACACCGAACATCACTCCGAACCGTGAATCAAGACCACATGATGCGGCTGTAACTTTTGCCTCCATCCCCGGCACCTTCGCGCTCGTTTCCTGCATTTGTTTGATTAGGGGAGAATTTTCAGGCTCCACCCACGGCTCCGCATTCCAACCGAACCATTCGATCTCCGGCGGATGTTCGATGAACCATGGATCATCCTTCACTGCTTCACTGACCGTTCTTTCGACTTCTTTCATCACGGATTCCCCGCTCTCTCCCGGAACGAAACCTATCCGACAATCAATTACAGCCCACCCGGCTACGGTAGACACCCATTCCCCGGCCAACATCTTACCAATAGACAGATTGCACGGCCGCCCTGTGTCCTGGCTGAGGAGAGGATAGGACAAGCGGGCCGCCCTTTCTTTGTCAAGGAGGTCAAGAGCGGTAATGATGGGCACCATCTTTACGATGGCATTCACTCCCTCATGGGAGAGGGCAGCATGGGTCGGCCGTCCTATGACCTTTACACGAAAATACTTGATCCCGGGATGGGAAATCCAGATGCGCTGCTGGGAACATTCGGGGGTCACCATGGCATCGGCCTTGACGCCGTGGAGCAGGCACGCGAGTGTACCGCCGCTTCCGCCCAACTCTTCTTCCACTACTGTTTCGAGAATTACCTGCCCCTTCAGCTTGAGACCTGCAGCGAGAAGCGCCCTGAGGGCAAAAAACATAGCGGATACACCGCCCTTCATATCGAGGGCGCCCCGCCCGTACAAACGGTTCCCTTTCACAACCGCCGTCCAAGGGCTATTGGTCCATTCGGAGAGGGGTTCCGGTGGAACCTCATCGATATGGCCATTAAGAATGAGGGATCGTCCGCCACCCTGGCCCGGGAGCCGGGCAATCACATTGGGCCGGCCTTCATAAGGCACCCCGATCTCTGTGTAGGCCGGATGGGCCTTTATCGTTTGCATGTCAGCCTGGAACAGTTCCACATTTAGCCCCATGTCACGACATGAATCAGCAAAGAAGGTCTGGCATGGTCCTTCCTGGCCCGCCATAGTGGGAAAAGATATAAGCTTTGACAAGAAGGCGATTTGCTCATCGAAAGCCATCTCAACCTGTTCCGCGATCTTTTCGTTCATTTGTTCCTTTGTCATCGTAACACCTCGATCTTTTCGTTCATTTGTTCCTTTGTCATCGTAACGCCTTGGCCCATACTCCTTTCTCTTCCGGTATCGTCAGTGTTAGCCGATCGCCATCTTCGCAGCGTTATAGCCTTCTACGGCAATAAGTTTGTGTTTTGCCATACGCAGCACAATTTCCCGAACATCTTGCGAGTCGAGCTTGAGAAGCATCGATTGTTCCCGGCCCGGCCCTTTTGAGACCACAAATACATCCAGTATGGCCACTCCCGCTTCTCCAACCGTGTAACGGATCTGCTCCAGGGATACCACGGACTGGTCGTAGCGGATAAACAGATAGGCATAGCCCCCGTCAAGCGGATGCTCTTCGAGGAATGCATCCAGTTCATCAGGGCTTGATTGTTTCAAGGGCATCCCCTATGATTGCAAGCCCCCTCTCCAGCAGGTCGTCAGGGATGACGAGAGGCATGAGGGGCCGTATGATATTGGAGTGTGTACCTGCCGACATCATGAGCAGTCCTTTTTCCCTGCAGAAATCAACAACTTTTTTTGTATAGGCAGTGGCATGTTCCTTCGTCTTACGGTCCACAACCAGTTCCATGCCCACCATGGCGCCGAGTCCCCGCACATCACCGACAACGGGATACCGTTCTTTAAAAGATTGAAACTGCGAAAATACCCTCTCTCCGACCTTTTGTGCCCGGGCGAGAAGATTGTTTTTCTCTATATACTCAACAACAGCGAGGCCTGCGCTGCATGAAACGGGATTGCCTGAGTAGGTTCCACCAAGTCCACCCACCTGCGGGTGATCCATGAGTTCTGCCTTGCCCGTGACGGCACTCAAAGGGAAGCCTCCTGCTATCGATTTTGCCATGACCATCACATCAGGCGCCACATCAAAATGTTCGGAGGCAAACAGTTTTCCCGTACGGCCAAAGCCGGATTGAATCTCATCCAGAATAAAGACTATGCCATTCTCTTTACAGGTATCATGGAGGATATTGAGAAACCCTTTCGGGGGAGGCACAAAACCACCCTCACCAAGCACCGGTTCCACGATGAGGGCTGCAACCTGCTCCGCCGCTACGTGTGTATTAAAAAACTCCTTCAGGCAATGGGCACAGTGAAGTTCACAAGAGGGATACTCGAGATCGTAGGCACAACGGTAACAGTATGCGTAAGGCATCCGGTAGATCTCGGGGGCGTAGGGACCGAATCCCACCTTAAAGGGTTTAGCTTTGCTGGTAAGGCTCAAGGCAAGGAGGGTCCGCCCATGAAATGCATCCTCAAAGGCAATGATGGCCGATTTTCCGGTGGCATGGCGTGCAACCTTTATGGCATTCTCAACGGCCTCTGCGCCGCTGTTCACAAACATTGTTTTCTTAGGGAAATCGCCCGGTGTAATCTCATTTAACTTTTTTGCCAATTTTACGTACGATTCGTACATCGCTACGTGGAAACAGGTATGAATGAATTTCTGCATTTGCTCCTGCGCCGCAGCAAGTACGTCTTCGTTACAGTGGCCCACATTCAGGACCCCTATTCCACCGGTAAAATCGATGTACTCCTTGTCTTCTACGTCCGTAATAAGCGCACCCTTGGCCTTTGCAGCGAATATGGGGTGTGCGGTAGCCGGGCCCTGGGGCACATGCTTCATCCGTTCCGATAGAAGTTCTGCGTTTTTTCCCATTTTCTCCTCCCTCACTTTTTCATACAATATTTCGTACAATTTTGTATGCATTTCCTGTGCCGAGAAGGATACAATAAGGAGTGCCCAAGGCCAATCCTATGGTTTTAAACTACAACGCCTGTCCCGGTCCATCCGGAGCATTGCAGAGAGGAAAAAAGATGCGAAGCCGATGACTATGCGGAAATGCATAACAGATGTGCTCCGGAAGTCACATTATCAATAAAATACAAGGAAGAACTTCATATGCACATCAGCATAATAGTATGTTATAATGCATAATTTTTACTTCTTCAGCAACATACCCTTACTGACCTTTCATCTTCCGTGATATGGTAGATTGGTCCACGTCCAAAACACGTGCGGCGGCCCACTGTGACCCGTACTTCTTTACCGCCGTCTCGACGACAAGACGTTCGAACCGCTGAGTCGCATCTTTCAGGGAAACGCCATCGCTGAGGAGACCCTGGTAGACAGCCGGTCCATCGGTAGTGGTAACCGAACTTGGCAGGTCGGAGACCTCAATCCTGTCAGCCTCGGTTACCACTATGGAACGCTCGATAATGTTCGCGAGTTCCCGGATATTGCCGGAATAGCTATAATGGCAAAGTACCTCTATAGCCTCGGAAGAAAAGTTCTTTCTCTTCTTTCCTGAGCGGTTGAACTTGTTCAGGAAGTGGTAGATGAGGGGAACAATGTCATCCCTTCTCTCCCTGAGCGGTGGTATCCGTATGGGCACTACGTTGAGCCGGTAATAGAGATCTTTGCGGAACCGTCCCGAGGCCGCCATCTTTTCCAGATCTCTGTTTGTCGCTGCAATAATCTTTACATTGATGTACCGTACCTTCCCCCCTCCTACACGAACAAACTCATGATCTTCCAGAAACCGTAAGAGCTTTGACTGGGAAGCAAGAGGAATTTCGGCAATCTCATCAAGGAATAGCGTTCCCTTGTCGGCGAGTTCAAACTGCCCGGCCTTCCCGTCCATTCGAGCCCCGGTGAAGGCGCCTTTCTCATAACCAAAAAGCTCCGATTCAAAAAGGGCCTCAGGGATACTTGCGCAATCTACCCTTACAAAAGGTCCTCCGGTCCGATCGGAATGGCGATGGATCAACTTGGCTATCGCCCCTTTTCCTACCCCGGATTCACCCAGAAGAAGAACGGCAGAATCTACCCCCGAAGCCCTTCGCGCCATGTCCAAAACCCGCTTTATGGCCTCGCTGTGGAATACGAGGTTCGATGTGTCAATTTCCTTCATCTCCAGCCTCGACAGGGTGGAGACGTACCCTTTAGCAAGGCTCCGGACATCCTTAAGCTCCTCACGGAGCTGATCCAACTCCGTGATGTCGCGGTCATTGGTCACCACAAAGGTAATCCGGCCGTCTTCGCCAAAGATGGGGTTTCCTGTGACAAGAACACGCTTCGCTCCGCGCGTGTGCTGTATCATTGTGAAGGTTTTTTTATGGCGGAGCACTTCGAGTGTCACCGATTTATCAAACCATCCTTCCTTCACAAGGTCTTGCATATATCTGCCCAGGACCTCCGCAGCCCTTACACCGTTAATTCTCTCCGATGCTTCATTGATCCTTACTACTTTGCCGTTATTGTCACAGATCCAGAGCCCGTCGTACGACGAATCTATTATGGTGTCGAGCCATTTCTTCATGTCTTTGAAAAGATCAAGTTCCCTGGACACGGCCTCAATGTCCGAAATGTCCTGAAAAACGCTTACAGCCCCTATAATCTTCCCTTCCTGCAAAACAGGACTGATGTTGGAAATGAGGGTGCCCTCGCCCCATCCAAGTTTCTCACCCTTCAGTGTAACTCCTGACCTGAGGCAGTCAAGCAGTTTGCCCCCTGTTTTCGGGAGCACATCCAGCACGTGGCGGCCTAAGGCATCTGCCGAACTCACTTCAAAAAGCCTTTCCGCGGTTTCGTTAAAACAGACGATCACTCCGCCATCTTTGATGGCAACCACGCCATTGTAGACAGAACCGAGGAGGACCCCTGGGTCAAAGTCCGGAGAATATATCATCATTCCCATATTTAACCACACGTAAGGATTTGACTTCAAGCTCTTTGTCGGCCTATAACTTGAAAGCAAGAGCGGCCTGATGAACGAGCCGATCCGGGCCTTTTTTCTCCGATACAATACAGGACATTATCATTCCGGGTTGGGTCTCTTAACACCTGGGGATGTCCATTACGGAAGGGCTGCCCGTATGGTTGAAGACTGCAAAGAGGTACTTGCGGCTGCACACAAAAGACGCCCTGAACGTTTGAGAGGAAGGATGCCGAAACCGCTGCCGGTTCTTGATACGATATGGATCAATAGGCCGGTATTGAAGAGTGATGGAAAGGTATACTAAATGTTTTGCAAAAGTGTCTCATTTTCATTGACATGTTCCGGCAGCCGATAAAGTTCATCGGCTTGCAACCTGGTTTTGGTCATGCCAACCGTTTCGATTGCTTACCTGTCAGGCTATCGATCTCAATCTTGACGATGGCGATACGACTCACCATCTCAGGAGGGAGCGAGAAGGTTCGTTCCGAATACTGAGACATGAGGAAAGACAAGGCGTTTTGCTTGCCTGTGCCATCCTCGATGAAATGCGCAATGCCAAACCCGATGACGCTCTGGTAACGCGCATCCCAATCGCAGCCCTGGTCAGCCTCAACCATGCCTTCGACAATGTCGAACTCGAAACAAACCCTGTTATTCCGACGCAAGATATCCAGTTTTCTGCCTTCTTTTGCACAATGAAAGTACAGTGCCTTGCCATCGTAACCGAAGCAGAGCGGGACGACATATGGTTGCCCCCGGTCTGACAGGCCAAGACGGCAGACCTGACTGCGGCGGATGATCAAGTCGATCTCCGCTCTATCCTTTATCTCCTTTTCGCTTCTCCTCATTGTTCCTCTTAAGACAACAATTAATATAATTGCAAACTGCAATTTGCAAAATGTTAGTACTTACCATACAGGTTGTCAATCACAATCTTGATTTTCTACTAACAGATTTAATAACAATAATTCATATAATACCGAATAAATACATCAAGTTAGAACAATAGTCGACACCTCATGGTTTGCAAGACAATATTATTGAGGTAAAAAATCCCTACCTCCTTATACGAAAGTGGGGACTCTATGATAATCTTCGCCTCTTTGTTTCTATCAACAAAGAATCAAAGGAATTTTGCAGGAAAACCCCATTATAAAGAATAGCATCCCGCTCCCTCTTTTCATTCCCAGTGGAGACGAAAAGCATCTCCGGCATACGCCTCACTAAATAAGAGCGGAATATGCAGCAACTGTGACCGGCAAGTCGCTTTTTTACAACAAAGTAACCTGCCTCTTAAAAGACAGTACACAAAAAGTACAGGTAATTAATATTTACCTATATTAATACAGTCAGCTAATTTTATATTGGATATTTCTATGGAAGGGTACTAATTTATATTTGATGCCGGCAAGAACCGGAGCATGCAAGGAGGGCTGCTATGTTTCACACGATATATCAAGTTTTCAAATTGGTGTTAGCTTTTTGTCTTGTTGCGACAATGGCCGGTTATGCTTCAACCACAAAACCGTTGCCGGCGCCTGCACAGAAGCCGGCAGGGCAGATTGCTGAGAACGGCAAAACCTGTGATGTGTGGAATTGTTATGCCGGAAAATACAATCCCGATATCGAAAAGGGGCAATCAACATATAACGATCCCTTTGCATACTGTGCAGCGGTGGGGACTATTGACATACCGGATAAGCGATATAATGGGGTCAAGATCCCGAATTCGATTATTCAAGGCATGATCCGGCAAGGGATAATATCGGCTGATGCGCCGCCGGAGTTTCAACAGAATACGGTGTGGCGGTGTATGAATCATAAAGTATGGGTTTGCCAATTTGGAGCTAATATCCCTTGTCTGGAGAAGGCCGACATATCACGGATGCCGATCTCCGGGATGGTGGACTATTGCAAGATAAGTTCCACAACGGATAATATCCCTGCTTATGTGACAGGACGAGCAACAATATATGAATGGAGATGCAAGGATGGAAAACCGGAAGTGGTCAAGCAACTCTTCGAGAGTGATCCGCAAGGATACCTGACCGCCTATTGGTATGAACTGACACTGGAGTAGGATTTTGTGAGGCAAGCTTACAAAGTCAACTATCCCGCTATCTTCTCTCTCTTGCTGTAATGTAAATGAATCTTGGCGGTAAATATCTCAAATTAAACGGTAACCTTCAATAATTAACGCTTTGCCGGTGTCAGCCCTACTTCATATCCCAATCGTTAACGTAGAATGGATTAAACCGGTCTATCGGGTGCTCAACCGGTTTCATATGTGAGGATCTCCATTTCATCCAGGACCTGCCTGATACGACAACACCGAGGGCAAACAAGGCCTGCACGCTATAATCAACAAGCTGCCCCGGATTATGGAACATCTTGTCCACCATGGGGTCGTCCATGATCATGCCGCCGGCGACTTTACCGAGGACAGCGGCGCCAATCCATGTAATAAAAGGGAATCTTTCCATAAGCCTTGAAAGGGAGCTGCTTGCAAAGATTACAATGGGGATGCTCATGCCAAGTCCGATAATAAGAAGGGTAAGGTTCCCCCTGCTTGCCCCGGCAACGGCAAGAACGTTGTCTACGCTCATGACAAGGTCGGCAATGAGGATTGTTGTTATCGCTTTCCAGACATTTTTTACTTTCTTTTTTGTGTTTTCGTCGGCGCCTTCTTCCAGGAAAAGTTTTACTGCAATCCAAGCGATAAGAATACCTCCTGCAAGCTTCATAAATGGAATATCAAGGAGCTTTGCCGCAAAAAAGGTAAGCGCAATACGCAGAAGAACCGCAATGGCTGTACCATAGAGTATACCCTGTTTTCTCTGTTTCTCCGGAAGGGGTCGTACTGCCATGGCAATGACTACCGCATTGTCTCCGGAGAGTACAATATTGACGAGCATAATGCTCAGAAGCGCAACAGCAAATTCCATATTAAAAGAGAAGTCGAAAAAGCGCCCTATATCCATTGCATCCTCCATACTATGTGAATTGGCATAACCATGCAATGGTTATAGCCCCTTTACAGTTTTTTATTAATCGGGGGATTCCTGATTGCAATGTGGGTTTTCTCTGAAATCAAGGGGATAAAAGGATGAGCAGGCGTAGGGGAACAAGAATATCTTTGCAATAAGGTTTATTTTTGATATTATTTCCATAATCGGATAGCAGAATTATCACCACATACACTTGTAAAGGGGTTTGCGTTTGAATGAAATGCCGGTAAAGAAGGAATTGGAAGACCTCCGCCAACGGATTATAAAACTGGAGGCATCGGAGGTCGAACTCGGGAAGGTTAAAGAAGCCCTTCAGGATAGCGAAACCAGGTTCCGTTTGCTCTTTGAGAAAGCGATTGATCCGATTCTCCTTTTGGAGGACAACCGTTATGCTGACTGCAATAACGCAGCGCTCACAATACTGCACTGCTCAACAAAAGAACAGGTCGTCGGACTCCGTCCCTCTCAAATATCACCGGAAAAACAACCGGACGGCCAATTATCGGCGGAAAAAGAAAAAATATTCTCAACTTTTACCGAAACCGGGGACGGAAGTCACTTTGAATGGGTACACCGCAACTTCGACGGGAAAGATTTCTGGGTCGATATTTCGCTTAATAGAATTCCAATCTCAGGGAAATTCATAACTTATGTTTTGTGGCGGGATGCAACCGAAAGAAAAGAGTCGGAAAGGATACTGCGGGAGGCCGAGGAGAAATATCGAAGCATCTTTGAAAATGCGGTAGAAGGTATTTTCCAGAGCACCCCGGACGGACGTTTCCAGAGTGTCAACCCTGCTCTTGCCGGAATGTGCGGCTATTCTTCTCCTGAAGAGATGATCGCAAGCATCACCGACATGTCCCGGCAGCATTATGTGGTCCCGGAACAACGCGAATTATTCATGAAAATCCTTAACGAACAGGGGTTTGTGGAAAACTTCGAACATCAGGCATATCGGAAAGACGGCAACGTTATCTGGATATCGATCAACGCACGTACTGTCCGGGATGAGCACGGGAAAATACTGTATTACGAAGGAACCCACGAAAACATAACCGAACGTAAACGCTCGGAAGAAAAACTACTTGAATCCGAACAACGTCTTTCGGATATCATCCAGTTCTTGCCCGACCCGACCATGGTAATCGACAATGAAGGCAAAGTTACCGCCTGGAACCTGGCAATGGAAAAGCTCACAGGTGTAAAAGCGGAAAATATGCTTGGAAAAGGAGATTATGAATACGCGTTGCCTTTCTACGGTGAGCGCCGACCTGCCCTTATCGACCTGGTAAAAGAGCCTGCCGACGAAATTGAAAAAAGGTATACAATCATTAAAAGGCGCGGCGGTATACTTGAAGGCGAGGGATACACGTCCAATCTGCGAGGTAAAAAAACTTATCTGTATGCCACTGCAACAGTACTAAGGAATTCAAAGGGCAAGCCCGTCGGAGCCATTGAATCGATCCGTAACATAACGGAACGTAAACAGACCGAAATAAAGCTGGCGGAGTCAGAGGAACGTTACAGGACAGCAATTGAGCATTCCAACGATGGTGTAGTAATAGTCAAGGGAGATAAATACGTATACGTCAATCAGAAGTTCCTGGAAATGTTCGGGTATGATAATCCGGATGATATTATAGGAAATTCAATATCAAAGGTGGTACATCCTGAGGACCGGGAAGCTGTGGAACAGTACAACCGTGAAAGGCATCAAGGCAAGCTTGTCCGGTCAAGGTATGAGTTCAAAGGCATCAGAAAGGACGGGGCGGTAATCTTTATTGAAGCTTCTGTGGCCTCAATAGTCTACTACGGAGAACCCGCCTCGCTTGCCTATTTGAGAGATATTACCAAACGCAGGCAAATGGAAGAGCAACTTCACACTATGTCAATAGTTGACGAACTCACAGGCCTATATAACCGGCGGGGCTTTTTTACCCTCTCCCAGCAACAACTGAAGATAGCCGAGAGGACAAAAAAGGATATGGTTCTGTTTTTTTCCGACCTTGATCATATGAAGCTGATCAATGATACGTTAGGCCATCAGGAAGGCGATAAAGCATTGATTGAAGTCGCCGCCATTCTTCGTCAGACTTTCAGGGAAACAGACATAATAGGGCGTATGGGAGGAGATGAATTCGCAATTCTTGCTATAGATGCAACCGGCAAAACGGTAGAAACCCTTATGAAACGCCTTCACGATTCTCTCGACAGTTATAATAAACTTGAAAACAGACGATATAAACTCATCTTAAGCGTCGGCATAGCACACTCCGACCCTGAAAATCCAACTTCTCTCGATGAGCTTATTGCACAGGCAGACGCCTTGATGTACGAAGAAAAAAAAAGGAAACAGAAAGTAGGTTAAGCAACAAATTATTTGTCATTTAACCTATAAGCCGGCAATAGAAGGAAGCATAAAGCGGCAAAGGATAATCACGGATTTTTCATCAGGATGAGCACTTGTGTCGGGCTATTCCCCCGCAAACATACTCTTAAATACAGGATTAGGGAGTCCGGATTATGGATTAGGGATTATTTTTCTAATCCTTACCCCTTTAATCCTTAACTCCAATCTTCTGCGCCTCACGACGGTTTGCTTAAGGGCGGTTTAATATCGACTCCCGACTATCTTAACTTTTCCTGTCTGCCTCTCATTTGCAGCTTCCGGCAATATATAACTTTGAAATTAAAAATATCCTTTTATTTTATCAAAATATCCTGTAATAATAAAATTATGAAAATACCTATCGTGCTATAATGATTAGGTTGATCGATGCCTTGCCCCAACAGGGGGTCAAAGGAGGTAACCGGTAATGAAGACGGTATTGATTGTCGATGATAGTGCTGACAGCCTTTATCTCCTTGAGGTCATATTAAACGGAAAGGGACTTGACGTAGTTACGGCTGCAAACGGGTCAGAGGCATTGGAATCGGCCCTCAAATCACCGCCCGACCTGATCATAAGCGACATCCTGATGCCGGT
>Ga0209749_1000143_pt1 | contig 124593 bp, 90 predicted proteins | sample EPASupsiteSAE347_FD_187267 | JGI IMG/M metagenome (GOLD analysis project Ga0209749, IMG submission 187267) | Bioremediated contaminated groundwater from EPA Superfund site, New Mexico - Sample SAE3-47 (SPAdes) (version 2) | ecosystem: Environmental > Aquatic > Deep subsurface > Groundwater >... | reverse complement strand
GAAAGTGTTACTGTTTTTGAGGGTTTCTGTAACTTTTTTCATCGCAAAAGTATATAAGTAAACGGGGGAGCGTTTTCGATGGGTGATCGCAAATTGGCGGTTGTCATAGGGATTGCCCTTTCGATATGCATATTTTTCATATATTGGACACGTAAAGTGCGACTCACAACTGAAGAATATGTCGAGAATCAGAGACCGACGCAAAGTACAACTAAAACCCCAAAAAAAACCGAACGGAAGCCCTTGGCATGGAGCTCCGGCGGATCTCCCGTAAATCTGGCAAATGAATACGCCGAAGCAGAAGCCGTTAGGATCGAACATCAGGCTAAGATGGCTAAAGAAGGGAAGCAATGGCTTGATGAATTTCTGAAAGATACATCCATTTCAACCTATACCAGGGAAATCTATAGAATGCGAAACAATCAAAATATTCTTGCCGGATATGCCGCTTACAATAATAAAAATTATTTCTCGGCCAAGGAAGAATTTGCAAAAGTTTTTGATGATCTAAACCAAGCACCTTCGGTTAAATTTGTTGCCTGTGAGTATTTGATGAATATCGCTCGAGAAGAAAAGCGGCCGGAGGATTATTTCAAATGGGGAAAGGAAATGGGAGAACTCATTGCCAAGAACGATCTTTCCGTCTTTCATAAGAAGCCCCATTCGAACGAATTCCTGGAAACAATTAAAGAAAAGGAGCTTCTTTTCAAAGCCCGCGGTAATCCAGGTATGCAAGCTGAAATAGCGAATTACCTTCTTGAACGGTATAAGTCGAGTAAGAATGAAATTGCGTCGGAATGGGCCATGAACGAAGTAAAAGCCAGAATCAAGCGGGTCGAAGAGGAAGTCCAGAATTGAAAAAGGAAGCAGCGAAACTCATTCCGGCAAGGATTCGGAAGCAAGGTTCCGTATATCTTATCGCCATCGGCGTTCTGAGCATATTTGTCATCGCAGTCTTCCTTTTCTCAAAAACAAGCATCTCTCGAAGATGGACAACCCGTTTCTCGTCGGCGGAAAGCAAAGCAGAGTCCGTTGCCGAAGCCGCGATTGATATTGGATTAAGGTCTATAAAAAATCAGATGAATTTCAACCGGCGAAATTCCAGCGCTCCTTTACCGGGTGAATGGTATGAGATCTTTCGGGTTCCCGGAAAAATCACCAGCGGCGGTCTCAGCACATCCGCCGGTGATGACATTCCGATGGAAGAAAACCCGAATTTTCAAGCCACACCATGGATCGTTAAAACCAAAGTTGCTCCATCCTCCCCGGATCTCAAGACATTGAGTCTCCTTATTGACCAAAACGAAGGAAGTATGACCGTCACGCTCGAAGCTGGAATCTCGGAAGCCTATGCCTTTGCTGCGAAAGGCCAAGGGTTCTATAATCCATATCACGTTGCGGGGATCGACACCTCCGTGGTTCCGGTCCATGCGAATTCTCCGGCTGAGTTCCTTGATAAGCAGGCTGGGTTGTCGCCTTCCGCCCCAAGTCTTTCCGATCAACTGAGCAACTATCGCTTCAATCTCCGCTTACCATCTTGGACGAGCAATACGGATAACGATTCGGCCGAGGTCAAGCTTGGTCCTTTCACAGTCAAGCTTGACTTTCAGCTTAAAATGGAAGGACAAGGCTCCGGGGCCCCTTCCGATCACTTGAAGATAAATATGTCCATCTGGGGAATTCCTTTCCCGGAACAAGAAATAAATATCTACGATGAATTTTTGAAACAATATCTTGACCCTCCGGGAACTCCCAATAAAGATAAAACCCCCTCTCAGCCCGCCGAGCGATTTGATGCTCTGCAATATGCAAAAAAAATCATGGCTCCCCCAAACTGGACCGGATTTTCATGGTCAGGGAAATGGCCGCTCAAGGTCATCAATGATGAAATAAGCGCTCTTCCCCCCAAAATAAAACCCACATCCGATGCGTTCCAATCCGATCAGGTTGTTGAAAAAAACGGCATGATCAAACTAACGGCTACCGTGTGTTATCAACCTCAGATCAACGGGAAGATGATCAAGCGAATGCTTACCGCGGAACGCGATTTCAAGGTTTCCGACATTCAACCCGTTGCACCGGAATATGTTTTTTTTATCGCCAACAGTAAATTGCCCTACGAAAATTCGACGGGGATTAGTGCGAATGAAAATGAAACCATAGAATTGATTTCCCCCCCACCTAAAGGTCAGATCCTGGCCACAACGACCATCCATCCCATCCCCATGGAAGGATCATCACCGGGTAAATTCACCTACAATATTTTAAAGGATGCTTTTTCCGACTCCGGTTCTCATTCCGATACCATGCATCTTCCAGGGATGATTCGCATCAATGGAACCAATAAAATGTTGACTCAAGCTTTTCTCGGAACCCTGGAAGAGATAAAAACCACTAGTTTCAACGCTCTAATGAGCAATAGAAAAGGGCAACCCCAAAATGTGGAGGACATGATAGATCCGGTGTTCAACTGGCATGATAGTCCTTCCCCCATACAAGAGGAAAACATTCCTTATCTTTCTTTCACTCCTGGTCCGGAAACTTTCCGTGGTTTTCTCAGTATGTTCGAGATCTATCAGAAATCCTATCCACCGGTTACGCCTACGCTGTTTTACGGCGATTATTTCATGGAATATCCGCTTTCGCTCAAAACCGAGGCTTTTCTGGCACAGCAATACAGCAAATTCAGTTTAGCCGTTGAACCGATCATTGATGCGGGCCCACTCTTAAAATATGTCGATTTGCTGGCGATACCGCCCAGCTTTGATTCGGAAGGTTTGAAAAACAACCCGGATGATCTGAAAAAGGCCGACCAAAGCAAAATTGCCACGACGCACACGCACCCCGAAGCCCCCTTTGGAACCATGGATTTCCCGGCTTATGACCCCGGATCTACTTACGTTGCCTGGGATCCTAAGAAAGCTAATTCTCTTCCGCCGAATCTGTATAGCCCGCTTCAATATGCAAAGAAAGCTACATATTACTACAAAACCACGGCGGATTTTGAAAAAGATATCAGTAAACGACTCGATAGCGATGGTTTCTTTATTTGTGATGGAATCACTTTCGTCGACGGTCCCAACGTAAATATTCCGACTATGAAAGTTAAGGGAAATGGACTCATCGTAGCCAAGCAGAACATCACGGTCAACGGAGAGATCACTCGCGACACTTCCGTACCTCCGACGGTTTTCGGTCTAATCGCCCGCAACGGGGCCATCCTGGCAAATACCTCGCGAATAGAAGCAGCCTGCTATTCAAATTTAACTTTGGAAAATCATGCAGGAAATGTCCTGTTTATTGACGGAAATCTGGTAATGAATCACTTCGATCGGGCTTTATTCAACTCGGTACAAGTCGTATACAACGGACCCGCTTGCAGAAATTCTTTGCTTTCGATTACTCGAAATGTTGGCAAATACGAACCTTTGAGGTATTATGTGTCCCTTGGAAAACAATGGACGCGTTTCGAGTATGAAAAACAGTAAAATAGGTCTTCGTGGGGTTTCCCTGCTCGAAGTAACGATAGCTGTACTCATTTTTTTTACAGCGTTGGTTCCTATTTATAAAATCTTGACGACTCAGTCGGCTTCAGAAATTGAAACTACAAAAATCGCGATGGCTAAGGATATATTAAATTCATTGCGTCAAGAAATTCTTTCACATACTTTTGCCGATATTGAAAAACAGGTTCCGACCAGCGCTGATGGAGGGGAACTCCAGGGTGAGCCGTATCCCATTACCTTGAAGCGAGTCCTTGATGCCCAAAAGAGATACAAGGATTTTGATATGAAAGTTTTGGCGAGTTTCAGCGATTCCTTGAAGAAGACTGTTATTTTCACCGGTTTGGTGACCTGGACGGATAATAAAGAACAAAAGAAAACCGAAACTCTTAATTTCATTCAGATTTCTCAAGAATGACCATCAAATGAAAAATCGTCGATTAAATGGTTTTACTTTAGTCGAAACCTTGATTGCTCTTATGATTGCGGGTATCGTTGGTGCGAGTATTTACGGAATATGGAGCCGCGCCAATTTTACGCGTGCTGTTGCTACCGCGAAGGGTCAGGCAAAAGACGAAGCCGATCTTGCGCTTAGGCAGCTTGCGTTTGATATCGGCATGGCGCGAAAGGAGCCTCCCCTTGATGCCGGCACCGCCAAGCGGGTAAAGATGAAGATAACTCAAAAAGCCGCCGCGGTCTCGGGAAGTCAACAAAAATACGAAGAGATAGATGTAACTTACGCTTGGTCAGGCACCACTCTGATGCGGGAAACTTCCGATGGCAAGAGGGCATTAACGACAAAATTATGTGAAAATGATACGAAAGTGCCGGGCGGGTTGAGAATAAGTCGTGAGGCCGGCTCCGGAACCGTTTATATCGAGATCGTGACGGAAGTGAAACCGGAAGGATATTCCGATTCTCCCGTAACGCATAAGCAGGATATGGTCGTAACCATCAGGGAAGAAGCCGCCGGTGCCGGTGCCGACAACAGATGGGTCAAACCCACCGACACGAGTCTTTTGGGAAATTTCTAACCTTCTCGAATCAGCAAAACACCGCTGGCGACACGTAGCATTCCCCAGTCGTCGGCAATAGTGGATTCTTAAAAGAAAATCTGATTGTCCAAAACAAATTTGGCTGTTTGTCCGAGTAACCATTTATAGTGTAGAAGAAGATCCCACCTAGAAATTATCCAAGTTCCGTGTGGCTAACAATTAGATAAACTGTCCCCTGAACTCCAAAATCTGAAAAGGGAGTGTTATCATCTGCTTCATCATCACCCTCTAAATCCTCGTTCCAATCACTTCTTCCCCGGGGAGTTTATTGTTTTTTTCCCCTCGTCTGATGTTTTGTGTCTTGGCGGCCGGTTGAATAACAGATGAAACGGCGCTCCTGATCTGGGATCTCTTGTAACCACGATGCGAGAATGACCTGGCCTTATCCGAAGAAAAAGTCCAAAATAAGCGGAAAAGCCGCCTTGCCCGAGAGGCTCCAATCCACTTGGCTAGGATTCTCTGGATATGACCCAGTCCCAGGCTATCAGCCGGGTTCAAAAGTGCGATGAGAGCCCTGGGAAGACCCACCCCCCAGAAAAACTTGGAGATACGGAAGAGTCGGTAGACCTTTGTTTCCACCAGAAATTGGATCACTTTCTGTGGCAAGAGCGGCAACCAGTTGAGCACGAAACCGATTGCAATGAAGGGCCCGCTCTGCTGCATGCTTCCTCCCGCAAGGTAGGATTGTTTGGTTAGGGGCTCTCCCCGTTCGATCTTTTCGATATCCAGGGAAGTAAGAATTCCCTCCGACAGGGCCCGGCTCAAGATGGCAGTTCCCGGGTAATAGGTCAACCAGAAGAGCTGAATCAATCCTGGTGGATGTTCCGCATAAAAGCGGAGAGCCTTCTCCTGATTTTCCAGGGTGTCCCCTGGGATTCCCATCATGTGATCAACCTTGGCAAGCATTCCTGAACCACGCACCAAGTCCAGGACCTCTGCGATCCGGCGATTCTCGGAATGGCGCTGAAGCACTGTTTTACAGAGTTCCTCTGAAAGTGATTGCACTCCAAACTGAATATTGTTGCATCCGGCCAAGCGCAACGCCTCGATCCTTTCCCGATCAAGGTAGCTGGGGGAAGAGACACAGGAGAATGGGAGAGCAACCTCCTGGAGATAGCGTCTGCAAAATTCCAGAAGCCACTCGAGACGAAGCGTCAGACAATCGTCTCCGATCCAAATGTAAGAGGGGAAAATTGTCTTTTTGGCCCAGACAAGTTCCGCAATGACATTCTCCACCGTCCGTTGAATAACCATGGATTTGCCCCTGAGTTTTCGAAGCTGGGAATTGTAGCAATAAGAACAAGCAAAGGGACAGCCTCGACTCGTGATAATACGATAGACATAGGCAGCATCGGGAAGATAACGAAGGAAGGGTTCCTTGCAGGGAAAGGGGAGAATCTCCAGACCAACAAATTCGCCTTCTGAGAAGTCACCGATCTGCTGGTCCCCACGCTTGTGGGTAATCCCCTGGACGGGATCAGGAGGCAGAGAAAAACCTCCACTCGGTCGACTCCCCTTTACCAGCCATGCGGGAAAAGAGCGGTCCCCTTCGCCGATGGCCACGGCATCGACCGCAGGTTCCGCAAAGACACGTTGGGGAACGGCCGTGACATGAACCCCGCCAAAAATGGTCACGATTGAGGCGGCTACTCTTTTAAGGGCTTGGGCAATCCGGAGCTGGAAGCGGTAGATATCGGTGACACAGGAAAAGGCGGCTACTTCAGCCCCTTTTTTCAGAATCTCCAAGGCAATCTTCTCTGCATCCAAGGTGGCCTCGACACCACCAATATAGGTGTCCTGAGCATTGTAAAAGACGAGATCAACGCTCTGTCCTGCAACCTGACAAGCACTCATCAGATACTCAACCCCCAGACTCTCAAAATCCGGGTAGACAAAGACTACTCTCGCCAAAGGGCTCCCCCTTCAAAATTCAAGTTTTCGGTTATTCGAGGCCAAGCCTCCGGGAAAAACCTTAACCGCTTTCAATGCCTGCTTTTTTCAATTCATGAACTGTTATATATTCTATTCGGACATTGATAATTAAGCAAGTTGCTTTCTGATGAAATCATGCGGTTGAAAGCCAAACATCCCAGAAAACAAAACCACTCCTTACAACATTTCCTCGGAAAAGGAAAGAAAGAAGCCTGAGACTCGGGAAAAATCTTCAAAGAACGGTCTCTTAACTTCAGAAACATTTTATTTTAACGATGCATTTTTTTAGGTTGATTTGGTTCGCAATTTCCAGAACTGCGGTCTTTCAAAGACACAATCTTGCCGATATAAAGATTGATTTATGGGAACAAAAAGAATGAATTTCATTAAAACACGCAATCTCTACTACCTATTAACTTTGCTATTGATCGCCATGCCGATTTTTCATTCCAAACGTTGTGACGCGATAAGAGATCCGAAGCTTTTAATGGATACTCCAACGAATAATATGCCGATAGGAGCCGGCGGCCTGACTTTCAAATACAAACGCGTCAGCGGTCCCTTGGGATTCGGCGGCGACATGCTGATGTGGGGATTACGCGGCTACGGCGGCAATAGGTTGAAGGAGGCGAAATTGGGTGTGATGGCATCCTCCGGAATATTAAACGGAAATTCTTTAAAATTATCCATTCATATGGGTGGACTTACCGTAGAAAACGGTTTTCATCCGGACCCGAGATTCAACTGGAGAGTATCTTTCGGCGGCGGACAATATGACTTCAGATCCATGCAAACCTTGCGAACGATCAATAAAGGATTTTTCACATTTATAGAACCAATGCTTGTCGGAATTCATCCGGTAACACGTCATATCATACTTGAATTCGGAATAGGGTATACATTCTGCGGTGCCATGGGTGTACGCATAGAAGGGATTTGCCTGCAAACGGAGCTTTTGATCGGAAAATTCTAATATCCCGTAAATCTTTCGAATTTTGCATACAAGTTTGAATCTCATGCTCTGATATACGCGATGCAAGTCCATTCGCATTCTCACTTATTGGGTCCTGCCTTTCGAAAACTCCTCAAGCTCGGCGGATTACGGCGCTGGCGCCTAATCCGCCCTACCCGAAACCGCCCTACCCGAAAACTACCCGAAAACCGGCTTTCATTTGCAGCTATCAATAAGACCTCAAATCATGATTTTGGGCAAATAGCTGCATTGTCATCGCTACTTCACCATAACCGTAACTTCTTTATTGTTGAAATTTTCATGCGATTGCCCTGATTTAACCCGACAACTCTTGTGAGTTTAATGAAATATGTTTTCAATTGAATTCTTCGGTCGTTTCGTTGAGCATTTAGAGAGGGCAAGAACCGGCGAAAAGCACTATCACAAAAACAACGAAGGCCTTGTCAGCAACTAACTGTAACGAATTTCTGGGATTTCCGGCCATAAGAGCCTGTTAGAACAGACGATCCGGTTATTTTCTAACAGGCTCTAAGGGGAACAAACGATTTTTTCATGGAACACCAATAATGAATTATTATCACAGAAAGAAAGCCGTGAGATCCTTCAAGGTGACAAGAACAAAAACGAGCGCCAACCCGAGGGCGCCCCATTGATAGAATGAAACTACCAATTTTTCCCTAATCGGTTTCCCGAAAATCAGATTCCAAAAAGCAAACAAAATTCGCACGCCATCCAACGGAGGAATCGGAAGCAAGTTAAAAACCGCCAGATTAACGCTTAATATCGCAAGTAAAGACAAGAACGCAACCCATCCTCCCATCGCAGATCTTGAAACCTGGTCAAGGATGGCAATAGGACCTGAGATTTGACCGGAAGTTGAAAATGAAAAGAAGCGTATGATCCCTAGGGAAACCGCTAACGTTTCTTCCATCGTGCGATTTATTCCCGCGATAATCGCGGCATGCACCGGCAATGGGCTCTTGGATCTAATTTGTGGTCTAATTCCCAATACGAACCTATCCCCTTCGAGTTTCGGGGAAACAGCTATGGATATATTTTTTCCATTGCGATCGATCTCAAGAATCCCGTTGCCGGTTTTGTTTATCTGAATTTTTTCAATGAGATCGTTCCAAGAGGAGATTTCCAATCCGTTGAGCTTCACCAGACGATCTAGAGGTTGTAGCCCGGCCGAATCGGAAGGACTTCCATTGACGACCGACTCAACGATTGGAACCGGATTGGGTTCTCCCCATCCGCAGATGACAACCGTAAATAGAAGCCATGCAAGAAGCAAATTAGCAACGGGCCCCATAAATGCTACGATCAGTTGTGTTATAGGTGATCCACCGTCAAACAGGTCCTTGCCTTCGGCTTCCCGCTTTTCAATGACCTGGGGATCCTCAAGCATTACGTATCCACCTAGAGGTATCCATCCGATGCGATATTGAACTCCTCCGCGTGAAAACTTCCATATCGGGGTTCCAAAACCAATGGAAAATGCATAAACATTTTGCCCACGCTTGCGAAGCGCCCAGAAATGACCGAATTCATGCGCCAGTACCAACAGCCCAAATCCCAAAATGGCCGCCATCCAACCGATCAGATTTAATGTCAGACTCATTTCACCGACTTCCCTTCAATGCCGAATTCTAAAATCTTTTAATCAAAAAACCAAAATCAAAAATTCCTTCGGAAACATGACTATTTTTGTTAACGATAATCAGGCTATTTTCAAATTAGTTTTTCTGTTTGAGTTTATTATACAACTGATCCGAGCGATCGAAAGCATCTTGATAGTTGATGTCGACATTGCAAATCACATCATACATCGATAAAGCTTCACGGATTTTTCCATCTTCTTCAAGAGCTCTGCCTACGCGGTAAAGAATTTCCTTAGCCTCGTTATCCAGCATCTCTTTATCAAATTGCAACGTGTCTATGATTTCCTTAGCAAGAGCCGGTTTTTTCAATTGCAGATAAGCATCGGCCAGCGCCATACCGACGGGTTTCGACCGCTTGGTCGCAAATGATCCGGATAAGATGGCAACCGCATCATCCCATTTCTTTAAAACCGCTTTTTTCTTGGCCTCATTCAACGCATTTCCCGTTGCGTCGGATATCCTAAAAGAAGCACCGGAAGCATCCGAAGACGATTTTTCGACCGTCGGAGATACCACGATCGGCATTTCGGTTACAGGCGGAATAATGCTCGTCGCGGACACAACTTTTTTTTCCGTAATCGACGAAGGTTTAACATCGCCGACTTTTTCAGATCTGGAATCAGAAGGGATGGGAGATGTGGGAATAATAAGATCGGGTTCGAGAGCTTCCAAGCCTTGTTCGGAAAAGGGATCCATCGTTGGAATGTCGAGGATTTCATCATCCGCCGAAACAGGCTTGGCTGAAGTAGTTTTGGATTGTCGGGTAGGCGCAGTTGTATTTTTCGGCAAGGACTGCGACGATGACACTGCATTGTTGCCGGCTTTCATAAAGTCGGGAATCGGAACAGTTTTCTCGGCGGATTCAAAGTCTTCCGGAGGAGGCTCGACAAATCCCTCGATATCTGCTTGAATTTGAGGATCGGCGAGATCCGTGGCTTGTAATCCCTCTATTTCTTCCGGAAGAATTTCCTCCGAAAACGGCGTCATCAATTCACTTCCGGGAAGAACTCCGACGGGACCGCCGGCTTGTTCGACTTCCTTCCGAAGTCCCGTAAGAATTTCCATCAGTTGAGGATTTGTCGGGTTCTTCTTGAGAAAATCCTCATATTGGAGAATGGCTTCATCAACCATATTCATTTTTTTCATACACGAGGTGTAAACGACATGAATTCCCATGTTGTTGATATTGGATTCAAGTACTTTCAAACATTCTCGAACAGCCTCGGGATACAAACCTTTTTTGGAATAATTTCTGGCTAGAAGTTCACGGAAGCCGGACGTGCCAGCGCCGTGCTTCAAAGCTTCGAGAAGAACGGTAATCGCTTCATCACCCATTTTTTTATGCTGAATATAAGCTTCCGCGAGAGCAAGAACGTTATCCTTGTTGCCGGGATCAGTTTGAAAATAGGCATACATTATTTCCATGGCTTCAATCGTGAACTGCTTCTGTTGTGCATAGAATTTGGCGAGGATCGGCAAATAATCCTTATTTTCAGGATCTTTTTTATACATCTCCTCATACATGGCGATGGCCTCATCCGTAGAATTATTTGTTTCAAGAAATGATTTTGATAGATATTTCCAGGCAACGGCGTTGTCGGCAAAAAGCGTCAACAAATGCTTGGCGTGTTCCTGGCATTTAAAGTAGTTTTTTAAAATGAAATGAGCTTGTATACAGACTTCAATCAGTTGCCGCTGGACCTGTATCGGATGCTTCGTTCGACGCAAGGACTCTTCGGCGACTTTAACGGCTCGATCGTAATTTTTAGCCTCAAATGCAACGAGTGTTCTTTTAACCGGATCGAATACGAAGATCTGCAGGGAAGGAGCAACCATCAATATGAAAACAAGTACAAAAGCGGCTAGAAATATGCCCAAGCCTATCCAAATTTCCGTTGTATAGTTATGGTACCATAACGTGTATTTTAGTTTCCAATACGATCGCTGATTTTTTGCATATTCCGACTCTTTCTCGACAAATTCATTGAACTTCGTATAAGCTTCCTCATATTCACCATCGTCCGTAAGAATTCCAATCAAGACCCATTCCACATCTCTCTTTAATTCAGGATCAGCTCTGGGATGTTTCATGAAAAGATCGAAATATTGGCGAGCCTTCTTTAAATCTTTTCGCGAACTAAGAAGATATATTTTTCCAAGATAGAAAGTGGCTTCGGCATATTTTTCCGGATTTTCCTCGTAGGCTTTTAAAAAGCTGTCCAATGCAAGATCGTATTTTTCATTGCCATACAGTGAAACCGCAAATTGGAAATCCTTATCAATTTTCTTTTTTGCATCGATCGTTTTCTGTAAATCCTCGATTCCGGGCAATCCGGAAAAGATCCCCACGGCTTTTTTCAATGTGGTCTCGGCATCGTCGTATTCCTTGAATTCAACCTTCTTCTTTGCTTGTCCAAACCAATATTCAGCCTCTTTGATTTTTTTCTTTTCGGGATCTTCCGATACTTCAACAGGTTCACCGGAACCGGATGCTATTGTGATTTTTGGAGGAGGTTCCACGTCCGGCGGCTTCACGAGTTCAGGAGGCTTCCCCAGAGAAGGATTGACATCATGCGATGTCCCCGTAGGATCTTTAGATGGGTTTATTTTCGTTCCGGTTGAAGTGATCGGATTTGAATCCGGAGGTTGCGGTTCAACTACGAGTTGATCGGGCTCAGGTTCGGGAGACGTAAGAGGGTCGGACATTTGAGTCGGATCATTATCAAAAGGGCTGTCGGGGGGTTTCGGAAGACCGGCATCAGCGGCAACCGGTGTGGCACGCCTTAAGAAACCGGCATTGCTGCTTAATCTTTTAGCCGAAGCAACACCATAGTTTTTGCAGTTGTAGAGAAACTGAAAATCTTCAAAGATCACTTCACAAGAAGGATCAGCCTGTAAGGCCTTTTCCATTTGTTCGAAACTTTGCGGGACATTTCCCTTGCAATATAGAATTTTCGCGAAGATATAATGAGAAAGAGGCGTAGGTGTTCCTTCGAGTGCCTTGCTGATGTTTTTAACGGCATTGTCCATTTGCCCTTCCTGAAAATCAATATCGGCAAGGACATTGTATACTCCCGAATCTTCCGGATTCACTTTCGCGCGGCCTGATGCTTCTTTCCGGGTGCTTCTCAACAAATCTTTCTTAAGCTTTGTCAGTTTTGGATCTTCAAGCTTATTTTGCAGTTCGCATCTCAGTAATTCCAGGTAAGCTTCGGAATACATTCTTGCGGTGAGAAATTTTTTTAAAGCCGTGTAATCGGATGTTACAGCCGCCGACACACATTCAGGAGCAAGCGCAATCAATATTAGGAGCAGGAATATTTTTCCCGGCGTGCAAAATATAAAGCCGTTTTTTCGATACTCTCCTAATATCTCTCGTAATTTCGCCACCACATAACCCTTCTCTCTAAATATTATTCAAGCAATACTTTTTCCGCAATGCTGACAATAATAATCGGCTTTCGCGTTGGATTTGTTACAGTGCGGACAAAGAACTTCCGGTTCGGTGCCCTCTTGTGGTGCCGGTGCATCGGCACGTGCTTGCCTCGATGAAGTGCTTTGCTGACGATTAATCAATTTGGTTGCTTCGGTTAACCCCTTCTGAAAGGCAACGTTATATGGGTTCTCGGCCAAAAATGCCCGATAAATCTCAATCAATTCAGGCAGTCTATCGGTTTTTTGATAACACTCTCTCAACACGGAATGCACAAGGTCATTGTTTACATCCATACTCAAAACATTTTCACAAAGCTTCAAACATTCCTCAAATCGCTTATGCTTTAGATGTATTTTAGCAATACCCAGCATGAACTCCGGTTCGGGCTTAACAAAATCCATCATCGCCTGGAATACTCTCATTGCCGTATCGTCAGAGCGACCTTTTTGCAGATAAAGCCGTCCAAGGGGTTTCAAGACTTCAGGGTTATTCGGATCAAGTTCAAGCCATCTTTCCAAAACTTCCACGCCTTCCGTCGATAGACTTTTTTGCGCGGAATAATGCTGCCCAAGCAAAGATAGAAGAGCAAGATTTTTGCCCTCGCTACCCTTGTAAAGGCTCAATAATTCGGTAAGGCTTTCCGGCGTCACCATTCTTCGACCAAGATATGCGAACCCAAGCCATTTATGCGCCTCAGCATCCTGATCGGTAATTGCTATAAGGTGCTTGCATTCTCCGATGGCTTTATCATAAACCGCGGTTTTCAGATAAGCTTGAGCCAATATTCTTGATATAAGCGCGCCGTCATATTGGGTCAAATTCGGAAGTCTCTTGATATTGTTCAACTCATCGATACATTCCTTGAAAAGCCCCTTATTAAGCAATCCTCGAGCTTGACTGATGGCCGCATTCTTATTATACTCCGGTAATTTTTTATACATCGAATGCGCAATCCATAGGAGAACCAAAACAACAAGAAGGGGAATCACGATCGGACCCCATTTTGACGCGCCGGCTTTCATCAACGGATCATCGATACCTGGGTATTCGGGATCGACATCCTTTACGTCCTTAAGGAATTTGAATGCCGTAGCATTATCACCATCGGTGAGGAAAATATTACCCAAAACAAATTTGGCGCGATTGTTGTCGGCTTGTTTCGCCAGCTGTCGATTGGCAAGTTCCTTGGCTTTATCATTATTTCCTTTCTTCCACTGACACATGGCTAGATAGCTCATCAAGTCAATGGTGTAGTCTATCGGAAGTTGCTCCAAGTTTTTTAAACACTCATCCCATTCTTGGCTTTTATATTGATCACGCGCTTTATCCCAAAGGGTCTTCAAATTATCGATCCGATCGATTTTAGAAGTAGCGGCCTCAATTTCCAACTTGAATTTATCCAGTTTGGCATCAAGAGCGATTATTGCCAAAGCTTTATCAAAATTGATTCTGGCTTCCTTGAGGTTTACCGAGGAACCTCGATCCATAAACACTTTTCCGGCATCAATAAAGCTTTTCGTCAAATTAGCACGTTCAACGCTATTTCTCGGAAGGCGGTCCGCGCGTCCAAGTTTTTTCATCAACTCCTCTTCAAATCTCTTTGCTTTTGCCAGAAGTTTCTTTGCTTCGGCATGATTGGGTTCGAGTTCCAAAACCCGTTCGAGCATATCTCGAGCTTCCAACCATTTTTCTCCGGAAACATGTTTCATGGCACCTGCGTAAACTTCTTTAGCTTGCTGGCGATTTTGCACCAAGGCAATCTGTTCCATGATTTCATCATTCGTCGGGTCTAAGATTTGGGCCTCGTTGAATTGGTCGAGAGCTTCTTGAACTTGTCCTTTAGCGGCGCATGCTTTTCCAAGTTTGATATGGCCCTCAACCGCTTCCTTTTGAGCTTTTTTTATCTCCGAAAGCATCCCCTTGGTTTCGTCAGGACTTTCCAACGGGTAACGAAGGGCTTTTTCGCAGTAATCCTTCGCCTGTTTAACATTACTACCGTCCATTTCAATTTTCGCAAGGACCGAATAAAGCAATCCGATCTGCGGCGAACGATATTGGGGTAATTCCGCTTGGTTTTTTTCGAGAAGAAAAAGCGAGAGGCTTTTAGCCCTATCGATGTTCTTGGAGGCTACGGCTTCCAAAACTATTTCCGAACCGATTTCCAGTTCAGTCGGATTGATTTTAAGAATTTCATCTCTTATGTTCTTGATGGCGACGGCATCTTTGGCGTCTCTAGCCGTTCTCAAATCTTCCTTGAGAGCCTTGGAATATTCGTCACGGTACGTAGGATTAATGGGTTCAAGTTCGCATGCCTTTTTCAATGCTTCTTTCATCTTTTCGCGTTTTTGCACCATTCTCAGCAATTGCGCGATGTTGTAATAGGGTTCAGCCCAATTAGGATCCATTTTCGTGGCTTTTTTTAGGAGCTCGGCGGCTTCAGGATAGTTTCCGCTTCGGATGGCAATCGAACCCAGCCGATTCAATTCTTTCGCATCTTGAGACTGCGCCCGAACCGGCATCACATTAAAAAATGCGGCGATAAATAATAAAGTTAAAAACGCTCGTAAAATAAGACGGTTCATTCTCTGCCTCCGCAATGTAACAACCCTAAATTACAATAACTGATTAATTCACCTTCCTTATTTGGAAGGGAAGTATTCAAGTCTTGTTCGACCATATAATATCTCATCTAAAATTCCCCACTATTCTTTTCGGCTTTTTACGTAAAAAACTAAAAATCATGGAGCCGCTTCAAGGAATTCTACTTTGTTATGTACCCTATTTATCTTATATCTTTCAACCCCCCGCGAATCGATTTCCGAAAGAAAATCCGATTAAGGCCTTGTTAATAAATAACTGTAACAAATTTCGTTCATCGATCAACCATAAAAGCCTATAAGAAAACAACTATTTGTAATGGTTATTTTCTAACAGGCTCTAAATTTCATAAATATGGAATAAATGAAAATCATGTCATTCAATATTTTATCAGAAAAATAATGAATCAAGACAAAAATGATCCGGTTTCGGATCCATCGACGCCTGGCGTGCCGGAATTTTACCGTACGTTTAAGAGAGACACATCATCGATTCCGGTGCAGGAAGCATTTTCCATATCGATTATCAGCGGCAATCGCCGGGGTCATCATTCGAATCGGAGAGCCTCGATAGGATCCAAGTGGGATGCCTTCCAAGCCGGATAAAGCCCAAAGAAAATTCCTACAACCGCCGAAAATAGAAATGATATGACAACGGCCGGAATCGAAACCTGAACCGGCCATTCGGTAAAACTCGTAATAATATGAGTGAGGCCGACGCCCAAGGAAATCCCCATGATGCCGCCGACACTTGACAAAGCCACGGCTTCAACCAAAAATTGCGTCAGGATATCCTGTCCGCGAGCACCGATGGCCATGCGGATACCTATCTCGCGAGTGCGCTCGGTAACGGAAACAAGCATTATATTCATTATACCGATGCCGCCGACAATCAACGAAACCGAAGCTATGCTGCCCAAAAGCAGAGTTATTATTCCTAGAGTCGAACCGGCCATTGCCGCCATATCCGCCTGAGTTCTTATGTCAAAATCATCGGCCTCTTTTTCAACGAGCCGATGACGATGCCGTAAAACCCGCGTTATTTCTTCCTTGCCCGAATCGACCATTGAATCGCTTCGAGCGGAGGCATAAATCATATTAATATTGGTGATTCCCATCATGCGACGCTGAATTGTCGTTAATGGAGCAAGGATGATATCGTCTTGATCTTGCCCCATCCCGGTTTGCCCGCGGCTAACAAGAACACCGACGACTTCCATCGGCATTTTTTTTACACGAATGACTTTGCCGATCGGATTAACCGAACCAAAAAGATTGTCGGAGACGGTTTTGCCGATTATACAAACTTTGCCGGACCCCTTTATTTCCCTTTCGGTGAACTCTCTTCCGGTTTCGACCGCCCATGATCGCACGGTTAAATAGTCAACTCCGATTCCCATAACCGAAGACGTCCAGTTTTGGCTGGCGAAAACAATCTGCGCACTAGTCCGTACTATCGGGGAAACCGCGGCCAAAGACGGGCATTCCATTTGAATAGCCTGCGCGTCGGCTTCCTTTAGAGTGGTCATGCTGCCCATTCCCATCATCATTCCGCGCTGATTCGAACTTCCGGGTGAAATCATGATCAAGTTGGTACCCATTTTTGAAATCTGGTCTTGTACCGAGGAATAAGCTCCAAGACCCAATCCGACCATGGTTATAACCGATCCGACACCGATAATTATTCCAAGAGCGGTAAGAAACGATCGCATCTTATTGCGACCCAGGCTGATTAAAGCGAGTTTGAAAACGGATAAAACGTTCACGCTTTCACCGCCTCTTTTTCAGCTTCCTCAAAAACCGGAGGTAATTTGGCAAGCTCTTCTTCGGCTTTCAGTGAATTGAGAATCGGATCATCGCTGAGGATATGACCATCTCTAAGATGAATTTTTCGACGGGAAAACAGGACGATATCGGGTTCATGAGTAATAAGAACAATCGTTATTCCGCGCGAATTGAGATTTTGAAGAATTCCCATGATTTCGACACTGGATCTGGAATCAAGATTACCGGTCGGCTCATCAGCGAGAATCAGGGAGGGTCGATTAACAAGGGATCTGGCAATGGCTACGCGCTGCTGTTGGCCGCCCGACAATTGATTTGATTGGTGATGTTCCCGACCTTTAAGCCCGACGGATGTCAATGCATCCATTGCCCGCGCCCGTCTTTCCGAGGAGCGTATGCCGGCATAAATCATGGGCATTTCAACATTTTCGAGAGCGCTTGTTCGCGAAAGCAGATTGAACCCTTGAAAAATGAAGCCGATTTTTTTATTGCGTATCACAGCCAACTCATCCTTGGACAACTTCGAAACGTCATGACTTTCGATCAAGTAAGAGCCCTTGGTAGGCCGATCAAGGCATCCCAAGATGTTCATAAGAGTAGATTTCCCGGATCCGGATGCCCCCATTATCGAGGTAAATTCCCCTTGATTTATGGTCAGATTTATTCCCCGGAGAGCTTTGACGCTGACTCCATCCATGAAATAGGTCTTATGAACACCTTTTATTTCAAGCAGAGGAACAGGTTTTGTAGATTTTGCAGGATCGCTCATTGTTTCATACTCAGTGAATTCTTAACCTCATACTGCCGCCCTGTTTTTTCCCGCCACTCGAAGTCGCGGTGGTCGTCGGTGATTTATCTCCGGCCTTTTTTTCAGCGATAATCAGCAATTGACCCGGTTTAATCGTGTCGCTAAGGACTTCCGTATATTTGCTGTCGGAAATACCCGTACTAATTTCAATTCCTACCAGAGTGGAATCGGAAGCAAGCGTCCATACACGGGCTGAATTGGTGGCGTTTTCATCGACGTTTCGAGACTCCGAAACGTTCATGGTCTTGGGAGGTTTAAAGAAGAGAGCTTTTGCCGGAACTCTTGTAACATCTTTACGTTGATCGACAAGAATTTCAACATTCGCGGTCATTCCGGGTTTTAAAGACAATTCCTCATTATCGACATCAATCATCACGGAATACGTAACGACATTCGATGAAACCGTCGGCGAAAGCCTTACCTGCTTGACCTTTCCCTTGAACGTCCGGCCCTTGTATGCATCGACGGTAAACGTCACATGTTGACCTTCTCGGACTTTACCGATATCGGCTTCATCCAGCGCCGTATCGATCTGCATTTTTCTCAAATCATTCGCGATCACGAACAATTTCGGCGCCTGCAAACTTGCCGCTACTGTTTGGCCCGCATCAATAGCACGCGAGATAATGACGCCATCAATGGGAGAAAATATATTGGTTCTACTAAGATTTATATTTGCTATTTTCAACTGTGCTTCATTCTGCCTGATTTGCGCGAATGTACCGTCATGTTGTGCTTTCGCGGATTCGATCTGCGCTTTTATCGATTCCTGCTTAGCCTTCAACCCTTCAACCGAGGACTTTGCAGCATCCAACATCGCTTTTTGGGTATCCAAAGCAGTCTTGGCAGAGTCCAAATCCGATGTGGCTACAAGCTTGCGGTCGAATAATTCCTTGATCCGGCGGAAATTACGTTCGGCATCTTCGATTGCAACCTCGGTTTTGCGGACATTAGCCTCCGCCGAGTGCAAATCGGCAAGGGAATTTAAAACGGTCGCTCTCAAATTGTCTATTTGAGCCGCCATATTTCTTTCGGATGCTTTCGCGCTCTCAAGATTGGCCGTAGATTGCTGTACTTGCGCTTCGTAGGTCGAAGGGTCGATTACGGCGAGCAATTGCCCGACCTTGACATTGTCATTGAAATCAACGCTGATTGAGGATATGATCCCGCTGATTTGGCATCCGACTTCGACGGTTTCAACGGCCGAAAGAGAGCCGGTAGCCGAGATTGACTGTCTAATATCCCCCTGATCGACTTCTTCAGTAAACCATTCCGGAGGAGCATGAGCTTCGGTATACCAGTAATAGCCGCCACATCCCGCGCCAAGTAAAATGATTACAACTACAAAAAAACATCCGTATTTCATCGAACGTTCGCACCTTTCTGAGAAGTAATCGCTTCCGGCGGGAGTTTTCCCACTACGCTGTCCAGATTCGTAATGGCGATCAACCTGTCGAAATAAGCTGAAACCAGACTACCGCGTGCGTTCGAATAACCCGCCTGCGCATCGGTCACCTCGATCGGTGACCCGACTCCGGCATCATATCGCCCTTCAGCTAGAAAAAGCGCTTCACTGGCCTGCCTCACAAGAATTTCCGCCGCTTCCGTGCGTTTGGCGGCATCTTGAAAATCGTTGATCGCCGTTTCCACCTCGGTATGGACGGAAATTTTCAATTGGTCGAATTTTGCTTGAGAAATCCGGATGCTTGCTTCGGCATCGCGGATTTGGTATTTACTCAGCTGCCCGTCCAGAATCGGTTTGCTCAAAGAAAGGCTCATGTTCCAATCCCGATCCAGCGGGGTAACGGTACCCGACCAGTTATACGAAGCACCGCCCGATAGAGTCGGGTCATTGCTCTTCTTCACTTGGTTCATTTTATATCGGGTCGATTCGATCTGAAATTTATAGGATTGCACATCCGGTCTGTTAACGGCTTCAGAGAGAAGCTTTTCCCGATCGATTTCAATATTCTCGAAAGGAAATTTGAGAGTATCCCACTTGTCATCCGGTATGATTTTGCCCTCATAACCTACGGCGTTTCCCAGAAGGAAAACGGCGTTTTTGAAATCGCTTTCCGCGCTTATGAATGAAACTTGAGCGTTTGCAACGTCAACCTCGGCTTTCGTTATATCATAAGGCGGCTTGTTTCCAACTTCAACAAACCCCCGTACTTTTTCAAGGTGTTTTTTATAAAGATCGAGAGAATCTTGTTGCACTTCAACCAATGCTCTCGCTTTAAGAGCACGAAAAAAAGCATTTTTGATTTCCGCCGCCACCTGGATTTTCTGCCAAACCATATTCGATTTTGCCGCCGATAAATCGCTTTTGGAAGCCTTTATCGATTGTCGTGTTTGCCCGAAGTCGCTGATGACTTTCCGCAAGCTGAGGGATTCGCTATTGCTGTCGGTCATATCATCGACGGAACCGCCGGTTTTCGAATTCGAGCGTGCACGACTAAAATCCTGCTTCTGTCTGCTAAAGGAAGATTGCGCGGTCAGCTTCACACCTAAGCCGGATTTCGTGCTTCCGATACGAGCTTCCGCGGACAACTCCGAACCTTCCGTCTGTCGAATCGACGGATGATTTGAAAGACCGAAACCAAGGCAGTCTTCAAGCGACCATGATTCCGAGGCGCTTTGAGCAATCAAACGCGGATTCGCAAAAAAAATCAAGCACAATACTAAACCCAAATGTCGGTTAATAAGCTTTTTCATGATGGATACTAGTACCAAATATGTTGATCCGTGTCAATAGGACTCATATCGAAATTCACACAACACCTCATTTTAATCAGGCATATTTCCCCGCCCTTCGGCGTGTTATAGTTTTACCCTCCAATATAGGCTTGCAGCAAGCCGAGAAATGTTAAGATTTGTTAAGACGTCAAATTAAATGTTCGCTAACGGAATTCCCGGGACCGGTGGAAACATTATTTAGTCTGCGTTTCCCTGATATTCGGTATGACGTTGCTAATATTCTCCGTAAGTAGTATTTAAATGAGAACTTCGTGCAAAACCATAAAAATGGAGTTTATATTTATATATAAAGTAACCGGATCAAACACCACTGATAAAATCTGAATTTTGCACAAGAGACTTCGGAGTCAAGAATTTAGAGCAAAGGTAAGAAAAATGATCGATAATGTTGTTTCCCGCTTTCTTTTTGAAGATCTCGGCCCAAGCTGTCGAGACGTATCAACGCTGGCTTTAGGACCGGCCATGAATCAACGGGCTCGTGGTCAGGTGCTCTTTAAATCTCCCGGCGTTATCTGCGGATTACTTTTAATCGAGCAAGTCATCCAAGCAATAGAACAGATCTTGGTTATCAAGCCATGTAATTCATCTAAAATCGAGTTTCGAGTACAAGACGGAGAAGACATCAGTCGAGGGTCTTCCGTCGCGATCATAGACGGGCCGATCAACGTATTGCTGGGCGCTGAGAGAACCTTGTTGAACCTTCTGCAACGTCTCTCCGGAACGGCGACGCTCACAAGACAATTCGTAAAAGCGATGCAAAGTTCGAATTGCCGCATATTGGACACGCGGAAAACGACGCCCGGCCTACGAGCCTGGGAAAAATACGCGGTAAGAATCGGCGGAGGAATGAACCATCGTTTCGGTCTATACGACATGGTACTGTTGAAAGACAATCATATAACAGCCATGAACGGAAACATCGAAAAAGCGGTGACGCAAGCCAAAGCGCTACTGGGGCCATCCATGAAAATCGAAGTGGAGACCTCGGATTTGCAGCAGGTAAAAGAAGCAGTGGAAGCCCATGCGGATATGATTCTTCTCGACAACATGTCAATATCCAATTTGGAAAAAAGCGTTCAATGGGTGAGAAAACAAAATCCCGCCATACTGCTCGAAGCCTCGGGAGGAATCACTCTTGAGACGGTTTCTCAAGTCGCGGCAACCGGCGTCGATTTCATTTCAGTCGGTGCTCTGACGCACTCCGCGCCGGCTATGGATATTTCCATGAAAATAACGCTTCCCACCAAACGCCGCTGACTTTTCTCACGCGAAGTAGTCATGTTTCCGATTTCGGCAGGCTCCGGCGTAAATCGCGGATGGTCAGGAATTTATATGTCAGTTATTGAGAACGGATTTTGCATCCGGAAGATGTATTCTGCCATCCAAAAAGTCCGCGAAAATCATTCTTTTTTCCAAACGTCGGAAAACATCCTCAAGAATTTTCCTTTGTCGAAGATCAGGACAGGAACTTAAATCATCTATCGAAAGCTCTTTTTCAGCGGGAATCTTCCGCAAGAATTCGGTCAAATATCCAAGTAATTTCTCATCCAAGGTTCCATCACGTTTAGCATTTGCCAGAGACAAAGAAATATCCTCTGGTTTCACCTGTTGAAAAAACCTGAGCAAATCGGGATCTGAAATTCCACGAGAAGTTTCGAAAAAATACTTCGTCAGTCTCCGATAGAATTCTTTGTTTTCAGGAAGGGAATGTCCGTCATTCAGCAGAGCCACGCGAGATTCCGGAAACAATGCCCCGAATCTCATCAACTCCTGATAAGGGACAGTATGATCGAAATAACCGCCCACCAATAAAATGTCCGCTTTCACTCGCGATTGATCCAGTTGCCGAAAACAGTTGATATATCTCGGTCGGATTTCTCCCTCATTCAAAAACGCAGCAATACGCGGCAGAAAAACATAACAAAATCCATCGATCTCAATATCAGCATCATACGCAATCCGATCTTTTCTATTAAAATCGAGAGGGGAAAGGAATTCCGCAATACGAACCATGGCAGGCAAATGACAGGACACAATTTGTTTAAATGCATCACGATGATCGGTCGCCGAAAAAAGCTTTTGAACCAAATCGAGCATTTCCTTATTTTCGAACGATAGATCGAACAGAAGCTTCAATTTGGAAACTTCCTTGAGGGATTCGTCATATTTTTGAAATTTTCGCGAGACGATATCCTGAACGAGCTCGGACACCTTCGGCTCGTAATGAGTGAATTCATATCCGAGACGCTGAATCATAAAACATAGTGATTCCTTATGAATCGAATATTTTTGTGGTTCTTTTAGAATCTTGTCGAGTGAATACAACAAGTTTTCATCGAACGCTCGAAGCCGGCTTTGAAAATTTATCTTGTTCCAGACGCAGCAACCGGTGTTGTCGAACGTGGAATACCCAAAAATCGCCTTGTCCACATTCTCGGGAAATTTCGCGAGATATTGGCAGGCAAGCATACCACCGCCAGATGCGCCGACAATGAAAAATCGCCGATCACGAGGTTTGAAAGTTCGGATATAATCTCGGCGAACCATTTCTGCATCCCGGATCAGATTGTTCGAATCCAGTATCTTGAAGGCTTTTTTCCACTGAATTTGCGTACCCGTCAGAAGCTGTGGAATGAAAGACTTTTGAAATCCACGATTTTGGATGTAAATCAGGTTTACATCCAATCCCATTATCTTTTTTTGTTCATCCGCCGTGGTCTTAAAGGGTTGCTGGGGATCGATAAATTCGAGCACGAGGGGCTTGTCGGGATTGTAATCCGAATTCACCTCGTAATAAAGGCGAAAAGATCCATCGGTTGGGCTGTCATAATCCAGCGGTAGCTCTAAATATCGCGAGAATTCGGATTTCGGAACTTCCACTCCAGCCGATATCGCCGTCGGAATAGTTAACAATATGATTAAGAAAAAATTTCTCCACATATGCAACTCCTTTATATCATTCTAGCACTATGATTACGAAATGGAAAAAAACAGCACACACCTTGAGCGAAATGCTTAGAGCCTGTTAGAAAATAACCGGACCGTCTGGTTGTTTTCTTACAGGCTCTTATGGCCGGAAATCCCAGAAATTCGTTACACTTATTTGCTGCCAAAAGGCCTTAATCCGGATTTGATGAAAGCTTGTTCTTCTGCTGAAAGTGCGCGGCCAAAACTTCACGGTTGGGCCTTGAAAAATTCACATTGGCATCATTAACCAAGCTTGCATTCAAGAAGCCGATATTCTTGATTTCAGCGGACCTGTTCTCGATTGTCACATTTTTTATTTTATACAAGTCGATCGTAAAACCGGCCCAGATATCCAAAAGATACTCGCGCAACGGAACGAGGAAAACCGCGAGTATGATCAGAATCGACATCGCGACAAGCGTACCGGCCGTTGTCGTTAGAATGTCGACGGCGAATATGGTCGTGATGATTACTATTCCGAGCCGCGCGTGATAATCCGAGGCAGGAAACGGCGACTTCTCGGCGGAATCATGAGCTGAGCGTGAAAATGCGAAGGTGATTCCCATGTATGCGATGAGGAAGGCGAAGCCGGCCGTGATGATGTGAATTCCAAGGTTCCATAAGGAATTCAATGAATTGAGAAGTGAACCAAGGTTCGCCAATTCAACGAAGGTAAGCATGAGAAAAACCAATAGAAAGCCGTTGACAACATTGACGATGATCGATCCGATTGTTTCGGATATCCCGGTATTACGGGAAGAATCACTCATGAAATTCTTATCGATCGCCTCTTTTATCACGACATTTTCCATGAAAGCGTTAACGGCCTGCGATATTCGTTTTCCTAAATACATCGCAAGAAAAGCCACCACGCCGAAAATCGCCATTTTGCCGATAAATGCGATTATACCATCGGCAAGAGCCTTGTAATTATGATCCGTCGCTATCCACCAAGCACCGATCAACCAAATGCCGGCGGAAAAAAAACAAGAAAATAAATCAGAAGCCCGGGCTTTCGTTTCCTGCTTATTCGGATCGAAGTCCCGCTTGGAAGCAGATTCTTGAAATAGCTCGTCGACTCCGAACGATTTCATTCTTTCTCTTACCATATATCCGACGATTTTACCGATGACGTAAGCAACGACAACGACCAAAAGGCTCGAAGCCAGGTTTCTCCAACCGCCGGGAACTCCGGCCCACCATAAAGTTAATTGATTCATGTTCAAATCAGACAAACAATCATCATTACGGACATTTTCGATTTCATACTAATCTCCCCCTCTTCACGAAATTTTCACCCAAAAATCACACAACCCGTCGCGATAGTATTTCATTTACTCCCAAAGCAATTACGGCAAGTCAATAAACCACAGCTGATTGTACTTTACAACTAAATGATTAAAGTTTAATTTGCTACCTATAAAATCGATCAGGAGGATACTTCCATGAAAGCCAAATTATCCGTTACCGCATGCCTTTTATTCTTATTGAGTTTAGGCCTTTTGAGTCTTTGGGCGGAACCGATCAAGACAACTCTCGTTTCATCCGCAGATTTGGGAGGTGAAGAAAGGTATCGCGGCCATATCGCCCTGGACAAACCCATTTATCGGCCGGGAGAATCAGTTTATGCAAGAGTGACGATTCTCGATGTGAGAAACAACGAACCTTTTAATGACGGAGAATCTCTCAACGCCACGACGGAGATCAAAGGCCCGAAGGGCGACATAGTTTCAAGCGGTTACGCGCAAGGTCTGGACAGCGTTTTGGGATTTTCATGGAAAATTCCGGCCGAGCAGGCCGGCGGTGAATATTTGCTGAAAGTATCGTTTCCGTCAAACGGATTTCCACCCGCCGAGCGAAAATTTGATATACGCGCTTTTCGCGCGCCGCGATTGAAAAGCCAGATCGTCTTTTTGCGCGACGGTTACGGACCGGGCGATAAAGCCGCGGCATCTTTGCACGTAGAGCGCGCCGAAGGTGGAATTCCGGAAGGAGCCCGGGTAAACATTTCCGCCAGGGTCGATGGGAACGAAATTCATGCATCGACAGGAAAAATCGACCGTGAGGGAAATTGCCAAGCGGTCTTTGATCTTCCGGCGAATATTGAAAAAGGCGAAGGAACTTTGGCCATGTCGATTGAAGACGGAGGGATAGTGGAAACCGCCGCCAAAACCATTCCCATTTTGCTGCAATCTCTTGATGTTCAAATATATCCGGAAGGCGGCGATTTGGTGGAAGGCATACAATCCCGCGTTTACATCGAAGCCAAAAACTTTTCCCAAAAACCGGCCGACATTTCCGGAATCATAAAAGACGATTCCGGTAAAACCGTCACGGAGTTTACGACCGAGCACTTGGGCCGCGGACGATTCAGTTTCACACCCCAAAAAGGTACATCGTATTTTCTGCATATTACGAAACCTTCAGGCATAAAAAAGGAATTTCCTCTTCCGGCAGTCAAAACCGAAGGCGCCGTATTAACCGCGATTCAAGAAATCCTCGGACAAGGCGAAAAAGCAAAATTCAAGATTTCCAGCGGAATCACCGGAAATCTTAAACTGACGATTTGCCGTCTGGAGACTGAAATCGGTTCCCGCAAAATAGCAATTAAAAAAGGAGAAATTCAAGAAGTTGCGATCGATCTCAAAGACACGCAGGGAATCTTGATTGCGACTCTCTGGAGTGAAAACGGTTCTCCGTTGGCGGAACGGCTCATTTTTAAAAAACCCGCGAAAAAACTCGGGATTTCCATCAGTGTTAAAGAAAAGAACTCAACTCCCGGATCTGCCGTAAACCTGTCGATCAAGACGGTCGATGAAAACAACAAGCCGGTAGGCGCCGTCGTCGGAGTGACCGTCACCGATGAGAGCGTATTGGAAATGATCGAGAAACGCGAGCAGCCACCGCGCCTTCCGGTGATGGTTCTTCTCGAAAACGAAGTGAAGGAACTGGAAGATGCGCATGTTTATTTGGATGATACAAATCCGAAATCTCCGGCGGCTCTCGATTTGTTATTAGGAACTCAGGGCTGGAGAAGATTCGCGCTTGTCAATATAACTAAATTCTTCGAAGAATACGGTGATGTCGGGCGTCGAGCAACCGCAATCCGAATAGTCACGAACAGAGAGAAAGAACAATTAGCAGTCTTTGCCGACGCGATGGGGGAAGAAGAAGCCATGCCTCAGAACGCCATGGCAAGAGACAAAGGTGCCGTGCCGGAACCTCCGCCGACAGCCGTTCCCGAACAAGCTCCTCTGGAAGAGATGAAAGAAGGCAAAATCCTCAACGAACCGATGCCCAATCCTCAGATAATGCCGCCTCCTGCCCGCGATGCCGCAGGGCCGATGGCCGGTGCGTTGGAAGCAGGTAATAAAAAAATGATGGAGCGCGAATTGCTTTATATACCGGATATTAATGAACCCAAGAACGACATGGCATACATTCGCGTCTATGCACACCAAACGCAACCCGACAGAAATGCGGCGGAAAGAAATGACTTCACGGAAACGGTTTATTGGAACGCCGGCGTCAAAACCGACAACAAGACGGGTGAAGCAAAAATAAAATTTCAATTGAGCGATTCCGTAACATCGTTTAAAGTAACGGCCGATGGTTTTTCTCGCTCAGGATCGCTGGGTGAAGGAAACGCCGCGATTGAATCGGTTAAGCCTTTCTCGATTGAACCCAAGATACCTCTCGAAGTATCGGCGGGAGATATGACTCTCATTCCGATCGGAGTTGTCAACAATACCAACGATAAATTGAACAATGTAACAATTTCTCCGAAAGCCCAAGATCCGCTTGAACCTTCGATAATCAAAACCTTCGAAATCTCCGGCAAACAGCGCCTGCGAAAAGTGTTGTCGGTTTTCATCGGTTCCGGCAGCATTCCGGTCGATCTGACTCTGGAAGCCAAAGCAGGGAGCTATCAAGACAAGGTCACGAGAAAAGTCTCGGTAAAACCGCGTGGTTTCCCAATTGAAGTCGCTTTTGGAGGCATGTTGAGCGGTAATGCTCCGTATACTACTACGGTTTCAATTCCCGCGAATATTTTGGCGGGAAGCCTCTCGACGAAAGCGGTTGTTTACCCTTCGCCTCTTGCCAATCTCAGCGAGGCTTTGGAGCGGTTGATGCAGGAACCAAACGGTTGTTTCGAACAAACCAGCTCGACCAATTATCCGCTCGTCATGGCGCAACAATATTTTACGACTCACACGGGCATGAACCCTGAATTAATAAAGAAAAGCCAAGATCTTCTTGAACAAGGATACAAGCGCCTTATCGGATTCGAGTGCAAAAATAAAGGATACGAGTGGTTTGGCGGCGACCCCGGTCACGAAGCCCTCACAGCCTACGGCCTTCTCGAATTTACCGACATGGGAAAAGTCCGCGAGGTCGACACTCAAATGGTGGAGCGGACAAAAGCTTGGCTTTTGGCAAGGCGAGACGGGAAAGGCGGTTTTTTACGCGATTCCAAAGCCATCGACAGTTTCGGCAGGGCGCCTGAAGCGACAACCAATGCCTACATCACATGGGCGCTGCTCGAAGCCGGCGAAAAGAATCTCGAAAAGGAAGTTGCTCAAATCAGGGAACAGGCAGGCAAAAGCGATGATTCGTACATTATTGCGTTAGGCGCCAATGTTATGAATCAATCCGGTGATAAAGACGGAGCCAAGAAATTGATGGAAAAACTCGCCAAAAAACAATCAAAAAACGGCGACGTCCAAGGAGCGAGCACAAGCATTACACAAAGCAGCGGAGAAGCGTTGGCAATTGAAACGACTTCGCTCGCGGTCTCAGCATGGCTTCAAAACCCGAATTTCGCCGCGAACGTCGAAAATGCAATGAAATTCCTGGCCGAGCAATGCAAGAGCGGAAGATTCTCCTCGACTCAGTCCACTATTCTCGCGTTGAAAGCCATCATCGCATACGACAAGGCTCGATCCAAACCCAAAGCCCCGGGTAGCGTACGCTTGTATATTGACGGAACCCCCGCTGGAAATTCAGTTTCCTTCGATGAAAAGACCAAGGAAGTGATTCAGCTTCCCGATTTCAACTCCCTGCTTAAGGCCGGAAATCATACGATTGAGCTAAAAATGACGGACGGCTCCGATATGCCGTTCTCTCTCACCGTAAATTATTTCAGCGATCAACCGGCAAATTCAAACGAATGCAAACTTTCATTTGAAACTTCGCTGAGAGACTCCAAAATTCGTGAAGGAAAAATTACGGAAGTACAAGTCAAGGTCGCGAATAAAACCGACGGCGCTCTTCCGATGCCGGTGGCTATTATCGGAATCCCCGGAGGACTTGAACCGCGCCACGACCAGTTGAAGGAATTGGTCAAATCGAAGACGATCGACGCTTATGAAGTCATCGGACGCAATATCATACTCTACTGGAGAGCCATGAAACCTTCGCAGGTTAATCAAGTAACGATAAGTTTGACGGCCGCCATTCCCGGAAACTATGAAGGCCCGGCTTGTCGAGCCTATCAATATTATTGCGACGAACATAAAATCTGGACACCCGGATTGAAAGTCGAAATCACTCCCAGCGGTTCATAATTTCACGAATCGGGGCGGGCAATACCGCCCCGTAAAATACCCGCCTTCGATAGGTAAATTCAACATCTCGATGAAGAATATCGCATAATCGGCTTCCTCGGCATATCCGAGTGCATGAGGGAGTATTATGCCGTTGTTTAAACAATCAGAAATGAAAGATTATTTTGGATGAACAACCGGATTGTTTCGAAAATACAATTTCATGAAATAAGGGTCGTCCCTCATTTTAATTAATATTTCCTTAATCCCGCAATTCGTACGTGCAAAAGGTTCCAACACATTTGGAATCAGCACTTCAATTTTTCCCGGATCAACGACTCCCTGTCTTAAAAGATCTTTTATTTTTGAAAACCCGAATTTCTCAACCCAATACTTCATAACCAATTGTGATAGCCCATAAATATTTTTTCTTTTTTTCACATGCTCATTGAAAAAAGCGGCACCATTAAGAAATTTTTCATACCCTAAATTGGTGTATTCCAATAGTTCTTCAACATCTTTAATATCTCGAATTTTAGGTTCACTTCCCAAATAATTGGCAATTCCCTCATCAATGAATGGATTAACAAATCCGATCTCCAGGGCAAAAAGATGAGCCAGTTCGTGACTGTGGAAGGATGTCCGAACGGCTTTAATTGTTCGATATCTGCTCTTTCCGGCTCCGGGATTAGTTTCGTCTACAATATTTACCGCGTTTTCGGGTTCATCGGCCAAATAGTAACGAATATCGTTGACTTTAATCCCCCAAAGCTTCTCATAATATTTCACGACATCACTTAGCAAATGTCCGTGAAATCTTTCTTTTTGCGTCATTTTATGATCACTGTAATATTGTATTGATCCGATTTTTTCTTTATACCAATTCTTGGTTAACTCATCGAGCAAACTTCTCTCATCCATCGTAAAAACCCATTTTTTATTATTACGCTTCACAGGAATCCAGAATTTATAACCGCTCACGCGAAGAAATAAACGCCCGCACTCTTGAAATATCTCTTCGGAAAGGAAATCAACTTCTTTTGAAAAAGCTGAATTAGGCGGAAGCAAATAATAATATAGACCGAAAGAATTCGATTCAACATATTGCTTCGCCTCTTCAAGAGTTTCACATGAAATATACTTCTCCCACAAGTCTCTAATCGGAAAATCACTATTACAAATAGCAGATCCCGAAATCTGAAAAAATAAATATGCAGTAAACACCATGAATATAAAAAGCCGTCTTGGGCAACAATTCATTTTTTTCACCTCTAATATCGGGATTTCCTTTCAACAATCGCATCATCTTGACATCCTACAATAATATCATTAAAATAAGATTTGTAGTTCGGGAAAATTCAGGCTAGGATGTGAGGAGAAGAAATATGCAAAAATTCAACAGTATGATTCGCGGCCTGTTGCTGATTACCATGCTTTCGATGATCTGTGGTGCTTATGCGGCAGACACCCGAGGAAATCAGCCGTATGACCCTGAGATCTTGCGCCAACTGGAACTTATTCAGTATGACTTTACGGCAATTGCACATTCCCCCAAAGATAACGCCAAACAGATTCAAAGAATCACCCATGCCATCGAAGTAGCCAAGAGCATCAAATTCAAAACCCAATACAAGGATACCGCCAAGGATTTGGTTGCCAATATGGAGAGGGTAAAGTTCAGCCTAACACAGCGTGATTCCGTAGCCCTCAAGAATTGGTGGGCGATGGCTATTGAGCAGTTCAGGTTCCTCTATCACGCCCACATCGGATCTTATCCTAATGAAATTGTCGCTAAGTCATATGACTGAGTGCTTCAAGACGGCCCATTCTCGTCCTTCGTAGCTGAGCTTAAAGATATCTTTCGTGCCCCCGGCTCTTTTCCGAGAGCCGGGGGCGCATGCTTTAGGGGGCTATGCTATCAGAGAAATCCCGATGGGAGTGATGGAAGCATATTACTTCGTATAATTAATTACCTCACCCTTCGGATTCAACAACACCGGATCACCGAGATTAAGGGCTTTGACGGCCGGAACGATCACTTGAGCATCACCCACGAGAAGATAAACCCGCTTCTCCGGAGTCGCATATTTTGCCGCCGCCGCATTGACTTCGTCAGACGCCAATCGGCTTGTTTCATCATACTCTTTCCGTATCTCGGTAAACGGAATACCCATCGACCACAACTCGCATATTTTCGAGGAAATTTGACCGGATGTTTCGAATTTTTGAGCGAATCCGCGAACCCGCGTCGTTTTTGCGGCCATCAGTTCTTCCAGTGATATAGGCTTTTTACCCGCTAGATTTTCCAATTCCCGGGTGAACTCGGCAATCGATTCTTTGGTTTTCCCCGTCTGCACGGCCGAGGTCGCGAACCATATTCCGCCGGCGGAATATCCCAGGGAATAAGACCGCACGCGATATGTATACCCTTTATTTTCCCGAAGATTAAGCATGAGCCGGGTTCCGAAACCCCCACCTCCCCAAACCACGTCGGCGAGTCCCAGCCGATAAAAATCAGGATGCGCTCGCGGTAAACCCGGAAGAATCTGAGAAATGATTGTTTGCGCGGCGCCAGGCTTGTCGACGACGAAAACGCGACCCAAGTTTTGGGTTTTTATCTCGGGAACCGATTTTGTCAAGGCAACGCCGGGAGGAAAACCGTTAAAAGCTTTTTGAGCGGCTGCTTTGGCTTCTTCGAGAGTTATATCGCCGATGAAAAACACCGCGCAGTTTTTAATGTTGAACCCGCGCGCATGCATTGCGAACAAATCCTCCCGGCTGATATTTTCGATAGTCGAGGAAAACCCGGTAATGGGGCGACCGTACGGATGGTCCCTACCGAATAAAAGAATCGATCCAACTCTGCCGGATATGCCGTTTGGATCATTTTCCGTTTGAGAAATCGAGTCGCAAAGAAGCTTTCTTACTCTATCGATTTCTTCGGGTGGAAAATCAGGATGTAGAACGATATCCGACATAATTTCAAGACCAGCGGATAGATTACGTTTGACCGCCTCGAACCCGACAGCCGAGTATTCAAGGGATGCATACGCTCCGATCGATGTTCCCAAATTCGCGAAGGCATCGGCGATCTGAAGAGTGCTTCTTGTCTTGGTTCCCTTTAAAATCATTTCGGCGAGAAAACTCGCCAAACCGGTTTTTTGCGGCGGATCATGAATACAACCCAATTTTGATAAAATACTCACGGCGACTTTAGGAAGTTCGTGTCTTTCAACGACAATGACCTCCAAGCCGTTATCAAGAACCGTCGATTTGACCAGAGGAGGAGTAAAATCCGTGTCTTTCCCGAGAGCGGGCAGCAACGAGCGATCAATTCCTATTTTTGCTGTTGAACTTGAATTATCCGGGTAAAACCTGACTTTCAGACAATTCGAATTATCCAGCCACTTTTTGCAAGCCGCTTGCACGCCGACTTTATCAGCGCGCCGCAAACGAAGAAGGCCCTCCTTGTATTTATCCGGATTGCCGAATAAAACGTTGTATGTATTCAGCAAATCGGCTTTGCCGCCAAATCCGCCTATTCGCTCCAAACCGACGATAAAACTATGTTCCCGACAAGTCTTAACTCTTTCAAGTTCCGCGTCCGAGGGACCGTCTCGAGCCAAGCGAGATATTTCCTCGGCAATGACGGATTCAACGACCGTCATTGAGGCGCCGGGACTTAATTGCGCGATGATTTGGAAAATTCCGCATATTTCTCCGGGGTTTTGATAGCTGCTGATGGAAAAACATAGCTGCTTGTCATAAACCAGCGTTTTATAAAAGCGGCACGAAACGCCATCCCCTAGAATACCTCCCGCGAGATCGATTTCCGTTTCCTCAGGGTCGAGATGAGCCGGCGTGTTCCAAGTTATGTAGAGGCGTTGATGGGGAACCTTGTCGTTTACTTCTACGATTTTTTCACCGTCCAGTCGCGGAACCCAGCGCTTGAGTCTTGCTTGCGGCGGGCCCGGCGGAATGCTTCCGTAATATTTTTCCACAAGCCGAAGAGCTTCCGCGGGATCAAAATCGCCGGCAATTACCATAGATAGGTTGTTGGTGGAATAATACCTGCGAAAGAAATCCTTAACATCATCGAGCGTAGCCGCAGTAAGATCTTCGTGATTCCCGATAACAGGCCAAGAATACGGATGATCTGGCGGATAAAGATACGCCGGAATCAATTCCCCGATGCGGCCGTACGGTTGATTGTCGATCCCCATCCGACGCTCGTTCTTCACGACATCGCGCTGCTTATCAAGCTTCTCTTGGGTCATTCCATCTAAAAGAGTAGCAAGACGGTCGGATTCGAGCCAAAGAATGTATTCCAAATTTCCGGATGGTACTGTCGCGAAATAATTGGTTCTATCTTTTCCGGTCGTGCCGTTAACGCCGCCTTCGCGCAGGTTGGCTCCGGCTTTCTCGACAAAGCGGAAATAATCTCCCGACGCGTTTTGCGAACCCTGAAACATCATGTGTTCGAACAGGTGCGCGAAACCTGTACGACCGGGTTTTTCATCCTTCGACCCGACATGGAAGAACTCGTTGACATGAACCACGGGCAGCTTTTTATCTACATATAATATCAACTGTAAACCATTCGACAAGACATGTTTTTCAAATTGAAGTTGTGGAATATCCGATGTGGCGATATTTACCGACGGTGACGCCACAATCACCGCATCTTGTCCGGAAAACGCTCTTATCGCAATTATAAGACAGAATATCGTTAGAACGGCATGAACTGAAGTTGCTTTTCTCATCACTTTTACTCCGGTATAAATTTCTTGAATGTGCGGAATTTCGGCAATCTCTCTGCTAGTATTGAAATATCCTGCAAGAAGCGGAATTTTCACCTATAAAAATATAACAGAAATGAGATTTGTATTGTGAGAAATCTAACTCATGGCGGAATAAAGAAGATTTTTCTAATAATGATTTTGACCGCAACCTACGCATATTTCCCGCGCAAAAAGATAAATCAAAAGCTTCCGGTGCGATTATAAAGCAACATGTGCATTGGAAAATCCAAGCATTCTTGAGGAAATTTTATCTATTAGTGATACTGAGAGAGACAATTCAGTTGCAAGGTTCAATTCTCTCATTCATCTAAAAACATGTAGCCTAACTGGCTTAATAACAAAGGAAAGGACAGAAAAAATCGAAGAAGCCAGACATGTCATTGTGAAAAAAATAGAATTAAACCAAAAACCGTCAACGCCATGCCTCCCGACGCCAACCAACGCGGTTCGACGATGTCGGACATTTTTCCGGTAAGAAGCGAGAATAGAGATTGAACTGCATCTTGAAATCCGGATTATAAGAGGTGTAATATTCATCAGCGGATGTCAGATCACCATAAATCCTATGTTCTTACGCATGCTTTCAATCTGCTCTGAGGCAAAAATATAAACTTCTGTCGCAAGACTTAGCGTTGGAGGGAGATCTTGGGAAACAGTCGATTCGAATGGACCTCAAAGGGATCGGGTTTTCTGTTGGGTTGTGGTCTCCTCATCTTCCTCGTCCTTGTCGGGAAATGGGGATGGTTTTTCCTCGGTGAGATTTTCAGAGGGGAATGGGGAGCCGGTTTCATTCTTCTCATGATCCTTCCATTCTATTATGTCGTCTTGATGGAGTTTGCCAAGAGAACCCGTTTCTTGATCGATTCAAAAAACGGAAAGGTAAGCCGAACGGAGGAATTCCTTTTCATTCCAGTCTCCTGGCAAGAATTTTCCCTTTCGGATTTCTCCGAAGTTCGAGTTCGTTTGTTCCCCGATCCTGAAGGCGAGCCTTCGTTCGGTCTCCTTCTCTCAGGAGAAAAAGCTGTTTTTACTCTTGAATTCGAAGGAATGAAGGAAGATTACCTTACCGCCCGAAAGTTGGGGGAAAAAGTTGCAAGGCTTGCCGGTCTCTCGCTGGCGGATGAACTCCGAGCGAGGGAAGAGGGTGCCCGTAAAATCGAAGGAGAGCTGAAGGAGGCCATCCTTAAAAAACTGACAGGGCTGGTTCGATATGAAAATTCTTTTTCAGAAAACTGGAAAGGGTTATCCTGTGGAGAAGTCTTCGGAACTATTCTCTATTTCTTTTTTCTCGCCCCTGTCCTGATTTTCTCAGGATTCAATTGCGTTACCGAAGCTTTCGGGAAATTGACCATCCCTCCCGATCTGAGTGTCCTTGGAAATCTGATGTTCGGACTTTTACCAATGTTTTTAGGTTCGTTCCTTATCATGATATTTCTTCAAAGTACTTTCGGCTCAGTTGGATTCACCCTGGATCCGGCTTCCGGAAATGCCTGCTCCTGGAAAGCTTTTCTCGGAATTCCATGGTCATGGAAGACAACCCGGATTGGCGAATTTGACCGGTTGGTGATTGAAAGCAAGATGACGGGGAGAAAGGAGCGCCGGAGGGTTTTTCTAATCAGCCTGTCGGGAGAGGGAAAACGTTTTTTGCTCAGGCAGTTCGAATCAAGCGCGGAGGCGCTCTGCATCAGCGGTGAGATCGGCGTTTTCCTCGATATCCCCATCGTTGACCTGGACAATTCTACGGGGCGTAAAGAGCCGTCAGAAACTTGTTATTAGGCAACAATTCCGGGATTAAATTCATCTTTCGAAGGACGGCTGCGTTTCACTTTTGCAGGAGTCCCTGCCTTATGTCGCGGAAATGATGAAATTTTCTTGGCGAGCAGTGCAATCGTCTTTTGATTTATTTCTCCGGTTCGACTTTGATTTCAGTGGGGGATTTGCCGATTTTTTTGGTCATTTGCAGCAGGAAAAATAGAAACGCGGAAAACATCGGAAGTATATACATTCGAACGACGAAAGGACCTTGAAAAAAATATACTTTAATTCTGCCGGGTGCATCCTGCGTGATACGCAAGGTATACGTGCCGTTTTCCGGAGCACTCCCAAGTAAGGATTTCCATTCAGGATTGCCTGTAACGCCCGATGTCATGGTAAGATTCATGGATTTATCCATGACGGATGTACCTTTCGGCGAGATCAGTTCCGTTCTTATCGGCAACGGCTTATCCTTTGCGCCCATTACAATTTGAATCGGATCGCCCGCCGGTGCAACGAAAGTGATTTCAGTGGCGAAAGGCGACGGTGGAGCTTGATCGGCGATCAAACCGGCTTCGCCTGACCCCAGCGGAACATCGAAATAGTTGGGATCGATCAAAACCAGTCCGATTGTCAGCAGAATCGTAAAGAAAAAATATTTAACCGCCATGATTACCCAATACTTCAGCGTTCCGCTCCGGTCTTCCATAATCCGCTCCCTCCTTATACGTTTTCCATTTCATAAACATGACAAAAAAACAAGGGAAAATCAATTATACAAATTCCGCTAAATAACGACACTGAAGCAAATTTACTGATGAAAAAACCTTTAGCAACGCACCCTGAGCGAAGTCGAAGGGTAATTGCCGGCAATATGCCTATGCTTCCTCCTGGTCCCATCGATTCCGCTCTGGGAGCGATTTGTCCCGATTTCGGCATCAGTAGCTTTGCTACAGCATCTAAATAACAATGTAAATTTTTCCCAGCGGATTACAGCGACAAGCCCCTAATCCGCGCTACAGCATACGACATTTCTTTACTACAATGGTAGATGTCACCGAGCTTCGAAGAACACTGAGGAAAACCTTCATGAATTATTTTTTTTCAAAAGCGAGTACACCGTCTTTAACAATCAGTTTCATGATTGTACCATCGGGAATATTATTGGCGATCAGGGATCTGGCAAGCCTGGTTTCAACTTCCTTTTGAAGCAATCTCTTGAGCGGCCTGGCTCCGTAGACCGGGCTAAAACCTTTCGTTATCAGCCACTCCTTGGCTTCGTCGCCGAGAGCCAGAGTGATTCTTCTCTCCGTAAGACGACGTTGAATATCGGCAAAAAGCAACTCGACGATTTTGGAAAGCTCCTGCATGGTGAGCGGTTTGAACAAGACAATGTCGTCAACTCGGTTGAGGAATTCGGGCTTGAAGATTCTTTTCAACTCCTCCATGACTTCATCTCGGGCGGATGCGGTAATTTGTCCGTCCTTTCCGATTCCTTCCAAAAGAATGTTGGAGCCGACGTTGCTGGTCATGATGACGACTACGTTTTTGAAATCGACGGTGCGTCCCTGCGAATCGGTGAGTCTTCCGTCTTCAAGAATCTGCAAAAGCACGTTGAAAACATCGACATGCGCTTTTTCGATCTCGTCGAACAAAACCACCGAATATGGCTTCCGGCGAACGGCTTCCGTCAATTGGCCGCCCTCATCGTAGCCGACGTATCCCGGTGGAGCGCCGATCAGTCGTGAAACACTGAATTTTTCCATATACTCGCTCATATCGATTCGAACAAGATTCTCTTCGGTGTCGAACAAAGACTGAGCGAGGGCTTTCGCCAATTCGGTCTTGCCTACTCCGGTCGGGCCGAGAAAAATAAACGAGCCTATGGGACGACGAGGGTCCTTGATTCCCGCTCTTGACCTCAAAACAGCATCGGCTACGAGTTGTACAGCCTCATCCTGTCCGATTACGCGCCGATGAAGAACGGTGTCGAGTTTCAACAACTTCTCCCGTTCGGTTTCAATCAGCCGCGTAACCGGAATGCCGGTCCATTTGCTGACGATCTCGCTGATTTCCTCCTCCGTCACTTCCTCGCGTACGAGACGCCCCGTGGATTGCTTCCTTTTCAACTCCGCTTCCAGATCGGTCAGTTGCTTCTTCGCAGCGGGTAATCTGCCGTGTTTTAATTCCGCCGCAAGATTGAGATCGTAAGCTCTTTCGGCGGCATCAATATCATGATGCAACTTTTCGATTTCCTCCCGCAAAGTCTGGACGCGTTTCAAGACTTCTCGTTCGCTTTCCCATTGAGCCTTCATTCCGTCGGAGCGCGACTTCAGCTCCGCAAGTTCCTTGCGTAGTTCCCGCAACCTCTGACTGCTGTGATCGTCGTTTTCCTTGGAAAGCGCGGTTTCCTCGATCTGAAGTTGCATGATACGCCTGGTTACTTCATCCAGCTCGGTAGGCATCGAATCGATATCGGTTCGAATCATGGCGCAGGCTTCATCGACCAGGTCGATCGCCTTGTCCGGTAAAAATCTGTCGGAAATATACCTTTGGGAAAGAGTAGCGGCGGCGACTATCGCATTATCGTGAATTTGAACGCCGTGATGAACTTCGAATCGTTCTTTTAGGCCTCGCAGAATGGAAATAGTGTCCGCGACGTCGGGTTGCTCGACCAGCACCGGTTGGAAGCGGCGCTCCAGTGCCGCGTCTTTTTCGATATTTTTCCGATATTCATCAAGGGTTGTCGCGCCGATACAATGCAGTTCTCCTCGGGCAAGCATGGGTTTGAGCATGTTGCCCGCATCTATGGCGCCTTCGGCTTTTCCCGCGCCGACAATCATATGCAACTCATCAATGAACAGGATTATCCGGCCTGCGCTTTGTTTGATTTCCGCAAGCACGGCTTTCATTCTTTCCTCGAATTCTCCGCGGAACTTGGCTCCGGCAATAAGAGATCCCATGTCGAGCGCGAAGATGGTTTTGTCTTTCAAGCCTTCCGGGACGTCGCCGCGAAATATTCTTTGAGCTAATCCCTCGACGATGGCGGTTTTACCGACTCCGGGTTCGCCGATCAACACAGGGTTGTTTTTTGTTTTACGGGAAAGAATTCTGACGACGCGGCGAATTTCAGCGTCTCGTCCGATCACGGGGTCGAGTTTGGATTTTTGCGCATCTTTTACCAGGTCACGCCCGTATTTTTCGAGCGCCTCGTAAGTTTGTTCGGGATTGGGCGAAATGATTCGTTGATTTCCCCTCACTTCCGTCAATGCCTGCAAAAAACGGTCGCGATCGATTTTAAAAGCCGCGAGAATTTTCCCCGCCGGAGTTGCGCTTCCTTCGGAAATAAAAGCTATCAATATATGTTCAACCGAAAGATATTCGTCTTTCAATTTTTTCATTTCCTCTTCGGCTTTGACCAAGACGGCAGACAAAGATTTGGTCACATAGACCTGACCGGGCTGCATTCCGGGGCCGGAAACGCGGGGCTTTTTTCCCAATTCATCTTCAATTCGGCCTTTCAAAGCGTCAAGCGGAACATTCATTCTATTGAAAAGCCTTGGAATCAATCCTTCGGGTTGTTCGCGCAACCCCCAAAGCAAATGCTCGGCATCGACTTCCTGGTGCCCGTATTTAACAGCGATATTTTGCGCGCTTTGCAATGCTTCTTGTGTCTTCTGCGTCATTCTGTTGGCATCCATGTCTTATCACCTCTTATCGAAATTCAAATTTTTATTGTGAATCCGGAATCAAAAAATTATGCAATTTCTCATGTGCGGGATGACAAAAAAATTAAGTTTACCGGATATTCCACAACAAGATCCATGCCAATAAACTTTTCTTGCAAAAGATTCAATGTAAAACAGGGTTACAACACAAATTGATGCGAATCGGGCAACGTCACTGCGACGCCATAACGCGACATTCATGTCGCATGAGACGTCAAATTTATGCTTACTTCTCTTGACATAAGGGAATTCGATTGCTATACAGGAATCCGGAATATTTATTCATTAATTTCTGACAGGAGATTTCCCTTATGGCTCAACGAGGCATCAGAGAATATCACGGGAAAAAGATGCTGGCGAAGCATCTTACCACTTATTTGGGAAAACCGCACGGTTATGACGGAAAAATACTGCTTGTCGATCAAACCACGGATTGGAAAAAACTCAAGCAGGAAAACCCCTGGCTGACCAAGGAACCGTTGGTCGCAAAACCCGACCAACTTTTCGGGAAACGCGGGAAGCATGGTTTGGTGCTGGTTAATAAAAATTTCGAGGAAACCAAATCCTGGATCCTGGAAAAAATGGGAAAAACCGCGAAAGTCGGGGAAATCACTGGAGTTTTAACGCATTTCCTTATCGAACCGTGCATTCCGCACGAGAAAGAATACTATGTCGCGATCAAATCGGCCTCGGAAGGCGATACGATTTATTTTTCCCTTGAAGGCGGCATCAACGTCGAGGAAAACTGGGATAAAGTGATACAAATTCCCGTCCCGATCATCGAAGGAATCGAGGGCGTGAATATTGAAAAAGCTCTACCGAAGGAATTGAAGTCGCATAAAAGCCTGATCGCCGAATATTTGAAAGGTTTGTACAAGTATTTTGCCGCACTGCATTTTGCTTATCTTGAAGTTAATCCTTTCGCGGTGACCGATGATAAAATAATTCCACTGGATATGGTCGCGAAAATCGACGATACGGCCGAATTCGCGGCTGGCGCCTTATGGGGAGAAGACATCGAGTTCCCGGCTTCTTTCGGTCGACTTCTAACCCCGGAAGAAGCTAAGGTTAGGGAACTTGATGCATTGTCGGGAGCTTCCCTGAAGCTTACGCTTCTCAATCCGGAAGGCCGCATTTGGAACATGGTTGCCGGAGGCGGTGCCTCGGTCATTTTCGCCGATACGGTTTGCGATTTGGGTTACGCGAATGAGTTGGCATTTTACGGGGAATATTCGGGAGATCCTAGCACGCAGCTTACCTACGAGTATGCGAAAGTGGTTCTGGATTTGATGACACGCAAACCCGATGCGCAAGGCCGTCCTAAAAGCCTCATCATCGGCGGCGGTATCGCGAATTTTACCGATGTGGCCAAAACTTTCACCGGAATCATTACGGCGTTGAAGGAATACGCCGAAAAATTGAAGACCGTCAAAGCCCGAATCTTCGTAAGAAGAGGCGGACCCAATTATCACGAGGGTTTGGCGAAAATCAAGGAAGCGGCGGAAAGTCTCGGACTGCCGATTCAAGTGCACGGTCCAGATTATCACATGACGCGGATCGTCGCGGATGCTCTGCAATCCTGAAATGGAAGGAAAGGAAAGGACGCTAAGATATGACACGCCCGAATTATTTGCTTTTCGATAAGAACACTCGTGCCGTTATTTTCGGCTTGCAGGTCAACGCCATTCAACGGATGCTGGATTTCGACTATTGCTGTAAACGTGAAAAACCTTCAGTCGCGGCCGTAGTCGATCCCGGTCGTCGGGAAACCCTGAAATGCTTTTTCGGAAAAAAAGAAATCTTCGTTTCCGTTTATCCCGATATCGACAGCGCTTTAAGTGAACACGCCGATGTCGACGTCATGATAAATTTCGCATCTTTTCGATCGGCCTATGATACGACGATGCAGGCATTGGAGAAAGAACAATTACGAACAATCGTCGTTATAGCCGAGGGAATTCCGGAACGTTGCTCCCGACATATGCGGGCCGTGGCGTTGAAACGCAACAAATGGATAATCGGCCCCGCTACCGTTGGAGGAATCGCCGCCGGAGCCTTTAAAATCGGAAATACGGGAGGAACCATCGACAACATCGTTGCTTCGAAACTCCATCGACCCGGTTCGGTCGGCTTCGTCAGCAAATCCGGCGGCATGTCGAATGAGGCATACAACATCATCGCGCGAAATACCGACGGGCTTTTTGAAGGAATAGCCGTCGGAGGCGATGCGTATCCAGGTTCCAATCTTCTCGAACATCTCTTGAGGTATGAAGCCAACCCCGCCGTAAAAATGCTTGTTTGTCTCGGAGAAGTCGGCGGTGAAGAGGAATGGCGAATTTACGACGCGGTCAAGTCCGGAAAAATAAAGAAAACTTTGGTGATGTGGGTCACGGGAACATCCATCAAATACATGCCGAAGGGAATCCAATTCGGTCATGCCGGCGCAAAAGCCGATGCCGGCCGGGAAACCGCTGAAGCCAAGAATGCCGCGTTGCGTGAAATCGGCGTTGTCGTTCCAAAATCCTTTGACGATTACGATCAGGCCATTAAAAAGACTTTTGATAAACTGGTCGCCGACGGCAAACATGTTCCGATTCCCGAAGTCGCCGCGCCCCAAATCCCAATGATGTTCAAGGAAGCCGTTGCTCGAAATTTCGTAAGGAAACCGACGAATTTCACTTGCACGATTTCGGACGATTCCGGCGATGAGCTGATCTACGCCGGTCATAAAATCAGCAAAGTGATTTCCGAGGATTATTCGATCGGTGAAGTAATCGGTTTGTTGTGGTTTAAGGAAAAGCTTCCCTCGTGGGCGGCAAAATTCATGGAAAACGTATTGAAGCTCTCCGCCGATCACGGCCCTTGCGTTTCCGGAGCACACAATACGATAGTTACGGCACGCGCCGGTCGAGACCTGATGAGTGCCGTAGCGTCGGGAATATTGACGATCGGCCCAAGATTCGGCGGCGCGGTCGCGGGCGCGGCTTTATCGTTCAAAGCTGCATTTGATGCCAAGCTGACGCCTGATGAATTCGTCGACTCCATGAAAAAGAAGAATGAGAAGATCCAGGGCATCGGGCATCTCATCAAGAGCCTCAAAAATCCCGATATGCGCGTCGTTCTGTTGAAAGAATTCGCGAAAAAGAATTTCCCCAAAACACCGTTACTTGATTATGCCCTTCAAGTGGAACAAATAACCACATCGAAGAAAGACACGCTGATATTAAATGTCGACGGATGCATCGGCGTCTTGTCGGTTGACATGATGTACGGGCTGGGGTGGAGCGAAGCGAAAATTAGGGAAGTGGTCGACAGCGGCGGATTGAACGGTTTGTTTTTGCTTGGTCGAACGATCGGAATGATCGGTCATTACATGGATCAGGCAAGACAGAAGGCGCCTCTTTATCGACATCCCTGGGAAGACGTTCTTTACGAGCTTCCGCCGATCGTAAAATAACTCACGGCACAATCATTAAATAAAAACGAATGCATGAATTGAATTGGAAAAAAGAAGGCGAATCGGAGAAAATTTGATTTAAGGCCTTGTCAGCAAATAAGTGTAACGAATTTCTGGATTTACGGCCATAAGAGGTGGCGTGCTCTGAATCGCATCTCTAATCTGTTCAGCGGTGTCGAAATCCGGTTGGTGTTATGCTTGTTTTTATTGTGTTACATATTTTCCGCTTCAGGCGAGCCTTTTCAGTTTCTTCTCGTTCAGGATTCCACGCAATCCAATTCACTGATGGTCGCGGAAAACATTAAAAGGAGTCTTACTTACGTCGGGTTGAAATATCAAATCATTGAACCCGGCGATATGTTGACTTCTTTGTTCGGTGAAACCCGTTTCGCGGCGATAATCTTGGCGGCCGAAAGCGCATTGCAGTTTCTCCCGGTAAAGGAAGCCTTGGATTTCTGCAAAAAAGGCGGAACTCTTTTTATCGGTATTCACGGATGGAATCCCGAATTCGTGAATTCGGTGGGAATATTACCGTTGGGGCGTTCATTACCAAACTTTTTTCTCGGTGAAGGAATTACTTCACGCCGCCCCTTGTTTCTCGATGCAACAATAAATATACAACGTGCCAACTTCAAATGCAGCGCGTTGAACCTCGATTGCTCCGCGGAGTGGACGAGAATTCTCGATTACAAGTTCCCAGGCGGTATTCCCATGCTGGCGGAACGCTCCTTCGGCGAAGGACGAATTGTTTTTTGGAACTCCGACTGCCTTCACCAAAAGGATTTTAGGGGGCTTTTTCTGTTCAGTCTTTTACGAAACCTGCCTTTCGGCATAATGAACATCTGGAACACCATTCTCATCCAAATTGACGATTCTCCTCCGCCTGCTTTCGGAATTTGGTCCGGGTTGGTCGCTCGGGATTTCGGCCTTTCCGACCGTCAGTTTTATTTGAATAAATGGTATGACCAGGTGCTTTCGCTGCTTTGGCGGCACGATATAAAACCGACACATTTTACCTGTCTGCAATACGCCGGCAATATTACTCCGCCTTTTCCACCGGGATGCGATCGCAAGGATTTTTTCGTTTCTTCGCTGGAAAAAATACGTAAATCTCATGCGGAAATCGGTTTTCATGGATTCAACCATCAATCGCTTACTTTAACCGCCGGACCATGGGGGCAATGGCCCAATCAAGAAATGATGGAAGAGGGTTTGAAGCTGGGGAAGGCCACTTGGGAAGAAATGCAGCTTCCGATGCCGTTTTCTTATGCGGCGCCGAACAACATAATGGATGCAGCGGGAAAAAGAGCCCTCGCAAAAGTTTTCCCTTCAATCAAAGCGATATTTCGACTTTACATAAACGAAAACGATCCGTGGGCACGCGAACCCTTAACTTCATCGGGAGGTGATGAATTCGGACCCGATCCTGACGTTCCAGGGCTTTTTGATATACCACGAATGTCCAGCGGGTACCATGCCGATGATGTCGTGTCGTTCAGCATTCTTAACGGAGTAATGGCTCACGGGCTTGTAAACCACTATTTTCATCCGGATGATCTCTACGATGAAAAAAGAAGCAGGGATAAAAGTTGGGAATTCTTATTGGCGGCTTTGGAACGCTTGTTGAAATACATCGACAAAATCATGCCGAAAGGCAGGAAAATTTTCGGAAAAGAATTTATCATGGACATAAAAAGGGATTTTTCGACCGTTGTCGATGTGGAATCAATCGCCACCCAGACTCTTAGATTAACCCGCCACGGCGAAGGAAAACGCTATTGGTATCTCTTTACGCATCCGCCGTTTCGCTTTATCGATATGGAGGGCGGGCAACTTATTTCGATTCTTGAAGATGATTCACTTTTCTTGATCGAACTTGCAAGTCAAGTTACTTCACTCCACTTCTCGCGAAACGACGAGAGAAAATCTCCCGGAACACATTAAGGTCAAAAATCAACTTCGAATTTCGGAATCAGAATTCGGTGCCGCTCACAAAGTTGAAATCCTTAACAGTGAGGAATGGGAAGGCCCCATACTCGGTCCGAAAGGTCTGCCCGATGGCAAGAACATTCATGAGCATTGCGAAGACATTCTGGTTAAAACGGAAATTTTTCACGCTTCCGCAAAGTTTTCCATTCTTGATCAGGAAAACTCCGTCCCGGGTCATGCCCGTAAAGATTCCATCCATGAGATCGACGAGACGGATGTACCAGAAACTGTTCACATAGAAGCCGTCATCCACATTGGCAATGAGTTCTTCAGCGGAACGATCCGTTCCGGCGAAAAGAACGTTCGAGGGCCAGCGGCCTTTTTCCTTCACGTTGGTCTTTTTCTCGTAGAAACGCGAGTACCAGCCGTCAACGAACATTCCATCCTTGATCATGTCAAAACTGCCGGCCGGACGGCCATCGGTAGGAGAGAAGGGAAAGGCCGGACAATCGGGGTGTTGCGGATGGACGTGAATCCTGATCCGTTCGTCGGCAATCCGAGTTCCGAGACGCGGAAAAATCGCGGTCCGCTTTTCGTCAATGGCCTTCCGGTCGAAATTGTACCACAGCATGAACATAACAAGCTCGCCTACCGCGCGCGGGGAGAGGACGACCGTGAATCGCCCGGGCGGGAGATGTTGCGGATTTTCCGAGAGCTTGGTTTTTTCCACCAGGGAGCGCAGGAACGCCTGCTCGTCGAAACGCGAGAGGTCCGTGTCGAGGAACGAGTCCTTGTAGGAAGATGAGTTCGTCATCGCCGTGACGTTCAGACCCAACGTTTGTTCCTCGTGGCTAAGCTCCACTCCGAGGTTGTTGAGAGTGGTCGCCCGGTTGAAGGAGGAGGAAAGTGTACCGGCGCAGGAAAGACCGTTCCGGCCGATTTCCTTGAAGATGCGGGAGAGCAGGTCGTAACGCTGCCCGGAGGTGTTTGCATGAGTCTCCAGCTTGTAGAGCCGTGCCTGCGCGGCCTCATCCTTCGTGATCGCAGGCATGTATTCCGGATCCTCCGGGAGCAATTTCGCATTCTCGTAGGCGCGGGCGAACGCGTGGGCAACTCCCTCCTCGGACAGGTCGTTCGTTTGGAAATTGCCGATGCGACCCTGGTATCCGACATTGACAATGAGCGTGTTGAGTGCCTTTCGGAGGTTCTCACGGTTCACTTCGTTATTCGAGAAGCGTATGAAGTGCATATCTTCCTCGAAGAGGCATGCGCACACGTTGTCGGTAGCAGGCTTCTTCAGACGTTTCCGGATGATCGTCTTCGCGACCTCCAGTTGCGCCGCTCCCCGGTTCCCCGGACCCGTTCCCTTTTTCGGTTTTTCCGTCAACGTTGACTTATTGCTCATCACTTGGCCCTCCTTACGGTGATGTTCCGGAAACGCGCAGGACTGGCCCCGTGGCTCATCTGGGCGAGCTGCATCGGATCCCCCTTGCCGCAACTGATGAAACCATGCCGCTTGAACTCGCGCTCGTCGCAGATCGCGTCGCACTTGCGCCAAAACTCGTAGGAAATAGCATTGTAGGTTACATTCTTGAGCATTCCAACAATCCTGCCGTCCTTGATTTCCCAGAAGGCGTCGCCGCCGAACTGCATGTTGAGACGCATCTGATCGATGCTGAATGATCCCATCCCCTCAATGTAGATACCCCGCGGGGTATCGGCGATAAGATCGGCAAGTGAGAGCTGCTTTTTTCCCGGAGCGAGATAAAGGTTCGGAATTCGCACGATCGGAACGTCGCAGTACCGTGTCGCGCGGGTGGTGCCGGTCGCGCGCTTTAATCCGATCCGACCCGCGACTTCACGATTCGCCCCATACCCTACGAAGATTCCATCCTTGATGATGTGCCACTTCTGGCATTCGACCCCCTCATCGTCGTAGCCGTAGGTAGCGAGCCCTCGATCGAGCGTATTGTCGGCCACGAAATCAACCAACTCGGAGCCGTAGCGAAACGTCCGCAATTTATCAAGCGTCACGAAACTCCGACCAGCGCAACTTTCCTCGTAACCTAGAACCCGGTCCAGTTCCGTGGGATGACCTACCGACTCGTGCATCGTAAGGGAGAGATGTTCAGGATCGAGGATGAGAGTCTGCTCCCCGTCTTCGCAACTTTTCGCAAAGCAGTGCTCCCGGGCTTCCGCGGCAATGCGTGGAGCCGCACCGCGGAAATCGGTATTTCGGAAATACTCGTACCCCGCATTCATGGGAGGAGGCGCAAACGTCCGCTCTTTCACCTCGTCGTTCGCACGCGCGAGTGCCTTAATCTCGGAAAGGGTGGTATAGATAGTCGTCCGGATCTCCGATCCCTCGGTGTTGGCGTAGCGTTTCTTCATGCGTCTGAAGACGGCCATGCCGTATGCTTTGATGATATCCTTGCCCTTGAGAATCTCATCGTTCGCGGTGATGATCGCGTTTGCGATCTCGTCGACCCCAACCTGAAATGGATCCTCCTCGATTTTCGTCTCGAACGTGGCGATGTGACAAGGTTCCTCGCAGAGATCGATACTCCCGATCGCCCGGGCATTCGCCGCCTTCGCCATCTCCAGTGCCTCGTCTGCAGCTTCCCTGATACACCCGGGTGCCGTTGACGGAGTCGAGCCGTAACCCCAGCCATTCCCAAAAAGGATACGAACACCCACTCCGTTGGTGTATTCCTCATTGAGGTGGGCAACACGCCGGTCCTCGAATCGCAAACTCCGCTCTTCAAACAGGTGTTCGCGAGCGTCCGCAAATCGGACTCCCTGCTTCTTGAGATACCCGATCAGATCCGTAAGTTTTTCCATGCAACACCCCCCGAGGCGATGTGAAAAAAAACAAGTTTTGTTCAGCAATTATAAACCAAATCTTTTGGAAAAATCTACATATTTCCGGATTAGCACCACTCATGTTATATTTTTCAGGGCATTCACCCGACAACGCAGCGTTAAAAGACAACCCATCTCGTTGATATTTATCCGGATTATATCATAACCTCAAACAATTGCCGTTGAAAGGGTACCGCTGTTGCTGTTATAATTTGCACGGAATTATTATATTGCCATGCTTTTTTCCGGGTCTTGCTTAACGAGGAGGATTATATCTGATGGTTGCTCTTGATCCCAAATCCAAGGATGAGGTAACGCTTTTCATTTCGAATGATATCCAAGATGAGAAATTTCGCGAGGAAATAGTCGCTGATGGATGGCACACGGCAAACTTTCCCCAAGATTTTCCCAAAAATGGAGAATGCCCTCCTCCGGGGATATATTTACTTCATGAAAATACTTTTTTGAGCGAGTTCACAGGACTGCTTGATCGGCTCTTCCTTATTCCTCAGCATCATCCAATCGTCGTCGTAGGCAGCCGAATCAATCAAGAGTATCTTGTCGATCTCTTCGGTAAAAGGCCTTTTTTTCATTTGCCGGAAATCGACCGTTTTAAAAAGCTTCATAAATGTTTGAAATCGGCATTTAACGCCCTTGAGAAAGGCGCGATAAAGGAAGATTACGAGCGCAAGCTGGAAAGAATGAATTATGAAATCGGCGAGCTGCATTCAATTGGAATCGCACTCTCGGCCGAAAAGGATCCGACGAAACTGTTGGAATTGATTCTGACGAAAAGCCGCGTCATTACGCAGGCCGATGCAGGCAGTCTTTTCCTGAACGAATCGAACACCCGCCTCAAGTTGAAATTATCTCAGAATGATACGCTCGATTGGCAAACAAGCGGTGATGTTCCGATCGCAATCGATGATAAAAGCATCGCGGGATATGTCGCAATGACGGGACAATCGTTGGATATTCTCGATGTCTATCTTATTCCGAAAAGCTTTCCATACTCATTCAACCTCTCTTTCGATAATCAATCGGGATACCGCTCCAGGTCAATGTTGGTCGTTCCGATAAAAAATCAAGAAGGCGAAGTCCTTGGTATAATAGAATTGATCAATAAAAGAAAAGACTTCGTAACGCGCAAGCCGGGAGAGCCTTTAAAGAATGAAAATATAATTCCCTTCACGAAAAAAGATCGTGATTTGCTGAGTTCGCTGGCATCCCAAGCCGCCATTTCGATTGAAAACAACCGGCTTATCCACGACATTCAACGCCTTTTCGAAGGCTTCGTCAAGGCTTCCGTAACGGCCATCGAAGCCCGGGATCCCACGACTTCCGGACACTCCGAACGCGTCGCGGCAATGACCGTCGCATTGGCGGAAACCGTTGGAAAATTGGATGAAGGGCCTTACGGCTACCTTTCCTTCAATAAAACCACTCTTACCGAAATACGTTATGCCTCGCTGCTTCACGATTTCGGCAAAGTCGGAGTTCGCGAGGAAATTCTGGTCAAGGCAAAAAAGCTCTTCCCCTGGGAACTGGACGCGCTCCAAAGCCGTCTAGCCTACATTCGCAAATCAATGGAAGCCGATTTTTATCGCAAATCCCTCGATTATGCCGTCAAATACGGCTTGGAACGATATCTGGCGATTCAAAAAAGCTTCGAAGCCAATTTCAAAACCAGCCTTGATGAACTGGAAGAAATTCTTGATTTTCTCACATCCGCGAATGAACCGACCATATTGGAGGAAGGGAATTTCCAAAGATTATTGGAAATAGCCCAACGTCGCTTTATCGACACCGACGGCCGCGAAATCAATCTTCTCACGGACCGCGAAGCCCACGTACTGTCGATAAGAAAAGGAAGTTTGTCTGAAGCCGAACGCCTCGAAATCGAATCCCACGTCACGCACACATTCAATTTCCTCTCGAAAATTCCATGGACGCGAGACCTTAACCGGGTTCCGGAAATTGCTCTCGCGCATCACGAAAAATTAAACGGTAGAGGTTATCCGAATCACCTTGCCGCGGAAAGCATTCCCATGGAATCAAGACTGTTGACGATCTGCGATATTTACGACGCATTGACCGCTCAGGATCGTCCATATAAACGCGCCATACCACACCAAAAAGCTTTCGACATAATGCATAACGAGGTCAAACAGGGACTTTTAGACTCATACCTTTTGGAAACTTTCATCGGAGCTAAGATTTATAAGGTAATCGAAACTCCGTTATTCAACGAAGGTCGTAATCTGAGAAGTTGACGAATTGAAAGGGCGATTCAAATTCCTTTTTCTCAAACGCGAAACTACAACAACCTATGATATACTTAGCGATTATACTGTCCACGGATGGCATAGATACCCGAAATACGCCTGGATGGCGTGCTTTTTCGGATATATCGGCGACAAATAATGGTTAATAGTCTAATCAGGCGAGGTTTATGGCAGTTTTCATAAGAACCAATGTTTTCACCGGATTAATAAATTCGTGCGCAACACTCGTCGCAGTTTTCTTTTTGTTTGTCGTATTAAACATTCTCGGATGCGATGAAGGACACGGTTTGGAAATTACTCCGATAACACCGGCCATCTTGAGCCCTTCGATCAACACGCTTACGGTTTCCGGCGGCACGATTTCCAAGGCTACCGGCGGAATACTCAAACTTTCCTGCAAATGGACAAGCTCCGAAAAAATCTCTACGGCGACGGCTTATCTCGCATATGTGGCTTCTCTCAGCGATCCCTTATCCGGGCCCACCGGAATCATTTCCTCGGGAACAAGTTCCGCTACGGTATCGATAAGAAACGGATTTCTCGACACTTTCCAGACACCTATGCCTATCCCAATCGGAATCACCAGCACGGCACTGTCTGGAACATGGTGGGTTGAAATCCCCTTCCCTTCTACCGACATCCAGGATGCTCCCGAAGGCAAACGTCAAATGCTGCTCTGGTTGGAATTCAACAACAACAAAACCAATACTCTTGCATTTGAAATTGAATTCACGACATAAACAAATAAAAAAATCAGGAGGTTATAATCATGGCTACTCTCAAGGGCACTAAAACGGCCGTAAATCTTATGAAAGCTTTTGCGGGTGAATCGCAGGCACGAAATCGGTATACCTATTACGCCTCGGTTGCCGATAAGGAAGGATATCTTCAAATCGGGTCGCTGTTCAGGGAAACAGCGGAAAATGAAAAGGAACACGCCAAACTTTTCATGAAACAGCTGCTGAAATACGGAATGAATGAGGAAGTCGTCGTCCTCAACGACGCCGGATACCCCGTCGCTTTCGCGGACACTCTCAAGAACCTTGAATACGCCGCGAATGGGGAAAAAGAAGAGTGGACGGTATTGTACAAGTCGTTCGCGGAAGTTGCTGACGGTGAAGGCTTTAAAGATGTCGCCAATGTTTTTCGAGGCGTGTCGGCGGTTGAAAAGAGACATGAAGCCCGCTATCGAAAACTGCACGCCAACGTACAAGCTAAAAAAGTTTTCAAGAAAGACGCTAAAGTCGCATGGAAATGTGGTAACTGCGGGCACATCATCGAGAACACCGAAGCGCCCGAAAAATGCCCGGTCTGCGAGCACGAGCAAAAACATTTCGAGCTGTTCGTAGAAAATTACTGATTTATTAAACTGCTTGGAATCGGAAATGCTCGAAGAAAATTTGAAATATCGACCTTTATAGAGTTTTCTTCGGGCTTTTTGAATAACAATACTAACGGTTCGTGGAAAAAGCGAAAGTGGTCGTTCGTCATGAGGCGATTTAGCCGCAAAGCGATCGAGATTTTTTGTGGATTATAGGCATCGATCAGGATTTTCGGAGGGATTTATTTCAAAAAGAAAAATTACTCTGAAAACCTTGTCAAGGTTCTTTTCACTCGCGACATTCCTGCTGACAGTCGCGATCGCTTGTTCTCAACCCGCCGCTTTGCCTTTAAAAAACACTTACTCGATATCAAACTTGGATTTTCCGTTCCTCCAGATTTCCGCCAAGATTTTTTCGGAATCGCCCGTTCGTATTGCCAGCGGAACCTTTCGAGTATTTGAGAACGGCGCGGAGATTTCCGATGTTTCGGTAACCGAAGCGCATCCTCGACAATATCTTGTTCTCTTGCTTGACCGTTCGTCAAGCCTGGAGGCTGTTATCGGCACCATTAGAAGTTCCGCCTGTTACCTTATCGAGGCTTTACCGCCTGAAATCAAAATCGAGGTGATCTCTTTCGCCAGCGACAGCGAGATAAATAAGGAGTTTACTTTCGATCGCGATGAAATTCGTCGCGCGATCAACTCAATTCGTTCATGGGGCGGAACCACGCTTTTCGACGCCACTTTTCTCGCTTGCGAACAACTCTATATGTATTCGGGCCCGGATGACATGAAAACCATCATTCTGTTTACCGACGGCAAAGATGAAACTCCCACATGTATACCGCAAATGTCGATTAAAACGCTTCCCGAGGTCCTTGTCGCGGCGGAAAAACGGAACGCCAGAATCATCACGCTCGGAATGGGCGAAAAAATCGATGAACAGGTTTTGAAAAGAATGGCGAAGGAAACAAGAGGCTGGTATTTGTTCGCCCCCTCGCCGAATGAATTGATCGGAGCCTATGGAAAACTTTGCGAAAGAATGCGAATGGAACGCCACTACCGGATTTCCTGCACGACACCCAATGCCGCTTTCGATGAATCGACACGCGACTTGAAAATCATCTATTCATGTGCGGAAACAACCGAAGAAACCGTCATTTCCTACCAGGTGCCGAAAGAAAAGAAAGCCCGCATTAAGAAAGCAGATCCGGTACCGGCGCCTCAACCGCCGCCTTCCACTTTCACGATGGATATTTCCATGCCGGAATTGGCTTCCGAACCGCTGCCGCAAGGACCCAGCTTTCTCGAAGAGAAATAAGCCAAACCTTGATCTTACTTCGTTATGGAAGAATCGCTTTTTTGAATTCCTCCAAACCCATTTTTTCAATCACCATTCCCATTCTTTGATGCGGGCGACCATGGGATTTGAAAAATTCTATTACGCGATGAACGATATCGAGAGCTTGTTCGGTCGTCAAATCCTTGATCAGTTCCTGAGATAATCGGGGAACCGCGCCGCCGTTGCCGCCGACGAGAACCCGCCATCCTTTGTGCATGCCGACCAAGCCGAGATCTTTTATGCAGGTTTCGGCGCATTGGTTCGGGCAACCGCTTACGCCGATCTTGAATTTCCCCGGAAGCTGATAGCCGTGGTATTTTCCATCCAGTTTCATGCCGACACCCAAACTGTCTTGCAAAGCACGTTTACAGAAAGTGGTACCCGGACAAGCTTTTACACTACGAATGCATAACCCGGTCGCCGCACCCGCCGTCATTTTCAAATCTTGCCAAATCTTGTCGACATCTTCTTCCTGTATTCCTACGATTGCGATTCTTTCGGCGCTGGTAACTTTCAACGCAGCAACTTTATATTTTTCAGCCACATCGGCCAATAAACGAAGGGTTGCCGGAGAAACAACACCGCACGGAATATGCGGAGCAACCGCATAAGTTTTTTTATCTCTTTGAATAATAACGCCCTTATCGCCGTCTTGAAGCATAATCATCTCCATTTTCAAATAAATTTCCGACACGCCGTAATCGATTTCAAAACAACGCATAATATACCACAGACCTTGCATACAAATATTTTCACGATTAAAAATAAAACCGGGAAATCACCAAACAAATCCGCGATGGATCGGCTTCATACAGTTAGGGTTTCCATAATGCGATGAAAACGGATTTCCATATTTACAAAATTGCCCTTTACGGTCAAATAATGTCGAACTATATTGATTAATGAAAAGACGTCGGTGGGGCAGCTCGCTAAATCATCAAATGAATTTCATCAAATAAGCATTAACCGCACTACATCGACCTAACCATCTCCAAAACAAGCATTCGTTCGGCAATTCGGCAATTCGGAAAATTCTTATGGCAACAAATATCTTCGAAAAATCGACAATTATGTCGATGAAAGGAGTAGAGGGTAAAAGGAATTGCCTTTTTAGGCATGGATGCAATTTCTCTCGGTTGATTCTTTTTCCGAATCTTAGCAAGTTCAAGTATTTCGATGAACCCGTGAAAAAGCTTCCGACGCATTCGCTTTAACCACCCCCGGGACGCCCCCGGACTGACCCAAATGATTCTAAACAAATATTAATCAGTTCTACAAGCCACAATCAATCGCAGGGAGAGTGAACTCCCATGCCACACGGGGCAAAAATTGTTTTTCGAAGGAGGTCATATGAATATCTCAAGTCTTTCATCAGCCAGAGGTATCTGGCAACAGCTCATGCAAACAAAAAACTCAGGCAGCAGTTTTAGTATTACAAATGCCCAAACATCAAACCAGAGCACATCAACTCAAAGCAGCTCGGCAAAATCAGGAATCAGCGGGATTGATCCCGACCAGTTGATGTCGCTTTTGGGAGGTACCGGAAGCAGCGAAGAGAGCAGCAGTACCCAACAATCATCGGGCGGTCCGCCCAGAATGTCCGGCATGCCCCCCGGAATGATGGGCCCTCCCCCGGAAGAAACGGAAGAAACATCCGCAGACTCGGAAACTGAAGATACCACGGAAGTAACCAAGGATGACCTGACCGCCATAAAGAAAGCCTTGGAAGACGGCGGTGTCACAGTTCCTCAAGGTCTCACCGATTTGATCAACTCATTCTCTGATATTGACAGTGATAGTAGCGGAGGGATCAATAAGAGCGAGGTCAAAAGTTATGCCGATAAAAACGGCATTTCTCTAGACCAGGGCGGGAAACCCACTAAAATGGGTGGAAAACATCAAGGCGACCAACAAAATGAATCGGTAGAAATTACCAAAGATGATCTGACTGCACTCCAAAAATCCATTGAAGACTCAGGCGCCGCAGTACCGCAGCAACTCACGGATCTGATCAATTCTTTCTCCGATGCGGATACCGATAATAGCGGGTCGATCAGCAAAGATGAGTATAAAACCTTTGCCGATAAAAATGATAAATCCCAGAGCGTGACCAAAGACGACTTGGCCAACCTTCAAAAATCCATAGAAGAAAGCGGAGCAGCCGTTCCCCAGCAACTCACGGATCTGATCAATTCTTTCTCCGATGCGGATACCGATAAAAGCGGTACGATCAGCAAAGATGAGTATAAAACCTTTGCCGATAAAAATGATAAAACCCAGAGCGTAACCAAAGACGACTTGGTCAACCTCCAAAAATCCATAGAGGAAAGCGGAGCAGCCGTTCCTCAAAAGCTCACGGACCTGATTAATTCCTTCACTGATGCCGACATCGATAAGAACGGCGCGGTCAGCAAGAGTGAGTTCAAAGCTTTTTTCAAGAAAGACGCTACTTCGCAATCTTCGGTTGCTTCAACATCAGACACTTCATCAAACACAAGTTCCTCCACCGCTACAAGCAGCGCGGCTTCCTCGGGAACCCTCAACCGCATGTTGATCAAGCTGATGATGAATGCCTATAATACAAACACCTCGAAAATTTCGACTTTGACCTCCAACGAGTCGCAATTAGGTCTTGTTGCTTGATACCCATCTGATCCGTATTCTCCGCAATGACCTGCGGACAGCCCCCTATTCGCACCGCGGAACAGTTTATTGTTCCGCGGTGCTTCACAAACAAACAGCAAGATCCGGCAAAGAATTACATGAAAAAAATCAATTATCCACGTTTGCATACTCCGCAGCCATTTCGGGAATTTGCCGCGAATCTCCGGAGTCAGGCGGAACTCGACCAAGCATCGCTTCAATGCGATCTTGCGAAGGATTTTTGCGTCGGGAGACATACGATTCCCGCAATTGAAAACATCGATCTTTAACTCCATTGGAAATGATAAATATCAGATTTGACGCCGATTCGATTACTTCACAGCAGGAAGCAACATCATAAGGCGTCGATTCGCTGCCGTCAGCAGATTTTAATCGCGGTTAACATAGCGGCTGCGCAAAGAAAAGTTATTCGTAAACGATTCATAAAAAAACGCGAAGGATTTACTGACCGATAGTCTTACCAATGCTGTCCAAAACCATGCGAGCAGCTCTTTTAACGTTTCTGGATGCATCTTTATTTGCAAGATTTGCCAAAATCACCGCTCCCCTTTGGTCCTTGAAACCCTTTAGTGCGATAGCCAGCGAGTAGCGCACATCTTCAGACGGATCTTCGGCAAGCTTTATCAGTTGTTCCAAAGTACGAGGATCGGCAATTTTTCCTAGGGAAGAAACCGCCGAAGATCTGACATATTCATGAGGATCGCTGATCGCAAAAAGCAACAAATCCACGGCTTCAGTATCTTTGAAATCACCCAGGGCGTTAGCGGCACATCCCCTGACGTTGGGACTCGTATGCCTTAGAGCAACCTTGAGTTTGGCGATTCCTTCACCGCTGTGTTCCGCCCCTCCTCCGTCGAGATTCTGAAATTGAAGAAATTCTTCATTAAGCGCCCGTAGCTGTGCGCTATGCCGCTTGGTAGTCGTCTTCCCACCCTTCCCTTCCAATCGCAGCCAATCAAGGAGTTCTTGATCAAGACGGCGGGAGGCTTCGATCAATTCATCAATAACGTCGATATTTTCATGAGACATCAAGGCTAAAGAAGCCTTAAAGCTCAAATCCGGGTCGGGATCTCGAAGTACGTCAATAAGCATCTTAATCGCTTTTTCATCTTTTATATGTCCAAGAACTTCCATGAGGGCTAATTTCATATTGTGATCAGCCCCATTGAGTCTTTTATCCAGATCTTGAAGAATCTTTTCGCTGTCGAAATTTCCCAAGGCCTTGGCGGCGGAAAACCTCACTACATCGGTCGAGTCCGTAACCGCGGCAAAAAGTGCTTCTATTGCTTGAGGATTGCCGATCTTTCCAAGAGCATAAGCGACCGACGATCTGACAAATTCATTAGGATCTTCCAATGCCTTAATCAGAGCCTCTACAGCGGGTCCACCGCCTATTTGACTCAGAGCCGAAGCCGCGGAATAACGAACCGCGACATTTTCATCATTCAGGGCTTCCATGAGAGGTTGAGCCGCGGATTTATCCTCCATACCCCCCAAGGCTTCAGCGGCAAGGAACCGCACGGATTCAACTTCGAAAGGATTTTTGAGAACTTCGATAAGCGCGGAGACAATGTCGGGGTCTTTTAAACCAATTGCCGCCTTAGCAGCCATTTTTCGTAATTGCTGATCGTTGTCCTTCAAACCCCTGACCACCAGATCTCTGCGCGGAATCGGCGTTCCATCGGGTTGGAAATATTCCTTCGGTAGAAGATCGATTTTAAAAACCGTCATTTCCTTGTATTTGAAAGGATTTAACTCCGGAGGCTCCGCATTGACAAGATTCAATTCGGGCACTTTGGAAGGCTCGGTGGTTATATCAACTTTTTGCGGGGCATCCCTCAATAATCGAGCATCAGCCCTCTTGGTGATTTCCATCAAAGGCTCAATTGCTCTCGGATCGCCGATTTTTCCCAGACTGTCGGCTGCTGCCGCGGAAATATTGGGATCAGGTTCATAAAGAACTTCAATTAAAGCCGGAACGGCATCAACCAATCCCAATTTTCCGGCTTCATGAATTGCGGAAAATCTCTCAAGCAATGGTGCTGCAAAATTTCCTATTACCGCGATTAAACTTTGTTCCGAACCATTGCTCGGAACGGCTGCCGGGATTTCAATCGTCTTCTCTTCAACAATATTTATTTTTAGATCGGGTAACGGGGAGGTAGAATCGGTATTCGGGATATTCGACGATGATTGTGGTATTTCCGAAGATTTCTCGTTTTTATCATTATTCTCATTTATTTTTTCTTTTTTCTCCGGTACGGTTTTTTGGCGATTACGCCGAACCGTTATATGTTCCTTTTCAGATTTTGGGGAAGGAGTTGTTTGACTGCTTTGCGGCTTCTCCTGAATTTCATGCGACAATTTCTTGCGAGCCCACAAAACACGGAAAACCACTGTTAGCGCAAGAATGCCTAAAGTGGCTAAAAGAAAGATATCGACAATACTCATCTAGTTCTTTATCGGCTCAAAGCCCGTTGTTGATTAAAATATGATTGATCGCCGACAATCTCAAAAATATTCCAAATCGCTCCGAGAAATTTTCCACTATTATCTCACGAATAGCCAATCTCCTTGTCATTTATTACCTAAAAATCATCGTGAACTTCACATCAACTAATCGCGTTTAATGTAAATTTATCATGAAACTTATTCAAAGATAATAAAAATTTGATAGTTACAAGCAATCGCATTAAAATCATCATACAAAGACATATGAATCCAAACACACTTGCGAAATGCATCACATGGATTGATAAGGCATTGTCAGCGAATAACCGTAACGAATTTCTGGGATTTCCGACCATACCTGAAAAAGCACGCCATCCAGGCGCATTTCGGGTATCTACGCCAAATCCCTGGGCGATATAGGGCGGATTAGGCGCCAGCGCCGTAATCCGCCGAGCTTGAAGAGTTTTTCGAAAGGCAGGACTCAATAGTAGAGTTTTTTTATGCATAAAATCGCAGATATCCTCATTTCTGATGAAGTATGGACGATGAGATTCAGTTGCGATTACTCTCAATGCAAGGGTGTTTGCTGCAAACTGGGAGATCTCGGAGCCCCGATTGACGAAGATGAAGAAGCCGGAATAAAATCTTTGCTGCCGCAATTATCTCATTTCCTTACAAAGCGACATTACTCATTTCTAACCACCGGCATTACCGAAATCTACAAAGGCTCGATGCATTTGCGAGAAATCGAACCTAATCAGCCATGCCCCCTATCCTTCTTTGGTGAAAACGGCATTGTTCTTTGTTCATTGCATGCTTATGCGCTCGAAAACAATCTTCCACCTGAAAAAGTCAAACCGCTTTGGTGTTGTCTCTTTCCCATTACACTAACAAAAAATTCCCTCGGATGGATTGTTAATCTATATGCACAACCTCACTGTCGTTCTATTTCAAATGCTCCTCCGATTCTTTCCGGATATTTATCGATTCTTAAACGATTTTTCGGCGACAACTGGATCGCCGAATTAAGGAGACAGTATCTCGCTGAAGGTATAAAATTGCCTGAAGATGTTTCATAGAGCATTTGCGACACTTTTGTCCCAAGGAATCCTCAGTTCCAGCCTTTAATCATCTCCAGATAAGGATTTTTACCGCATCTTTAATTCCAAGGCTCCAAGACAATTATGACGCATCCACAAAGAATCTCAGATGTTTTTTTTTGCAGAAATTCCCTATCTATCGAGCTTTCAACATATTGGCACTCGTTTTGCATAATTAGATATACGGAGACACAATCTAACCGGTGCAAGGAGGAAAAGTCATGGGTATATTTAAACGAATTTCTTTAATCATACGATCAAATCTTAACGCACTCATCGAGAAAGCGGAAGATCCGGAAAAAATGCTTGATCAAATAATAGCCGACATGAATGAAAACATGCGCGAGATCAAACTGCAAATCGCCAGGTCAATCAAAGACGAAAAACTGTTGGAAAGAAAATATGATGAAAACGAGAAACTGGTAAATGATTACGACGGGAAAGCACTCCTGGCACTCGAAAAAAGCAATGACAACCTGGCACGAGAAGCGCTCAGAAGGAAAAAAACATATACGGATATCGCGGGATCTCTTAAAAAAGAACTTGAAGAACAGAGAAAAGCCGTTGAATTGTTGAAAACCAGTTTCAAAGCACTGGAAGTTAAAATCGATGAAGCTAAAAACAAGCGTCAGATTCTGTTGAGTCGTCAAAAACGTGCCGAAACACGACTTGATTTATCCGACACGGTAAATACCGTTAATGAACAAGCCGATCTTTTCGATGCTTTCGATAGGATGGCGGAAAAGGTCGCCAGCACCGAGGCACTGGCCGGTGCCGTCGTCGAACTGGAAAAAGCATCGCTAGATGAGAAATTCCAGCAACTCGAAAGCGAGAAATCGGTCGAGGATGATTTGAAAGCACTTAAGGAACGCCTAAACAAATAGTATCCTTATTCGCAAGAGTCATTAACAACGTAAAAGCGCCTCCAATGAGGCGCTTTTACGTTGTTAACGAGGAACCTTGTCAGGCCCGGCTTTGAACTTCCACCCGTCGGATATTTCAATAATTCGATGTACGGAAAACAGACACAGAACACCAAATATCCGAGAAAAATCGTGTACCAACAAACAAAATCAAGTCAAAATCCGAAGTATTAAATCGTTAGAAATAGCGTCGATAATCCCCACTGGAAGCCTATTCAGAAGAATTACGAGTGTATGCGTTTGTCATATTTTTTCAAAAGATTTTCAAAGTTTTAGGGACGATATCTAAATTAGAGGGAAAAGAATCATCGATAAATCCTTTCAAAGGAGGTTAATAATCCCAAACCTGTATTCCTCATAGGAGGTAAAATATGAGTGCAATTTCAATCGTAAATCAATACCAAAAAACCTATCAACTTAACACAACCGGCACAAGTTCCGCCAAAACGCACGCTTCTTCATTCACCAGTCTTATGTCCAAAACCGAGAGCAGTCAAACCGGTGATGTCGCGGAAATCAGCTCCCGCGGCGCGGAGATGAAGGCGTTCCTGGACAAGGTAAAAAGCGGAACGGTCACGGAATCCGATCTGACCAGTATGCAGGAAGAACTTGAAAGTACCACAAGCACCGATCAGGCAACCGAAAGCGTAACGGAGAGTTCGGAGAGTTCTACAACCGACCCCATGGCGGATATTAAAACGTTCCTGGACAAGGTAAAAAGCGGGAGCGTTTCTCAAACCGACTTGGACGACATGAAGGAAAAGCTGACCGAACTTGATGAGAACCTCGCTAATGGCCAGGTGCCATCGGGGCCTCCGCCGGGAGGCGCGGGAGGTCCTGGAGGTGCGGGAGGTCCACCGCCGGGAGGCGCAGGAGGTCCTGGAGGTGCGGGAGGTCCACCGCCGGGCGCAAGCTCGACTGAAGATCAAGAAGACAGTTCAACGGATGAAACCGATTCTTCTTCAACACTGCTGGAACTTCTTCAAGCTTATCTGAAAGAAACCTCAGAAAGTACAGATAGCGAGGCTACCTCAGAAACATCTTCGATCAAGGAATTCTTAGATAAGGTAAAGAGCGGGACGATCACCGAATCTGATTTGACCGACATGAAATCGAAGCTCGAAAGTGCTGCAAGCACCGATCAGGCATCCGGAAGCACAACGACGGATTCGGAGTCCTCTACCACTGACCCCATGGCGGATATAAAAACGTTCCTGGACAAGGTAAAAAGCGGGACCGTTTCTCAAACCGACCTGGATACCATGAAGGAAAAGTTGACCGAACTCGATGAGAAGTCCGCCAATGGCAAGATGCCGCCGGGACCACCGTCAGGTCCTCCTCCGGGAGGCCCGCCGCCGGGTGTAAGCTCGGATAGTGACCAAGGAAGCAGCTCAACGGACGAAACAGATTCTTCTTCAACGCTGCTGAAGATGCTCGAAGACTATCTGCAAAAGACTTCAGAAAGCCAAAGCACCGAGAGCAGCTCAGAAGTAACCCCTATCCAGGAATTCCTGGACAAGGTAAAAAATGGAACCGTTACTCAAAGTGATTTGGACAGCATGAAGACCGAATTAACCAGTCTTGATGAGCAATACGGAAGTATGCCGCCGTTACCCCCTCCGCCTTCTGAAGACGGCAGTGGGACAACCGAATCAAGCAACGGAATTCCGTCATGGCTGAGAACTGACGCGCAATCAGAAACTGAACAAACCGAGAGTGCCGACGAGTCCGCCAGTACAACCAACCAGGTCTCGGCAAACATTCAGCAATTCCTTGATGCTTACCTCAGAAACCTAGCACAAGGAAATCAAGAGGAAGGAAATATCCTGCAAGGACTCTGGGGGTAATGAAGAGATGATTCTTTCCCTCGATTCTTTCCATTGCAAATCCCCGTAAACCAACCGGTTTAAGGGACACACGAATCGTGAAGTTCTATGCGCAAAAAAAGATGGTGCAGATTATTCTTCTGCACCATCTCGCGTTATCTGACCAGAAATATGCAGTTATGAACCCTCGATTTTTTCCTGCAAACAGTATCCCACGCCGCGAATAGTCTTTATATGCGAGCTTTTGAGCTTCTTTCTCAAATAATAGACGTATAAATCAACATTTGCAACTTCGGTATCGGAGTAATAGCCCCATACTTTTTCGAAAATTCGTTCTTTTGAAAGAACCTGCCCACAGTTGTTCATGAGAAATTCCAGCAAGAGGGATTCCTTTACCGTGAGCTGAATTTCGGTTGTTCCATCGACAACAACTTTACGAAGCGGATCGAGAGATAACCCAACCGCCGTAATGATGCTTCCCCCAATGGTTTTGCTTTTCCGTCGCGAAAGAGCCCGCAATCGCGCCAACAGTTCTTCCGTAGCAAAGGGTTTGGTCAGGTAGTCATCGGCTCCGGCGTCCAATCCTTCCACGCAATCCTTGAAGGTATCTCTTGCGGTCAACATGAGAACGGGTGTTTCAAGGCGATTACCTCGAATCTCCTTAAGAATCATCATTCCATCCTTGCGAGGAAGCATGCGATCTAGGATAATGATATCGTATATTCCGGTTCCGGCCATCTCAGCTCCGGTTTCTCCATCCAAGGCACGATCAACTACATAACCGTTTTTCATTAAAATATGAGTAAGAGTTTCTGAAAAGGCTTCTTCATCTTCAATAAGCAGTATTTTCATTTTCCGATTCCTGTCGTGAATAATGAAGAATACCCTTTTTTATGAAAAATTTTCATAAAGAAATTATAAGAAATGTAAAGAACATTATTCCATTTATCTGATTTCAAAGTCCGACGGATTGAATTTCATTTTATAATGCATCTGTGTTTTTCGTGGAACCTGAATCGCCAGCAATTCATCACAACGAGCGAAATACTCTTTCGCCGTCTCAATTTCATCAAGCTTCAGGAGAACTTCTCCGGCCCAATAAAACAGTTCCGCAGCTTCAGGTTTCCGATCAATTATCTCTCGAACAAGCCTAAATGCCTCATCATAATAACCCTTGCTATATAAAACATGGCTGAGAAACCATTTAGCAGGAAGAAAATTAGGATCGAGTTTTAAACATCTGCGATATTCCTTAATCGCTTCATCTTCCATTCTTTGGCTGTAATAAATATTCGCGATTTGGAAAGTGTTTTTAGGATCTTCAGGCCGTTTCGCTCTTATAAATTTCAAGCGATGATACAACCGCTCGGGATCTTTGACTTCAAGCCCCGTCAAGCCGGGATCACCGCCCCAAATCGTCGATCCATGGAATAGAAGAAAATAAAGCACCGCTCCCAGAAGTATTATTTTTTTCATGGCGATTAAATCGTCATGAGTCGCGGTTTAGTTAAGACCTTGATCGGTCACGCCGTTTATCGATTCCATAAAAAGAATAAAACAGGTAACACACGAAAATCAGAAGAACAGCATGAAAGACAAACCTAAAATAGAGAGTAACCATTCCGATGCTGAGCCCTGTACGTTCCGAAATCCCCTGGTCGCAAACCCATTTCATGGCAGACTCCAAAACGCTGGGATCGAGGAAATCGAAAATCCATAAGCCGATAAAAACAAAGGCCAGCATTTGGGCAAAACGAAAACTTTCCTTTTGCGGCCCGGAATTATTTGCGGAAACATTCCTCACCTCTGTTTTCGGTTCAACGGGTGGTATGAGCGGCTCGGCAACCTTAAGAAACAGTCGTTTTCTCGCGGAGTCGTATCTCAGTTCGGTTCTGCAAGACGGGCAATACAATTCCTCGGGCATAGGTTCGGCGGAACTTCGCTGAAACGGTTTTAAACATTTCGGACAAAGAAATGCAACAGCACTCTTTTTCGAGCGTTCCTTTATCTTTTCACGACATCCGTTTATCCAAGTCAGAAAATTGGATCGTTCCGATTCAGTGGATACGGCTTCCAGGGAATTTTCCAAGAGCTGCAAAGCTTCCTCGTATTTTTCTTTTTGATATAAATCGAAAGCTTTTTGAAATATTTCTTTCAATCGCTGCTGAATTCTTTTATTTTCAGTGACCAAAATATCCTGCGTATCAACTCGTGAATTCCTTTGCATTTGCAGAATATCCAATTTTGATTGCGTTTGGGATACATTCTTCGGCAAGGCTTCGCTCGACGGCAAAGGCTTGGGAATTACAGGGCCGTTTCTTTGCTGCCGAAAGGCCAGAAGTTTATCAATAATCGCCTGGCAATTTGATGGTCGCAGGTCGGGATTGATATCCAGCATTTGGAAGGTCAGAGAGTCCCAGAACTCATCAACTTGCTTATAATATGACGGCGGTTGAAAAATCCCCATTGGAATCATTCCACCGGTAAGCATTTCATAAATAATCACACCGAAAGAATATATATCGCTTTTGTGCGTAACTCCTTTCGGGTTGAATTTTTGCTCCGGCGACATATAGCTCTCAGTTCCCATGAAGGCATTCGTCGCCGTTAGAGATACTCCATGCGTCGAGTCAAAGGAAATTTTCCGCGCCAATCCAAAGTCAGTCACCTTCACGTTTCCTTCACGGTCAAAAAGGATGTTTTCGGGTTTGATATCCCTGTGGATGATACCCATGGTATGTGCATAACTAAGTGCGCTTAATATCTGAAGAGAAATCTGAATAATTCTGTCTTGAGGAAGTTCTTTTTCTCTAATGACGTTTCGAAGAGTAGTGCCCTCGATCAATTCCATGACAAAGAATTTGACGTATGATGTTTCCCCACGGTCAAGCAGCTCGACGATATTTTCATGGTGAAGAGAAGACATGATCGCCATTTCCCTGCGGAATCGTTCGCGTAATTCTGAATTCTCGCAAGCATCATGAGCCATGACTTTAATCGCAACTTGTTGTCCGCATTTTTCCACGCCTCGGTAAACTTGTCCCATGCCGCCTTGGCCAAGCATCTCAAAAAGGCGATAGCCCCCAAGTTCCTCGAGGGATTTTCCATGCTGAAAATCGACTTCCGATGAGCAATTAGGGCAAAAGAATTTTCCCACACTCGGCATGCTTACGGCTTCGAATTCAATCCCACATTCCTTGCAGACAAGCTTTTTAATCATTATTCCGATTATATTCCTCTATTAAGATAAACAGGCATCTATTCTCTCCGATATGAACGATCGGGTCGCGCTCGACCTCGCGACTCGATTTCGCGTCTCAACAAAACCTCTCGCCACAGCATATTCGTCGATTTCTTCGCTTATTCCGAAAGATTAATTTTCGAATCAAGAAAAAGACAACTTCCGCTAATTCTTACCTTTCTTGCTTGAATTCAGCAATTCACGGGCAAGAACAGGCTCGACTTCCTTTAATATCTCTTCCTTTTCTTCATATGGCAGGAAAGTGCTCTCAAACCCATATATTATCAGTTTGTACAATTCTTCTCTCGAAATTTTGAAGGCATTGATTATTTTGAGATATTCATCGGTAACAGTCGTATCCGATACCAAACGATTATCGGTGCATATCGTGCATCTGAGCTTGTCTTCAAGATAAGTCTTCAAAGGGTGGTCGGAAATCGATTTGACCGAACCCGTTTGAACGTTGCTGGTTACACAAATCTCAATGGGAATACGCTTGTCCTTGAAATACCGATACAACGTGCGCAGTTTGGAATCATCCTTTGCCTCTATCAACCGTGTGCCATGCCCGATGCGATGAGCATGACAGTATTTGACCGCCTGCTCGATGCTTTCAGGTCCGTAGGCTTCTCCGGCATGAATCGTAATCGACAAATGCCCGTTGATCGCTTCTTGAAATGCATTATAGAAATCCTTGGCCGGATAACCATCTTCGGGACCTGCAACATCAAAACCCACGATCGTGGGATATTTTTGCGAAAGTTTAGTGGTAACCTTCGCGGTTTGAACGGCTAGAAGCTGCGAAAGGTCCTTGTCCGTGAAAGTGTAAAGTCGATCGCGAAGTCGACGGGCCATATGAGAGATTTCTGAAGGAAAGTTTCTCATTCCGCAAACCAACAGACCGGTTTTGATCTTGTATCTTTTTTCCGCTCTGGTTAAACCGGCAATGACGCTTTCAAATATTTTTTCAAATGGCAAAAGACTATTGGTATGAAGAATCGGCGCATATCTCACTTCGAGATACCGCACGTTCTCACGCGCGGCATCTTCGGCCAATTCAAACGCCGCTCGTTCGAGGGCTTCATCCGTTTGCAGAACAAGAAGAGTAACGTCGAACACTTTCAGATAATCGACGAGACTGCTGCAACCCTCTTTCATTACGATCATTTTACGAAGGTCATTCGCGTTATCGGCTGGGAGTCTTATCTTGTAAGCTTCGGCAAGGCTCAATATCGTTTCTATTCTCATCGATCCGTCAAGATGGCAATGAAGATCGGTTTTGGGCAATTTCTCAAGCAATTCGCGCGTAATATCAGACATGGAATTTCCTTTCAACTCAAATAATTGTATTAATTATAGAATAAGGCTTGATCGATTTCCACCACGAACTTCAAGTTTCGATTCGAATTGCCTTTGATGCATTGATCAGCCATAGTCCATTTCGGCGATCAGGCTGATATCACTGGTTATTTAGTCATCTTTTCTGGTAAAATCAATGAAACTTTTTTTGAACCTGTTTGAGAGCTCGTGCATCCCTTAAGGCCTTGTTATTGATAAATGAATATCCATGAAAAATTCGATCGAGGAATCAATGTATTGAGAGCATACTCCCCGCCCCCGGATCTTTCACAACAAATCCTCGCAAAAATCTCTCAAGGCAAAGCCGCAAAACAACCGGTTCGGCGTTTCCTTGAGGAATCGGTAAAATTGCTGATTCCAACTACGCCGGGAAAATCAATGGCTTTTTATGGAATCGCGGGAATTTTAATTTTCTTCTTATGCAAGGCGATAATCGATAAGGCTATAATCCGTCAATCCGTGAACAAAGCCCAAGCAGCCATCACCTGGGAAGTTTCACTGGTCCGTAGCACCGGCACTGAGAAAGAATCAAGTCTAACGGAATGTACAACTCCGATGTTTTTAAAAGACGGCGACACCTTCACGCTTGCAGATAACTCCGAGGCAAGAATTATACTCAGCGATATTTCGCGGGCAACTTTGGAAAACGCGAAAGTTAAGTTCATGAACAACGGTTTTTTCCTTGAAAAAGGAAAAGCAACCGTCTCCGTGAATCGTGTTGCCGGCCACCGGGCAAAATTTTTCGTTAAAACTCCGTATGCGGATGTTTTAGTGGCGGGAACCGAATTTACGGTCGAAATTATTGAAAACGGCATCAAAACGGCCGTTCGCGAAGGAAAGATCAAATTGATTGTCGGAAATAATGCACGAGAATACAGCACTGGAGAAGAAGGCATCGTAATCGGCGGGAAATTTACGGACAATCGCCGACAACCGTCAGCCGGCTTCCCCACGAATATCAATCATCCGGATATGTCACCGGAAAACGAATGACGTTGATCACCTATTTTGCATACATTTTTTCCATTACATTATTTCCCGCAATGAAAATATACAGGGCAAACGCACTAAAAATCGACAAATTCCATTCAGTTCACGATGGATTACGCTTCGGCGATGGCTTGCTAATCCCCCTTACAATCGGCTCTCGGTAATGATTTCATCAATTTCATGCAATTGCCCTGTGAAAATATATCGTGGCAAATTCCATTCCAGAGTAAGATTCTAAAAGAAAAAGCAGTATTCATGGCAGCAACAACAGACCCTTCCGATCAGATACTCATAAAGAAAGTATTGGAGGGTGATATTCAATCTTTCGAAGTCTTGATATTACGATATCAAGGAGTCGTCCATCGTTTTTTATTGCATTATTTGGGAAATGCTGCCGACGCTGAAGAGCTGACGCAGGAAACATTCATATCAATATATAGTAAATTATCGCAGCATAATTCGGCCCAGTCTTTTTTCGGCCGGACGATGACGATTGCGCGCGATTTGGCGATTTCACATCATCGCAGGCATCCGGCAACTCCGCTTGATTCGTCTGTTTTGGCCGCCGCTGTTAAGGATGTTTCCCCCGCTTTGGAAAACGACCTAATCATGAAAGAAGCCGGAAATGAAGTCCATCAAGCACTGCAAGCTCTTGGAGAGACTTCCCGCGAAATCCTCATAATGCATTACATTTTGGATCTACCTCTTGAAAAAGTCTCCGAATTGCTGAACATCCCTGAACAAACCGCAAAATCACGCCTTTTTAAAGCAAGAAATGAGATTAAGGCCTTGTTAATAAATAACTGTAACAAATTTCGTTCATCGACCGGCCATAAGAGCCTGTAAGAAAACAACTATTTGTAATGGTTACTTTCCAACAGGCTCTAAGCAAAAATTATCGAGACTTCAAGAAAAAGGAAGTGACGACATGAGCTTTCCACGCGAGAAGGACATCGTACGCTGATCGATTTTCCGATAATGATATGTGTTTCGCCCTTTAATCGCCGTCTACCTTAAGCACGGCCATGAAAGCCGATTGAGGAATTTCCACGCGCCCAACCAATTTCATATGCTTTTTTCCCTCTTTTTGCTTTTCCAACAACTTACGCTTTCTGCTTATGTCACCGCCATAGCATTTCGCGATAACGTCCTTACGATAAGGCGGAATATTTTCACGGGCGATGATTTTAGCGCCAATCGCGGCTTGAAGCGGAATCTGAAATTGGTGACGCGGAATCAATTTACGAAGTTTTTCGATCACCACTCTTCCGCGATAAACCGAGTTTTCTTTATGGCAAAGGAAACAAAGAGCATCTACAGATTCGCCGTTTACAAGTATATTCACCTTGGTAATGTCGGATGTTCGATAGCCGATATGTTCGTAATCAAGAGATGCATATCCTCGGGTTCGGCTTTTGAGTTTATCGTAGAAATCCACGATTATTTCAGCCAACGGAAGATCGAAAGTAAGCGAAACCCTGTTTTCGGAGATGAATTCCATGTGTTTTTGAATTCCGCGCTTATCTTGGCAGAGCTCCATTATCGTGCCGATATATTCCTTCGGCAAAAACAAGCTGGCATGAACGAAAGGTTCCCTGATCTCTTCGATCTTAGTCGGATCAGGCATTTTCGCCGGTGAATCAATCTCGCTAACTATTCCGCCATTCATGACAAGTTGATAGACGACATTCGGAGCGGTCGTGACCAAATCAAGGTCGTATTCCCTTTCGAGGCGCTCTTGTACGATTTCCATGTGAAGTAATCCGAGAAAGCCGCATCGAAATCCAAAGCCGAGCGCGGCCGAACTTTCCGGAATGTACGAGAAGCTGGAATCATTTAAGGCCAGCTTATCCAAGGCATTACGAAGCTCCCCGAAGTCATTCGCCTCCACCGGATAAAGCCCGCAATATACCATTTGCTTCGCTTCTTTAAATCCGGGGATGGGAGATATGCCGCCGTTGGATTCAATCGTTAACGTATCGCCGATTTTTACGTGTCCCATTTCCTTGATCGTAGCGCACATATAACCGACAGTTCCGGTATCAATTTTTTCTTGCTGGATCGGTTTGGGAGTAAAAACTCCCGTTTCAATCACTTCAAAAACCGACTCGGTAGAAAAGAACTTGATACGATCACCGACCTTCAACGAACCGTCGACAACCCTGAAATAGACTACCACACCTTTATACGAGTCATACTTCGCATCAAAAACCAATGCACGCAATTGCCCCGCAGGGTTTCCTGATGGAGGCGGAATTCGCTCAGCGATCGCTTCGAGAAGCTCGGGAATTCCTTTTCCTTCCTTTGCCGATGTAAGAATGGCGTTGGAACAATCCAGCCCTATAAGATTTTCAATTTCTTTTTTTACTTTTTCGGGATCGGCGGCCGGCAAATCGATTTTATTGATTACCGGAATTATTTCCAAATCATTGGCAAGCGCAAGGGTCACATTCGCCATCGTTTGGGCTTCAACTCCCTGGGTGGCATCGACGACTAAAACCGCACCCTCGCAAGCCGCTATTGAGCGGGAAACTTCGTATGAGAAATCGACGTGTCCCGGTGTATCAATGAGATTAAAGATGAATTCCTCACCCGACTTGGAATGGTAAAACATACGAACGGCTTGAGCTTTAATCGTAATGCCGCGTTCCCTCTCCAAGTCCATGGAATCGAGAATTTGCTCCCTCATTTCCCTTTTGCTGACCGTTTGCGTAGATTCGATCAAACGATCGGCAAGAGTGGATTTTCCATGGTCAATGTGAGCGATGATACAAAAATTACGTATATTCTTCTGTGACAAGTTGCTCTCCTATGGATGCCCGAAAACCAGGCGATTAAATGTCGTTTTTATAATCCAGAACACCAATAATCCCAAAATCACTGCGGCAATACCAAGCAGACAGTTTATTATCAAATCTTTATTCGACGCCCAAAAAATACTATCGAGTTTTTTTTGCACATTAGGATCGTTAGGATTGTATTGGAGAATTCGTCGGAAAAATTCTTCCGCTTTTTCGAAATCGTTTTTTTGAAAAGAGCGGTCGCCAAAAAAATGAAGAGCGTTAACCATCAGATTTCTCGCATCTTGATCGTCGGGTTGAAGGTTTAAAGCATGCTCGATCTTAGGGAAAGCTTGGTCCCAACTGTCGTTTTGAGCCAAAGCTCGTGCCTCGCGAAGAATAATCGCTGCCTTGCATGGTTTTAAAAAATGAACTCTATTATTTCCCTGATCTGAGACAATCAAGGTATCATCATCGGTCAAAAACATTCCGCGAGGCCACAAAAGCCGACCGGGAGCGGTTCCTCTGCCGATCGGATAGTTTTTTACGAAAATCCCGCCGCTTGTGATTTCAACAATTCGATGATTTCGACTATCGGAGAGCAACAGATTGTTTCCGGGGCCTTTAACGATATAAGAGGGTTCGTTCAGCTCTCCCTTTCCATGGCCAAAAGAACCGTATCTCCAGAGGAGATTTCCTTTCAAATCCCAGCAGACGATTTGATGAAATAACGGATAGGAGACTACCAAATCTCCCGACGCCAACCAAAATACTCCTCGCGGCGCGATAGATCTCAGTTCTTTTTTCTTCGTTTCTTCTTTATAGTGAATTTCCCTAACAAATTTACCCTCAGGGTCAAAAATCTGCACGCGGCGATTACCGGAATCGGCAACAGCTAAATATCCGTCATTGCGGACGTCGATATCCATCGGAATATCGAGAAGCCCTTGAGTGCGACCTTGTTTGCCGATGACGCCCAGCAGAGCCCCATCTTTAAATTGGAATGTCAAGATTTGGTGGATTCCGCTGCAAGAAACGTAGAGTTTCCCTGTATCATCAAGCGCCAATCCGACAGGCTTATCCAATTTAAGCCGATCTGCCGGATTCTCCGGTTTAGGCGACTTTTTTCCGGGAGGTAATGAATCATCAAAGGATTTGGAACTGGAAATAGAAGAGATGAATGAAGCCAAACCGGGGGTTTTGTCATTCAGCACAATGAAGCGTTCAAAAGCTCCGTCACTTTTTAGAATCTGTATGCGATTATTTTTATAATCCGCGACGATGATTTCACCCTTAGGACCCAAAACAAGATCTTCGGGCTGGATGAATTCCAGTTCGCCTTTTCCTTCATAGCCTTTCACCGAAAAATTAGCGAATTCAAGAGAGAATAGGGGTGAAGATAAAATAACGAAGAGCAATAGAAGAAAAGATATTTTTTTTATTGCACCGAAAATAAACTCTAATTTCTCTTTCAATTACTTACCTCTTCGATTCGGGGATACATTAGATAGTTATCTTGACTCAATCTTTCCTCGCGACTGACACCTTCCTTGGTTACAATTCGATAAGCTTCAATGGTGTAGCCCGTGACTCCGGGCTGTACAACCTTTTTATCTCCGGGTTTCAATTTGGCGTTCCTTATAACTTGGACCGGGAACGGATGTTTCCGTTCATTTCGCGTCTCGACGGCAACCTTCTCGAATGGCAATTTTTCACCGAGCGCAAAAAACGAAACATGAACTCTGCCCTGGCCTCCCAAGCAAGAAATCAAAATCGGAACATTTAAAGAATTGAGAAATCTGAAGTCTTTTGATCCCCAGGAAACGGCAGCATCCAAGCCTCGATCCGCATAAGGAATGCCATCATATATTGAATGGTTATATCTTTCGATAATCTTAACACTCGCCAATAAAGCGGTTCTATAGATGGTGGTGCTCACCTGGCAAATGCCTCCCCCAAGCCCGGGAATTACTTTTCCATTGGAAATAACTCCCGCCGGGCGAAAACCATTTTTCCGACTGCGATTGCCGACAATTTTGTTGAAGCCGAATTCTTCACCGGGCTTTATAATCAAGCCATCGATCTTTTCGGCCGCGATTCTAATATTTTCATTGCGATCGACATCGTTCATATGATCCATATGAAGGGTTTCAAAGCCGGCAACGAATGCCTGAAAACCAAGCTTCATCCTCAAAGTGTCGAAGCTGTCTATTCCCGGCGACTCTTTAAGAGGAAGAGATATTGAAAACGTAGGAGAACCCGGATTAGACTCGATTTGCCGTTGCAAAATATTTAATGTTTGCTCTCGATCAATTGTAAAACCGGGATTTCCACGAATAATCCGCACGCAATTTCCCTTTTTGTCCGTTTCCATAACCGCCGGTTGAATCGGAGATTGAATTACGGGTTCAGGAATGCCGGCAATAAGGGATTTCGAGAGATCCACGTCGGCTTTTGCTTCCACCACCAAATCTCCGACTTTTTTAATCCGTAAAACGGAAGCTTGTCCGGTATAGATTGTTTGATTAGCAACATTGAACGAGAAATTTATCGGCTTTACCTCAACCGAAGACTTGTTTTCCGTATTCGCCATGCTGTCATCACCTGTATTTGCATCTGTTGGTTGTTGTTGTAATTTGTTTGTTTTTGAATTTTGAAGTTTTATTATCCCCCAAAAAATAAATCCCAACAAGACGGCAAGAAAAAAAATTCCTATTGCAACACCAAAAAATCTTCGCATCACCAGGCTCCAAAATGAAGATTTATTCTTCTTCGTCCTTGAGCGACCTGCTCATGAGGTTTTTTGCAGCCTCAACCGGCGCCCGCTCTTCGAAGAGAACTCTATATATTTCTTCGGTAATTGGAAGTGAAATGGTTAACTTTTTGCCCCATTCGTATGCCATTCGTGTTGTTTCCACTCCCTCAACAACGGTTTTCGACTTCGCGGAGAAATATGCCGGAGTTTCGTTGCGGCAGAGGGCATATCCGAGCTGATGATTTCTCGATAAAGGGGAAGCCGCGGTTGCCATCAAGTCACCTAGGCCGGATAGACCATAAAAAGTACGGATGTTCCCCCCAAGAGTTGTTCCCAGGCGAATCATCTCGTGTAAACTTCGAGTTAAATATGCGGCCTTGGCGTTGTCTCCCAAACCCAAACCGTCAACGATTCCGGCTCCGATCGCAAAAATATTTTTCAAACTTCCGCCAAGTTCTACGCCGGTCCTGTCGATATGCCGATAAACACGAAAATATTTAGTCGAAAAAGCTTCTTGTATTTGAATCGCCCATGCTTCATTAGGGCACGCGGCTACGGCGGCACCGATTTTCCCAACTCCTATTTCCGCAGCCAAATTGGGGCCGGAAAGAATTGCCACGCAATCATCGGGAGAATTTTCACGTATCCCTAAAACATCCAGGAATACTTGGGAAAGCCTTTTCCCCGTTCCCGATTCCAAGCCTTTGGCGGCATTAATAATACCTTTAATCGATCGCAATTGATCTTTTGCCGTCATCAGCAGTGTTCTTAGAAATGTCGACGGTACGACAAAAAGAACAATTTCAGCATTCTTCAGGGCATCACCCAAATCATCAGTCGCTCTAAGATTTTCCGATAGCGCAATATGGGAATTATAAAGAGGATTCCGATGTTCGAATGTTATGGAATGAGCAATTTCAGTCTCTCGCGCCCATAGAAGGACGTCGAATCCTTTTTTGCAGAGTAAATCCGCTAGGGTTGTTCCCCAAGCTCCGGCTCCGATGACGCTGAATCGCATTTCTACACCGTAAATCGTTTCAACTTGCTTTGTGAGAAGACTCCACATTGGATCTCATTTTCAACGACAATTCCTCACCCTTCAAAAGACGGCGAATGTTGGCTTTGTGCTTGAATATTATGAATAGGGCAATAATCGCCGAAAACGCCGTAAACCAAAGATTCCAATCAGACCCACCTTCCTTGAAAAGGAAAATAAATACGGGCAAGAACGCCGATCCGAAAATCGATCCGAGCGAAACGAAGCCGCTGGCAATCAAAGTGAGAATGAAAATCATCATGGATGCAATACCGGCTTTTGGAGCAATAGCCAAAAAAACGCCCAAGCCCGTGGCAACGCCTTTCCCTCCGCGAAAACCCACCCAAAAAGAAAGCGTGTGACCGGCGATCGCAGCGGCTCCGCTGACGATTTGTATCATTACGAAATTTTCAGCCGTCGCGAACAAGTAAACCGAGACGACAACCGTGGTAAGCCCCTTCAAAATATCAAGAATCAAAGTTAAGGCGAAGGGAAATGTTCCCAATACACGGTGAACATTGGTGGCGCCCATATTGCGGCTACCGTGCTCGAAGATATTTATCTTATAGATAATCCTGCACAGCCAATAAGCGGTCGGAATCGCTCCTAATAAATAACCAAGGACACCGACGGACAAAAACGGATATTCGCGAACAATCATTTTCTGACCACCAATTTTACCGGCCATCCGTTAAAAGTGCTTTCCTCGCGAATTTGATTAAGCAAATATCTTTGGTAGGAAAAATGCAAAGCTTCGGGTTCGGAGCACTTTACCTTGAAAATAATCGGCGGCCCGGGAAGCTGCATCAGGTTGGAGAGGCGCAACTGCCTTCCTCGAAAAGACGGCGGAGGTTGTATCGTTAAAGAATCGAAAAGAATTTCTTTCAACCGGTCGGGCGGAATCTGAAGCTTACCGGAATCCTGGACTTCGTCGATAAGAGAAAAAACTTTATCGACCCTCTGCCCGGACTTCGCCGAACATGAAATAATCGGAGCAAAAGCCAAGAGCGGAAAAGCCTCTCGCGTCTTTTTCTCCAATTCTTTCCAAGTTTCGGCATCTTTCGAAACTATGTCCCATTTGTTCCATATGGTGATACAACCGGAACCGGCTTCAATAATTCTGCCGGCAATTCTTTTATCTTGCTCTGTAATTTTTCCTTCGGATGCATCAAGAACCAAAATCGCCAAATCGGACCGTTTTATAGCACCCAGCGCGCGCATGACTGAAAAAAATTCAATCGAATCCTTCTTGCTGGACGGTCGTCTTAGTCCGGCGGTGTCGACGAAGCAATAACTCTTGCCGTTTCTATCAACTGAAACGATAATCGTGTCGCGTGTAGTTCCCGGAACATCGTCAATAATGGATCGTTTTTGCCCCAACAGCTTGTTGAAAAGCGAAGATTTTCCGACATTCGGCTTCCCTACGATCGCGATATGATTTATTAATCGTGACTCGGATGATTCCTCGGCATTTCTGGGAAACGGTTCAACGACGGCATCCAACAAGTCGGCGACTCCATGCCCATGAATGGCGGATATGGCAAAAAGTTTATCCGAGCCGAGTTCATAGAAATCGTTAAGCAGGGTATTTTGATTGGGATTATCCGCTTTATTAACTCCGATAAAAATCGGCTTGAAGCCGCATTTTTTTCTCAACAAATCCAGAATTTCCTTGTCTTGAGGCATTAATCCTTCCGTAGAGTCGCAAACCAAAATAATCGAATCGGCTTCCTCCAGCGCGAACTCCACCTGGTCGCGTATGCATTCCTGCATCGGTTGATCATCATTCAAATCGATGCCGCCGGTATCGACAACAAAAAAATGCCGCCCGTTCCAAACCGAATCGGAATAATTGCGGTCCCTTGTTACGCCCGGCGTCGGATCGACAATCGCATGTCGACGACCTACAATTCTATTTAGAAGAGACGATTTTCCGACATTCGGTCGACCAACAACAGCAATAGTTGGAATGATGCTCATTTAATTATCTCCTTCGAACCGTTAAAACCGTACCACACAATCCCTTTATTGTCAATGCGGACTCCCTTCTAGAGCGAGTTTTCGACAATCCGTTTTTTTTATTTCTCAAGCAAAAGCTCGCGGGGAGATTAGACGGTCCTGTTCATATTTTCAAGGCATTGACACTCAAAAAGGCTTTTGGTACCCTATCGAAGTTTTAATTGCCCACAATTTGGATATTATGGAATTAACGTTGATGGAAATATTCCGATATCCGATAATAAATATTAAAACAATGTTATTTATTCTTATTTAATGGTAAATGGTAAATGAAAAATGAAAAATCAAAATCGGAGAGTCGTTCACCAGGGAGGCGCCAGTGATTGATTGCACAGGATTGCTGCAATTGCAAAATTTTGATCTTGCCCTTGATGCACTAGACACAAAGATACGACAGCAAAGGGAGCGTTGCGTTAAATTAGCCTCCGAAATCGAGAAAGAAGCCGCGTTGCTGGAAAAAAAAGAAGCTCTTTTAAAAAAAATAATTTTACGAAAACGGCAAGCGGAAACTGAACTGAACGATCTTTCGGAAAAAATCAAAATCTCCGAACTACGCCTGCACGGAGTCGGCCTCAATCCGACTTCCTATAATGCCATTCAGAAAGAGATCGATAAATACAAGGAAACGTCGTCCAAACTTGAGACTACAATCCTCGAAGATATGGAAAAGATCGAAATTCTACAAAAAGAAAATGAAAAATCGACGAAAGTACTGGCCGGAAGAAAGATTCAACTTGATGAGATCAACAAGAAAGTCGTGATTGAAGCCGGAAAAATCGAGTCCGAAAAAGAAATCGTCAGAACCCAACGATCGCAGGCGACTCTTAGTTTACAGGCGGATTCGCTCGAAGCTTATGAAGAAATCCGAAGAAAGAAAAAAGGAAAGGTAATCTGGGATGCCGAGACGAAGGGGTGTCCGGCATGCGGGATGGGTCTTTCAGGGGGTTTTGTAAGCATGTTGACGACGTCCAAGGGAGCGGAAATATGCCCCTATTGCGGAGTAATGATCAGATGGGTTGGAATCAAAGACGGTATTCATTTGAAATGATTCATGTCATCTTTAATGTGACTTGCCGGCGAAAAATTAAATTGAAGGGTTTTCGATACGTTTTCATCATTTCATCATTACTAATGATCTTCACGTCTCGTTTCGCCTTTGCGCAACAGGCTGAACCCTCCTTCTCCCCGAACAAATATATTTCGGATGATGCGAATCTGGTAAAAGATAATATAAAAGCTCAGATTAATGCCGCCGCGCGTGAGATTGAAGAAAATCTTCGAATTCGGGTCTTGATTAAAACGGAATTTCTTGAGGATATGTCCAACTACCAGCAGAGAGTTGAAAGTTTTTTTTCGGAATGGATCAGGTTGATCGGCTTGGACAAACGAGGGATTTTAATATTCGCGGCGCTTCCTAAGGATTCTCTTCACGGGAAATGCAATCTAAGAATCGGAATCGGCCTCAAATATCTGATTACAAGAGAGATGGGCGAGCGAATCATCAATCGTGTAATTCTTCCCAATAATGCGGAAAACAACGACGGAAAGGGCTTCCTCGAAGGGATATTAACCATTAAAAGTATGCTTCTTGATGAATTGAAGCGCGAGGATCAAAGACGCTCTCTTTCTACCGGAGCTTTCGATCTTAAAATATTCCTGTGGTCTTCCAAGGAAATTTTCCTTGCCATGATCGTCGGATTGTTTCTTTGTTATATGGTCTTCTTTATCGAGCGCTGTCCACGATGCAACGGCGCATTGAAAACCAGTTATGAGATTCTCAAAGAACCCGGAATAAATACTCTCGGCTTGAAAAGAAAAATTTATATCTGCGAAAGATGTGGATTTTCGCGAAGGAAAAAAGAAGCCATTTATCCTTCGGGACGCGCCGGCATCTGGATGTGGCTCACCGGATCAAGAAGGAATCTTAAGATAGATTCATATACGCACGGAATTCCGGCCGATTTTTCTTCAGAGGATAGACACAACCCTCCCGAATGATGTAGAATTATCATGAGCGAAACAGCTGGTCAGTCGCGTTTCCGGAAACGGGAATGAGGAAAGTCCGGGCTCCATAGGGCAAGGCGCCGGGTAACTCCCGGGCTTCGAGGGAGAAATCCCCCGGGGATGGATAGTGCAACAGAAAAGATACCGCCGAAGTTCCTACAAGGGAATCAGGTAAGGGTGAAATGGTGCGGTAAGAGCGCACCGGGCCGTCGGTGACGACGGTGCCTGGAAAACCCCGCCAGGAGCAAGATTAAACAGGAGTATGGGGCTGCCCGCCCCGCTTGGCTCCGGGTTGATCGCTAGAGGTCTCGGGTAACCGCGATCCAAGACAGATGGCTGACGCCCGTAAGGGTACAGAACCCGGCTTATAGGCTGTTTCGCTTTTTTATTTCCGCGAAATTCTTCGGCTGTCTATTTTCCCATTGAGGAAGACTTTCAATGACGCGATTCAGCGTCGCTCCCAAATCTCCTAATTCATCGTCGGCCAAGGTCGGGATGCGATAGGAAAAAGACCTCGTTTCGATCGCCGAGATCCCGATTGACAATTCCTTTATCGGCCAAAGGAAATTTCCAGCCAACTTCAAGCCGATGAAAAAAGCGAAAAGACTGCTCGCAAAGGAAATCAAGGCAATTTTGAATTCCAGTTTATAAATGCAACTATCGATCAACGATTCGGGGTACATCGAAAACACGATATACTCCGGAAGCTTTTTCATCGGGGATGCAATGACAAGATATTTCTTCCCACCCATTTCTTCGATACTCGAATGCTGAGTCTCCGTCAACATAACCTTATCGCCCATTTCGCGCACGAATAGATACTTGGAAAGCGAAACGGGAAACGGCTCTCTTGTTCCGACTCGTGAAATCATTCCGATTCGAAATGGGTTGCTCTCCTCCGGTTGATTTTGATTGCGCGCAACAACCTTCTTCAAATATTCCCGCGAAAAACCTCTCATTCCTTGAAGAAAAATTACGATGAATGTCTCCTTCGTCTTCAGACTTTTCACGAACGACGCGAAGAAAAAGTTACCCATTCTTCCCAACCAAAATTCATGCACCTTATCCGTTTGCTCAAGAATATCGGTGAAAATTTTCTTCGAACCGGCGCCGACCATCAACTCCGCCACACTGTCGCTGAAGGATTCCACCATTACGTCAGATACTTTTGATTGGATATCTCCAGAGTCTGAGCCGTATTTTCCGATAAATATTTTGCGCGCAAGGGTAGGAATAAATTGAGTTGCCATATCCTTGGCTTTATCCTTGAGAATCGTAAAAAGAATCTCGCCTTTGGCATTGAGAAAAAAAGCCTGAGCAATATAATTTTTATCCTTGAGTTTTCCGCCAAGCCGAACAAGCTTTTCCTTGTCAATATTACAAACCGCTTTTGTTTTCGTAAATTTTTTATAGAAGTTCTGAAGCTCTTGCACGGCAACATTGAAATTCTCATCAACGTTTTCAACAAACTCCGCCAATTCGCCGAATTTTTCCTGCAGCATCACTTGACGGCGATCAAAGGCGTATTGATAGCCCAACAGTATGAACGAAATAACCGGGATTGCAGAGGCATAGAGAAACAAGGAAACCAATTTTCGCCTTATGGGAATATATAAAATCGCCCCGGAAATATAAACTCTGAAAGACCAAATTCCCACGAAGAGGAAAATTCCTGCGGAAATAATTGTGATAATGATTTTGATATTTACGTGTGAGATTCCTTCGACTTTTTTCAGCCCAACGACGATCTTAACCGGATTAATGGGAATCACCGACAAAATCCCTGATGAAAGGGAAAGATGCCGCAAGAAGCGTGAGCGCATATTGATTACCGTTTTTCGCAAATTCGCGAACGACATTTTAAACCGGGTTTGTAATGTCTTCTCCGAGAAAGAATTTCGCGGATTTTCCAGATCGAGGAAACCGTAACACTCGCTTTTTTCAGATCCCAAATTCAGATCCCTAACCAACTTTTTCAGGGCAATATCTTTTGGAAGCATGCTGTCTTCAAAAAAGGCAACGACTCCACCTTGGTAAATGGAGGCATCTTCGGAAAACCGTGCATTTTTCCCGTGAGCTTCGCCGGGTGTAGGCGTATAATATAAGGTGTTCCAATAAAAATAACCGGGTTTTCCATTAATCTGGACCCTGGCAAGATTCCCTTTCTCATAAACCAAATCAGCGGGTTCGATATTTCCCAGGAATGATTGAAAAACCCCTTTATATTGCCCTAAAAGCTTGTTTTTTCCTATGGCTTCAGGTTCTGAAAGTGCCGAATACAATCGTTTAACAACTGTAAGATATTCAGCTTTTTGCCCTCTGAAGGGAATAAATTCGGCGTCGGCATCAAAAAAGTAGATTTTTACGAAAGACAATCGCGATGACTTAAATCGATCATAAGCTTTTTGAACATTTCCGATGGTTAAGGGTTCTTCGGTTAAAAGGCCGTAAAATTGATTCAATTCTTTCAGAACAAAATACGTATCACCACCCTCTTGTTTTAAACGATACAAAGTTCTGTCAAGAACCGAAAAATTTTCCTGTACCAATCGATTGTTTTCTTGCGTTTCCAGGAAAACCCATGCCAAATTCAATAACCCAACCGGTAAACCCGCGAAAAAAATCAACGCCCACAAAAAACTTCCCCATTTCCCCCCGGATCCATTGGCATTACTGTCTTTCATCAAGGGTAATTATAACAGGTTTGATCTTTTACGCGTAAGAATGTTATTTTCGTCCAGGCAAACGGTTCTTGTGATAATTTCGCCGCTCATGGTTCGACATCTTATCACAAGTTTTCGGGTAACCGAAAAAGCGCGCCATCCGGGCGCATTTCGGGTATCTGCGCCATCGCTGGGCGATATAAGGCGGATTAGGGGGGTGCCGGCGCCGTAATCCGCCGAGCTTGAGGAGTTTTCGAAAGGCAGGACTCAATAATGACGATGAATAAACAACAGATGAGCTTTGTGATCAATAGAACAAGAGGTTGCTGTCGTTCAAGGAAAAAATAATTTAAAATTCTCCGGAACGCCAAGAAATTTTATGCATATTTTTCGATCTGTGATATTATTTAGATAGTGAAACTATTCGGTGAGGTGTTGGTAATATGAAGAAGTTAAGATTGCTGACACTAATTATATTTGTGTTTGCATGGGGAAGCCCACTGCGCGCCGCCGGACTGAATCCCGAAGCCGCCGCTCTTTACAAGCAAGCTGAGGAATGTTTTAAAGCGAAAGATTTGGACAAGGCAAGCAGCCTTCTTTTCGAAGCCCTGAAAAAAGAGCCGGACAATGCCGTTTTTCGCTATGTTTATGCGAAGATTCTCTATCAAAAGAATGATTTCCTAACCGCTAAGGAAAATTTTGATGTTGTCGCAAAATCAAAGGCTTCAAGCGAAAAAGGCAAGGATTATAACGACAAACTCAAAGGATTCAAGAAGAAAATAAAAGATATGCAAGAGGGTTTCAATAAAGAAGGCGAAAATCGTTTTTCAATTTACAAAAAAAATGAGGACTCCAAGGAAAAAATCAAACTCGGGGTCACTTTGTACCAAGCTTTTAGATTAAGCCCACCGCTAAGATATAAGAATTATGACGAGCTGAAGAAAGCAACGGATATATATGAAAAAGCTCTGGAAAAATGTTTTAAAGGCGGAGAATGGGAAAAAGGTCCGATGTTGCAATTGGCATTTCTCTACGAAATCGCCAACAAAAAAGACAAGGCAGCGGAAGTCTACATGCGAGCCCTGGATTTTATTCAAGATCAAAATGAAGAATTCGTGATCACGCATAAATTCGACTATCTTAACAGATCCAATAAAGAGAAACTTCTCGACACCATCGAAGCTGGAGAATTTTCTCAGAAAGACCTTGAAGAGCTGATGGGCAGCGGAACAGAAAAAGTCACGCAAGAGGAACGCAAAAAGATTGACGACATGATTTCCGATGCTCGTTTGAAATTGGAGAATGCTTCCACTGAAGAAGAACGGGAATCGGTTCTTGAGGAAATCAAAGCAAGCATTATCGAAAAGCAAAAGAAGGGTGAGCTGCCCGGACAAGGAAAACTTGAAGAGAAGCTGAAAAAAGAAGGCAAGACAATGGAGCAGTATTTGAAAGAAAAGGGAATGTGATCGTATTTCTTGATAGCTGCAAAATGAAAGCCGGTTTTCGGATACCCGAAAAAGCGCGCCATCTGGGCGCATTTCGGGTATCTATGCCATCCTTGGGCGATATAGGGCGGAGATTAGGCGCCGGCGCCGTAATCCGCTGAGCTTGAGGAGTTTTCGAAAGGCAGGGCTCAATAGTAAATGATTCGATAAGGCCTCCAAAATGAGGGGCTTTTCTATTTCAGCACAATCGTTCTTTATTATTCCAGGGCAATCGCACGAAAAATCGACAAATTCCATTCAGTTCACGGTGGATTACGCTTCGGCGATGTCTTGCTAATCCCCTCTACAATCGGCTCTCGGTAATGATTTCATCAATTTTATCACTTGCCCTGTTCTTAATTCACACGGCAAGTAATCATGATGCAAATCTGGTATAATTATTGATAGGGATCAATACGAAAAAACCCGCTTAAATACAGATAAAAAAAGGCATATTGATGATATCGACTCATAATCGAATTCACGGAAAAATTCATCCCCACCAAGGGGTGACGCTTGTTGAAGTATTAATCGCAAGTGTCGTAATGGTCGCGCTCTTAACAGCCGTGTATGAAATATACTCAGTGGTTATGCGAACTTCGGTTATGGGCTCATGGACAAATACCACCACATCAGATTTAAGAAACGGGTTGAATCTGCTTAGAAGTGAAGTAACAAGAATTACCCAACCGGAAATGATTACTCAAAAAGGCAGCGAACTGATCGAGGGAGAAGCGGCAAAAGCGAAATTATACGCACCATCGAATTTACCCTTTTCAAGCGATTTAAAAAACGGTGACTTGAAACTGCTGCAATTTTATATGTGCCAGCCTGGAAAAAAAGATGTTCCCGGTGAACCTGACGAACCCCCGGAAGTAATGAAAGGATTGTTTCAATTAGCAAACAACAAATTGATTTATACACGCGAGGTGATTTCTCAAAATACAAGCGTTGCATCGAAAACAGCACCCATTTCGCAAATCATCTGCAGAGATCCGAGTAAAATCGAGATTTCGATAAGAGAAGCGCCTGCAACACTGTCCGTAAAACTACGCAATTTTATTCAAATCAAAGTTACGGCAACACATCCTCGATATAATCAAACCACGGTCACGGAAACCATGGAAGCTCCTTTCGAGGTTCCCTTTGCAAAGGGAGGATTTCCGAATGATTAATCATTCATCCAGAGCCATGACGTTTTTGGAAATCATGCTTTCCGTCCTGATTCTTGCGCTCTCCATACTACCGATAACCAGAATGCTTTCATCGGTAACCACCAGCGCCAAACAAGAAAAGTGCGAAGCTGAGGCAATGCAATTCGCTTGCGACATGCTCGATCATATCCTGATGAAAATGGAATATGAACCCGCCAAGATAGCCAGTCCGCCATGGCAAATAGTATCGCGAGGCTTTACGGATATTAAATATCAAATCCAAACGGGTGCGATTACTTGGGTAAACATTGCAACTCCGAAAATTACATATCATGACCCCTGTGCGGATGGAATTGAGACCAACAGCAATTTCGACAGCCAGGTAACTACAGACCCTCATAATTTTACGTTGCGAGAGCTTGATAGAGAAAAATTCCCGGACGCTGTCGCAGACGACTTCGATCTGCTCGATATCAAACTCGTCGTGTTATGGAAACCCAAAGGAACCGAAGATGTCGAATACGACCGCCATCCGATTATACTTTACACTAGAAAGGCTAGATTGTAATTTATGATTAGACGGAAAGTCGGCATGGCTCTCGCGGTTGTACTCCTGTTTGTTCTTATGATATCGACCTACCTTTTCTATATGGTATTCATGAAATCAGGCACAAAAAAGCAAAATCTCGCGACCCACTCGCAGAAAAAAGCATACTATATGGCCATGGGCGCCGTTCAGCAGGCTCTATTGAAACTTCGTTTGATGCCGCGAATAGCATACGATGCCGGTAGTCTGGCAAAAGGAGTCTGCCCGTTTTTCAATCCTTACGGTTCCAAACTTGTTAAATTTCAACCCAATAATCCCAACAAATGCTCTAAAGCCATGGAGATTTTCATCAGCGATTTGAATTCCAAAAAGCTTCCGCCATTGCTCTTTGCCCTTCCCGATTACCCGATCCCTCAAGATACTCAGTTTCCGTGGAGATTTGAGGTAACAAAATTCACCGTATCAACCCACTACACATCGACGGACACCAAAGATATCGGAACAATTCGGGAAGTGGCTCATATCGAAGCGCTCGGATTCGCTTACGATGCCAGAGACAGCAATATCGAAAGAACCGAATACGTCAGCAAAGACGTTGAATTGAAACGCCGAATTAAATGATCCGAAATCTGGTGAAAATCCTTTAAAAAGATTAAAATATCAATAATTTATTATTTGTGAGGGATAGTCTATGAAAAAACATTGGGGTTTCTTTTTTGCGCTTTGCATAATCATTAATTTCGGACTCATTACCCACACATATGGACAACCTACAGGAAGGCCGGTAAACGATGTAATCAAGCTGGCAAAGGAACTGATGGAAAAAAAAGAACATTCTCAAGCAATTTCCATTCTTCAAGATGCATTGAAAAAACGGTCCAAGGAATATACGTTGTGGATGGCTCTAGGTCATGCTCAAGAACTGGCAAATGACCCGGCAAAAGCCTTGGAGGCTTTCAAGAAAGCCCAAGAATTGAAAATAGGCTTACCGGGCCTGGCTTTACGGATTATCAATCTCAAAAAAAAGGTGAATGCGCTTTCGATAAATCAATCGTCCGGCGAAAATATGACTTCAAAACAACACGAAGCCAAAGCTTTGCTGCAACAAGCCCTGAAGGAAAAATCACAAGGGAAATTGAATGAGGCGCTGGTAAAATTCGTCGACTGCATCGAAATGGATCCGACATTGCTTGCCGAAGATCAGGGCATGATTCAAACGGGGTTGAAATTTTACGAGAAAAAAGTCCAAGAAAACACTCCCACGGGCTTGTTTTACTTTGCACTTTATTCGCATTTTTCCGGAAATTTGGATGATGCCATATCAGGGCTGAAAAACTTTCTCAGTGATAATCCGCCGGAAGAATTCGTCGAAAAAGCCAAAAATAAGTTGAAGACGTTTGAAGAAGCAAAAAAAGTCATCACCGCCACAGCGATCAATGAAGAGGATAAAACAAAAATCCCCGCAACCGACTCCTTCAAAAAACCCGTAGCCAATCCGGCGGTCGCTTTGGCTAAAAAACTAGCAAAAACCAAAACTACTCCGCTGCAAAATGATAATCAAACAACGGGGACATCATCTTCAGCGGAAAGCGGCAGCAACCTACATTCGGAATTGCGGGATACGTCGGCCGAGGAAATTCTCGCTAAAGCGATGGAAATGAAGGCAAATAATCGTCCGGTTGCAGCGATAAATCTTCTAACCGCAGCGGGCGAGAGAAAAAAAGATCCCGCAATAATGATGACGCTGGCCGATCTTTATTTAAAAGTCAACCAAACCGCGAATGCTCAAATAGCCATTGAGACATATCAAAATATCATCACGCGGTTTCCAAAATCTCCGCAAGCGGCCGAAGCTAAAAGCAAGATTATTGCCATGCAACCTCCGGTAATGGAAAGGGCCAGGCAAGTCAAGGAATACTTCGAACAACATGGAAACAAAGACGAATAATCAAATTGGGCAAACAGGCAAACCAAAGCAAGAACCCCCGCTATTGCGGGGGTTCTTGCTTTCGGTCTTGTTATCTTCGTTCCCGTTTTTCTTCCAGAGTTCGAATTGTCTCCATTGATGGGGACAGAATTTTGAAGTAGACTTTCAATGTTCGTTCGTTTGGTTGTCGCTGAGATGTTCCGACGGTGTTGGGATCATCCGAACACTTTAAAGTCAAAGAGCATTCCTCATATGAGTTTGTATTACTGATCGACGGATTGCTGAAAATGTAACCCAACCGATTTTCAGCAAGAGCCGAGTCAAAAAGAGAGGATTCAACATTTCCCGATCCGGGAAAGCGAGGCCGATCGATCAAAGTAATTTCAGCAGTCACTCTCTTTTTATTGGGATCAGGATTTACAGAAACCACCTTATGACTGGAATTCTTAACAATCGCTATTCCGTTGGGCAAATTATCATTTTGCCAATCAAAACCGTTGACATTATCCCAAGTCCAATATCTGAAAACAAGCCGCACCTTTGAATCGACATTATAGCCGACCCGTTCATTATTGTACAAAACCTTTCCATTCCAATAATTGGCTCCCCAGATGGGAACATCTTTTCCAAGATTTGCGTCTTTCAGTAATGCGAATAACCAGGGTCTGAATCTATCCGCCTCAAGATTTTCCTGAAACTCAAGGTAAATGTCATTGTTGATTTGATCCTTAAATTCCCATACCGCGTCGAGATCATTGGCGTCTTTAGCGGTATATACCGTTTCTCCGACATTCGTTTCGGTTGCAACCGTGCATTCACCCGTTCCCGTTTTTTCCATGGCTTGCCAATATTGCGGAGATCGAGCAAAAGCCATGAAATTCCCGTAAATCGTGAGCTTGTTGTTTTTCGTATTCAGGATTTCCAATGCAATGTTGGGTTTCCCTTTATCCAAAACGGATGTAACGTGAGTAAATTTACCCCATTCAATGGGGCAATCAAGACCTCCCGGAAGCTTGCAACTTTGCCCGAGGTTTCCTCCGCCAACAGGCACCGATTCTTTAACTTCACCATCCAAATCATCGGGATCTTTCCAGGTAGCGACATAATCTTGCGCGAGTTTGTTGCTATCGGTGTCCCTGAATTTGGTCGATCGAGGAGCGATATTGTCGACACCCGAAAGCTTCGATTTCAAGATCAAAGCATACGAGGCAAGACCGGGAGTTTGATTTCCCGAACCATCTTGAGCTATGGGAAAAATCTTAACGGCATTATCCGACCACGGATAGAACTGGATTTTATCGGAATATGCCGGAGTTCCATCGGTGGGAATAACACTTGGCGGAGCAAACTTATATTTTGCACCGGCAGTTTCTCCGTTATAGGGGAAATCGTATCTTCTGCAATTCTCGGCGAAATTATAACCCATCGGTTCTTGAATTTTCTCAAATGGAATTTCAACATCAAACGAGGAATATCCTGTCCATTTAAGGTCATCAACGAGATCCTTCAGATCGGTCACGATATTCCCATCCGCTGAATATAAAGTTTTGGCAATTATATTTTCCGACATTGCTTCAATTTCTTTCCAAATGAATCTTTGTGCCGGCACCACGATCTTACCGAATAAGGAAGGGATAGGAAGATCCCCGGCGTTGCCTTCGGTAAGCTTCAAACCAAGACAAGATGGGACACAAACGTTGTAAACAAGCTTAATCTTCAAGTTTTTATCATTGAAACCATCTTTATTGGGTTCAATGTATCTGGTATAAATTTCAGGGACATCAGCAACTTGTTCCGCATTGTATTTGGGTTTCAAGGAGCTTTCGATAAAGTTGAAATCGTTCAGATCGGGAAATACGGTGTTGATGTTATTAAATTTTGTCGCCCCGATAAGAGGATTATTGTCAAAAACACGAAATTTCAAGGATTTGAGAAGCCCACCGGACGGATCTTGATCGATTTGAGTGCTCTCTTTCAGAGTTTTCCCGGCTTCACAGGCTACACCACCACTTCTGGCAAGCGTTTCCCCGGACAGCCATTTGAAAGTCGCCGGAGCCTTGGTATCAACAACAACTACGTATGCTTGCGTATTTCGTCCGGCAGTGGAATTTCCACTCTGGTAATAACCGCGGACCATAACGCCCCCAATGGCGTAACTTCCATCCTTGGGGGTTTCGTTATAACACGCCTCGGGATGAGTTCTGACGGTTTCCGAAGAAATCAGCGTTCCTTCGGGTTTCAGCTCGAACTCAGCTTCTATCCAGCACCAAACGCAGTCTTTACATGATTCCAAACCGCTGTTCAAATCCAAAAGCCAATAATCGGGAACCGTAGGCGTATCGAATGTAATGGCAAGTTTCGAGGCGCCATGCTCATAAGGCTCACATGACGGTCGTGAAATAAAATATTTGGTACTATATTTACCGCTCGGATACCATTCCTGCATGGCGATATATCCGGCTTGAATTGTTTTCCGTACCGTCTTCGACTTGGTTACCGAAATAAGCTGGTTCCCAGGCCCGGTGTCTTTGTATTCCCATGGTTTCGGCTCGGAACAATTCGTTTCGCCGACTGCATGCGGCAGCTTATTTCTAAGCTCCGTTTTCAGGGCATCGACCGAACCGCAGTTGACGGCGCTTAGAGTAAGTTCCTTGTAATTGATCGCATCATGATGTATTTGCGGTTCTCCCGGCGATTTAAGGAGAGTATCAATGTCGAAGTCGGAGGGCAATTTTGCTTTGAAAGCGGTGCCGTAAACAGGATCGTCGTACATTTGCCGCAGTATGTTGCAAGCAACGTTTTGATCATATGAAAGCTTCCATTCGGCTTTAGGAGCCGGAGTGTCATCAACGATCATGCAATCGGCTTCCCTCTCGAACGGTTTAAGTACAACATCCGTCGGGAGAGGCGGTTGAGTCCCGCCGCGATAATCGCCACCACCGTTCCCGTATATCGTCCAAGTCGGCCTAGGTGCGGAATCTACGGTAGTTCCGTATTTCTTAGGATCGGCAACTTCACCTTCCTCCCAGTCGTCGGGACGAGCCGGCTCTATTTTTGTCGCCGATTCAATGACTCCTTCAAATGTCAGTGTTGTTCCGACGGGAACAACAAGTAAATTCATTTTATTCCCGGACCATGCCTTGTAGAATTTTCCGCCTTTAAATGGAGTATCGTCGAGTCCGGACGGTACGGTTGTTTTCTGGTCATTGCCGGTAGAGTCTTTTAGTTCGCTTGGACCTTTCCCGGGGGGATAAGTAATCAACCCCGTATACGGGTCTTGCGGCCCTTTTGCCGAACAAGCATAAACGATTGGGGCAATCAGTACGATCAGTAAACCAAAAATCATGAAAGCAACCAGAGATGTACGCAGATTCATAGAAGACCTCCCCGCAATAAACTCACATTTCCCCTCGTTATACATTAATACGCTCAATATGGAGTATTAGTTACAGAAGTTTTCTTAATAAAATGAAAGGATCATTCACTCCGATATTTTCTTTCCTCCAACCCACGGATTTCCTTTTTATTCCAAATGACATAAACGTTCACTTTTACGGTTCTTTTTCGACCACCGGGATCGGTGCAGGCAACTTCAATGCTGCAATCGCCGGAGTTAAGGGACTTCGGTCGGTTTGGATATCTAAATATATATTCAGGAAACCATTTTCCATTAACATTTCCCGGGGCGTCATGGATGGTAAAATTAGCAAAGCCCACACTCTTTCCCCACCAGCATGGCTCTCCATTTCCGTCGGTCGAACCTTCGCTAAGTCCGTGTGAAGAATTGAACGTATTGATGTTGTCGTAACCCCATGTCGAGAAAACCAGTTTTGAATCTTCATCACACCAAAAACCGATTTGATCGGTCTCATTGTTGTGATAGTTGTACGGTTGGCCGTAATCGTGTTGAAAACCGTCATAACCGGCCTGACCATCGGAATCACCGCCAAGGAATTCGAATGTCGGCGTAGAATCAGTTCGAATATGATTGTTGTTTTTCGTTTCGGAATGGTTCGTATACGGGGTCAAACCAGCATCCATGGTTCTCGTATTATCACCATAAATATTCACTCTGCCCGTTTTCGTATCTTGGATCGCCAGAAACACATTGGGCGGGTCGTTGTCCGCAACATCCCAGTAACCTAAATTACCGATTATCTTAGTTTTATCATCGGGGCCAACCATGACCGTCTCATAATTTTCCGCCGGAGTTCCTTTTGTTACGTCCGGAAATAAACCAATAAGCGTCTCATATTTATTCGCCACGGTGGAAAACTTGTCCTCGGGTTCAACGCTATCCACGACAGGGCCTGTATAGCTGAAGCCCGAGTTTCCGCTGCCGTCGCCCTGAGGAATAATGAAATATTTCAATATCCCGTCCTTCCACTCAAGCAACTTCGCATCAGCACTTTTCTTATCGGAATTATCCCCCGTTGATTCCGTTGAAAAGTGGTAACCCATTTTATCCGGGCAAGTAAAAGATGCTTTCCATGTCGATATGCTATGGGTTAAAGGACCGCTTACAACCTTTCCGATACCGGCTACGTCCATATAACTCAAGGCTGAGGGAGCAAGATTGGGCGGATAAGCAATTGCGCCTTGTAATTGCGCGGTGCTCGATATTTTTTTCCAGATGATATTGTCCTTATATTCAGAAAATTTCAGGCTATCCATTCCCGGATTACCCGTCTTAGGGTAATTTCCGTCTTTATAATCGGTCACGGCGAGAGTGTGGAACAGATCAACGTTGATGGTGGTTTCAGTAGGATTAAAATTGTTGTCCACCATTTCAAACGTCACATCGAACGGCCCAGGCAATAGGTCGCCGGTAGTACCCGACGGGCCTTTTAAAGGCCCTGTCATGCGACAATAGACCGGGGAAGAAACATCTCTGGTTTTCACATAGAAATATCCGGGGTGACCGCCGCTGGTACCCGAACCCTCGGAAGTGCGAACGATTTCACCTTCCAGATCATATTCACCATCGTCGGTACCGACCTGGTCCCAGGTTCCGGAGGCATTTTTTTCCTCGACAACTTCTTCCCACTTCCATTTGATTCCTTCAAAAGCCAATGTCATATCGACTTTTCCCACACCGGCGTAGTAAAAACCTTTATCCAAGGCGGATTCTTTTCCGGTGGTGGGAACATTGAAAACATGCGTGGTTTCGCCGGCTTCACCGGCATCTATAAGAACTTCGCCCTCAATATTGGATTTGTCGATTTCGAATCTCGAAGTTATTATTTTAAAATAGAATTTTCCGGTTTTCTCATATTCTCCGCTTGTAACGCGATATCTTCGAGTGCCGTCTTCCTCAGTAAATTTCGGATTATCCGGATTCGGAAGACAAGGTTTAAGATCGGTTAATCCGGTCGCTCCGCTGAAATCTCCACCGAAGTGCCCACCACCGCCGCTTGCCCGAATCGTCATGTTTTTAATGGTTCCCCCCAGGCTGATTGCGTTCGGATCGGTAGGAGAACAACACGGTTGTTCCTCAAGCATTTCGGAAAACTTCAATTTGAGTTCCGCAATTTTTTTCATATTAGTAAGCGTTATAAGATCATATTCCTGCCCAGCGATGGTAACGGTCTTATCCGTGAGCACTTTTTCGACTCGACCTGTCATATCCAGGTAAGTTTTAAACGTGACCGCGGAATTCTCATTTATGACGACGGCTATGTGAGGGCCCTCCCCGCCGCCGTAAATTCCCGGACCATACGAGGATTTTTCCCAATCGCAATCCGGAAGAATGAAGACCTTCGGATCAAGGGGAAGATTACATGCCCAGGCGGCCGTTAGATTGCCGCAAAGCATCAAAATTGCAACGATCACTCTAGTGCTCTTTTTCATAAATTAACCCCCTCGTAAATTATCCGTTGAGGAAATTTCCCGATGCTTAAATTACCCCGTATTATTCTTGAAAATAGAAATCGTTTTTTTTACGGTTTCCGTACGCTTCTGAAGATTTCCTCGGCCTTCGACGGCCCATCCTTCGGCTGTGATTTCGACGACGGTAACCAATCTGTTTTGTTTTCGAAAAGCCGCCTTCGTTTCAATGTTCTTAACTTCGTAACCCCATCCTTCCGCGCCGGAAATATTCAAGTTCGAGCAATTCATATCGGAGATGAATATGTTCATCAGATCTTTGTTTCCGGAACCGCTTGCACTCGGCGGATTATCATTTAGAGGACAAATTCCGTATTGTCGAGCAGCGGCTTCAAATGCCTCATCAGGGCATAAGCGTATTTTCATCATTGCATGCTGAATTCCCGCTTGCGCCATCATATTGGCCTTCAAATAATGAAAGGTAAGCAAATTCAATCTTTTCGACTCGGTTCGAAGTTGTACAATGGAAAAACCAAAAACCATTATTACGACTACGAACGTAAGTACAATCGGAATCGCCATGCCCAGCCTTGTCTTCATTTGTTGGCCTCGTCCAACATGGCCCGCCTGACGACGAGGACCATTTGTCTTACTTCATCGTAATCCTTGTCACCGGGGCCCTTCCATTGAAAAGTGATTGCTATGGTCTTGAATATGATATCTTTTACGTCGACTCTTGAACAGAAAGTCGGATTTATGGTTTTGGGGGATCTTTTTGGAAGGGGTTCTATGGCACCCGAGCACGCGCCGGCGCACGGAGTATGGTATTGAGTGCGGTTTACCGCCATATCTTGAGTAATCGGCCAAGCATCTTTGACTACGCCCGTCCATTTGAACCATATTCCTGATTTAGGGTCGTCATCCAACGGACCATCACCTGAAATAAAACCATCGGTGATATTAGTCCATTTGTATTCGTTTAAAAACTGATTCATCAATTTTCCCGCATAGCTGGAAGCCGCCGCCTCGGTTCGCTCCTGGCGACTCATGCCTGTTGTTCGCGACAAGAGATTTATTATCGGAAGCATAGCGATTCCAAGGATAAGAATCGCCAGCATGATTTCCACAAGAGAGGTTCCGTGGATCATCCGTTGCGGCATTTGATATCCCTTTGCCTGATAATCAACAAACCGAAAAGTTTCGTATTGGTTTTTAATAACCTTGCGAGTAAATCCAAATCAACCTGACAGCATTTCACGAATTTCACATGTTAACGACTTTGGCATCAACTTTCGCTTTGGTTTCCTCAGTTACCGAACGATCAGGTTGAAGAGGATCGGTAACCGTAATCAAAAAGGAAATCATTGTTTCCACCATCTGTTCTTGCTTGGCGCCGTCGACAGAACCGGTTTTTATTTGGGTAACGTTTTCCAATAGAACTCGTTCAGGAAATAATCTTTCTATAGGAGTTCCCGTGTCAACCACCTTTTTCATGACCAAATTCGAACCTTTTTTAGAGATTTCGCAAAACACGGCAGACCCTTCTTTTTCCACTTTTCCGCCGAACTCAACCCTGGTTTGGCATTGATAAAACTGAAAAATCGGCCCATCGAATGAGGAATCAATAATTCCTTTTTTAAATTTAAAAACATACTTTCCGGCATCCATTTCATCAGGACCGTTTTCAGTTACTTTTAGAAATCTATTCGAGTGATTTATTTCGTCACGAATAAGAGTAAGAGTATTTCTGACCTGATTTTGAGCCTTGTTAACCCAAAAACCGGCTCTCATAACCGAAGAACCCGACTGAAAAAGCTTATAAATACCTCCAAAAAGAACAACCAAAACCACCCCTGCAACAACTATCTCAATAAAGGTCATCCCCTTGGAATACGGAATTTTCACCTGTAATAAATCTCCCGATAAGGGATATGTTTAGAGATTTTCCCTATTTAATTCTACCATATCTCATTATGAATTGGAGCAATTCGGTCTTTCCAAAATGTAAAGAAGTAATGTACATGAATTTTCGAAAAACAAGAAACCGAAAAAATCGGTAGTGTCCTAAATTAACTGAAAAATTCAACGCAGAGCCGCTGAGATGCAGAGAAAGCTCATGAAGTTCATAATGATTTTCTTCCGTGTCTGCCGTAAAAAAAGTTAAAATATGACACCACCAAAAAATCAGAGAGCCTCTTTAGAGCCTGTAAGAAAATAACCATTACAAATAGTTGTTTTCTTACAGGCTTTTATGGCCGCTCGATGAACGAAATTTGTTACAGTTATTTATTAACAAGGCCTTAATCTGAAAAGGATTCTACTTTTCTCAAGAAGCTCACGATTTCATCGAAGCCGGCTTCGCATGGCCCCGGATGAAGCGCATCGGCGGTTCCCGAGGCAATCGCCCATCTCCCGGCTTCAATCAAATCCATTCCTTGAGATCGAGCATACACAAAGCCGGCCGAGGCGGCATCCCCGGAGCCGACGGCGCTGACTTCAAGAATCGGAGGAGGAACGAAGAAAATTTTCCTTTGAGAAATCCATAGCACGGCCTTTTCTCGACCATTAGTAATAAATGCTCCCGAAAGGCGCCTAAGAAGAAATTGCTTCTCCAGATCAGGCCATTCACATGGATTAAAGGGATCCAAACCGAAGGTTTCCAGAGTTTCATCGCGATTCTGCTTCAAGAAAAACCCGCCGATTTCCAATGCTTTGCGCAAAGGTTCACCTCGAGCATCAATTATTATCTCAGCACTGAACCCGATACACTTTTCCAATACACGTTTGTACAAATCATGATTTCGCTTCCCGGGAATCGTACCGGATAAAACGATATATGAAGCTTTCGGCAGGTTCTCAGCGAATGTATTCAACATATCGGTGATTTCGCTTTCCGATATTTCATTTCCATCTTCAATCCACCAACTTTGGGATGGCGGAGCACTCACGACAAAGTTAATCCCCATTCTCGTCTCGGCATTTGTTTGAATAAACCTGGCGATAATTCCTTGATCCTTTAAAATGGATTTGATTTTTTGCCCATTCGGGCCTCCGGCAAACGTAATCGCCAAAGCGGGCCTTCCAAATGTTTTCAACATTCTAGCGACGTTGATTCCTTTCCCACCGACAGTGCAGGGAATATATTGCTGCCGATGAGCGCCGGATTCAGGCTTATTAGCGTTATGAATGATAAAATCAAGCAACGGATTTGGAGTGATCGTAATTATCATAATTTCCTCCGAAAAGATTTTACCAGAAACCGCGCATCGTAATGGGACAATTGAATTAAATCAGTTTGAAAGAGAATGCGTCATAGGTTATCATTTTAAAATGAAGCGAATCGCCTGTTCCGTTCTTCTTTTTCATGGGTCAAAATTATCCGCAACAACAGAAGAGGCTGAACATTTTCTGCAAACCGTCACTGGAGAATGTCGAAACGAAAACATTCAAATCGCCTTTTTGACCAAAGGAACTCCTTCGCTTATTGAAGCACTTGAAATCGTTGTGAGAAAAGGATTTCATGAAATCAGGATTTTTCCCATGCTTTTGCTGGCTGGAGTCCATATCACGAATGATATTCCAAACATGCTTACGCCGTATATGAAAGACCACCCTAATATCGCGATCACCCTGATGGATCATCTTACGAAAGACCCCTCATTTGCATCGTGGTTAGCCCATAAAATCGATTCCACCAATTGATTTCACTATTCAGTGATTTAACTTTTGAAGTATGTTCCTGAAAAATCGAATATCCGTCGCGACAATTCTCATCGTCGGATCACTGATGATGGCGTCCGGAATAATCGGCTTTATTGTCGGTTGGGCGCAAATGAAAACTGAAATACTTTTGGTTCTTACGTTCCACGGGATAACCGACAAACCATTGAAGCCTTGGGAAATCGAATATTCCAGTCTAACAAGCATTATAAACGGATTACGTCGAAATGATTTTTCACCACTGCAACCCCGCAGCTTCGATGATTGGTGGGCGGGGAAAATTTCAGGAGGCCGACGATTTCTCGTAACTTTCGATGACGGTCTTGAAACTTCGGCTCAAGCGATTAAGCGTTTATACACGGAGGAAAAAATTGCCTCCGTCTTGTTTGTCATCACGGATTTATTGGGAAAACCCGGCTATGTTACGAAGGAAAGCTTAGTAGACTTAAGAAAATCAGCGAACTGTGAAATCGGACTGCATGGGAAACGTCATGAAGAAGCAACCCTTATTATAGACCGTGGGGAAGATCTGGCGGGTGAGCTGGTGACTGCACGGAAAGAGATTGAAGCGATAATAGGGGAACCGATATACATGTATGCGTATCCGTTCGGTGAATTCGATCAAACCGCAACCGCAGCGGTTGCCTCGGCAGGCCTGAAATTCGGATTTACGGTTCAATCTTTCGAGATCAATCGCTCTTTTGATCCTCACCTCTTGCCTCGGCTGATGTATTTAAGAGGAATCGAAGAATCAGGAGAACCGACTGTAAATGATTGGATGCCTCCTCAAACGGCAAAACAAGGTGGATTTACTCTTTCATTGGCCTTATTAGTCTTTTTAATGGGAGTTCGAATATTTTATCGAGGGATTATGAGTTTCCGCAAATAGATTTCTAATTTTGCTTTAATTGTAATTGTGTGGTAATATTTCACCCCACTATTCGTCCCTTTTATTACGAAATTAGTTTTGCATAGGCAGATTGGGCGGTTTTCCTGATGTTGCTTGATAAAATAAGATCTCCATTGGATCTAAAAGCTCTTTCAACCAAACAATTGGCCGACCTGAGCCAAGAAATAAGGGACAGAATCATCCAAGTAGTGTCTCGAAACGGAGGCCACTTGGCAAGCAATTTGGGAATTGTCGAATTGACGTTGTCTCTTCACCGAGTTTTCGATTCGTCGAAGGATCGTATTATCTTCGACGTGGGTCATCAATGCTATATCCATAAGATGGTGACGGGAAGAATCGACGTGTTCCCCACCCTTCGCACTCTCGGAGGGTTGAGCGGTTTTCCGAAAATATCAGAGAGCGAACATGATGCTTTTGACACCGGTCATAGTTCGACATCCGTGTCGGCCGCCCTCGGACTCGCTATTGCCCGTGATTCCTTGGGAAAGGGCCACAAAATCGTCGCCATCATTGGAGACGGAGCCATGACCGGCGGCATGGCGTTCGAAGCACTAAACCATGCGGGGCATCGGAAATCGGACCTGGTCGTCATTTTAAATGACAATGAAATGTCAATATCGCCTAACGTCGGCGCCCTGTCGAGATATCTGCACAAACTCCGAATGGAACCCTATTTCAACACTCCCAAGGAATATCTCGAACATATCGTCAAGCAAATCCCGGGTTTCGGGTCAAGATTGTTCAGTATTTTAACTCGATTGGAAGGTAGTTTAAAATATTTATTAACGCCGGGAATGTTGTTTGAAGATTTGGGATTCAAATATCTCGGACCAATCGACGGGTATGATTTCAACCTTCTGGAAAAAACTCTTACTTATGCAAGAGATAGAAGTGGCCCTGTTTTAGTACATGTGCTCACTGAAAAGGGGCGTGGATATAAACCCGCCAAAGATCGACTACCGCTTTTCCACGGAATCGGCCCGTTTGAGATCACAACCGGAGAAATAAAAAAAGAAAAAGCACCGCCGTCTTTTACAACTGTTTTCGGACAAACTCTTGTTGAAATTGCCAAAGATGATCCACGAATCGTAGCCGTTACGGCAGCAATGAAAGAGGGAACGGGACTCGATGCTTTTTCACACGCTTTCCCGGATCGATGTTTTGACGTAGGAATCGCCGAGCAGCATGCGGTGACATTAGCCGCGGGAATGGCATTGGGCGGATTACGACCTATCATCGCAATTTACTCCACTTTTCTTCAACGAGCCTTTGATCAAATCATACATGATGTCGCCTTGATGAACCTTCCCGTGATTTTTTGCCTCGACCGAGCAGGCTTGGTTGGCGAAGATGGCCCCACTCATCACGGCACTTTTGATATATCGTTTCTGAGAATAATTCCCAATTTAACGGTTATGTCGCCCAAAGATGAATTTGAGTTGGCGGAAATGCTGAAGTTCGCGGTAAAACTTCCTGGTCCTACAGCTATTAGATATCCACGCGGAGCAGGATTCGGTATGGAAGTCGCACAATTCCCGCATCCGTTGGTATTCGGAAAAGGTGAAATCTGCCGCGAAGGTAATTCCTTGGCTGTCTTAGCCCTGGGAAACACTCTCCACCCTTCCCTTAAAATGGCTGAAAGGCTTACCCAGCAAGGGATCCAAGCAATGGTGATCAACCCACGATTCATTAAACCTCTCGACAAAGATCTCTTGGAATCAATATTACACAAAAGAATTCCTATTGTAACCGTTGAGGAAGGCATTTTGGACGGAGGTTTCGGAAGTGCTGTCATTGAAACCGCTTCCGATCTGGGATATTTCCCGAAAGTGCTGAGAATCGGACTTCCAAATTCCTTTGTTCCCCAAGGAAGCCCCACGGAGTTACGAGCCATTTTCGGGCTTGATTCCGAAGGAATTTTCAGAAAAATCGTTGAATGGTTCCCCGCAAGGCTTTCACTGAAAGCAGCTTGCTGAAATATCCGGAATCCGGTTCTCCTATCCTTTTCTAAAACCGAGGTAAAATCCGGTGAAGAAAGCTCCGGCAAATGGGAAATTATAAGTCAGAGTCGACATCATGATCATCCAGATTTGTTGAACACCGGTTTCCGGAACAGTTGCATGGATCTTGTTCCAATCTATTACCACAAAATGCTTGTAGGCTAAAACCTGAATAGCGATAAAAGCACAACCGACAAGAATCGCCATCATTTTAGCGAATTTTTTCATCGTATACCCCACGCATAACCCAGCGATTCCGCCAAAACCCAAAGTTGAAATTATAAACGTAACTTCAGGCGGCAAGGGTATCGTGCTCTGAGAATTCGTTGTCGTATTATTTGAATTAGGCTTTTCGACCGCAAAACAAGCGACATTTATAAAGCAAGATAGGCACATGATCAGCAACACAACATTTCTTTTCATAATAACCTTATTTTCATGATTCATCAGGCTTGTCAATCATCACTATGCAATTCCACATCGATCAAATCAGCTCAAAAGGGAGAAACATCCTTCCGATGCATAATATACTAATTCAGCAACGTCGAAATTCCGGTTATACGATATAAGCCTTTTTGCGTTCCCACCCAAAGATTGTCTTTCTCAATAGCTAGAGCAGTTATTGATACGGATTTAAGTTGAGAAAGTTTGGAGGATAAATCTACCCATGTAGACTCCTTCAGCAAAGCCAAACCATTGTTGGTACCCACAAACAACGCAGAATCACCGGAAGTCGCGGCAAGCGAAGAAATGAAATTGGCAGGCAAGGGACAGTTGCCGGAAACCATTTCTTCAATTATTTTTCCACCACGCTGGACCCAATCTTTGTGGGGTGCAGTGTAGTTCGTCCATTGGTTGCCCATGTCCGTAATCGATAGGCCTGAGGTCGTGCCTATAGCCAAAAGAGTCTTATAAGGGATAATACAATTGATATTATTTCCGATTAATTGACAATTTGCCGGGCTGGGCGGGACATCAATCAGTGAGTTTCCCATGACGCTTTTCGCCGGACCCGTAAAATTCTGAAAAGTTCCTCCATTGAAAAGCGCCATTCCTGCTTGGGTTCCTACCCACAAATTACTTTTCACCGGATCGAAGGCTACATATTTAACCTCATCATAAACTAATCCGCCATTCTCTTTTCCAAAAGACTCGAAGGGATTACCGGTCGAATAATCTACTCCATGAGCAGTTGCAACCGCGATTTGATTTCCTTTAACCGCTACGGCTCTCGCTCGCGCTCCTGAAAGGACTCCCGACCAATTATTCCCATCGTATCGAGAAACACCTTTATCCGTAGCAATCCAAAGTGCGTTGTCCGCGACCAAGAGAGACTCGATAATATCCGATCCGAGAGAGTTGGTGTTCTTTTTCACGAATATTTGCCAATTAACGCCGTCATATTTGGTTAGTCCGCTTTTGGTTCCCGCCCAGATTTGTCCGCCAAAAAAAGCCAGAGAAGTTATAAAATCATTCGGCATACCCTGCTGAATCGTAAAAAAATCAGCTTTAATAGGGTTTTCTTGGTTTTGTTTTGACTTTGGATCGCCACATCCGGCCAGAAAATATATGAAAATCAATACGGCACACAGTATTGCCTTGGATTTTTGTATCATAATGATGATTTCTCCTTAGGGGAACCGTTCTTTAGGAAAATGGACGCAGAGAAATATACCAGAGAGAAATAGAAATGCCGCCAAAGATGGGATTGTGTTATTTGTTCAATGCCTCCATAAGCTTTCCAAGGTCGATGCCATGCACTTCGGCAGCGGCCTTAATACTTTCTCCGGAAGCAACGGAACAACCCAGGCAGTGCATTCCAAAATTCCGCAATGTTTCCGCGGCATCAGGCTTTTCATGTAAAATTTGAGCAATAGTCATTTCCGGTGTAATTGGATTCATGGTTCTCTCCTTGCAATTAATTAAACCGAACTTATTCTAATCATTTCGCAGATATGGAAAAAGGATTATTTACGAATTTCATTTATGAGAATGCTTATTTTCTTCAGACAGCTTGTCATCTTGAATTGACGATTCTTTTGCAGTTATATTGCCAAGTTCCGCATCAACGGTTGTTTTTTTTTCATTTTCCGGAATCGGCTGAGAAATGTTCTCTTGATTGGCGGGTGTATTATCAAGCGGATGGTGGACATCTTCCAGAGCTTGATCCGATTTGAACAACAAAACCCAAATGGTTTGAAAAATAATTTTTACATCCAATATTATGCCTAAGTGGTCAAGATAGAAATAATCATACCCGACTTTATCGGTCAATCTTAAGTAATATCTTGAGTTAACAGCGGCCAAACCGCTTACTCCCGGTCGAACCGATAGCCTACGCCCCTGAAATTCCAGATGTTTCATTACGAAATAGGGTCTTTCCGGACGAGGACCGACTACCGACATTTCTCCCATTAGGACCAAGAAAAATTGTGGAAATTCGTCTATTCCGAAACGCCTTAGAAAAGCTCCTATCCTGGTAACACGAGGGTCGTCGGCAGTGGCAATTTGCGGGCCCTTCCCGGTTTCAGCCCCAACCCGCATGGATCGGAACTTGATCAAATCAAACTCTCTTCCAAATCTTCCGACTCTTTTTTGTTTATAAAAAATCGGACCGGGTGAGTCTAATCGAACCAGAAGAGCGGCCAGGATCATCGCAGGGGAAGTAATCAATATCGCGAAGATAGAAAACAAGACGTCAAATCCGCGTTTGAGCAATCTTTGAAAAAAAGTTAACGGTTGTGAGCACACAGTGATCAATGGAAAATCTTCCAGGCTGTTTAACCCTATATTGGCAATGCTCGTAGAAGGATCATAAACAATTCTAACTTTAAATTCATGAGGTTCTACCTTGCGATAATAAAAAATGCTCGCCCAAAACCCGTCAAGCGGAATTTTCGGATTGGTTACAATGATTTCTTGAGCATGACGAAATATGACCTCAGAGGCTAATTCATCGATTCGCTCAGCCGGAAAGACACCCACCAGGCGGAATCGCATTCCACCGCGGCTGTGAAAATGCTTCAGGATGCGTTTTCCCTCATTCTCATCTCCAATTATTATCACCCTTAAAATAATCGCTTGAGGTACAAATAAGCTGCTTAAAACAGCCCGGACGATAAAAGTGCAAAAGATCGAGATTCCGGTTGACAGCAGTATTATGGGGCGAGGAAACGTATAACTGAGGGCCGCCAATGGTCTCCAAAGGAAAACCAACAAATTGAACGCCAGAAAAGTCGACAGGAGAGCCGCAATAGCGTGGGAAAAAATATCGGAAGCAGCTCGAAAGGCTCTAATGTGGAAAAGATCGAAAACACCACCCAATATTAGATACAACACGAAAAGCAACCATCTTACCTGAAAATATGATTCAAGATAAAGGTCTCTACTTTGAACACCCGCCAACCAGAAGTTAAAAATCGACAAAAATATAGCATTTAAAAGAAAAGCATCAATAAATATTAGAGCTAATGTAAAGATCCATTCAGCGCTCAAAGGCAAACGAAACTTCAAACGCCATTTCCTGAATCTTTTTTGTTCTTTTTGGTGAAGCATACCCGAAGCCGATAAAAATTTCGATTAAATCAGATTACTACTGAGACGACGACATTGCTTACTCGATTGTAGATCAGTATTAGCCTTCAGCGCCAGCATATTTTAAAGAAAGATGTTGCATCAATTTAACCACATGAATTTTTTCTTGTCTGATTATCTCCCCAATGATTTCCCGCTCAACAAAATTCACAGACAACAGATCATAAAACTCGTGAAAAAAGACTATTGAATCTTTTTCGTAAGAAATCGCAAGTTGAATAGCTTGCTGTTCGTTCATTAGGCCATTAGACAATTTTTTAGAAGATCTATTGCCGGGAAAAATTTTACTTTCACAAAGAGAACTTATATATTCCAAATTCTCCGGAGAAATACCGCTTAACGGCATTTCCGTACTTCCAACTTGATATTTTTCTTCAATATCCAGGAATACCTTCAGATGTTCAGCCTCTTCATTCGCGAAAAACGAAAAAAAATCCTTAACCGCCCGATCCTCGTTTTCGATCATCAACTTTGAATAGAAAGCTTTTCCATCTTTTTCCAATTGTATCGCCTTGGTAATCAATTTTCTCAGATTAAACGACCTTTTCACAAACTTCTCCCCCAAAAGTAGTGCGGAAAAAAACCTAATAATAACCGATTTTTAATTTTACTTTAAGTTATTATTCCATCGAATTATAACTAACATATTATCCATTAACCCGCAAACGACAATATTGCGCAGTGGCAATCGGACGAAAAATCGACAAATTCCATTCAGTTCACGGGGGATTAGGCTTCAGCGATGGCTTGCTAATCCCCCCTACAATCGGTTCTCGGTAATGATTTTATCAATTTCATGCAATTGCCCTGAATGTGTGAAATAATTATAAATTTGAGAATGTACTACCCAGGAGAGTCTCATTGGCAAAGCTTTGTGAATTTCGTCACTTTTGTTTTGCCAATTATTTCACACCTTCCCTGCCCTGCAATATTGCGTTATACTTGTCTTGTTCGGTATTGTTTAAATCACCGCTAAAATACAAGGATCTGAAAAGCATTTTCATTACCCACCAAACATGTAATTTTTAATTTGGAATTTATCTTCTCATAGGAAATTTATGCGAGGTGTCATTCTCGAAGGAATTCCAGGAACGCGAAAAACCACTTTATTAAGAGCCCTAATGACGGGATTGGGCAAAATGCATTACGGTTCTTTGTGGACCGCTACCGAGCATCTTACGGACAGACTTCTTGAACCCCACGGAAGCGCAACCAAAGTCAAGGCTCGGAAGATACAAAATGAGCACATTTCCCTTTTAAAGAAATTATCCTCCTTGGAAAAGCGATCCTCAAGCAATTCGAAGAAGGAAACGATTTATATTATCGAGCGTTTTCATATAAGTATTTCCATACATGTGCATGGAATCACACTTTCCGACTTTTTAGGTTTCGAAAAAACATTATTAAAATACGATCCAATATTGATTTGGCTTTACCTGGACAAAGAAAAAATTCTCTCCAAATCCGTCGAAAATACCCTTCGAGAAAGAGACATGAAGTGGCGAAATTATCTTCAAATGCTCGGCAAAACCCACAAGCAGCAGGCAAATCACTTCATCGCGGAACAAAACAAATTCAACCGACTATATCAAGAATCGATTCTATGCAAAAGATGTTTTAATGTTACGGAACAAAAACTGGAATTAATATATGAGGAAATCATGCGACATCTAGTGAATAATACGTAAGGCCTTGTTAATAAATAACTGTAACAAATTCCGTTCATCGACCAGCCATAAGCTGTAAGAACAGGCACTAAGCGTAATACTTCGAGGAAAAAACCCGTCTATCTTAAAGCCAAATCAATTTCTTGGGGAATATCCTGAAGATTCAGAATTCGTGTCACCGCGCCTTGTTCCAGAGCGGCTCTGGGCATTCCGTAAACTATGGAACTCGTACGATCTTGAGCGATCGTCAAGCCTCCTACCAATTTGATATTTTTTAGCCCTCGAACGCCGTCTTCTCCCATGCCTGTCAGAATAATTCCAAGGGTTTTTCTTCCAAAATTTTCAGCGGCGGAAAAGAAAACATTGTCGATGCAAGGGGCATAACGAAGTTTTTCAACGTCATTCAAAGAAATCACAAACTGATAACGGTTGTCGAGTCTTCTAGTAAAACGAGTTTGGCTATCACCGGGACAAATGTAAGCCACCGACCTTTGAAGGACCTCCCCATCAGCAGCTTCTTTGACTCTTAGATTACACAACATGTTAAGCCTTTGCGCGAATGCACCGGTAAAAGATTTCGGCATATGTTGAGCAATGACTATCGGAGCAGGGATTTCGGGGGGAAGAGAGCTTAATATTTGCTGGACGGCCGGAGGCCCTCCGGTTGAAGCACCGATAACGATAACCCAATCCAAGTTTGTCGCGGAATCGCTGATAGGTTGATAATTACGCTTGGGCGGCGGGGCAACAATACGTATTTTCGGAACTTTCGGAAGACTCAGCGCCGCCATGCGAATCTTACTTATAAGATCTTTTTTCACGCTTAAGATATTTAAGGAAAATGAAGAACCCGGTTTTCCCACATAATCAACGGCTCCAAGATCCAGGGCATCAAGTGTAACTTTTGCCCCCTCCTGCGTAATTGAGCTGACCATTATTACGGGAACCGGAGAGATTCTCATTATTTCTTTCAAGGCATGAAGACCATCCATGACGGGCATTTCAATGTCCATGGTCACAACATCCGGTTTCAACCGACCGGCTTTTTCCACCGCTTCTTTTCCGTTGGCCGCCGACCCAATGATTTCGATCTCGGAATCATCCTTGAGCATTCTTTCTATCGCAGTCCTCATGAATGCGGAATCATCTACAATTACAACTCTAATTTTCTTTTGTATCGTCACCGAATTTTTTTCCTATTGCCGTATCTTTCGATATCCATAAGCACCCAAGCAATGTTTCAACTCAAACAATTCGTTGAAAGATGAAAGACTTTCAGTTTCACCCAAAAACAACATGCCGCCCGGATTCAACAGCTTGTGAAACATTGCCGCCAATTCGATTCTGAACCGTTCTTCAAAATAAATCAGAACATTCCTGCACAAGATAATATCTGAGCCTGCTTGGGTTTTCAAGCTATCAATATCCTTTAGATTCAAGAATTTAAAATTCACAATTTCACGAATTTCACGTCTGATACGATAACCATCAGAGTTCTCTTCCGTCAAAGGTAATTTATATTCTTTTTGGAATTCCCAAGATTGCTTTCGAAAAGATCGAGGCTTAAAAAGACCTTGGCGAGCCTTTTCCAAATTTCGAGAATTGATATCGCTGGCTGTAATATAAAATTTTGCATCCGGTTTCGCTCGTAAAAACCACTTGACAATATATGCCACGGAAAAAGGTTCCTCTCCTCCGGCACATCCTGCGCTCCATATTTTAATTTCATTTAGATCCAAGGCTCTTCGATTTTCAACAAACTCACTAAATAATTCAGTAGAAATATATTTGAATTGACTGGGATTCCTGAAAAAGAAACTCTCCGCAACCGTTATCCGAGACATCAATTCATCTCTTATCAAACCACCACTTGGGCTTTTCAAAAGAAAAATATAATCCTCGACCGAATTTAAACCCAGCAAAGCAATATGTTGTCCGATTTTTTCTTGAATACCCTTCGCCGGAATGCGACTGATAACGATTCCCGAATAATCAAGAATGAACTTCTCGATTTTCTGCAAATTATCACTGGTTAAATTAATCATGATTTATGGTAAGGCTCACCAAAAAGAATCGATAAGCTCCGATATAATTGTTCGCTTAAGACCGTCAAGGCAAGTTCATGGTTCATTGTAAGTCGAGAAAGTGATATCATTTCAGTCGCACGATTCTTGACATTACAAGATAGCCCGTCGGCTTCGCCCAGACAAAAAGCAAGCCGATTCACACCTGAATTAATCAAGCTTCCAAGCCAATCGGAGAATTGAACCGAATCCAAGTTTTTTCCTTTTTCGTCCAGAGCTGCAACTCTTTCAAAACCGACAATCCTCTTTTCCATTTCTCCCTTATCTTTACAGTTAATTAAACCGATTTGCAACCTGCCGGAACATCTTTTCAAGTAATTCTCAAACATTACTTTGTAATGTTTCTCATGAATCCTTCCAATCATTAAAATATCAATCCGCAAAATATGACCTCTACATGTTAATCATAGAAATTGAATAATCTCTGAATGGGCTTTTTGGCCAACATACAAGCTTTATTTACAAGTCGGGGGTGGATCTGAAGCAACGGAGTGGGTTGATCCTGAGTCGCAAGCGTGATTTTTGCTCCCTGCAATTGCGGATTATCCATTAATGGGATGAGATTTCTGCCGGCAATCAAGTGGGAGTTTGATTCTTTGCTGATGTGAACTAAGAGAAGATGTGTAATGGGTCTTTTTAAACGATTAATAACTTCTCTTACCCCTAAATTGGATAGATGCCCAAATGGACTTCTTATTCTCGATTTCAACCATGACGGATAAGAACACATAGCCAACATTTTTTCGTCGTAATTACTTTCAATACACAAGAAATCACAATCGGTCAAAAAATCCCGAGCTAATGGAGAAATGTGGCCCAGATCAGTAGCAATTGAAATGGAAAATCCGTTGGATTCTACTCGAAAACCAATTGGTTCAGCCGCATCATGGGGTACTGAAAACGGCCATACCCGTAGTGCATCCAATTGAAATTCCTTCCGACTTTTAACAATCTCAAACGCCGCCGATTCAATACCTTTTTTCCTTATTGCCTTAATCGTACCCTCGGTCGCATATATTTTACCGGGAAATCTTCTAACCAGTCGTTTTAAACCTTTTATATGATCCGAATGTTCGTGCGTGATGAAAATTCCGGAAAGCGATTCCAATGTTAAATTCCGTTTTGAAAGGTTTTCTTCAATTGATTTACAGCTTAAACCGGCATCCAATAAAACTCTGGTTTTACCGCCTTCAATTAAAGCCGAATTTCCATCACTTCCGGAACCAAAAAAAGAAATACCTATCAATTTATTGTCCGCCAATTCCATGTTTGTTAAAGAAAAATCAGATGCACGAAATCTGAAAAAGAAAACCGGGGTTGGAAAACACCTTGAAAGAAATTGCGTTAATTACTTTTTTCATCGCCTCTTAATCGCTTAAACGCCCTCGGAATCAACGAAGCTACTTCGCTAACCGTCATGGCTTCCGGGCCAAGTTCCAACCGAGCTATTTCGCCGGCTTCCGAATGTAAAAAGGCACCAATAATTGCAGCGTTGATCCCGGATAATCCCTGGGCCATCAAACCGCCGATCAAGCCTGCAAGCAAATCTCCTGACCCGCCTTTGGCCAATCCCGAATTGGGTCTTGCGCATAAATAGATTTTACCGTCCGGAGAACCGATGATAGTCGTAGATGATTTTAAGACTACAACCGACGGGAAACGTTCTATGAATTCACGAACCGTTCCGATCAAATCATCTTGTATTTGCGGAATCGGTTTTCCGCACAATCTTGACATTTCACCAAGATGAGGCGTAAGAACCAAATCCGTTCCTCGGCAGGAAAAATCCCGAAAATCTCCTGCGGCCGCTAATGCATCCGCATCAAGTACTAATCCTCCCGCCCAATTTTTCCCGAGAATTCTAAGGGAATCCCGCTGGGCTTTTCCTCTTCCCCAACCGGGGCCGGCAACAATGGCTCGATACACACCGGCAAACTCCCGAATGTCATCTTCCATAAGTAAAAATGCACCATCATCGTCATTGAACCTGCGGACAATCACATCGGGAAGAACTTCGCAGGTGAGATTTGCCGCAACACTTGAGGATAATCCTAATGTCACAAGACCCACACCTGATCTGAGCGCACCATAGCTTGCCAACACACCCGCACCTTGATACTGCTTTGAACCCCCAAGGATCAGAACATGCCCAAAAATACCCTTGTGAGAATTCTCAAGGCGAGGCGGAAGAACAGAAGAAGCTAAATCCTTGGAAATAAGATGTGTCTTGGATACGATTCGTTCGCAGGAAGCGTTGGGAATACCTATATCGGCTACCCAAACTTCGCCCGCGAAATCTCTTCCCGGATAGAGGAACAAACCGACTTTGGGAAACGCCAGAGCAATAGTAATATCCGCCTTTACAGTGTTATTCGATACTTTTCCGGAAGTCGCGCATAATCCTGAGGGCACATCAACAGCGATTTTCTTTGCACTCGATTCATTGATAACCTTCACGACTTCACGCGCATATCCTTCAATCTGACCTGAAAAACCGGTCCCAAAAATGGCATCGACAACGTAATCGGAGAATTCCAACGCAACTCGTAATTTATCAATATCATCACGACTCGACATAAAAATCGGTTGAAATCCCGAGCCGTGAAGAATTCGACAATTAGCGGCGGAATCCAAAGAAAGCTCATCTTTACGACCAACGACAAATATATTAACCGAAATACGGTTATTAAACAGATGTCGTGCTATTACAAGCCCATCTCCTCCGTTGTTGCCTTTCCCGCACACCACGGTAAATCGTTTTCCTCTTAAACCTGAGAGTATTTTTTCAAGCGTGAAAATTACCTTCAGGCCGGCGTTTTCCATGAGGACCATGCTGGGAATTCCGACCGTCTCGATAGCATGACGATCGATCTCTTTCATTTCCGAAGCAGTTACAAGACGCATTTAAGCCTCCTGCCGGCGATTTGTTTTTGAGATTATATCAGCAACAGGACGCAATGGAAAGCAGACGATTATAAGCCAATGCAATTGCCCTGATTATAGGCGAGAAAAAACAAAGACATCAGGATTCTCCGTAACCATCTTCATTTTGGAGTTTCTCTTCATATCGGATATGATTTCAATTAATTTCTTTTGGGAAACATCGGGATACCCCTGAAGATATTTGGGAACTACTACCCAGTCGGCTAAATCAATACCGTGGGGAAAAAAATATAATCCCGTTCTTTTATAGAGGTGTGAACAAACAGCAGGCGGAGCAGAAAGAGAACCAGCGGGCGGAATTAATTCGTCTAATATTTTTAAATTTGCGCCCAATTCCTCAACTCTTTTGTCGCATCCTTCCCACAAAAAAGACAGCGAAGGGAAATAATAAATAGAAAGAACCATCGACAACAAAGTAATCAAAACCATTACAAGTCTTTTGTTCCAACGCGATAATCGAGTAATGCCTTCGAGTGTCGCAAGAAACAAAAGCGCGGTCAGACATGACGTGTAATGATGTCCGATGAAACGCGTGCCGTCGACTTTTGATAATAGGTTCTGCAAAAGCATGGGTATGGACGCCGCAAACCATCTGTTGGGCATGATTATCGGAATAAAAAACAGCGGAAAAAAAATATTGAAAAAATACTCAATCGATGAACGCGACAAAATGATTTCCGAGCATTGAAGAACGCCTTCACCAAGATAACCAAAATGTGAACCGAGAAGAGCGCCCCCCCCATAATGGGGAATAATAATACCAATGGCAAGTAACGTGTACAAGATAAACAAGACTCCGCCAAGAACCAGCAATTTTCGCGAACACCCCTTTATGAAAGCCGTTGAAAAGCATAGAAAAGCGGCGGTTAAGCCCAAATCCTCGGATCCGGCCGTTAAAATCGCCAACGAAATTATTGCCGGGCAACAAATGTTCAGTTGAAAAAACAAAGCAGCGAGCGGGATCAAAAACAATCCCAAATGCCTGAAGGAAAAGTCAAAAGCGACTTGTGCACGGGCATGCGATGGAAGGATAAAGAAAGCGAGAGCCGCGAACAAGCCCAAAATCGGATCATTTTCTCCGGTTTTATATGCGATAAATCCTATTATTAATCCGCCAAGCGCATGAGCGGCATGTTGCAGGATATACAACATTACGGGGTTGGAAATAAATCGATAAATCCATGAAAGCGGCAAAAAAAGGAGATGCAGATGTATCGAAAACAAGTGAACCTGCTTTTCGCCGAAGCAAGTGAAAAGCCACTCTTTTCCTTGGGCCGCCGCGTGAAGTGTTTGAGCATAAACAGCCGTATCGATACCGATATCCCAGTTTTCCCATCTGAGAAAAGTGACATAACTGCAAAAACAAAACCACGTCGTTGATAAACTCGCCAAAACTAGGATAAATCCTATATTACCTATAAAACAGTTTCTAATTTTTGCCCAAAACGAAAGGATATACCCGAAAAAGCACGCCATCCAGGCGCATTTCGGGTATCTACGCCATCCGTGGACGATATACCCGAAAAAGCACGCCATCCGGGCGCATTTCGGGTATTTACGCCATCCGTGGACGATATACCCGAAAAAGCACGCCATCCAGGCGTATTTCGGGTATTTACGCCATCCGTGGACGATATATTCAGATAGAAAGCCATTTTTATACATTCAAATGGTCCTTTAGCCGAGCGAAACAAAGCCGGAAAGATGTGGCCACCCGGTTGGCGCGGTATTAAAAAATGGCTCCAATACCGAGAATAAGCGGACGATAATCGTAGAAATCCGTATAGGTACTCTTGGTGTGAAGTGCCGCATCAACCCAAAAACCGCGATGCGATTTGAACCGCCAACCGACCGAGAATACATCGCCGTTATAATCAAAGAGATAATGGCTTCTGTATCCTCGTTCGCCCGCCAATGCTTGGGGATAATCCGTTCCCAGAATCAAACATAACGGTTTTGGAGCCTTGCGCGCCCTGTCATAAGTGCCGTATTGGGCAGTTCCATAACCGGGGTTCCCGCCGAAATTCCAGGCAACGCCAAATCCTCCAACGTTGAAATAGAGTGAATGATAATTGTTGGAGTTTGTATCGAGAACCATTCCCAATGCTGTTTCTGAAAATTCTCCGGTTCCCATGGAGGGCAAACGAACTTTCAAATTTATCGTCGGATCGGGATCGAAATCTTCGGAACCACGCCGAGAATCAATTGCTTTTTGAGCGCCGATTTCGAAATCCTTGATGGGGGAAAACCCAAAGGCAACTTGGGTCAAATACTTGTCTTCCTTGGTATTCGCGAGATGAAACAATCTGGTATGAGCGGCCCACTCGATTTGCCCCTGTTTGATCGTAGTATGCGAAGGCACCTGAATGAAACCTGACGGGCCTTGAAGGGTTAAATCCGCAAAAAGGCGGGAAGCCCCGAAAAAGCAAAGAAAGAATACGACTAAATATAAGAAACGATATGACTTTTGTGACGGCATATTCAATCTTTTGTATTCTTATCGACCGATTCGGATTTCTTCTTTTGAGCGTCGCTGTTGAATACCTTATGGCATTCCCAAAAATTTTGGCAATACGTGCAGCAATTTCTCATATCTATGTGCCTTTCGCCACGATACCAATTTATCTTACATGTGTGAAAATATTTGCATCTCCAACAACAATGCCAATTCATCTTGAGAAAATTTCTTCGCTTAATGTCCTCAATAATGAGCGCCATCGACATCAAGCTTTTTTCAATTTTCGGATTGTGCATCAATTGATTGAATTCATCAATCTCTTCATCGGTTCCATACATGTTGACGATGAAGATTTCTTCCGCAAAAACCGGCAAATATTCTTCTGACACGTTACGATAAAATGTTGCTGATAGATATTATTTCAGAAAAGGCTCGTGAATCCATTAGTATACATATCGGCAGCAATTATTGAACAATTGCAACATCTTTTAAACCTTGGCTGGTAGCAAGTATAATGAGTTGCTTTTCGGGAATCACTTGAAAATTCATTATGGTTTCCTTCAACCCGATGGGAAGAGGCACCAATGCGCCGCTTTTCAAACGAAAGATTGAATTCGCTCCGGCCGTCCACAGCGTATCGGCAAAGATCAAACCGCGAGGACGCTCGCCAATCGAACCGACTTTGGCGACTTTTCTATCGATAAATGAATAAATTGTTCCATCGGAGAGCGCGGCATACACGACTCCTTCTTTTGAGAGAGCCGAGAAAAGCGCTTTCGTTCCCGATGGTACATCGGGGAAAAATGTAACAAGCCATCTACCGTTCGAATCTTGCGATAAGACGCCTTGATCGGTAATAACCATCGGTTGGCCATTGACAACTTGGAGGCTTCTGGATGATTTGAAAAAATCCTCCGGAATTCGGCTGACTTGTTCAATAGTACCGTTGGAATTCAGTTTTCGGATATATCCGCCCTCAAAAAGGAACATCGGTGAACCCGGATCACCCGCCATATTTTGAAACCCGCTGGTTTTATCGACGGTGAGAGCCGGAACCGCTCTTCCCGTGTCGACCGATAAAATTCCTAGAATCCATGAGTAAAGAAACACCTTGCCTCGAAGTACCCAAAGGGAAACAATCTGATTATCGGACAATCCGCCGTTCGCAGTACTCAGGTTCGACCACTGATTGTTGCTGAAAACCCATAATCCGTCATTTGAGGTTCCCACCCAAAGTCGACTTCCATCCCAGGCAAGGGCTGACGCGAATGGACCGTTTAAAATGGTCGGAAGCGGGAATTTTAAAAAACCGGACGAATTGGTTAAAGTCGGGATTCCTTGAGTCGGCGGCGGAAAGACCGGCGGTGGCGTAACAGGTTGTTGAGGCGCAATAGTCGGCGTCGGTTGCGCGGAAACCACCTGCACAGGAAGCGGCGGCACCTGATTTTGAACGGGAAGAGTCGGCGCGGGATTTATCTGCAAAGGCGCCGGGGATGTCGTCTGCGGTTGAACCGCCGACACATTGCCGGCGGGAAGATTCGTTGCGAAAGTTCCGACACTTGGAAGCACGGAAACCGCTTGACTCTGATTTAACGACTCTCCGGCGAAGCGATAAAGAATCGCTTTCTGTGGGCCTGCCGTAGCCAAGTAGCTTTGCCCCGCCGCAATTACACGCTGATTCGGCACGGAAATAAGTTTTTCAATATTTCCCTCAATCGATCGAAAAAGCCCTTCATTGGAACAAATGAGTAGAACTCCGTTGTTGATTATCAAATCCGAGATTGATTTCGGTTCATTTCCTCCGATGGGAGTCCATACCCAATTGTTGTCGTTTTGATAACCGGCAACCAGACCGCTTTTAGAACCTATAAAGATGGTGTTGTTGCCTATGGCCATAGAAGTCAATGCTCGGCCGGCCAAGACTTGTAAAGGAACGGGAGAAAACGAAGAACCGTCACCCTTCATTATTCCCCATTCATGGAGAATCCACAGTTCTCCCGCAAGCCACTCAAAGCTCAAAAGAGTTTTGCCCTGGGTTCCCAAAACAACTACGGAAACGCCGTTACGACCCTTCAAAAGACCATGGCCGACGGTTCCCAATAAGTGTCCGCCGTCCTTGGTTAGGGCGATTCTGTTGACCAAATCGACAGGTAATCTTATACCTTCATAAACAGGGGAAATTCCCGAACGATCAAGGGCGAAAACTCCGCCATAACCGGCAATCAACAGTCTGTTGCCATCGCTTAGAAGATGACGAACGAAGAACCCCGTCGGTAAAAGAGCAACTTGCGTGGCAACCGAATTCACCGGATCGATCAGCGTCAGTCCGCCGTCACCGCCGATATATAGTTTATCCTCGTGCCAAGCGGCGCAAGTGACAACGGAATGCCCCGCAATGGGTATTTCCGCGACTTTGGAAATATTACCCCGAAACGACGAAGCGGGCTGCTGTTGCTGCAATGGAATTCCCGTTCTGGGTTTAAGCCAAATCAAGCCTCCGATAAAAGCGATAATCAACGCTAAAAGAAACAATTCCGGCGAAAGACCCCAACTTCGCTTGCGTAAAAATTCCTCGCGAGTCGACAACCGCGACATTTCTTCGGAGATCGTCACAACTTTATCGCGATCATGGCTGAATATCGCTTCAGGCTCAGACTTTCCATTTGCTCCGGATTTTGCCATCAATTCCGAGCGACGACGACGGAGAGTTTTCAATTCGCGATTGAGACGTCCTATCTCCCACCAACGCATGAATTCATCAACGACCCAGGACATCCCGTCAATGACGTGACCCAGCCATCGTGAAAAAAAGGATGTCCGAGACAGAGATCCCATTTCAAAAATCGGTTCACCACAATGCCGGCAGAATTCGGCGATGGGGAAATTGGCCTGCTGGCATTTCGAACAAATTTTTGGGCTTTGGTCCATTTTTCCTCCTGCCGGAATTACAAATATTCCGGAATTTTTTGGGTTGAGACCGACCGTTTGTCCTCAATTTTCAGAATCGATTTGGCTTGTCTGATTTCTCTATATTTGGTTATGGTACCAAACGGAACAAACTCAATAACGACAGGCATCCTGAACAATTCTTCAATTGTTTCCTTCATGGTTTGAGGAGCATCATGATGGCCATATTCTTCCACGGTAATTTTAATTTCCTTATCTTCCAGTACGACGCGATAATCGCCAAATAAACCATGACGAAAAATGGCTTCCTCGAAATGCCTGACACCTAAGCGTTTATCACCTATGCAAACCGTAAGTTCAAATCGGCCATGCGGTTCGACGCTGTTTTTAAATCCGAATTTGCAATGACTGGGAAACAGGGTTACAAAGTCATCCAATAAATATCTGACAAGCGGCGAGCTCTTTTTAATCAAATTCGTAAATGCAATCCGACCCTCGCCGTGAATTCCGAGGCATTTGAGGTCTTTATCAAAAATCTCCGTATGATATATCGGAAGAACATGCTTTTCCCCGCAAGGACAAGGAACCGTAAAAAAACCTTCAACGCAAGCATAAATGTCGATATGGAATATATTGAATTCCTTCTGCAGCGCCCGAGTTCTTGAAGAGGCGCACAATTCGGCGGTGGAAAGAAAAACCTTCAGATAATCAAGTATCTTGGAACACTCTTGCGGGTAATCTTCTTTTAGTATACGCATCCAGCTTAAGAAATCAACGGGGGTTCCCGTTATAATCGACGGTTTCAATCGATTGATTGCCCGTACCATTCTTTCCGGCGTTGCGATCGTAGAACGCGTTCCGATATTGGCTACCACGCCGCCGCTATTCATCAAAAAATCACCGAAGCTCATTCCGGCAATGGTAAATCCGAAAGTCAGACCGTTTACTACGGCTCGATTGTCGGCAAGAATTTGATCCAGGGCACCGACGTAGGGCGTAATCTTTGACATGATGCGAGCCGCGTAGAATTCAGGTAACGTATAAAAAACCGGAGTGGGATAACCGGTTGAACCGGTGGTCTCGGCATAATACGAAACCGCATCACGATAATCCTCGGCAAGAACATCATAGGGATCACCCGTTCCCAACGCTTTTTTCATTGCTATCGGCAAGCTCTCGAAATCTTCGGGATGCCTCCCGTATAATTTCTTATAAAACACGGTTTGATTATAAGCGTATCTAGCCATTTCCAGAGGGGATTTGGACAAGACCGTAGTCAGTAAAAGATAAAAATCGCGCCTAAGCCGACTAAAAAGACTTCCATAGCCTAACTTGGTCGTTTCCATCATCGCTTCACTCTCCTCTTCGGGGAGTTCATTCGGAATTCCCCATCGAAAGCTTCTTGCTCCCGAACTGCACGCCTTTATACAACGAGCGCAAACCATGCACGACGTTCGATCAAGGAACCCCGCAAAATTCCTGGACACACCCATGGGACACACTTTCTCGCAGTTCCCGCAACCATTGCATTTTCCGTTCGCATGGCGAATCCCTATGAGACAAACACCTTGGAAAAGCCCCCAGAATGCACCCAATGGGCAGAGAACCCGACAAAAAAGTCGCCCTGAAATTAGAAGCATAGCAATCAAAAAGGTCAATGTCAAGACAACCTGAATTCCTACGAAAAAGCCTGTATTCCAAATATCCCCCGCCCAATTCGGAAACTGTAGAAACGAGTCGCCGGCGGTTGTCAGATAATACGGGAGCAACCCATATATCTTTCCCGATGCGCATAACGTTCCGCAAAAAAAATTCTTATCGTAAATTCCCAACGAAAAATATAGAAATGACCCCAGAATTACGAAGCCGAGCACCCAAAAACGCAGATATCCCAAAGATTGCGGAATTTTCCAACGACGAAAACTTATCCTATCGATCAGATCGCTTATAAAACCGAAAGGACAAAGCCATCCGCACGTGCTCTTGCCGAGAACGATACCGAAAAGAAGCATTGATCCGAGGAGATAGAAAGGAAAAATCGCGCGGTTGATGAGATTTTGCAACATGCCGATCGGACAAGCGCCGGTGGTCATTTCACATGCCTGACAATTCAAAAATGGGAAAACGCCGAGACATGATCTGCGTACCGGCCACATCCCGGATGCCCGTATTACTCCGAGTCGTGAAACGACAAAACTTATCCATTGCGTAATGACCCTGGTAATGCCGTCTTTCCAATATTCGGAATTTCTATATAACCCCAAAAATAAAGCGAGCGGAAAAAGGACCAAAACTACGGCAATGAAAGGATGCCAATGAATAACCGCAAAATTGTATACTTTCAGACTCGCGTGATCGAAAATACCCGGCCAAAGGCGATTAACGAACGCCGTTTTTCCCGGGACATCGAAATCCCCATAAGTCATCTGTATTCCGATCAAATCGGATTGATTGAAAAGACTTCCGATTATTACCAACAGGAGTCCGATGCCTAATATCCCGAAAAAACAGCGTCTCAGACTCATTAATTTTCTTTTTTCAGCATGACTAATTTTTTCGAAGAGCACTGAGCCAGCATGACTTGACGTGTATCGTTTCCGAATCGATCAAACCCGATTACCCCGGTAACTCCGGCATATTCCCCGGTCGAAGCAAGACGCGCTCTCATGAGATCTCTATCACCGTTACTGTCAATCGCCGCGAAATAGAGGAGTTTAATGGAATCGAACGCGTGGGCGGCAAAAGAATCGGGGGGCCGGCCGAACTTCTCGGCGAATTTTTTCGTAAAAGCGGTATTAAGTAAAGATGGGTTGCCATCATCGTATGGACATGTAATAACCGTTCCTTCGACGGCGGGATCTTCGGCCGCATAGAACAAGGGAGAAGCCAAACCATCACCGCCGGCGATAATTCCACGAAATTTTGCCCTTTTCAATCGTGTTATCGATTTAATGCCGTCTTGTGCCAGCGTCCAAACAACGACGGCTTCCGGCTGAGAAAGAAGAGAGGCCGCAACCGCCTCATCATGGGAGTTAAGATCATCCTGCACAAAGAAAGGACCGTGGATTTCACAACCCGCCTCTCGCGATTGCCTGATAAAAATTTTCGTACCCATTTTCCCGTATCTTGAATTAACGGCTATTAAGGAGATTTTCTTTACTCCTTTTTTATTGACCAGCCATTCGATCAAAGCTTTTGACTGTTTTTCATCATCCGCCAGCGTTCTGAACGTCCACGGGCTGCCGGCACGAGTCAAAGACGGATCGGTCGCGACGCAGGTTAAATGAGGAATATGAGCTTTAACCGCCATCATGGAAACGACATGCGTGCAACCGGAATCCACGCTTCCCATAATGGCCGCAACACGCCGACGGTATATCAAGTCCGCTACAAGATTTCCCACCAACCCCGTTTCTCCTTTATCATCGACCGGTACCAATATCAATTTTTTCATATCATTCTGAGTTTGAGCGTTTATTTCTTCCGTCGCAAGTTGAGCACCCTGCAGATGTGATATACCATATGCGGATTTCGGTCCGGACAAGGCGCCGATGATTCCGATTTTGATTCCTTCATCTTGAGCGTGACAATTGACAGTTGGAAAAAGAAAAACGAACATGACCGCCAGAAGCTTTAATCGGCTTAGTAAATAAACATTCAAAGATAACTTACACATTTAATTCGCCGGTTCCGGAAGAATTCAAGCTCCTTTTCCAGACATGTTCGAGAAATACTTTTTCAAGCTTTCTTCCGAGAAACAAACCGCCGATGTCTGAAAAAGCCTCGGGACTATCGGAAACATAGAATTCTTCAGTACCGCATCTGTCGATCGGAGCTTGTATCCTTCTGGCGATAAGAAGATCCGCGACTTCGCGCGCCGTTTCTTGGGCGGAATCGATCAATCTGACTTTTCCGCCCAACAATTCGGGAAAAAGGGGCTTCAACAGCGGATAATGAGTGCATGCCAAAATCAATGCATCCAGGTCTGCGCGTAAAAAGTCCGTGAGATACATCTCCATGACCATTCGCGTAATCGGAGAATCAAGCAAATTTTCCTCGACAAGCGGAACAAAAAGCGGACAAGCTTTCGCGAGAATTTCGCAATCGGCCCGCAGTCGTTTTAATCTCGCCTGATAAGCATCCGATCTGATGGTCGCCACGGTTCCGATGACGCCGATCTTTCGCGCATGAACATCCTTGATGGCAGCTCTAACGCCCGGGTCGATGACGCCGATGACGGGAAGTTCAGTTTGGCGTCTAATAAAATCGAGAGCTAATGCCGAGGCGGTGTTGCATGCGACAACAATCATTTTCACGCGCATTTCCTCTAAGAATCGGGAAATTTCCAGCGAAAATCTTCGTATTACCGGAAGCGATTTGTTGCCGTAAGGAACTCTCGCGGTATCGCCGAAATAAATGAAATCTTCCCCAGGGAGTAGAGATCGCAATTCTTTTATTACGGTTAATCCGCCGACACCCGAATCAAAAACACCTATCGGTCTATCATCCATTTTCAAATCTATCTAGTCAATTTCCCGGATAGGAGGAAGACGATGCCGGAAAGCTTGTATGCAATTTCCCTGAAACAATATCTTTTTTAAGATTGTTTAATTTTCCGATTAATTCATCTCCGATGAGTTGAGCGGTAAATTGAAAATCGGTGATGTTGATGGCGCCATCGGAAATTCCATAGCTTCTCTGGACAGATTGGTAATTTTTATTCTCACTGATAGTCTTGACGATATCTTCGACGACGAAATCAACGCGCTTAAGCATGCTTGTCAACACCAATCCGGGAGCCATGGAGTCTTGGTTCATGTCAACCCCGATCACGAATTTCTTAGCTTTTAGAGCGGCGGCAATCACACCCAAGCCTGAAGCACCCGCCGCATGGTAGATGACATCGCAACCATCCTTATACAACTCGGTGGCAATCGTATTCGCCAGATCGGGTTTATTAAATCCGGAAAAATCATCCGCGATAAACTTCTCGATGACTTCTGAACCGCTGGCGGCGAAAAGCGCACCCTGTTTAAAACCGTTTAGAAACCGCATGATTACTTCTATCTTTAGGCCGCCGACAAATCCGATTTTGCCTGTTCTGGACATCTTCGCGCCCAAATATCCGCACAGAAAGCTGCCTTCATCTTCGCGAAAGGTAATACCCTTGATATTTCCTTCATCAATGGAAGCGTCGATAACGAAAAAATTCAAGTCAGGATGCTCCTTGGCGATGGTTCTGATGTCGTTTAGAAATGCCACGCCCACGGCGATAATAGCATCAAACTTTTGCGCCGCGAAAAATCTTAATGAAGCCTCGGGATCAGCCATGGTTGCCGGTTCGATCAACACCGACTCAATTCCGTATTTTCTTTCCGCCGATTGAATCCCGCTAAAAGCAAGGTCATTAAAGCCTTGATCATTAAGACCGCGAGGCGTAATCATCAACCCTATCCTTAATTTCTTATCGGAAAGCTTCGGATTGGTCTGCTCTCCGCACCCGTTTATCAGGCAACAGAAACATAGAACGATGACTATAAATCCGTATCGGGAAATCTTCCGGATGATTTCACTCCCTTCTCCTGCCACACGCGCGCCTCCTTTTCCAAGTCATCCGCAAGCTCTGAACCCACTCTTGAAAGATAGGCTTGCCGGGAAATTTCATGTGAACTATCAAACTGGAATTTTATAAACTCCGAATAAGGATTCAATCGCTCCTTAAGATATAAAAATTTCCTTTTAAACTCGCTTACGCTGCAACATTCCATCTCGCTCCACGGAGTCAATTTTTTAGGAACAAATCCGGAAAAAGAAGCGGAAAACCCTTTAAATCGGCCTTTTCCTATTTCATGAACCTTTGATATAAGCTGAATCGTAGCATCAAGATCATCATCGGTTTCTGAAGGTAAGCCGATCATAAAATAAAATTTCAAATGGTCAAAACCATGGTCCCTGATGCGACCAATAGTATCAAAAAAATTCGCCTCCTGCAATGATTTCCGCATGGAGTTTCTCAATGAAACGCTTCCGCTTTCCGGAGCCAGAGTTAAGCTGTTTACATTGCATGCCGATAATGCATTTAAGATTCGGTCATTTAATCGTTCCCATTTCACCGAGGAATTCTTCAAGCGGATTCCTCTCCGGTGAACCGCATCCAATATTTCTTCGATATTGCCGTGATCAAACAGTGAAGGAGCGATTAACCCAAGTTCTTTAACATCGGAACGAGCATTTAACCATTCTTCAAAAGTTCTTAAGGAAACTTCTCTTGGCGGAGCATAAAGACGGCTTGCGAGGCAAAAATTACAGAATCTCGGACATCCGCGCATAAGCTCGATTAATGATGCTCCGCCGAAAATATTTTCACCGGATATTATGTGGGAATATGCGGGAGAAACATTAACATCGTGATATTGTTCCGGTAAATTTGGGGAAGCCGATATTTGAGGAATCCACACCCCCGGAAGATCAATCAGAAATCGAGGATCAAGGCCTGCGTTCATAAATGTTTGCAGTATCGACGGCAGAACCGTTTCCGCTTCACCGGAAACCAATACGTCAAAAACCCTCGAAAGCGCTTGCGGATTGGATCCGACAGCTGCTCCGCCTGCCATGAGCAACGGGTGTCTCTTGGTTCTCTTTTCGGCCAGAATCGGAATTCCAAGAGGTCCAAGGATGCGCGGAATTGCCGCGAAGTCGCTTTCAACGCTGAATGAAAAAGCTAAAATATCGAAATCACCCAACGGTCTCTTAGTGTCAAAAGAATAGAAAGGCGGGGTATGCGCGGCATTCTCCAGTATCGGATGGAAAAAACGTTCAACACCCACGCCATTAACCGACCCCATGATGCGATGCACGGTTAAATATCCCAAATTCGACATTCCCAATGCATAGGAATTTGGGAAAATCAAAACAATGTTCAACTTGCCGGCAAGAGGCATCCGCATCTCATGAATTTCCGAATCGGCAAGCTTTTTGGATAAGGATTCTATCTTGAAACGATGATGTAAACCCATATTTAAGAGATTTTCATTTTCCGTCTTCAGCGTAAATGGACAATATTTCAAATTCAATTCGTGAAGAAAACCCAATTATACGTTTAAAAATCGAAAACCACAAAGATGACAAAATTCACCTTTGTGGTCGTTCGAAAAAATCGAAGCCGGGATCAAGTATCCCTGAGCTTTTTCATTAGCGACGCTTTCTCAGGAAAGCCGGAATTTCACGATCATCCGCGGAAGATGCGGCAACCGCAGCATGAGGTTGAGACTCGATGGCTTTGCTGACCGTTCTAAGTTCTTCAATTATGCGCTTCTTCGGATCAACAACGTTTCTTGCTTCCTCACCGAATCCGGTGGCAATAACGGTTATTTTCAGAGTGTCTTTCATCTCATCGTTGATTACGGCGCCGATTATTATATTGGCATCCTCGTCGGCCGTTTCCTGAATAATCGAACATGCTTTATTAACCTCATGAATTCCCAAGTCCGGACCACCGGTTATATTAATCAAGACGCCTCGAGCACCGGCGATTGAAGATTCCAACAGCGGGCTGCTGATGGCCATTTGAGCGGCAGTTACGGCGCGATTTTCACCGGATGCTATACCCATCCCCATGAGGGCCGATCCGGCTTGTGTCATGATTGTTTTGACATCGGCGAAATCAGTATTTATCAACCCGGGAACGACGATTATATCGGAAATACCTTGCACGCCTTGCCGGAGGACATCGTCGGCATAACTGAAAGCTTCGAGCATGGTGATATTTTCCTTGGAAACATCCAATAATTTATCATTTGGAATGACAATAATGGCGTCAACACGCTCTTTGAGATTTTTGATGCCCAAATCCGCGGCTGAATTTCTTCGTTTACCCTCGAATTTAAATGGCCTGGTAACGATGGCAACGGTTAAGGCACCGACTTCACGCGCAACCTCGGCGACAATAGGAGCAGCACCGGTTCCTGTTCCGCCACCCATACCAGCGGTAATGAAAACCATATCAGCGCCATCCAGGGCTTCGGCAATCTTTTCACGATCTTCTTCGGCGGCTTTCTTTCCGATTTCGTAATTAGCACCGGCGCCCAGACCTTTAGTCAACTTATCTCCAAGCTGAATTTTTATTTTAGCGTGGGAATCCTTTAGAACTTGCGCATCGGTGTTGGCTGCGATGAATTCAACACCCGCCAAATTCGCTGCAATCATGCGGTTAACGGCATTTGATCCGCCTCCGCCCACTCCAATTACTTTGATCTCCGCGTTTTCCGCCGCTGTTTGGTTAAAATCGAACACCTAGTGCCTCCTTTTTGTCGTGCCCTGTCGGCAATTTTCTACTCTGCAAAAAATTTTTTAAACACTGCACGGACTCTATCTATCACGCCGCCGAATAACCCGGCTTCAATTGTATTTGATCGGAAATTCTGCGAGCCATAACGGATTAAACCCAATGAAGTGGCATACACTGGACTATGAACACGTTCCTTCAACCCCCCCAGGTCGATTGGAAATCCTCGTCTAACCGGTAAACCCAAAATTTCTTCCCCTAATTCAGGACACCCCGTCATTAAGGATGTTCCACCTGTTAATACTACACCTGCCGGGATAACTTCAAGAGAAACATGTTTCGCGATTTCTTTTTTAATATCATTAAAAATCTCTTCCATTCTCGGCTCAATTATTTCAGCCAAAAGCCTCTGCGGAAAAGTTTTGGTTCTATCCCCTCCGGCGACCGGAACATCGATTACACTGTTTTCATCTACCAAATCGGTCTTGGCAACTCCGAATTTTACTTTCAGATTCTCAGCCGCAGCCGTTGAAGTTTTGAGTCCGACGGCGATATCTTGCGTTACATACTGCCCACCGACCGGCGCACTGTATGAATGTATCACGTGCCCGTTTTGAAAAATAATCAGATCAGTAGTACCGCCGCCGATATCCACCAACACAACACCCAATTTCTTCTCATCTTCAGTAAGGACTGCCATGCTTGAAGCATAGGGTTGCAGAACAACGTCCTCCACTTTCAGCTTAGCCGTCTCACAGCATTTAATGATATTTTGAATCGCTGTTACGGCACCGGTTACGATATGAACTTGTGCTTCCAATCTGCTTCCAACCATTCCTAATGGATTATTTATTTCCTTTTGTTCATCAACGACGAACTCACGCGGAAGTATATGAATTATTTCCTGATGATGAGGAATGGTTATAGCCGTTTTAGCATTTTCAACCGCTCGATCGATATCATCAGCCGATATTTCTTGGGAGTTTCCTTTGATCGCAACAATTCCTTGGCTATTGAGGGATCCGATGTGGGCTCCGGCAATTCCTACAAATACTCTTTCGATAACGACATCCGCAACCTTTTCTGCTTCTTCGACGGCATCGATAATAGCTTGAGTTGTTTTTTCGATGTCAACAATCGTCCCCTTTTTTACTCCGTTGCCGGAAGCAGCGTGCCCCACACCCAACACGTTCACTACTCGATTTTCGTGGTTATCTCCGATGACGACACATATTTTCGTCGTGCCGATATCAAGACCCACAATCAAATCATCCACCAACAACGCTTGATCTACTCCCTTCTATATTTTTCTTAGCGCGTTTGGGCCTGAAAACAATATCATTAGGTGCCCTCATATCGAGGTATTCTGGTTCTACCCTATTTTTTTTAAGATTGTCAAGGAGTGCACGCAAAAAATCATATCGTTCTTTAAAATCATCTAAGTTTTTAGGAATGACCCTTTCCCCGGAAATTAGAAACACATAAGGATTTTGGAAGTTTGAAAAATTAATCTCAGAAATTCCGTCCAGTATTCTTGGGCCGAGAGTTTTCACCCATTTCCCTGCTTCGTGGAACCCGTCATTTTCCAGGATGGAATCTCCAATGGTTTTCCCGGTAAGAGAAAGGCCGGTAATGATAGGAAGATTGTTCTCTCCCAATGATTCCGTTGAGATAATGACTCCGTCATCCGATATATCCCAAAAGGACGTATCAATTTTAGCGTAAAACATCGCGGAACGTTCTTCAATATTGATTTTAATAGTGTAAAGCCCGGAGAACTCAACACTGACTTTTTTGATATAGGGGTGCATAAGCAATCTTTTTCCAGCTTCTTCACGGTCAAAATTCATAATATTGATTCCTGGTGCCACCCCGGCCAGTTTGAGGATTTCATCCTTCTTTAAGGATTGTAGACCTACAACTTCAATTTGCTTAATTTCAAAATATGAAGTTCCAAAAAAGATATATTTTAATTGAACTATTGCCACGTAAGACAGGGCAGCTATAAGAGCTACAAACAGTAGGATTTTCAGAGGTTTTCCCAAACGCGTCAATTTTTGAAACCGTGCCCGTAAATTCCTCATTCGAATTTTCTCGATAGTTCCCTCAGAAAATCCGGCCTTCTCGATGAGAAAAAAAACTCTCTTTTTCTTCGTTATTTCTTGAGAAATAGACAAATTCCACCCCTCACAATTTTCGGTGCATAATCATAACACTATTGTAAACTATTAACAAGTGCATAATTAATCCCAAAATCACGATCAAAGTTTATGATGCCATTCAAGGCAAGACGAAGAATGCAGTTATTCAATCTCTGAAAATTAGGGATAATCTCTGAAAAATTGTGTATCCGTCAAGAATTAATTCGCTAAAAAAGGAGAAATTTCTTGATAAATCCGTTCTTCGACATTTTCCGGCCGACTCTTTTGCATGGCGATACCCATTCTTTTGAGCGTCTCAGGATTCATCACTTCATGTAAAAGAAACCGCAAGGATTTTTCATTAAGTTCTTTATCCAGTATTACTCTGGCAGCACCGATTTGCTCCAAAGCGCGGGCATTTTTTTCCTGATGGTTATCAGTCGCATATGGAAATGGGATTAAAATTGCCGGTTTTGCGCAAACTCCCAGTTCGGATAGAATCGTAGCTCCTGCTCTCGAAATTAAAATATCGGCAACATCAAAGGCCTCTTTCATCTCGTGAATATAGGGATAAACGAAATGCCTTGTGCCGTTCGAGATTCGAGATTTAATCATTTCAAAATCTCTTCCCCCGT